>JGI24702J35022_10000210_pt1 | contig 32317 bp, 33 predicted proteins | sample TergutTh196P4_FD_35022 | JGI IMG/M metagenome (IMG submission 35022) | reverse complement strand
GTCAATGGTAAATTCAATGACATAGCATATAAGGATATAAGCGAAGTTGGAGCGAAGATTGGCTTAAAAAACAGAAGTATTATTGTTGAGCAAGTAATTGACACGGTTTCAAGATGGTCGGAATATGCACATAGGGCAGGGGTGGATAAAATTATCACAAAAGGTATAGGCTCAGTTCATCAAACACAAATTGGAGTGAGAGACGGATTGTTAATTAGGAAAAGAGGATTTGATAGAGCCGAAATACCAAAATCAGCATTACAGGCATTAAGATTGAAATTATCTGATATATCTCAAACAAATACAAATCTCCTGTTATCGGGTAAAAAAACAAATCCAATCTTAGCAAAAAATCAACAGGGGGAATCTATTGAAGTATCACTTCAACTTATTAGAAACAAGGATAACAGTGTGTCAATAAGCACGTTATTTTCAGAAGAAGAAAAAACCGATAAAAATATTAAACGAAAATTTTGAAAGCATGAACCAAAAAACCAAAAAATTCAACAACAATCTGGCGCGAGTTCCACAGCACATGAGTTTTGATACAGATGCTATAACTCAGCAGTTTCAAAAACAAGCCGGGTTAGTGCGAGATATATTCCTTTTTACCGTAAAAAGGCAATTCTCAGGAAATATTTTTAATGAAATCACTTTTACCGTAGACGAGTTCTGTAAAGAGATGGGTTACAACAAATCCGAAATGTACCGTCGCATGGATATTTTTAGAGATAAAAATGAATATGGTGACAAAAGAAATCCTTTACCTAAACCGCCTACTCTTGTTGATGGACATGAATGTGATGGATTGTTAGAATATTCGCTTTATAGAGCCGCAAAAGAAAATGTGGTTTTTAACCGATACAGCAAAAACGGAAACCCTGAAATTGTATCATACCAAATATTAAAGTCTGTCGAAGTCATCTATGACAAATCAACTAATAAAAATGTAAAGCGCACATATTCAGTTGTTTTAAGTGCAGACATTCTAAACGAAGTTTTTTTGCGTTTTTTCGTAATAGACTACGGCAATTACAAAGCATTAGCAACAAGGTCATCAGATGCTACAAGTTCATACAGAAATTTCTATATTTTCTTTGGAAGAATGGTTGCAACTGCTAAATACATGCGAACACACACATTCCTTACGACCGTAGATGTGTTGGCAGAAGTGCTAAACTATAACACAGCAGACGCAAGCCATAAGAAGCAAAGCGTAAAACGCGCATTGGAAATAATTAAAAAGAAATTAACGCATTCGTTTATGTTCAAATTTGTGTCTGCCCCAGAAAGTAAGTCAAAATTGCAATACCATGTCCTTTTTACTTTCACCGAAGAAGTTTTAGACTATTACGATGAGAGGATGATGAATACATTCTGGACTGCATTAAGAGAAAAAGGACTTGAATATTTTGCACGAAAACTTATGGGAGATAAATACGATTTTCGCAAAGTTCTTGAATTGCAAAAAAAGATGCCAAGACAAAATTTAGATGAATTTCACTCATGGTGGTTTAGCAACGAAGATTCTGACTTCAAATCCAGACTACTTAATGAACTCAAAAAGGAAACCTTTACAATAGAAATTGAGCCTGTAGACCCAATTTAGTTGTGGGAATCTGCGGGATTTAATAATTAGTTGTGGGAATCTGCGGGATTTGATAATTAGTTGTGGGAATCTGCGGGATTTGTTTGAAAAAACCTATAAAATATATTCTATAAAGCAGTTATACGTTATTTAGCTGTGGAAATCTGCGGGATTTAATGAGTTAGTTATGGGAATCTGCGGGATTTTATACGAAATTCAGATTTAGTTGTGGGAATCTGCGATGTTTGATGAGTTAGTTGTGGGAATCTGCGGGATTTTATACAAAAAAAGGGTTAGTTGTGGGAATCTGCGGGATTTCGTGAATCATCAAACGTCTAAATATCAGTTGGATATAATTTTTAGTTGTGGGAATCTGCGACCAATAAGAATAATAGAATAAAATATGAATAAGGAAAGTTTTGCTTTTAAAATCCACCAAATCAACAAATCACTCTACAGAAAAGCAAAACACACCTAAAACAATGCTAACGCATTGTGCCTTACCAAAAAATCACAAAAACAAAAGGGAAAAAACAATTACGAAATTAACAAATATTAACTATTATTCATCTGCTTTTTTAAGCATTATTAACACTCTAAATGTATCATATATGATACATTTTTTGTATCTTTGTATTATAAATTATTAATAATCAATTAAAAGATAAATAAGATGGAAGCTACTACTTTTTTAAAGTCTTGCAAAATTGTCAAAAATCCCCTCGCAATTCCTTATGATGCCTACCTTGTGGGTCATTCCGTAATTGTGCCTCTTGGATACCAATTGTTTATTTATGACAGATATGGATATTACGAGAGATATGCTATAAAAACCAATAAGTTAAATTTATTTACAATAAAATAAAATAAAATGAAAACTAAATTAGAAAAAATCATCGAAAAGTACAATAAGATTGGCTATAATGGGGACAATTTTAATGTAGGTGGAGGTCTTAGTGAAAGTAAATTTGCAAGTAACAGGCACGAAGAAGCAAAAAATGATAAGGGTAAGTTGACGCTTGGCGAAGCAACTGCGATGTTTTCTAAGGCTGTCAATTTAACAACTGCGGAGATTAAAGAGCTAATTACCTTTTATTATAAATTAGAATGGCATCACGCGGGAAAGTTACCTAAATCATACGGAGGTGGGATGAAAAAAACCTATTTTATTAATTCTGAACAAATAGTTGAGTTTGCAGGTAATATTGAGAAAATTAAAAAAGAATTAATAGCTGCAAAGAAAAGAGATGTTGAAGCGGAAATAGAAAAGAAAAAAGCAAAAGAAAGAAAAATGGAATATTTGCAAAATTACGCAAGATTAGTACAAAGGATACCTGATAAAGATTTTGATTCATTAGTAAATGGTAAGGAAGAAAAGCAAAAAAAATTTCCAATCGTCATACTTAGAGAAATGAATGGAAAATTCGGTTGGTTTCCAAGTCAATATAAATACAACCTTCCTGAATATGTAACCGCTTGGATATTTGAAGAAAAAGATAAATATCTATATTACATTAAAATATACGAAAACATTAGCATCTAATTCATAATTCAGACGTTTAAAATAATAGTCTGAATTTTTATTCTGCAATTAAAGAAAACCTATTTTTTTAAAAAAGATACGGATAAATTTTATCCGTATCCAAAGAACGAAATCAAATCACAATTGATTTCTATATCTACTATAGTAGAAATTTTTGCAAAGATAGTTATTTTTTAAAATAATTATCTTTTTTTGCAAAAAAGTTTTTTTAAGACCGTCAATTAACAATGCTAACTCGACCATCCCTCTGTGGGCACATCAAATGTTCATTCCCATTTGTTTTTGTTTTTTCGATATTTTTTTGAAGAAATGTTTTGAAATTAAATTTGCAAGATGTATTTTTGTGCTACAAAAATATGCCCGAACTTTTGTTCGGGTAATAAACGCAACTTTAAACGAAAATAATATGGCTGAAAACAAGGTATCAATTGTTCATTTTCGATGCACTGCATCGGAACGCAAGCAAATAGAGAGAATGGCAGAACCATTTGGTTCTCTTTCCAATTTCTTATTGACGGTTATCTTAACGGATAAGAAAGTAATTATTGACCCCAAAACATTTTTAAAAGGAATGGACGAATTGACCGTAGCAATTAACAGGGTCGGTAACAATGTCAATCAAATTGCTAAATACGCAAACGCTTATAAGGAAATAAATCCTGTATTAATGCAAGAATGGTTAGAAATTTTGTCTGAATACAATTCAATTTTGAACACGGTTGAAAAAAAACTTGATAATATTTTTAAGCACAAACAATTATCATAATGACAATATATCGCAATATCCAAATGATAATATATCATAATATCCAAATGATATATTATCACAATGCAAATATGATATAAATACACATGAACATAAAGACATAATATCTGAATGAAAAAAATACATAAAAATATTATGATATTATTGCACATTAAATAAATTTGATTAACTTTGCAGCATGATAGCGAAAATTCTAAAACCAAGCGCTAAATTTTCTGGAGTGATGTATTCGCAAAAGAAAATCAATGAAGGAAAAGCATCCTTTTCAGGTGCATTCAATTTTCCATTCAATCAATCGAATGCTTCAGCAGATACTTATATAGCTTATTTGGAAACAATCTCGGATTGCGGAAACAGCAAAAGAACCATTAAAAATCGTCAGTTTCACGCTATCATCAGTACAAAAGGGAAGGAACATGATGAAAAGTTTTTGATTGAAATTTCAAAAGAATGGATGAAGAAGATGGGATACGAAAATCAGCCGTTCTTATTGTTTTTTCACGGAGATACGGAAAACAACCATATCCATATCGTATCTTCTCGCATTACTAAAGAAGGAAAAAGAATTAATCCTTATAACGAAGGAATAAGGGCAGTGAAGTTCATTAATGAATTAATGAATATGAACTTGAAGAAAAAGGCATTTTTGGATATTAACGATGCTCTAAATAATTATACCTTTTCTACTGAAGCCCAATTCAAGTTAATTTTAGAAGTAAGAGGATGGAAGGTTGGAGATAAGGAGAACATGGTATACCTTTTTAAAAATGAAAGACAGGGAGAAATTTCAAAAGACAAAGTAAAATTAAAGGCAGATAGTTATAAGGCAGATGAAGCAAGAATAAAGCAGTTACGAGTTATTTTACAAAAATACAGAGGTTTACCGACCGAACAATTCCAGAACTTTTTGCGCTCTAATTTCGGTATAGAAGTGGTTTTTCACAAAAGCAAAGGACATGATACGCCTTATGGTTATACGGTCATAGACCACAAAAACAAATGTGTTATGAAAGGCAGTGAAATCATTTCCATGCATTTGCTGTTGAATCCGAGAAGTAGAGAGGAGCAGACCAAAATGGCTTCCGATATAATTGAAAATCAAATTGCCAACAATCCATCTTTTATAACGTTAAAAACAACTTTATCCCGGAACGGTTTCTTTTTGAAAAAAAGAAATGTTTTTATTAAAGGCGATGACCACCCTTTGTTACAAATTCCAGAAAATACCTATAAACAACTGCATTACAATGACAGACTAAAAGAAGCAAACAAATTTGTCGTTCATTCATCAGAAGAAGCAAAAATACTTGCAATATTATTATATGTACGCGCGTACAATATTAACATAGATAAAGACAGACAGAGAAATGATTTGCCTTATCGTGAGATGATAAAGTCTTTTGGGAACGACAAGGAAAATTTATATACATATTTATCAAACAATGATTTACGTGTGTTATCACACGAAAATACGACATTATTGGTAGACGTTAAAAATCATGCCATAGCCAATATTAGCGGTTTAGGTCTTGACGAGGACAGATTTGACATTTCAAATAGTTACGAGAGAAACAAAGACATGGTGGAGGGTATAACGGAAGCGGTTGTTGCAACTTCTATTTTAGGTGCGTTTGTCGGATTGTTTGATGTTCAATCTCAAAACGAACAAGACCCAAAAGATTTAAAGAAAAGAAAGAAGAAAAAACAATTTAAATTATAGAACAATGACGGTTAAAACACAATGTGGAGAGGAGTTTGAATTAGCTCCTGATGAGATTAAATTTTATAGAGCAGTGATGAAATTGGAAAAATTGAATCAAGGTCGAATTGAACTGTTCGGAAATGGTTCTTTATTCCTACGAATAAGCAACGACGGAGGACATTGTTGGGAAAAAGACACATTTGATGTTGTTTCAGGTGTTTTTTGCGATGGTGGTGTAGGAGGAGATTAAATATAATATACACATTAATAAATTATTAAGCTATGATTATCAGTTTTGCAAACCAAAAGGGTGGGGTAGGAAAATCAACCCATTGTGCCCTGTTCGCTCACTATTTAAGTGAGAAGGAAAAGGTAGTCCATGTTATTGATATGGACTATCAAAGGTCGTTGAAAAACAAACGACAAAATGATACGGTTTCGGTTTCGGCAAAGAGAGAAGGGGAGGAGGTTGTTTTTGACAACACCTTAAATTTTTCGGTAGACGCGGTAAACCCCGATAACATTCTCAAATTTCTTGATTCGGCGAAAACAAATGAGGATGCTATTTACATTTTTGATACGCCTGGCAACCTGGCGCACGAAAATGTCATTAAAACACTTTATCTGTCAGATTTTATTATAGTTCCATTCAACTATACTGAATTAAGACTTGATAGCACCGCTATTTTTGTTCAGATTGTTCAAAAATTTAAGATTCCGGCAAAACTTATATTTATGCCGAATGATATTGACCGGCGCATTAAACTTGATTCGGCAGAAAAAGTAAACGAAATCTTTTGCAAAATGGGAGTTGTTGCTCCAATCCTTTATCATTATGCCGATATAGAACGATTTTCTACGGTCGAATTTAACAAGAGGCAGAGAGAGGTAATTTTACCTACCTATGATTTTATCTATAAACAACTAACCCTTTAATATCTATTAGATTAAAAAAATCCCTTTAAATTTTTTAGCCCGAAAAGCGTTAAATAAAGTTAAAATATAAAAAATATAAACATTTTGTTTTGAATATATAAATAATATAATTATTTTTGCGATGAATAAGACTACGAAAGAGGCAAGAGTGCCATTGCAATTAGCAGTTCTCAACGATATTCAGGAAGGTTTGACAAACGGGCAACCACTTGATGACATTGAAATTGCGGAGTTTATGAATAGGAATAGCACTACCACAGAGGTGAGTAGTGACAACGAAATGAACGTATCGGATGAAGAAACTGAAAGTTCTGCTTCTTTGGAAGGACAAAAGAGAGATGCGTTCAAAAAATGGATTGAAGAAGTGAGCAAGCGACCACGAATGGAAGAAAGAGGCCATATTTACCTCGATGCTGATATTATCGAAATCTTCGTGAAGATTAAGAAATCAACGAAAATTGCCGTAAATCATCTGATTGGTTGTATTTTGACTGATTGGATTATGGAAAATGGAAGCAGCATACAAGAATTATTAAGGAAGAAAAATAAACTTTTAAATCAGATAGAATGAATTTTACAAGTGCATTAATTTGGATATTAATTATTTACGCAATTTATTACACCGTAATAATTTTGCATGATTCGTTTTTAAAGCGCAATCTAAATGAGGTAACAGGAGTAGACGAGATTACAGTCGTTAAACCTGAAGAAAAACCAATAAGGGCAAAAAGTCATCAAGATTACATGCCTAATCCCTTCCCGGAGGAAGAAGCAGATATTGACGAAGGTAATGGACAGGGTTCAATTGCCGAAAAAAAAAAATTTGATTAATCTACCACTAAAGGAAAAACCAAACATGAAAGACGTCAATATAAATATGGAACGTGAAGGGCAACAAATAGAAATAAATCAATTTCTTGACCAATTTTTTCAAGCGACATCGGAGTTATCCGATGTTCGTTTGCATATGCGTGGATTATCTTTTTAACTGCATATTAATTATAAATTTAAAAATTATGGGAAATTTTAGTTTGATTTTAAGGCGTGGCTTAATTTTCGCCGTTGGGTTATTAATTTCTTCTATTGAGGCTATACTTTTGGCTCAATCAGGCGCAGGTGCTGCAGGTATTGATGCAGCATCGGCAGAAATAGGGGGTATGTTCGATAGCACAAGTAAACTCATTCTTGCTATTGCAGCAGTAGTTGGCTTAATCGGTGGAGTTCGGTGTTATATCAAATGGAACACCGGCGACCAGGACGTAATGAAAAGCGTGATGGGTTGGGGCGGAGCTTGCATTTTCATTGTCATTGTTTCATTAGTAATCAGGGCATTTTTTGGACTATAGCAATGATTACAGACGACCGAAAATTCAGTGTTTATAAGGGGTTGCAAAGACCTATTATGTTTAAAGGTCTAAAGGGCAGTTATATCTATTATGCTTTTGCGCTTGCTTTATCATCTATGGTTATTGCATTTCTTGTTACGGTTATCTCATCTATTCTTACAGGTACATTCGTTATGGCAGTAGTTGTGTTTGGGGGGATAATAGGGATGGCTTTGTACCAAAGGAAATTCGGATTATACCGTAAAAGAGTATCAAGAGGCGTTTTTGTTATTCATTCAATCTTCAATACGAATTAAAATGGCAGGAAAGAAAATATTCCAATCCCCTTACATCGGAATTGATGACCAGGGCGCATATCCAATTATCTTTGACATTCGGGGAAATTTTTCTGTATTTATCAAAATTTCTAATCCCTGTTTGCAGTATGCGGGTGACAAAAGTGAATATTATTCTTTTCTCAATATTTTTTCAAATTTGGTTCGGTCTTTGGATAGTGGGTATAGCATACAAAAACATGACGTATTCTCCAAGACGAAATGGGAATTGCCATATCAACCGGAAGATTTTTTAATGCAGCAGCATTTCTCTCAAAACGTTGGAAGGGTATTCAAGCATCAAACAACCGTATTTATTCTTACTTGTGAATTAAAGCGTTCTGCTTTTTTCTCATATGACGAAAAAAAATACAATGACTTTGTTACTAACGTCGGAAAGGTTTTGGGCTTTTTTAATAATTACGACATCAAATCGTCTGTGATGCAAAAAAATGAAATCATCAACTATATATATCGTTATTTCTCAATGGATTTTGAGGATGATGCCTGTTCTTTTGATAATTTTTCTGTGTTGGGCGATGGAATCAAGATTGGAGGAAAAAATTTACAATGCCTCTCTTTGATAGATGTTGAGTTGATAGATATGCCCTCTTTCATAAAGCCGGTGAGTTATGAAAACATTAATAACAGGACTTTTCCGCATGACCTTATGAAGTTTCTACCTTATATTGATGCAGAGACGGTTATATATAATCAGGTCATTTTTACCGTTAATCAGGCTGCTGAAAAACAAAAATTGGAGGCGAAAATAAAAAGACATCAGGCAGTTCCTGACCCCGCCAATAATCTTTGCGTGGAAGATATCACAAACGCTATGGATGATATTGAAAGAAACAGCCAATTACTGGTTTATTCTCATTTTGATATTCTGATTTGCGATAGCCGTAATTTGAGTACGGCTAAGAATCAAACCGAATCAGCATTGTCCAATATCAATGTCCGATTGTCGAAACAGGCTTTTAATCAATATGAGTTGTTTAGGGCAGCAGCTCCGGGCAATTCATACGAATTAAAGAATTATGACCGGTTTCTGACTACGGCTGACGTTGCTGTTTCCTTAATGTATAAAGAACGTTTGCCGATTACTGAAGAATCCAATCTGATGATGTGGTTTACGGACAGGCAGGGAGTTCCCATTGCTATTGACCCAAGCGACTTGCCTATGCGTCAAAGCAGGATAGATAACCGCAATAAATTTGTTTTAGGTCCGTCAGGAAGTGGAAAATCGTTCTTAATGAACACCATGCTTCATCAATACCTGCTTAATGGAAGTGATGTTGTTATGGTTGACGTTGGGCATAGTTATAAAGGATTATGCGACTACTTTGGTGGACGATATATTACTTATTCAGAAGATAAACCAATTTCAATGAATCCATTTTATATTCGTCAAATCGAATATAATATTGAAAAGGTTGACTTTTTGGTTAACTTGATATTTCTGCTTTGGAAGGAATCAAATGCTGTTGTAAAAAAAGTAGAAAAGGATATTGTCCGGGAAACCGTAATGTCATATTATGCGAATTATTTTGCCGGTCAAAATGAATTTTCGGATGAAATTGCAGCCGAATATCGACAAAAAATGATTAGTCAATGGAATAACGAAGATATTCACGACGAGGATGAAGAAACCATCGAAATGCTTCTCAATAAAATTGATGCATTTATTTTTGAACAGCGAAACAAATACGTTGAAGAAGCAGACAATATTGTGGTTACTGAATTAAATTTTGATTCATTTTATGACTTTGCAAAAGAGCGTATTCCTAAGATTTGTAACGAATGGGAACTGTTCTACGAGAACACGAAAGGACAACACAATGAACTGGCGTTTGATTTCCGGGAGTTTATCAAAATTTTAAGTAAATTCAAGAGAGGACAGATTTTTGGTGAAATCCTTAATAATGACATAGATAAAACTCTTTTTGATGAGCAGTTCGTCGTGTTTGAGATTGACAGCATCCAGGGTAACGACACGCTGTTTCCGATTGTTACCTTAGTCATTATGGATGTATTTATCCAAAAGATGAGAAACAAGGGTAATAGAAAGGTGATGGTTATCGAGGAGGCATGGAAAGCACTTGCTTCACCCCTTATGTCTGATTACATTCGATACCTCTATAAAACAGTGCGTAAATTTTACGGAGAAGCGATTACGGTTACTCAAGAGTTGGACGACATTATCAAAAGCGATGTTGTACGGCATTCTATTATAGCTAATGCGGCTACGTTTATTCTTTGCGAGCAGACAAAATTTAAAGATAACTTTGAGATAGTCGCAGAAATTCTTTCTTTATCAGAAGTAGAACAAAACAAAATATTTACAATCAACGCATTAGACAACAAGGTAAACAGAGGCAGGTTTAAAGAATTCTATATTAAGCGAGGAAATTCGGGTGAAGTATATGGAAACGAAGTTTCGGCTTATGAATATTTTACGTATACGACAGAAAAGCCCGAAAAAGATGCCATGCAGGTATATCTTAAGGTTTATAAGAATTATATGACTGCATTGGTTGCTTTTGTTGGTGACTGGAGCAATTCAAAAATTGATAAATCTGACTTTTGTGCCATTATTAACTCAAGTATTACCTACAACAATACCGGAAAAGGAATTTCTTACTTCGGTGAATACGTAAATAAAACATGCAAGGACTTCAAAGATTCGGGTATGTCGATTGGAAACTTTTTAACGTCAAATCATGAAATTAAGAATAAAAATAAACTCAGTCTTATTTCTGCTTAGTTTTTCCTGCATTAATTTGTTCGCCCAGGGTGGGGAACAAGGCAGAAGCGAGGGCGGGAAAACAACAAAAATCTGGGAACCGGATTTAGTTGAGCTGTGGATATATTGGCACAAGACACAGTACCGGATGTTTACGGATTTTTATCACAATGAAGATACGCTTGCCAACGAAAAATATGAGGACTACAAAGACTGGATGAAAAAACTTGCCGAAGTTGATGCCACGCTTTTTAGTCAGTACCAAAATAACGACGTGCCACGACCGGTTATCTTTACGGAAGATGTTGCCTATGTTGCTATTCTCGTTACTGAAGTAGCAGAAAACACGTCTAATATTTTGAAAATGTTAAATGAGCCACCCGTTGATGCGGAATTGGTTGACATGTTTTTTGATTCTTCCGTAAAGATGTATTTGAAGGGAGCCACATTAATTACAAGCACCTTTAAGGTACTTCAAGACAGAAAAGCAGATAATCTGCGTGATAATAGACTTAGGGATGACCTTCTAAACAACATCGTCCGGGAGTTTGAAAACATCAAATTAAGTCAAAACTCTTTGTATGACAGAATGAAAGCAGGCAAACAAAATATATTGCTCCAACAAATTCTTAATTCAGATTAGGTATGAAAACAAATTATATACTCCTATTTCTTTGCCTGTTTGTTTATTCTTACGGTCAAAATGATTACAAACAAGTGTATGATAAATCATTGGAAAATCAAATCAAATCTTCATTTGGCGCAAACAGAGAATGGCAGTTTTCTCCTGGATGGTATTACAATTTTCTTCACAGTCAATACAAAAGCGGCGAAAATGAAAAGAACAACAAGATTATTCTTGATTCGTTAAATCAGGCTGCAACCGTATCTTTGCAAAATGTTTTATCGGCGCATGAATCCATTACTGTGGTTTATGAAAACGAGAAAAAACATTTTGAAGACCGCACTTCTGACAGGGAAATAATGCAAATCATAAACGATATTGAAGATGCCAAGGAATCAATCATGGTATTGACCGGTGAATTTACAGCGCATAAAGTTCCTGTCAATGAAGCTGAAAAGGTTTATAAAGAATACGAAAGGATTAACAACAAATATTATTTAATCGGCGACACGATATTAACCCACCTGGACAATCAAAAAAAACGTCGTGCTTATTCTGTTTGTCTCGATGAGTTCGTCCTGCTTATAAATGTTTGTTACAGGATAAACACTTATTGCCTGGTTGCATCGAAAGTTGATGAATTTGATGAGGTTTTTACAAAAAAATAAATATAAGATTATGACTTTAACTATTCTATTACAAGCGAGCAATGTTGGCGATATTTTCAATATCGGAATAATGGATGCTATCCTTAGATTTAAAAATGATGTGGCTCTTACTTATTCAGAGAAGAACCCATTAATTAACGTTGCTACTCTGATGTGTGCTTTGTTCGCATTAATATGGTGTGCCGTTAAATTATATCCTGTTATTGCGGGTGAAGAAAAATTGTCTGTTTTACCCTTGTTGCGCCCTTTTGCTATTGCAATGATTCTATCTTTCTATCCTACTTTTGTGAACATTTGTATGATACCGGGTAGAGCTGTTGAAGCTGTTGCAAAGGATGAATTTGATACTTCGTGGACAGAAATGCGAAGTAATGCCAAAAAGAGATTTCAACTGATGGACAATAAATCGGCTGTGTTAACTGCCAAATCCATTGAAGTTCAGAGAGCAGAGAACAGCGAAAGAAACGATAAAATGCAATCAAGCGATATTAGCAAAAGCAGTTCGAGTCTGTCGCCCCTTTCAAGTTCTATTGCCAAAATGAGCGTTGTTGTTATGGGTCACATTAAAATGTTCTTTTACAACATCATCAGTTATTTGGCACTTATGTTTATGAATGTGGTGGTTTGCGGAGTCTTGCTTGCTCAAAGTGCGGGATTGCTCATAATGGTTATTATTGGGCCTCTCAGCTTCGCCTTTAGCTGTCTTGACCCCTGGAAACATTCGTGGTCACAATGGGTAGCTCGGTTAATTTCTATTTCATTGTGGTCGGGACTTGCTTATTTCGTTTGTTTTGCAGCAGCAGAGATAATGAATTCTGTATTGCTTTGGGAAATTGATGCTTTAGAAAAAGCACTTACTTATGATGAATGGGCATATGCGGTAATGGCTTCCTCGCTTCAGGGGGATGACTTTATGTTTCCCCTTATGTGTCTGTTTGTGGCATTTGGGATGATGGTGATTTTCCCTGTTTCAACCTGGATTATCCAAACAACAGGTGGAAGCGCAGTAATTAAGCCTATTACAGCTGCCGTTGGTGTTGCTGCGGCGGGTGCAGTAGCGGTAGGAACTGCAGGAGCCGGAGCTCCGGCTGTTGCAGGAGCTGTTGCAGGAGGAGGAGCTGCTGCATCAAATGCAACTTAAAGCCATGTTATATATGTGTTTGTCAATTATTTACACTTAATTATATGTTAATAAAAAACGTTGAAAATAAAATAAAACTTGCGCTGTTCGTTTCGATTGGCTCGTTTGTTACTTCAATAATTATTTGCATTATCGTTATGATTAACACAAATAATCTAATCCGAGATGAACGAAAAAATGTGTATGTTCTTGATGCCGGACTTCCCCTTCTTGTTCAACGAAGCAGTCTTGAAGAAAATGAAGAAGTTGAAGGAATGAGCCATGTCAATATGTTTCATTCGTTGTTTTTCAACCTTCCACCGGATGATAAGTATATCCAGAATAATATTTTGCGGTCGATGTATTTGATTGATGAATCAGGAGCGAAACTTTATAACAATCTGCGCGAGCAGGGATTCTATAACCAATTAGTTTCCAACTCAATGTTAGTTTCGATTAAGGCAGACAGCATTTTGTATAATTTGGACACTAAAGCCTTTCGTTATGTAGGCTCGCAGCGCATTGAACGACCAACATCCGTTGTATACCGTCATTTTGTTTCCGAAGGAATTCTTAACAGAGTTAAGAGGTCGGAAAACAACCCCCATGGTTTTATAATTTCTAATTTTAAAGTTTTAAACAATGACGACATCGAAACAAGAACCAAAAGACAAAATTTCTGAACCGGTAAAAAACTTTATGCAGAAAATTTTCGTGAAGCTTGATGAAAGACCTTCAAGAACCGCAACCATCATGGCTATAATTCTTGTATTAACATTTGGATTCTCAGTATTCAGGTTTGTTCATTCGTTGAACAATCCCGTCACTGTTACAGAAACAAATTCGTCTCGAAGACTTATTGAACAGATTAATGAAGGATTTACGGATTCGGTTGGAATTTCTGAAAAGTTTAATAATTATTTTAAACTTATAGAAATACAGAAAGAACTTGAGGAAATGCAACGTGATTCATCCAAAATCGATTCGATTCGAATCGAACAATTACTTGAAATATTAAATATGAAATAGTTATGAAGAATGTTTTTAATTTACGAAAAACGAAGTATGGATTACCTCTTATACTTCTTCCTTTTGTTGTATTTTTAGCCTACGTAATAAGTGATATTTTTCCTGCTGAAAATAAAAAGGGTATTGGTGAAACACAAAAATTGGAGGGTTTTAATACGAATCTTCCCGACCCTTCTTTGTCTCAACAGAAGGATAAGTTTCAGCTTTTACTTGATTTGTTGCAACGCAGAAAAGATGAATCAGGGTTGCAATCCATTGAAGAACTGCGTTCAGAATTAGAGGCAGAATATGAATTGTCTAATATAGAGAAATTTCTTCATCCTATAACAGACACCCTTTTGCTTAATCCGGACGGTAATTCGGAAAAGAGTACAGAGGATGCTTTACGTGCGTTGCATCAAAAGTATTTTCCTGATGAGCCTGACCCATTCGATTTTTCTCCTACAATTGAAAGGCAGCCTAAAAACCAACAGGAGTTGGAATTAATCAAAATGCGGGAACAAATGGCACGTATTGATTCAATGTTACTGGCAAAAACAACAACAGAACCTATTAACCCTGAAAACGATGTTTTAGTTGCAACTAAGGCGGACGGCTATAAGTCATCTGCTTTCTACACCCTTACAGGCAACAAGAAAGACATGTATATTACTGCCATATTGGATGAGGCACGAACAGTTGTAGATGGTTCACGAATTCGTATCCGATTACTTGACGACATTTTTATAGGCGACTATTTATATAAAAAAGGCTCATACCTGTACGGACTGGTAAGTGGTTTCCGGGCGCAAAGGGTCAACGTCAATATAACATCTGTGTTATGCGGTGACCGAATTCTAAAGACAAACCTTTCCATTTATGACAATGATGGCATTCAGGGACTTTATGTCCCAAATAGCGACTTCCGTGAAATGATGAGACAGGCAGGAAGCAGAATGGCGCAGTCAAGCAATGTGAATATTAATTCTTCGCAAACTCCCTATCAGCAATTAATTTCTCAAATGGGACAGGATTTTTATCGAAGCGTTACGCAGGCTGTATCTGTAAAAATCCGCCAGAACAAAGCAAAGCTGAAATATGCTTCCCAAATCTACTTAATCAATGAAAATGAACAACTTGAAAAATATTAACGAACAACAAATATTATTTATATGAAAAAGACAGTTTTTTCTTTCTGCCTATTTACTTTAACTTGCGGTTTGTTTGCGCAGAAAATTGACAAAAGCTCAGAGATGGGGAGTATAAAAGTAAATGAACAGGTTAGCACCCATATAACCGTCGGCGAGCCTATTGAATATGTGGATATAAGCACAGATAAAATTGTAGGCGATTTGCCTCTGAAAAATATCATGAGGATTAAACCGCTTGAAACGGATTCAGCCGGTCAGTATCAAAACGGAGAAATAATCTCCATGATAACAATCGTTACAGAAAGATACAAGATTCAATTCAATTGTGTCTATACCGACAACCGTAACGAAGCCACAAGCAACGTTGATATTAAAACCGAAGATATGGTGAGTTACGTCAATACCAATGTAGATATGCCGGAGATTGAAATGCGAAGACTGGCCTGGTCAATCTGGAATAGCGGACACAGGTATTTCGATGTTTCACGGGAACTTTATAAGCTGCGGATTACGCTTAACAACATCTATACCTTCAAAGGATTTTTCTTCGTAGATGTTTCAATCAAAAATAAAACCAATATCGAGTACGATGTAGACCAGATTCGTTTTAAGATTGAAGATAAAAGTCTAACGAAAGCAACTAATTTTCAACAAATTGAAATTGAACCGGTGTTATCTATCAATGAAGGAGAAACGTTTATCAAGGAATACCGGAATATTTACGTTTTCGAGAAGTTTACCTTTCCCGACGACAAAGTTATGACGATTGAGGTGAGCGAGAAACAGATATCGGGCAGAACAGTTATATTACGTATAGATTATGCTGATGTACTAAATGCCGATGCTTTCCACAGAAGTGTTTTATTCAGATAATCAGGAAACCATGAAACGAATAATACTTTTATTATTAAGCGCATGCTTCTTCTCCCCTTTATTAAAGGCAGGAGATGGCGATTCTTATTTTTCGTTTTCCGGCGGCTTGCTTCATTATAATGCAATGTCTTATGAATTAACGTTTGAACGGTCGTTGAAGTACCATAACGCCTGGGAAGTCGGTATTGACTATTACAATCAGTATTTTTCTCATCCGGTAGATTTGTCGAGTAATTCCTTTAAATATTATTCAATTTTATTTGAAGGAGCCTATAAACACAACATGGTACGCTTTAAAAATGCAAATTTGCGTTTTCGCGGTGCTGTTGGGTTAGGGGTTAATGAGCGAGAAAAGTTCACCTTATCGCTTACTCCCGGATTCGAATATTCATATACCTGTCCGGGTAATATCCAACTTTTTATTGCCGAAAAAACTCAATTTTCGTTTTGGACGAGAAATGGGAGTTGGTTTCGGGCGGGAATTATGATAGGTTTTAAAATACCTTTACGATTCAATTAAACATATAATTATGTGCAAGTTAAGTTTTTTTGATAAGTTGATTTCGGTTGTAATTATACTGCTGATTGTGTTTTCATTTTTGACACTTGCAGGGTGCAGTAGTCGGCTTTCAGGGAAATACAAAAGCGAAATTACAGGCAATATTTTTGAGTTTAAGGGGTCTTCAATTGTTTATTTTTATACATTTACCGGTGAAGATTGTGCCGGAACTTATAAAAAAGCAAAGGGAGGGTACGAACTGAATTTTTTTGGTGGTTTAGCTCTTTATTATGCTGAAAAGAAAGGAAACAGCTTGATTATTAATGAAGAAAAATTCGTCAAACTAAAGAAATAATAAAAGTATGAATAAGAGGGAAAGAAATGGTTTACATGAGGCGGTCATTGCGGGATTTTATGTGGTGACGTTTGCAATAATTGTGCTTCTATTTGCAAGTCTGCTCCTGCTTGTCGGATGCAGTACGTCGGATGAACCAAATGGAGGAGACAGGTCGGGGGAACCTTATAAATTCAGAGTGGAGATTTCGGCGGAAAAATCGGATGAGTTTGATATTCAAATGAACATGGGAAATTATAATTTTGTGGACGAAAATGGATTACCACGTACAATTTGGTTATTTGAAGATAATATAAATACTCTACCATCACCATGTATCCAAGAATATATGATTCCAAGCAATTTTAACAAGGTTGGTTTTCTTTGTAATTTGCACTCTTTAGATGTTACTCGTCCTGTAGAAGAAACATTTTCTGAAATATTATTTGGAAAATTATTTGTAAATAATAAGTTACTTGCTGAATGGTCTAATAAATTTTCATGGCATTTTTCAATTACCTATAACGAAAAAGACAAGAAATATACCGTGTCGACATCTGATGGCAAAAGTTTTGAAACAAACAGAATTGATTGATTATGAAAATAATAGCCTCGTTTTTAATATTCTTTTCCCTTTTGTACCCCTGTAAGGCACAATCTGAATGGGAAAAAATGTGGGAAGAAATCCAAAATCAAATTGGTGATGGAAGTTTTGACTATTCTCAATATAGTCTTGATGGTCTTGGAGGTATATTCGGGGGAGATATTAATATTGGATTGGGTGGGAGTAAAGCCTTTGGAAAAGGAGGTGTTTTTGCGAGTGGTGGAATTTTTGACATCACATCTGGTGGATTTTTGGGTGGACTATTTGGTAATAGTTTCGGCTTTGATGAGATACACAATGACTTAACCTTAAACAGTAATATGACATGGGCGATTGCTCACTCCGGTTATATTAGAAAAACCATAACCGATAAGCAGAAAAAAATCATGTCCCTTCAGGACAGCATCAATATGAGTGTAAAGCGACTTTACGAGTTGGAGAAATTAACCGAAGACTATTTAAGCACCAAACAATCCGATGCCGTTGATATTGAAACGTATAATGACCTGTTCAATATTACGGAAGATATTGGTTTTTATTATAATGAAAGTTCCAAGCTTTGCAACAAGTCAAGTGACCTGAATTATGTGAAAGAAAGGATGACGGTTATAGTCGTTACCCGTTCTACTCGAATTATAACTAAACTTTTAGGCTTTGCCCGTGTAGATGGAAAAAGCAACCTTCTCAATAACGAAGACCGTAACGAGATTGTAACTTATCTGATTGAAAATTTGCGTAATATGCGCGGTACTCTTGCTTATACCTATCGCGCTCTTTTAGCAGGGTCTAATGCCAAATTGGTACAAAGCGACGAAATAAGTGATAATATTGATGAAATTTATAAAAAGAAACCAGAATGAAACCTTTAAGAGCCTGTTCTATTGTTCTTCTTTCCCTTTTGTGCCCCTTTTTTGCTTATTCCCAAGGCGAAAACGTCAAATATGAGATTTTTCATGTTGATTTAGTACCGGCAACTTTTCTTTATGGCGGTTTGGAACTTGCGTGGAGCTTGGCCATGTATGATGCTTTAGATAAAACCATAGCAGCACAAATGGAAATCGATACCCTGTTTAGAAAATTGGTTGTTCTGGAAGAAAAAACACAGGAATACCAAAAGAACCTGCAAACGTCTTTTGTACAGGTTTTAAATCCTGATTACGTAGATAAGGTTATTTCTGAAATTCACGAAATACAGGATTGGATTGACAAATACGTTGTTTTTCATACACAATATCAAGAACTTGCAAAAACAGTACAGACTAAGATTACGGACAGGGCTGATAATATCAAACGGTATATTGATGATGCAGCCAAAAAAACAGGAAATGCCGGTCGATTAGACAACAAGCAACGTAACGACTTGAATATTTATGTTATAGATGAACTTTTAAATCTTAAATATATTGCCCGAAGCATCAAGGATGAACTTTCCGTCGTTAATCCTTCAATAGATGAGACTTTATTTATTTTTAAAACAGAATGAATATGAGGAATATATGTATTTTTGGCATCGTGTTTGTATTGATTGCAGTTCCGGAGTTTTCTCGCGCTCAGGCTTGGGATTGGGTTACGGATGAAAAATCAATGCAGGCCTTTTCTGAACAATATCTAAATCCTGTTTCAGGACAATTAGGAGAATTGGCAGAATATCTTCTTAAAACAGAGATGATTAAATATCAACAACAGGAGATAGCTAAAAAAGTGCGTTATATTCACATGGTGCGTGACAGTCTTTTTAAATCCTTACAGGATGTAAGAGGAATTAGTGGCTCGATAGATGAACAAGTCATAAATAATGTCTTTGAACAGGTTGAGGAGTATTATCCGAAAATTTATGAGTTGTCCAATAAATATAAGGAATTTGAACAGACATGGAAACAATATGATAATTACGTTGTTACTCAATCAAAAGTGTTATTGAAAATGGCTGATATGGCTGTAGGAGGGAGCGATGAAAAAAACCTGCTTGACAAGGAACAACGTTTAAGGCTTTTAAGCTATGTGGTATACGAAATGAAAGCACTGAGAGAAATGTCCAAAAGAACGTTGCATGAATTGGTTGTAGGGGATGCAATGATGACTAATACGGAAAAAGTTATAGATGATGCAATTAACCAAATATATGGAAAATAGATATGGATGGAGAAAGTCCTGAACTCAAGAAAATGCACGAGTTTTTTCGGGGAGCAGTATATTTTTTCCTCTTACTCGAATTGTGCGTATTTATTAGATATGACTTTGGGGAAAATGTAAACGGTTTCTTTGAACGAATCAATAACATAGCCTTTTATCAAAATATTTTTTATGCCAAACTTTTTTTACTTGTTCTGCTCTTATTTACCTGTATAGGAACAAGGGCAAAAAAAAACCTTGAACTAAAACCGATTGTTCATGTTGCTTTTCCTCTGTTAGGTGGATTTGTCTTGTTCTTCGGCAGCTCATTTTTCGTTGGAAACAATCGTGTCAGTGCGCTTTCATTCCTGGATTACGCCTACATTATTACGGCTGTCAGTGGAACCATATTATTGAATATTGGATTTGACAACATTTCGAAATTTGTGCAGCACAGCCTTATGAAAGACCGTTTTAATATTGAAAATGAATCATTTGAACAGGCTAAAAAATTGGTAAATACGCCTTTTTCCGTCAATATACCCATGTCGTATTATTACAAAAAAAAAATAAATAGGGGGTGGATTAATGTTGTCAATCCATTTCGTGGTTCTTTGATTTTAGGCACTCCCGGAAGTGGGAAATCTTATACCTTTGTAAATTCTTACATCAGGCAGCTATCGGCTAAAGGTTTTTGCCTTGCTGTCTATGACTATAAATTCCCCGACCTTGCCAATCTTACCTATTATCAATTTCTAAAGAACAAACAAACCGGCGTACTGCCACCCAATGCCAAGTTTTACGTTGTAAATTTTTCCGAAATAGAGAAGTCTGTGCGCTTTAATCCCATAAAAAGTGAATACATAACTTCTTTGGCAGCAGCAATTGAAACTTCACAAGCCTTAATTGAAGCTCTCAAAAAAAGTTCGAGTAACGTCGAAGGAGGTGGAAATGAACAATTTTTTACTCAATCGGCAGTCAATTTTCTGGCTGCCATTATTTATTTTTTGTCGAAATATGAGAATGGACGTTATAGCGATTTGCCGCACGTTATATCATTTATGAATCAGTCATACGACGATATTTTTACTGTACTTTTCTCTGATATTGAGTTACACAGTATTTTGGCAGCGTTTTATTCGGCTTATACCAATAAGGCTTTCGACCAGTTGGAAGGACAGGTTGGAAGTGCAAGGGTACAGATTTCACGCCTGGCAACAAAAGAGAGTTTTTGGGTTCTGACAGAAGATAAAACACAGGAACCGATTAATCTGAAAATAAGCGATGTAAATAATCCTGCCTATTTAGTCATTGCGAACAGCCCGGAAACGCAGGAAATTAACAGTGCCTTAAATGCCCTTATGCTTAACCGTCTTGTCAGGCTTATTAATTCCAAAGGGAATTTGCCTTCAGCAATCATCATTGACGAGTTACCAACTCTGTATTTCCATAAAATTGCCAATCTGCTTTCTACGGCAAGAAGCAACAAAGTAGCAGTTCTGCTTTCTTTGCAGGAACTGCCACAACTTAAAAATGCCTACGGTCGCAATGGTGCGGAAGAAGTTTGCTCCGTAATCGGAAATATTCTTTCAGGGTCGGTAAGAAATAAAGAAACGCTTGATTGGCTTGAAAAAGTCTTCGGGAAAATAAAACAATTGAAAACAAATGTTTCCATTGACAGAAACCGGCAAACCATTTCTTTGAATGAGAACATGGATTACCTTATCCCCGCTTCTAAAATAGCCGGATTGCAGACTTCTGAATTTGTTGGACAAATTGCTCTTGACTATGGAATACCTGAAAAAGAATTTAAAAGTACCATGTTTCATTGCACGGCGGAGTTGGATATTGATGCCATTGAACGTGAGGAAAAAAACTATTTTAACACCCCTATTTATTACGATTTTGAAACTGAAATAGATAAGGAAATCATTATAATGGATAATTTCAACTCTATAAACAAAGAAACTAAAGAGTTAATATATAATGTAATAAGAGATTTGCCTGACAATGATTAAAAATTAATATCCTTAATATTTGGATGTTTTTTTTGATTTTTTTTGCATAATCTGAATATTTTCCGTACCTTTATGGCTTCAAAAGTTTAGCTAAGGGTTGGAAAGTATGAAATCTATTGGTAAATTATTCGTTTGTACCTGCAAAATTATTATTGCGTCCATTTTGGTTGTTTTTGCCATATTGACGACTTCTTCCCTTTTCAAAATCCTTTTAAAAGACGATGATGTCGTTTTTAAAGTATATTCGGCATTGATTCTGCTTTCTTCGTTGTTAATGACAGGGTTCTTTTTACGCTTATTGTTTCCGAAGAAGAAAAAAATCCCAATTTCTCCATTAACCGGTACGTATTCAAACCATAATGGTTACGGAACCACATACGGATATAACCGACCACACGCAGATAAACTTCGTCCCCGGTCTTCTTTTTCGCAATTATTCGGTTTATTTTTTAAATTGTTCCTTATCTTTGCAGCCGGGATTGCTTGGGGTTTAAACAGCATTACTAACACCCGTGAACGGGATTATTAATTTTAAAGATTATAGCTTATCATGGCAGAAGATTCAATGAATGATGTTCAAATGTTTTGTTACCGGTTGAGGCAATTACGCAAACGTCTTAATTTGACAATTGAAGAATTGGCTTTACGAACGAATCTTAAATTCGCTCAGATACGAAGAACAGAAGTCAGCATAACTAAAACGAAAAATGAAGTACATTACAAAGGTGCAGATGGCAAACTCAGTACGCTTGTTACGTTACTTATGTTCTACTCTCAATATGTTTCTCTTGATTTATTGGCTAACTTCAAAGTGCCTGTTAATGAAATACCATTCAACAAAGGTCTCGAAAAAGAACTGACGAAAGAAAAAATTCTTGCACTGATTGAACAAATGACCGAGATAACGAAATATTTAGACTGAAAACGAAAATTGTTTTTGGTTTTAAAATATTTTCTAATTTTGCATTCAGGAATGATTCCTCATGGTCGAAAAATTTTTCAGTACTCACTTCTAAAATTTTAAGATTATGAATGCATTTGTTAAATTATTGTTGCAGTTGTTGCTGTGGTTGATAAATTCTTTGTTAGGCGGTTTTATTTACGACTTAATAAGGAGATATTCTTCCGTGATATGGGTTATTATTTGGAAAGCCCTATCTAAAATCTTTTAACCCTGTGGATTCTTTTATGATTGGTGAAGAAGAAGAGAAAATTACAAGTTTGGAAATTATGGGGGACATTCCTTTCTCTCAAATGAAACGAAAAAGTAAAACAAAAACACAAAATGAGGCCGACGTTCAAAAACAGGCTATCCCCACGCAATCCCCATAATAAAAACAATCCAAACCGCAGTTGTTTGCAGGAAGGTTTCGTTCAACAGCGTTTTCATTGAACGTGCTCCGCAAGACAATGAAAACTTAATCGTTAGGCGACGTATGTTTCCATATAACTAACACATTTGCTTTTCTGCACTGTCCTCCACTCATATGTCGCCTAACGTGGTGGCGGCTTCACGCAGGCGGGGGCTTCACGCAGGTTCGGGCGGGCATACACCCCCGCTCTCGCAAAACCGCTCGTTATCTGTCGTTTTTTTTACATCACACACTCCTAAAATACAATTTTCACATCTTCTTTGTAAATTTGCAAAGTCGTATTTAGACTTGCTGTCCAACCGTCAATGTAAACTTTGCCGTTTTTGATTACCTTGGCAAGTAAATGTTTATTTTCCGATTTATCTAATTCTTCGGCATTGGTAATGTAATAATTGTTGCCAATTTTATACATACAATATTCAACGACACATTCGGGAGTTGCTGTCGGGTTATCTATTCCAACCCCCAAAATCATATTGTAAATACGAGAGAATGGGTCGTTTTCGGTATTTTTCATAATAATTTGTCCGTCTTCAACTTCTAATTTTGGTGCATCTATTGTATCGAAAACTTTAATGCCAAGATTTGGGATTTCCTGTTTGTTTTCTTCAATAATATCTGGTTGTGCATTATTCTTTTCTATTTCTTTTTGAATTTTATCGCCTGCACGGTTTACTCTTTCTATTGTAATTGAAGAAATAAAGGGTGGAAAATTATTGTTCTTACAAAAGAGAAATGCCTCTTTTTTCTTTTTTGGGTCTATTTCTTCGTCAATTTGACAAAGTATAAAATTTCGATTACCACCATCTTCGGTGTTAAGTTGCATTACAGCGTGTCCTGTTGTGCCGCTACCTGCAAAAAAATCAAGAATAATATCATTAGAATTTGCAGTAGTGGCGAATTTGAGGATATGTTTAATGAAATTGATAGACTTTGGATTATCAAACACTTTATTTCCGTCAAATAAATTTTTCAATTCCGCTGTTGTCCCTCTGTTATCTTCATAATAGTAACTTTTGAGTTTTTGCGTTACTGTGTCAAGTCTTTTTTTTATCTTCGGGATAGTTTTTTCTGTTTCACCCCACATTACATCTCCTTTTTCGTCTGCTGCGGTAAATGTTGCAAATGTCCATCTGTAACCATATTCGGGTTTGGCGCAAACTAAACCTGTTTGAGGGTGGATAATATCATAAGAATATCCGCCCGTCTTTGTATTGGCAGAGTTGCCCGGATAGAATACACCTTGTTCGTCAACATAAGAATAATGACTAACGCCCGATAAATCATCGCCATTACTTTGCTTTCTTATCCATTTTCGTAATTCTGTTTGTATGGTTTCTAAATCATCGTTGTAATCTGCTTTTAACTCGTCATATTTTTCCTGTATAATTTTCCCTTTTTCAGAAGGTATTTCCCAAAAATCTTGCTCGCTCAAATTCTTCATATAGCAAATGACATATTCGTGTTCTGTCGCTATTTGCGTAGGGTTGTTGTCTGTTGCAGTTTGCCAAATAATTTGACCTGCAAAATTATCTTCTCCAAAAATTTCATCGCAAAGCAATTTCAAATTTGCCTGCTCGTTGTCGTCTATGCTGATAAAAATCACCCCATCTTTTGCAAGTAAATCGTGGGCAAGCATTAAACGAGGATACATAAAGGACAGCCAACCATTGTGCGATTGTTTGGTACTGAAGCTAAATTGCATTCTATCAAAATCCGTTTCGCTGACATTTGCCAGCCCCAAAACTTCTGCTTCTTCTTTATTAAATTTGTCGGGATAAATAAACTCGTCTTTTGCCGTATTGTAAGGCGGGTCAATGTAGATACATTTTATTATTCCATTGTAATGTGATTTAAGAATTTTAAGACTGTCGAGATTGTCGCCTTTCAAAATCATATTTTGTGCATTGTCAAAATCTTTTGAAAACGCCTCGTTGATTTTCAGTTCTTTGGTGGTTTTTTGCTTGTATTTTGCATTTGCCACATTGCGACCAACGAAATTTAAGCCGTAGCCGTTTACCTTTTCATCAACAGGCAACCCCAAGGCGGATTTTAATTCGTCTAATTTTATTTCGTTCCCCTGAATTGTTTGTGGGTAGTTTTCTTTTAGAAATTCCAACAAACGATTGTCTGTTTTTTCGGTTTCAACTACCGAAAATCCATTGTTTATAAAATTCTCTTTGAGTGTCATATCTTATTCGGGTTGATTTATTAAACTTGCTAATTGTGTGTTGTTTATTCGCTCTTTGAACGAAATTTTTATGTTCTTGTCTTTGTAATGTTCGTTCAAGTGTTCAAAATATTTCTTGGCGAACTCAATTTTTCCTTTTCCTTCCTGCGGAATAGCGGTAAAGGTTTTATATCCTTTGCTTTCCACAACAAGAATGAGTTTGTTTCCTGCGGTGCTTTTTACGGCATAACAAAAATCGGGATTGTATTCGCCGAGCGGCGTTTTGATTTTGAGTTTTGGCAGTTTGCCGAAAAGCTCAATTTCTTCCATATCGTGGTCTTGTTCGATAATTTCAACTTCAAAATCACTGTCGTATTCAATCACATCTTTGAAAACCCATTTTTCGCGAAGTGAAAAATCGCAGTCAATATCTTTTTGGAATTTTCCAACGCTACCCGCTTTCAGATAGGTTTCGTTGTTGTCGTTCAAAAATACATTTGGCAGAACTGTACCATCAATTTCGTTATATTGAATTTTGGCTTTTATCGTGCTGACAAGATTTTTACGTACAATTTCCGTCATTTCTTTGAGTGCCTGTGAGGGATTGTTGGCAAGAATTTTATTTTTGAAGTCTGGCGATAAAGCGTTGAAAATCTTTACAACAAAGGAAATAGGCGTTTTGGTGTAGTTCGATAAATCATTTACAAATTGCAAATAATCTACTTTGCTTTTGTGCGAAACTGCCTTTTTGAGTTGTTGCGTAATTGCATCAGATTGTCCCATTTTGTTTACATTCAACTCTTTGCGTATGGTTTGCAAAAGAATTTCGTCAATATTCAACGCCTCTATTTCTATTTTGATATTGGCAATTAGGTTTTGCTCGCTTTCATTATCAAGGTTATCAAGCATATAAAAAGCATTGCGATTGATTGTATTCCATAATTTACGAAACTCGGCGAGGTGCTGTTCTTTGATAACAACATTCTTTTTCGGACGAATTTTGCTTTTTTCTTGTATGAAATTTTTGTAATCGGAAGCAAACAAACTTTCTAACGCTTTGCGTTGTTCATCAGGCAAATTTTGTGCTTTGAGAGTGGTTGCAAAGTCGGACGATTTATCGTAAATTTCGTGTCCTACTTCCGATAATCCTTTAAAAACAACCATTTGCTTACCAATCAAAACATTGTTTATCAACAGGATTATTTCATTATCTGTAAATGTTGTTTTTTGTTTGAACGTTTTTATCAAATCTTGTTTAGTAAATGTATCGCTTACAAAGAACGAGTTGCTTAAAATTTCGTTTTGAATAGCCTCAACAAAACCAATTTCTTGATTTGAAACCACGACATCAAGATTATTGATTTTCCAAAAATCATTTTGATTATTGTCAAATTCTTTAATAGTGTGGCGTTTCAAATTTTGGTCAACGCAAATACGCAAGCCCCGCCCGATTTGTTGCAACTTTGAAATTTCGCTACCTTGATTTGATAATTTGCAAATAGTAAACACATTCGGATTATCCCAACCTTCTTGTAACGCCCAAATAGAAAAGATAAAGCGTGTGGGCTTTTCAAATGCAAGAAGTTGTTTTTTGTCTTTTAGAATTAAATCAACTCCCGCTTTTATTTTTTCGTCTGCATTACCTTTATCGCCCGAAAAATAGCCCTCGTTTACTTGCAAACTGCCGTTGCTGTCGAAGTCGTTTTGCAGATATTGCAAGTATGCAGAATTGGGCGTTGTTTGCAATGCGTCTACAATTTCGGTGCGTTGTTTTATATATTCTTCTTCAAAAATGTTCTTGATTTTAGGATTGTCACCACGATATAGTTCGGTGTCGCTTTCGATAAAAAACAACGAGAGTGCTTTTATTCCTTGCTCAAATAATGATTTTTCTTTTTCAAAATGAATTTTGATGGTTTCTTTTATCATTAAGAGCAATGCATCATCGGAAAGTGAATAATCAATTTTTTCAATGCTATCGTCATTCAATACAATACTGTTTTTGTTGATTTTCTTGATACTTTTTCTGTTGAATATATCGCCTTTATCCAATATTTTTTTCACGATTGCCCCATTTGATAAAGTATTTACGGTTGCTTTATACTTGCTACCTTCTTTTTCAATTTTTACAATCGCATCTTGATTTTGCACAATATCTTGAGTATAAACAACAATTTTTTTAACCAGATTTTGGCGAAATGATGAAATGCTATCAAGCGTGTAAGCCACATTTGAAAGCGGAATGGTTGTGTCATTGTTGTTTTTCTTTTTCGGGAAAGTTGCGCCAAAACGCAAGTAATAATTATCAAAACCCTCAAAATATTTTTTGAACGCATCGCCGTCAAAGCGGTGCGGCTCGTCCATTATCACAATCGGTTTTAGACGTTTCAAACATTCCAAATAACTTTTAGGCGTCTCGGTATTGTCAGTAAACAAATTCGGCGCGTAAATTTCACTTTCGAGCGGACGGTTTAAAATATTACTATCTTTATCAAAAGAACTCGGTGTCATAACAAGTACCGACAAATGTTCTGTTGAGATAAATCGCTTTACACTTGCTACCTGTCCGCTTTCGTATGTAAAAACTTCAATTTCTTTTTCTCTCTCGTTGGCATAAAATTGTTTGAAATATTCTTTTGTATCTTCAAGGTTGGATTTTGTTCCCTCACGAATAGGAACAGAGGGAATGAGTATAATAAATTTTTTATAACCAAACTTTTTGTTTAACTCAAACATTGTTTTGATAAATGTGAAAGTTTTACCCGTTCCTGTTTCCATCATTATATCAATGTTCTTGCTGTCTTGTATGGGGAAGTGATAATTGCGTGGCGTATAGTGTTCGGTCATCACATCGCAAAACTGTTGATTTTGTTGCAAAGCATCAAAAACGCCGATTATACTTCCGATACAATCTTCTTGATAGGGTTGAACTTCGTATTGAAACTGTTTTGCTGCCATATTATTTGATATTTTCCTTCGCCATATTTAAAACTTGGTCGGCAATCTTTTTTTCATCTGCCACTACTGCGGTAACTTGGTCGGTAAGCCAAAGCGTAAGTAATTCTTCGGGATTGGCTTGTAATAATTCAGCGATAATTGGGATATGTTCGCGCCTTGCTCGGCGTTCACTTTTCTCTATTTTACAATAAGAGGCGGTGTCAATATCCAGAGCTGCCGCCAATTTTCGTTGCGGTATCTGACAATCTTCTCGTAACTGTTTTATTCGTTCATTGAATAACATAACATTGTATTAATATGTCTTGTGTCTTTTTGGCAAAGTTACGAAATTTATTTATCGTAGAGATTTAAAAGCAAAAAAAGTTTTCAACAAAAGTCTGTCAAATGTACTGCGTTTTTAGTGTTCGCCACCCAAAGGGTGGTAGGTGGAAAAATGTCGAAGCCAATTTTTGAGCGTAGTGAACACGGCAAAAGCCAACTTTCTATAAAATATTTTCGCAACATTCTTATTGGTTTTTTTAGTCTTTTACTCTTTTTATACACTTCTCCGCAATTCTCCATTTTTCTCTAATTTGCCAAACCACACAGAATTTTTCAACCTTATTTAATCTTATTTTTTCGCTTCCCAATCGTACTGCGCTGTCCCAAAATGACAGATAATCGGGTCACGCAGAGAAATTTCACCTTAACGTTTCCACAGAACCGGACGTGACAGTCTCCCCTCATCAGGCTCTTCATGTTAATAAATTACTCAAAGGCGTAAAACCTTCTTACGGATGCACCAATCGCCAAACTGATTGGCTGTGATTTTGTTTCATCGTAATCAATCATCCCTTACGGTTGTTTATTAACCTGAAACTTAACATGCTTAGCTCTTAGCTCCAAGCTCATTACAAACACTTCCTCACTACTACGACTAAGTCTGCCCCCTGTAACTCAACCACATCCTTAGTTGTCCGCTTCCTTTTTCAATTTGACGGAACGTTACAGGGTTAACTTGTTCTCTATTACAGCCTGAATACGTGTCTTGCCAACTTTGCCCCGGATGCCGTGTACCCTGTAATCAGGTATCCGGCACACGCTGTCGCAGAAACGGACATAGCTTTCTGCTTTTGACATCGTCTATTGCCTTTACGAGGCTTCATCATTGGTTCACTTTCGTTCAACTCACTCTATTCTCTCCTGCAGAAATCGTTGTTTCCGCTTTTCCTTATCGCTCACCACCGAGACCGTTGTGTCTCCGCAGCATAAGGTGGTTTGGCAACTACTCCTGAAAGTCGTCGCCGAGAGACCTGCTCTCATCTGTAATAAAGCATCAACATCTCAATGAACGTTGTTCAAGTCACACACGGCCCGGCGGCTTGGCGAAGTTGGGGCTCGACAGCACGCCGTTTGGGTTATCACATTACTACCTAATTTTGCCAAACTACAATTATGTGCTGGCATTTCTTTTCTGTTTTCTTGTTTATAATCGTTCATCTAATCTTTCCAATTTTCCGCTCTAACTCATGAAGCAAGTACAACTTGTTCTTCTTTAATTCGTTTCTTTTTTCTTGTTGAGAAAATAACGAAGATATGCCCAAATTCGCGGTCGCAATGCCAACACTTAATTCCATTGGGAGATTGGCTATTTCACCAATTCCAAAGGTGAGAAAAGTCGATATAATTTTCTTTGGGTCTTTTGCCAAGTCACGAAAAATGCTCTTGATAAAATTACTGACGCGCCATTCATCGTTTATTTCCTTTATAATCGGCAGGATTTTTCCCACATACATTTGATGAATAACATCCGAGATAGATTCTTCATCATAATTCACATTCGTTAAAGCCTCAGATGTTTCAACAACGAACGAACGAAAAGGAGTTAAAAACGGTTTTAAGTGCTTTCGTAATTCAAGGACATGAGATGACGGCAAACTCCTTATTGCAGGTAAAGTATCAATAAGTCCGCTACCTAAATGTGAATCCGCATTTTGTTTAATCTTTGTGGGTTTCGACAATTTATTAAAAAGCCCAGATTGCTTATTCATGAAACCATCAGGGTCATAAATCAATGGAATAATATTGGGTGAGGTAAGTAGGGATTCAACGATAAAGCCAACACCCTCTTTCTCCTTTATTTCACGTTCAAAATCATCATAATCACCTTCAAATAGTTCCCTTTGCCACTCACCACGATATATACTTTCGCCTGTTTTTCGGTTATAGTAATGTGCATCTGTGCTATCAAACGCAAAAAAATCCCTAAATGTATTCTCGATTTCAAAAAAATCGCTTAGTTCAAGTAACGTGTCTGATTCCTGACAAACAACAGTTATTTTGTCCGCATATAAAGCTGCCGACATCAAACATGGAATAGTGTCTTGTACTGTACATTTCTGGTCTGATAAGCAGCCAATAACGACATGTAATTCTTGGGTATTATTCATTTTTACTGACATCTTTTTGTCCGAAATTTTTGCGTTAATTTTTCTTCTTATTCATTGTTCGCACGCGCTGTCCGTAGCTTGCAGTTAACCGTAGAAGTATGCGCATGTTTGGGTTGAGCCTGTTAACAGCCTACAAAAGTACAAAATATTTTGAAACCCGCAATGCTTATTAACCTTAGTTCCTGTTTTTTGGGGGGGGATAAGAATTAGCTATGCGATTATTCCGGTGAAAGTGGTACACTTTCTGCCGGAATGTCAGTTTTTTTTCAAAGGTATGGATAGGAAAAAATAAAGCTAAAGTGGTACACTTTCACCGGAACGGGTGGTACACTTGTACCAAAATCATCAGTAGAGAGGAAAAAATTTCAGGAAAAAAGGAGGATTGAAAGAAAAAGTATTAGTTTTGCGAACTTAATCAATCGCAAGGAGCGCATCTGAAAAGTCTTTCAGAGCCGTGGTTGGATACAACGACTGCGCAGGGGAAGTTGTTGTTTGCGATGTTTGCGGGAATTAGTCAGTTTGAGCGGGATTTGATAAGCGAACGGACCAGGGAAGGATTAAAGAGCGCCAGGGCGAGAGGAAGAAAAGGTGGAAGACTGGCAAAGGCTAAAAAGGAATTGGATTTGGCTTTAAGATGTATGAGGATAAGAAGTATACAATGGCGGAGATAACGAAAGCGACGGGGGTGGGGAAGACGACGTTGTATAGGTATGTTAAGGAAGGGAAAGAAAACACAGTACTATAATGGATAAATTAAAAGAAATATGGAGTTTAGTAATAGATAATCAAACACAAAGTGCGATTGCTATTTTGGCGTTAATATTTGCTGTATTAGTAGCGTTGTGGACAGTTCGGCAAAATAGGAAAAAAACAAAATTAGAAGAAAAAAGACATCAGGAATTACTTGAATCAAATGCGGAAACAAAACGGGAATTAAAGGAATTAATTGAAGAAACAAAAAGAACTCAACCCAAAGATGCTTCAGAAGATTTGAAAAAAGAAGTAAGGACGGTAGAAGAAAGAATAACATCTCCATTAACGGCAGATGATTTTTTCCTGAAAGGATATGCTGCTCAAATTGATGAAAATCACAAAAAGGCCATTGAACATTACGAAAAAGCGATTGAAATAAAGCCTGATAACGCAGAGGCTTATTATAATATGGGGGGTGCGTATTACGAACAAGAAAAGTATGAGGAAGCGATTCGATGTTACGAAAAAGCAATTGAAATAAAGCCTGATGATGCAGGGGCTTATAATAATATGGGGAATGCGTATGGAAAACAAGAAAAGTATGAGGAAGCGATTCGATGTTACGAAAAAGCAATTGAATTAAAGCCTGATGATGCAGGGGCTTATTATAATATGGGGCTTGCGTATAGAAAACAAGAAAAGTATGAGGAGGCGATTCGATGTTACGAAAAAGCAATTGAA
>JGI24702J35022_10000209_pt1 | contig 32335 bp, 24 predicted proteins | sample TergutTh196P4_FD_35022 | JGI IMG/M metagenome (IMG submission 35022) | reverse complement strand
GGCGTTGCTGCGTCAGGCTTTCGCCCATTGCGCAAAATTCCCCACTGCTGCCTCCCGTAGGAGTCTGGGCCGTGTCTCAGTCCCAGTGTGGCCGATCAGCCTCTCAGCCCGGCTACCCATCATTGCCTTGGTGAGCCTTTACCCCACCAACTAGCTAATAGGCCGCGAGCCCATCTTTTGCCGTCGGAGCTTTCCCCATGGAACATGCGTAATCATGGGAGTATCTGGTATTAGCTTGGGTTTCCCCAGGTTATCCCAGTGCAAAAGGTAGGTTGCTCACGTGTTACTCACCCGTTCGCCACTTTATACACCCCCGAAAGGGCTTTAATCGTTCGACTTGCATGTGTTAAGCACGCCGCCAGCGTTCATCCTGAGCCAGGATCAAACCCTCCGTTTAAATTTAACAGCTTTAAAGCTGTTGCAAACAAAAAGTCTGTCTTGGTCTTGCCTGAAGTCTTTGTCTCTTTTTGACAGTACAATCAGGCGATATAAAATTCACTTGGCATTTAATTAGCAGCAATATTGCTGCTATGTAACCGAGATCTCCCGACGGGGTCGGAGTATCTCAGAAACGCGAATCGCTACATCTCAGTATCCAGTTTTCAAGGTGCTGTCGGTGCTTTCGGCAAACCTCAACTATCAATCTGCCTTACAAGCTCCTTCGCTTGCGCTTCAACACACACGCAAGACGCGAAGAGACATACTATCTCTTAAGGAGTAGGATTGTCAAGAAAATAACTCAACAAATAAATAACATCACGATTTGCTTACATTCTTTACCCCTGAATCTTACAGAGGGTCTCTAAGTCTACTCTATAATGGATGTTTCGACAAGTATTAATCGTTGGTATGTTGCACAAATTCATAACTGTAAACTTGGATACGGCTTTTTTGTGTTCTTTGGTCTCGTAGGGCCGGTTAGGAACAAGATATATGCAAACAGAGACATATGCTCCACTAAAAGAACTTGAACAAATACTAAGTGGCTTAGGCAGCGTGCTTGTTGCTTTCAGCGGCGGAGTCGACTCCAGCCTTTTGCTGGAAGTCGCTTTTCGAACACTAGGCCCTGACAACTGCTTGGCAGTCTGCGCTGTCTCTGAAGTTTTTACTGAACGCGAACTTAACGATGCCCGTGCTTTTTGCCAAATCAGGGGAATCCCTCTTAAGGTCATCGAGCACGATGTCTTTGCCATTCCCGGTTTTATCGATAACCCTCCAGACCGCTGTTACATTTGTAAGAAATCCTTGCTTGCCGAGTTGTCCATTATCGCCCATGAGCACAAACTGGCAGCTTTGATAGAAGGGTCGAACCTCGACGACCTTGGCGACTACCGCCCTGGACGCCAGGCAGTCACAGAGATTGGTGCGCGCAGCCCCCTTTTGGAAGCAGGCTTCAACAAAGACTTGATACGTAAGCTGTCGCGCGAGCTCGGCTTAGAATCAGCCGATCGGCCGGCTCAAGCCTGCCTAGCCACACGTTTTGCTTTTGGGGAGAAGCTCACTGCCGCAAAGCTTGGCATTGTGCAGCAGGCAGAGGCTTATCTTCATGACCTAGGCTTTGGACTGGTCCGAGTGCGGGCTGGCGAACAAGCCGACTGCAGCACTGAAGGCTTAGACAGTGCTCCCCTTTACGCCCGCATCGAATGCGACGAGGCGGGTTTAAAGATACTCTCTGACCCAAAAGTGGCAGACGATGTCCAAACCAGGCTTAAAGGATTCGGTTTCTCAGAAGTCAGCATCGACCGTGCCGGCTACCAGATGGGCTCGATGAACAAGACCCAAGGAGCCAAAGGCTAAACCAGCGAGTTGGACGCCAGAGGTAAACCGGCTCAGTCCGCCCAGGGGTAGTTCTCGCCTACCACCACCAGGATATCGCCATTGAACTTGTAGTTATTCTCACAAGGGATCACCCTGCCAAAGCCCAGCCGCATCGCTATGTCGTTTGCCGCAGGCAGGTCGGCCTCAAACCTGTAGATGATAAACGTCTCTTTATAGACCGCAGAGTTGGTGTTGCCGATCTCGCCTTGCTGGTAACCAGCCAAGGCCAACATATCCGAAACAGCGGTCGCCGCTCCCGGGTAGCCCCAGCCGTTGCGCACATCCACAACAAAAGAAGCACATTGGTCAGACGTCAGAATACCGTCATTGCCGGTAATTGTGCCGTCTGGTTGGTAGCTGTCTGGGGTAACGCCCAATAGGTACGAATCTAGGCCATAGTCGGTCGGATCAGGGTATTTGCCAGCAGCTATCTGGGCAACCATATTACGCCAAGTGCTCTCATATGGGATTTCGTAGGAGATACCATCGATATACGTAGAGTAACAGGGTACTGTATAGCTGACTATGTCATATTCCTGTATGCCTCGAAAAGCCAGGGCTAAATTGATTATTTGGTCCACAGTCAGGCTCGAGGTAGTCATAGAGGCGATGTTCTCGATTGATGTGATGATCTCGTCGACACTGCCTGAAAGCACTTGTTTGGCCAAAGCCTGCAAGAACGTCCGTTGGTTTGCCTGCCGCTGGTAGTCAGACGAATCGTATTTACGCGTGCGGACAAAAGTCAAAGCCTCCTCGCCGTTAAGCGTTTGCACCCCTGGAGACAGGATGGCAGGCCCTGCGTCTGGGTCATTGACTGGCACCGGCACATCGACAGTAACCCCGCCTAGGCTGTCTACCAGGCTGACAAACCCGTAGAAGTTCACCTCGGCAAAACAGGCGATGTCAATCCCCGCAAACAAAGAGACTGTCTTCATTGACAAGGAAAAACCCCTCTCGTCAATGTCTCGATAGCCATATAAAAAATTCTCATGTTCTTGCTCGCCCCAATGGTAAGCGTGGTTGATCTTATCCAGACCATAGCCTGGTATCGTTACCCGAGTATCCCGTGGTATAGAGATCATGGCGATCTTTTTTTGCGCCGGGTCAATATGCAGCAGTATTATCGTGTCTGACCGGGGTATGCTGGCCTCGCTTTCACTGTCCACCCCGAGCAAGAGCATAAAGAATGGGGACAGCGGGTCGGCAGGAGGAGTGAACAGGCCTTCAAACGCCTCATCGTCGAAATTTATGACATTCCCTGAATAGTCTGTATGAATCATGTCGTCCCACCGTGGCGCCAACACCAATTTGTAGAAGCCAAAAGCGGTGGACACAGAGATAACCGCACAGACCAAGACGACACTCAGCAGTGTTGTCAAGATCTTGCCACGACGGCGGCGGGCCCGGGTTTTTGCATAATTATCAGCAGACATATCCCGCGACAAGGCCGTAGCATCAGTAAAGACCTCGGAGCGGGCAGTTACAAGGTTTACTTCCTTGGGTCTATTCTTTTTCGTTTTAGTTTTATTAGTATTCGACCTTACAGACGTTCTTGTCGAAGCCATGGAGAGCATCTCCTTTTTTTACCTACCACACTGTGACGTTTATACTACATTCTCCCTACCGCAAAGCTCTATTTGCAATGAGTTACGCCAATTCTACCTGATATGCTGCGAGCATGTTGTGCTCGTTTAGCTACTGTTAAGTAAAGTGATCTCGCTCAAGGCGATAGGAGAATATACGCTAACCGTTGGCTTTGATGTCGGCAATGGCTATCGTCAAGTACCTCGGCCTTATCCAACGCCAGGGCATCAGGCAACAAGTCCTAGCCTAGTCTCTAGAGATGCTTGCGCCTAGGGACTGCAGCTTTGAGACGAAGCCCTCATAGCCCCTGTCGATATGCTCGGTGTTAGTGACCCGGGTCTGGCCTTCGGCTGCAAGCCCGGCTAGGACCAAGGCTGCTCCAGCCCGTAAATCGGACGAATGCACTGTGGTGCCATGCAAACGGCTGACTCCAGTGACATATGCGAAGTGCCCCTCGGTAACAATGTCAGCACCCATGTTGACAAGGTCTTCTGCATGCTGGAAACGGTTCTCGAAGATGTTCTCAGCGATGCGGGACCGGCCTTCGGCCAGGCTCGCCATCACCATGAATTGAGCCTGCAGGTCAGTCGGGAAACCAGGGAAAGGCAAGGTCTGGATATCTGTTGCCAAAAGAGGCTCCGACAGGTTGCGGCTGACGGTTACCGAAGACTCGGTCTTCTCCACATAAAGGCCTAGCTGCTGCATTTTCAGCAGCGCCGTGGCAAAGTAGTCGGGGCTGATCCCTTGGACGGTGACCGGGCCGCCAAGCAAGGCAGCGGCAACGAGGAAGGTTCCGGACTCGATTCGGTCGCCGACGGTGTGGTGGTCGGCCGGGTGCATGGCCGAGGTGCCTTCGACTACGATGTGCGAGGTGCCTGCTCCGGTGATTTGCGCGCCCATCGAGTTCAGGTAGTTGGCGAGGTCTGCGATCTCGGGCTCGCGAGCTGCGTTGTCGATGATGGTCGTCCCTTTGGCGAGGGTGGCAGCCATCATCAGGTTCTCGGTGGCTCCGACGCTCGGAAAGCGCAGGTAGACAGGGGCGCCGGTCAGCCCGCCGGGTGCTGAGGCATGGATGTACTCGGTATCGGTGAAAAACTCCATGCCTAAAGCCTCGAGGGCGGCGAAGTGGATGTCGAGCTTGCGCTCGCCGATCTGGCAGCCTCCGGGAACGGCCACGTGGGCCTCGTGGTAGCGGGTCAGCAGGGGGCCGAGCACAGCGATCGAGGCGCGGATCTGGTTGACTAGCTCGGCGGGCGCGGTGAGGCTGGTCAGATGGGCGGTATCGATGGTCAGGGCGGCGCCGGCACGGTCAAAGTCGACAGCGATGCCCATGCTTTTGAGTACTTCTGCCATTAAAAAGACATCTGAGATGTCGGGCACGTTGGTGATGTGATGGGTTCCAGGTGCAAGAATCGATGCTGCCATCAGCTTGAGCACGGAATTCTTGGCTCCGCTGGCTTGGACGGTACCTTGGATAGGATATCCGCCTTCGACGATAATATCTGCTGCTGTGTTCATGATGCTCCAGTTGGTATCGGTCTGGCTTGTCAACCTTTAGAGGTGATCCCTAGCTATTTGCCTATAACGGTCCTACTGTTTCTTTTATTATCTTGTTTTAAAGACTCGCTGTCTTGCATAAAACCATTACTGCGTATGCTAAGTGACTTGGAGATGCAAAACAAGGGTTTTTTTCATTTGAGGCCTTGACAAGTATCCATAGTGTGTTAGTGTGGTGGTACACTTAAGGAGGTGACACTATGATACGATGGGAGCAATGGGGCTTGACTTTTGACGACCGGTACCCTATCTACCGCCAAATAGTCCAACAGTTCAATCGGGCTTTTGTGCGAGGCGACATTCTTACCGGCGAACGTATTCCTTCTATCCGCGAGTTATCGAACCTGCTGAAAGTCAACGCCAACACCATTCAACGTGTCTATCAAGAAATGGAGCGTGACGAGTTGATTAACAGCAGACGTGGTACGGGTTATTTTGTGACCGAGGACCAAGACAGGATTGATGGGCTTCGCCTTCAGCTGGTTGAAGAGTCAATGCAGAGGTTCGTCGAAGAAATGCGGGCCTTAGGCAACCAGGACGAGGACATCATTGACCGGCTTCAAGCTTATCTGAGAGGAGGCGAGCCTGATGCCAAAGGTGCTTGAGATTGAGAACCTACACAAGAGCTTTAACAAGACCGAAGCCTTACGGGGTGCCAGCCTGACCGTCTCATCGGGTCAGATCGTTGGCTTGCTAGGCCCGAACGCCTCGGGTAAGACTACCCTTTTAAAGACAATTGCCGGGCTTTACCAGCCTACATCTGGAGAAGTACGCTACTACGCAGTTGAGACAGGGGGCGGCGGAGCTGCCGGGTGCAGTTGGGACGGGGGCGGCGGGGCTGCCACTAGCAGTGGGACTGCCGTCTTGCCGGGAAGCAATGCACGGTCAATGGTCAGCTTCTGCCCTGACAACATGGCTTTTCCCAGATGGATGTGCGTCAACGACGCTTTTGCCTTCTACCAGGAAATGTACCTTGACTACTCGCCTGCCCGTGCAGAGGAGCTGGTCTTGATCTTGGAGCTGACAAGCTTTATGGACACTCCCATCCACCGCCTGTCCAAAGGCATTCGGGAGCGGCTGGTCTTGGCCTTGTCCTTGTCGCGGGAGACTTCGCTTTACATGTTAGACGAGCCTTTAGACGGTATCGACCCTGTCGGGAAGACCCTGATCATCGATGCCTTGCTGTCGATGAAGCCCCCTCAAGCATCGATGCTGATCTCGACCCATCAAGTAAAGGACATAGAGCGGGTCTTTGACAGTGTCTTCTTTTTGTCCAAGGGGGCAGTTGTTTTCGCAGGTGATTGTGACGCCTTACGTGCAGAGAGGGGCCAAACGGTAGAGCAGGTTTATTTGGAGGTGTTTATCAATGAAGGCGCAATTTAAATATGCTTTTCGGGCAGGCCTTTCAGTGCGCGCAGTGGTCTTTGCCGTGATTGTCCTATTAGAGCTCGCGTTGTTTTTTGCAATTAAGATGCTGAATAGTAATTTCGTGCTCCCGATAATCGCAGTTACCATCAGCGGTATCGCTATCGGCGTGATGGTGACAGTCAACATAGTCAGTGACATCCTGGTCATGCGGCGGATGATCGCGACTCCTGACGCCTACCTGATCGCTTTAATCCCAGTCCCCCGCTGGAAGACCTTGCTCGCCAATGTCGTCGCTATGTCGGTAATGGATGTGATCACCACGACAGTGGTGATTCTCGGGGTCATAACCATGGCCTTTTCGCTAACAGGCCCCCTAAGCAACGAGGTTTTCAGGGAGATGCTGGGAAGCGCCTCAGGCGGGCCGGCGGCTTTGCTGTTGTCGGCTTTTTTCACCATCGCCTCTTACCTGTCGGTGCTGACGACTGTCTTGTTCGCAGTTACTGCCCGCAGCTCCATCCTGTACAACCAGCAGTTCCGAACCCCGATAACTGTCCTTCTGGCTTTGGCGATTAGGTTCATAATCAGCCTGACTCCCCTGCTTTTACTGCCTTTTGGCAAGCTTGTCCGCTTTGGTTTGTTGTTTAACATCACTTTAAGCAACATCGGAAGCGCTTTCTACATTATCTTGTTATTTGGCGAGGCGGTATTGCTTTTCAGCCTGACGGCCTGGCTTATGGAAAGGAAGATAAACATATGAGCATAAAGAGAGCCTCTAACCGGGCAAACCTGCCTGTCCGGTCGTTTTTGTCAGTTATCGCTTGCCTGCTTGCCTGCACTTTGACAAGCGCATGTGTTACAGTCAATGTACCATCGATGACCGATGGGATAATCGGAGAGGGAACGCCAACAGACATGAATTACCAAGTCGATACATACAACGAGGTCCGCTCGAGCATTTTTTGCGACATCGAGTACTACTCCCAGCCTTCAGACACTGTCACTTTGAGGATCCAGCCTAACCTTGTCGAGTATATCGAGATAAAAGTGATAAACGGGGTCTTATATATCGACTCGACAAAGAATTTCCAATGGTCTGACGAGACCCCGGTGCTTACCGTGTCTACTCCAAGCCTGGTTGCGGTCACGATATCAGGTGCTGGAACCTTTACCGCCCACGACACTATTGCATCTGACTCCTTTTCTTTAAGGGTCTCAGGAGCAGCCAACGCCACAGCCGAGCTCGATGTCGACAAGCTCTACCTAAACATCACTGGGGCAAGCGACAATATCACGTTCTCCGGCAGAGCGGACACCGCTGACATCCTCGTTTCAGGTGCTGCTACGATCAACGCCTTGTCCCTCCAGACACGCGAGACGAGCATCGATCTGTCGGGCTTTGGCAGTATCAAGGTCAGTTGCTCGGGGTCATTGAGCATCAACGCCAGTGGGGCCGGACAAATCGAGTACCGAGGTACCCCCGCTTTGGACATCAACGACTCCGGAGTGGTCGATATCAGGCAGGCCGACTAAAGGCCCATTCAGCTGAGCCTTTAATCGCCCACCCCCATTGTCCTTTATGTGGAGAAACCCATGGCGTCGTGCTACCCAACTGGCAAGTGCGGCACGGAGGTGCCTTAAACATGGGCTTCTCCACATAATTACCTTGCTTGTTTGAGGGGCAAGAGGCCTAGTACACGCCGTATTCCTTAACCGTTTCGAACATGGCTTCGACATTTTCAGGAGGGTAGTCGTGCAGGCCGCTGTCCAGGTCGAAGATGTAGCCGCCACCGGAGGCGCAGACGTCGAGCAGCGCCTTGACTTGGTCGATGACCTGCTGTTTTGTCGAGTGGTTGAGGGAGTAGGCCGGGAAGTTCCCCGAGAGGCAGGCGATGTGGCTTAGGGCGGACTTGGCTGTTGCCATGTCCACCTCGTCGATATGCACGATGCATTTGCCGGGTGGCAGCTGCTCGAGGTACTTCAGGCGGGTGTAGTAGGGGCCTTCGGTGTAGACGTAGGGGACCATGCCGACATCGATGATGGCGTTGACCAGTTGCATGAGGTAGGGCCAGTAGTACAAGGCGTAGTGCTCGTCGCTCATCAGTCCGTCCATGCCTTTGTGCATGGGAATGGTGACCAGGCGGTCAGGCTGTGCGTTCGCCCGGATCGCCGCAGTAGCCAGCCTCACGTGCCGGTCAAGGTAGGACTGGACGATATCGGGATGGTCGTACAAGTCGGCACCAGCGCCCATCGTCCCGCGCAGGTACTCGCTGTAGGAGTCAAAGGCAACGATCGTCTTGAATGCCGACATCACCGGGTAGCCAAGCTCCTCAACTTCGGCTGCGAACTGGCTTTGCTGCCGGCTGTACTCGGCCTTCATCTCGCCTAGCTCGCCGAGGTTCTTAAACATCTCTTTTACCGGGGGCTGGCTGGCAGCGATAGCTAGCGCATCGAGGTTCGGGCTGGGATAGACCAGCGACTCTATGGCCAGCTGCGCCAGTGGTGCCAGCAGTGTGCTCATGCTTGGCAAGGCCTTTGTCAGCAAGGCGCCGGTGATGTCGCTGGCCAGCAGCTCGACATCCTCGTCTTGGAGCAAAGGGAACTCTATGAACTGCCGGACGAGGTTGTCGTCAAAGGCGTTTCCGGGCATGCCGGGCCAGTAATAGACATTGGTCTGGGCCTTTTCGTTGATCTTGCCCTGCCCCTCCATGATCCCGCCAAAGGTGTGGCCAGAATCGATGTCGAGGTCTCGCAGGTACCTTCTGATCGCATCCTTTGTCTTTTCCAGGTCGTATACAACCTCCGCCATCGTGTAACCACAACGGTAATAGGCAAACGAGTTGGTGCTTGGCTCGATAATCGGCACGCGGTCTGGCTCATGAAGCGCCACCGCGTCTAAGAACCGCTTCTCCCGCTGATTGTAGTCATTCATATTATTGACCTCCCCAAGAGTTAGACATGCTCCTTTGCCTGCCAGGACAATCGGTTTTTTGGCAGTGGCATGCTTATTGCTAAGTATAGTGAATGTGGGAGGCGGGCGGGGTCTTGGGGTGATGTGTGCGGGAGGGACCTTGGGGTGTGGCGCTTGGGTCATGAGGCGTGGTGCTGGCGTGCCCTCTCTATGCATGCTAGTGTTATAATGTACTTAAACAATATTGCCGTTTTCAGCCCTAAGTGCTACAGAATTGCGGTAGGGTACACTTTTTTCGAGAAAAAATTTATGTTACTTAAGTATGACAATTTTCTAACCAGGGCTTTTGCAAAAAAGTCTTTTTCAAGGGTAGAAAAAAGTGTACCCTACCGCAATTCTGTAGCACTTAGCCTTAAATAACGTTGAAGGCAAAGATTAATATAATACTAGTGTATAGGGAATCATTCCGGTACAGGTACTCAAAGAGGTGGGGAGCTTAGGTAGGCTAGCTTTGATGGAAGGCTTTTTGCTTCATGGCTAAGACTCTTTAATAGAGTCAAGCCAAAACCTAGTGCTTGGTTCGGGAGCGTCGTAAAGCTGGAGGACCCTTTGATCGGTGACCTTGGGCTGCTACCCGGCAGAGGCCTACTCCCCTTAAGACGTACATGGGCAGGCACTTGAAATCATCCGCAGTACCAACCGTAAACTTAGGACACAGCGGCTATAGAACCTGGGACGCACCAGGCACGTTCTTATCCACATATTAATGTTGCGAAGGAAGAAAGACTAGATAGTCTCGCCGATGCCGTACTTGGCTTTGATCCGTGTAAACTTGAGCATCCATGGCTTGTAGATCAAGAACAAGAACACAACTGTGGAGAAAACATGGCTTGCCCCATAGCTAAGCCCTGCCAAGTAGACAGCTGCTATGCTTTGTGACGATGAGGCCCCCATGAAGCCGAAGGCCGAGTAGGTGTCCATCACCACGTTGTAGAAAAGGGACATGATGGCCCCAAACACACAGACTTGCCAACGTTTCTTCATGAACTCCTTGTCGGCTATCGCTCCTGCTAAATAGCCCATCAGGCCCCAGTTGTACATTTGCCAAGGCGTCCATGGCCCCTGGCTCAAGAACAGGTTGGAGACGATGGCTATTAGGGCCCCAGTCATGAAACCGCTGCGCTTGCCGAAGCCTAGTCCGGAAATAATCACCATTGCACTGACCGGCGACAGGTAAAAGACAGGCGTCATCACAATGCGCAGGGCAACAGCCAAGGCAGCCATGACCACGATCGGCATAATGTCCCGAGGCTTGACACTGGTGTTCTCGAAGCGCAGGAAGAACGGCAGCAAGGCGACCATGGCGACCATTGCTGAGAGCAGAGCGGTCTGTTTGAACTCAAAGATGATCGAAGCGGCTAGAACCACGGGTACCACAATGAGCAGCAAGGGCTCCAGCCAATCCAGGATGCGCGACAGGCGGCTGCGCGGCTCTGCGGGTGGGCCCGGGGGGCTAGGAGCCGCAGGCAAGGTTTTCTCCACATGAGGATTATTTGACATAGTTGTAGACGTCTCCCAGGCGGACACAGTTGGGCAGGCTCTCGCGGGTGATGCGGTAGATGACGGTGGTGTAGAAGATGTTTTTAGAGAAGAACTCGTGGACCGGCCCGCTGCCGACCAACGATCCGTTGAAAAGCATGCTGCATTCGTCGACGACTGTTGCTACGAAGTCGAGGTCGTGGCTGACAATGACAATGGAGTGTCCGTCGTCGGCGAGGTCGCGGAGGATGCCCATCAGCTCGGCCTTGGTGAAGGCGTCGAGCCCTTTGGTCGGCTCGTCCAGCAATAGAAGCTGCGGCTTCGCCAACAACAGCTTGGACAAGGCCAGTTTTTGCTGCTCGCCTCCCGAGAGGTCGTAGGGGTGGCGGTTCTCAAGTCCGTTGAGGCTTAGACGGTCTATCCAGTAGTCGACCTCGCTGCGCTGGTTGGTGCCTCCGCGCCCGTCGTCGAGTAACTCTGCTAGCATACTATCCTGCGTGAAGAGTGCCTTGGGGTCTTGGGGCAGGGCCGAGCTGACGAGGTTGGCAGCGCGTTTGAGCGTCCCGCGCTGCGGCTTGCGGACGCCGGCGAGGATTGCCAGCAAGGTCGACTTGCCGCTGGCGTTTGATCCGACGATGCCGCTGATGCGTCCGGAGTAGAGCTCTAAGGAGAGCTCTTTTAGCACCGGGGGGGCTTCACGGGCATAGGCAAACCAGATGTGTCTGGCTTGGAGCAGGAGCTCTGGCGGAGCAGCGGGAGGCTGCGGGGCGGCGGGAGCCAGCGGAGTGGCGGGAGGCAGCGGGGTGGCAGGAGGCGGCGGGGTGCTCGTGCCATTATGGCCTGCCAGCTGCGAATTAAAAGCCAAGCGGCGGATCAGCCAGTCCCGCCCATCGCGGACAGTGAGCGGCAGTGGGCGAAAATCAGGCTCGACCAGGTGCGCCAGCTGCGTTGCCGACGGCAAGGCAGGCAGGTAATAGGTGTAGTCGGTTATGCATTTGTCGATGAAGTCCTGGAAGCTGCCCGAAAAACCGACCGTCTTGTCAGCGATAAAGATCACCTGGTCAGTAAGCGATGCTACCTCTTCAAGGTCGTGGGTGATCATCACGACGGTGACTCCAAGCTCCTGGTTGACTCGGTAGAGGGCATTGACGAACTCCCTGGTCGCCAGGGGGTCAAGCTGAGAGGTCGGCTCGTCCAAAAGCAGCAGCCGAGGCTGCATGACCATGATCGCCGCCAAGTTGAGCAGTTGTTTTTGTCCGCCAGACAGCTCGCTAGTGCTCTTCTCGAACCATGATGTGATGCCAAAGAAACTCGAGGTCTCGGCAATGCGGCGGTGCATCTCGTCAAAGGAGGTGCCTAGGTTCTCCAGCCCAAAGGCCAGTTCGTGCCAAACCGTGTCCGTGACGATCTGTGAGGCTGGGTCTTGGAGCACATAGCCGACCTGGATGGACGAGGCGGCGATCTGTGTTTCGTCGTACCGTAGCTGCTCGCCGAATATCTTGATCGACCCGCTTCGGTTCCCGAGGGCGGCCAGCTCGGGCTTGAAGCTGGTGAGCAGTGTCGTCTTGCCGCTTCCCGTCATCCCGGCGAGGACTGCAAAGCTGCCTTCCTCCACGGTCAGGTTGATGTTGCGCAAGGCCTCATAGGGCATGACTGTACTGGGATCGCCAGTCGATGGCTGGGCGGCAGGCTGACCTGCACTGCTACTGCTGGACGGCGTTCCTGAACTAGTTTGGCCAGCCCGAGCTCTGCTCATGTCTCTGCCAGATTGAATAGAAGCGTCGGGTACAGCAAACCCCGGGTAGCTAAAAGAGTAGTTTAAAACTTCGATAGCTGCCATTTCAGACGAATCCCCCCTTCGTAAACGAGTGGAAAAGCCATAAAACAGACATAGGGTATATAGGCCCAAGTGACCCTAAGGGCGCTCATCAAGGGATAGAAGAGAAAGCCCTGGACGACCTGGTACTCGCCGATAATCGCAATGACCAGCAGAACCGCTGTGACCACAAGCATCACCCCGTCGCGTAGCGTCCAATACAAGGGAAGGTAAGACGTCCTGCGCGTCGAGCCGTAGGCCCGGGCCCGCATGGAGGCAGCCGTAGCCAGGCCGGTCTCCATGCTCCAGCCCATCAGTATCGACGACAGCCGGACCGGCCAATTAAGCTTTGCCAGGACCGATGAGCCCTTGCTCGGCCTCATCCAGTCCGGCCCGTCGGACGGCTCTACCGTCCCAAACCTCCCGGCTTGGGCAGGAGTGGCTGCTTGAGGCACGTTGCCCGGAGGCAAGGGCCCGGTCTTCTCCCCATAAGCAAAGGCCTTGTGGGCATTATTGATCTGCTGCGACTTATGCAGTACCTGGGGGATGAAGTTAAAGATCATCGAGACCATCATCGTGGTTACCGGGATTACCCAGCTAAAGAGGGCCAAGAAGCGGTCGGACCCGACGACGGCCTGATAGCATTGGAACCACATCAGCACAGCGGCGAGCATGCAGCCAAGCGAGATGCCATACTGCACGGCTTCTAAAGTCACGGGGTTCTTGAACAGGTAAAACACCAGCGTAAAGCCCTGGTGGACGAATATCGCATTGAAAACGGTGATCACAGCAAGGATCAACAGCGACATTCCAAGCAGACGCAAAGCCGCTCGCCCGCCTTTTAGAATCAGCAGGTAGGCCAAAGCCACAAGCAACGAAAGTGCAGCTAAAACGGGGTGCGAAGCGCACATGGTCAGCGATATGACGGCTACAAAAAAGCTAAACGATATCAGCGGATGCAGGTCTTTCATGCGGTGATGTGTCCTCGCTCACGGTTGCTAAAGCTCACGTATAAGGCTCGTTCGCCCTACTTCAGGCAGGCCTATTTGACGCTTTTTATGGGGATAAGACCAAGCTGGTGCTACTATTCCCAAGATGTCACATATATCCAAACGATCACATCTCCGTCTTTGACAGGGATCTGGTCAGCACCGTATTGCGGCGACTCGCCATTGAGGGTTACCGTCCACCCGGACTCGTTGGTTACCGCGTTTTCTTCTAATCCATCAATGGAGGTGACATAATCACCCCAACTTGCTGATCGTATTGCAACAACAAGGTCTTTTGACCCTTGGGTAGCGCTTAGGATTGTGTCTTCCTCGTCAATATCGACATGGACCGTGTAGGTTGCACCGCCCTTTAGGTCAGCCAGGGCGAGGGCAGTCGGGTCCTCAAGGTCGACAGCGGCGCTGATGTCGATCGTGATGGTAACTGTTGCCGAAGCCTCGGCTTCCTGACTGTCGCCATTGTTGTTGCTGTTGGTCGTCCCGCAGCCCGCAAGCACAAGGGTCCCGAACAGGCAAGCAGCCAACAATAAGGCAAGCATCTTCTTCGTCTGTCTCTTTTTAATCATTTTTTCTCCTCCTTGGTTAACCATGCGTCAGCTTGGCTGCTAACACTTAGGCTCTAAAAAAACGAAATCCCGTGACTATAATCGTCACGGGCCGTTTTTCCGTGTTGTGTGATCGAAGCCGACCACTGGTTGGACTGGCAATAGCTCGTTGCCTTTCAACCTCATCCCGTTCGGTCATCTGACTTCGCGACTCGCTCACAGTGGCGGCACCGTGCAGGACTTGCACCTGCTTCCCCTATACCGAGATGATAACGTATCATATGTTAGCAATCCCCATGCAATGACGCAATATCAAAAATACGGATTTGTACTATTGTGTCGGTAAGGGCTGTTAAGGCTTCGAGCCCGGAAGAGTGGCAAGGTATGCCGCTGCTATATTAGTCGGCAAGCATATAGTCAAAGTCCTTGCCAGCCAACCGTTCAGCTGATTAGGAGGCTTGAAGATAATCGGGGTTGCATTGATATACGCTCTGGCAGTGTCCTTGCTCCTGACACTGGTTTTAGAGGCGGGTTTTTATCATTTAGCAAGCCTGTTAAGCACAGCTGTCCCGTTCAATAGGCTGGCACTGCTGGAAAAGAGGGACAAGCATGACCTTTACCTAGTATTACTAGTCAACATCATCACCAATCCTGCAGTAGTACTAACTTATTGGCTGGCGGCTTATTACACGTCGTTTGATCTAGTGCTGACAAAAACCATCCTTGAGGTACTGGCAGTGATCACAGAGTCTTACTATTACAAGAAGTACGGTCGAAGCTTCAAGCACCCCCTGCTCTTCTCGGTCTGTGCAAACTTGTTCTCCTATGCTTGTGGAGTCATTTGGCAGCGTATTTTTTAGCTTGCGGATTGCATAGCGTTGTAGGTATAACCGTTTATCGATGCTGGCAGGCACTTTGAGTTGAACAGCCATAATGTTTGCTGTAGATTGATTGTGCTTTGATCAGCGGTTTTGCTAAGTTGCTAAGGAGGGTAGCAAATGACCCAGAGGCAAAGGTTTGTTTGGTATGTGGTAATGACGGTCATAGTATGTTGCATCTTCTCTGTTACGTTCTCAATTGGAATAATCTATAACGCCAACTTCGATATTTTCGATTTCTGCTTCAACTTGTCGACAGATTTGATAGGCGCAGCTATTACAGCGGGGATATTCGGTGTCTTTTTGCGGACAAGGACGAATTATTTCGCTTCTAGGATGGGAGAGTCCGACCAACGGGAGGACTTAAGCGACGCTGAAGGCCCTAAAGACTAGACCACATAGCCTGTGCCGAAGCTGAAGCTGGTTTAGCTGCTTGTCTAGGATTGGTTTTACCATGTGGCAGTACGATTCATTATAATTGTGTAATTATGCTGGGAACTGTCATTTTAACTTGCTTGTCGCATACAGCGCCCAGTTGTTGGGCTGGCTCTTGCCCATGGGATGCTCTATAGGCAAAAATCGAGGAGGGAACAATCATCGTGAACGAGAAGATAAATGTAGCTATCGTTGGCTATGGCAACCTTGGACGAGGGTCCGAGCTGGCTGTCAACCAGCAAAAGGACATGCATTTGTTTGGCGTCTTTACCCGTCGCGACCCTGCCAGTATCACGCCGCTCTTCGCCCAAACGAGGGTTTATCCAGATAATGAGCTTGCTGACCTGAAAGACCAGATCGACGTATTAGTCTTATGTGCAGGCAGTGCGACCGACCTCCCGGAGATGACTCCTGCTTTGGCGCGCGACTTCAACCTGGTTGACAGCTTCGACACCCATGCAAACATACCTGCGCATTTTGCTGCAGTGGACGCGGCTGCGAAAGCGGGAGGCCGAGTGGCTATTATCTCGGTAGGCTGGGATCCTGGGCTTTTCTCTTTGAACAGGGCTTTGGCCAGGGCGGTTTTGCCGAATGGGACCGACTATACCTTTTGGGGAAGCGGGGTCAGCCAAGGGCACTCTGAGGCAGTCCGGCAGATCGCCGGGGTCGTAGATGCCCGCCAATACACGATTCCGGTCGAGGCGGCAATTGCAGCGGTCCGCGCTGGCGAAACGCCTGAGCTGTCGACCCGGGAGAAGCACACGCGCCTGGTCTATGTGGTGGCTGCCAAGGACGCAGACACCGATCGGATCGAGCGTGAGATCGTCACAATGCCCAACTATTTTGCAGACTACGACACAAGCGTACGCTTCATATCAGAGGAAGAGATGGCATCCGAGCATTCTAGCATGCCTCATGGAGGCAGTGTTTTTCGTGTTGGAAAGACCGGCCTAGACGGGCAGAACGCCCAGGTGTTGGAATACCGCCTGGCCTTGCAGTCAAACCCCGAGTTCACATCGAGCGTCCTGGTTGCCTATGCCCGAGCTGCTTGGCGCTTGTCAACAGAAGGCGCCTCTGGCTGCCGAACCGTATTCGATATTGCCCCTGCCTACCTCTTAGACATGGGTGCTGCGGAAATGCGTGCTGAACTGCTTTAATGGGCAACGCCAGCCGAATCTATCCTTGGTGACCCTGTATGAAGGTTAAAACCGCAGCTCAAAGTGGGCGCAACCAATAGTTGCTTTTAAAATTCCAACTGGAATAGCTAGATTGTTTCCGCTTGCAACCATAAGCTAAGTACCGTTTGACCAACTTGCAACAAAGGAGCGGGAAATGAACGTTGAAATTGCAGACCGTCTAGCCAAAAGACGCAGGGAGGCTGGTTTGTCACAGGAGGCACTGGCCGAAAAACTGGGGGTCACCCGCCAGGCTGTCTCCAAATGGGAGCGGTCCGAGTCCTCTCCGGACACGGACAACCTAATAGCCCTTGCCCGGCTGTACAAGGTCTCTTTGGACGATTTGCTATATGTCGACCTGACCATCGAAGACGATGTGGCCTTTGAGGCAGCCGACCGTTCCGAGTCAAAGGCAGGCCCTGTATATGGAGAAGACCAAGCAGGGTCTTCTCCACAGAAACAAGACCCCAGCGTGGAGCAGGACTTCGATGCCGAGCCTGTAGAAGACGAGGACTATGTGCATATCAACTGGCGTGACGGGGTGCATGTAAGGGACAGTCGGACAGGTGACGAGGTCCATGTTGGTTGGCGGGGGATTGATGTCAAGACCAGCGATGCCCACCATGATTGGTCTAACCCCTGGTACGAGTGGTCTGACGAGGGTGATCAGGCAAGCAGCTACGACGGGGTAAATGTTGCCGTCAATAGCCGCCAACTGCGTAGAAGAAGCAGAAAGGACAGCCGCTGGTACCGTTTCCCCTTTCCTTTGCTAGTGATAATTGCCTATCTATTACTAGGGTTTTTTGGAGACGACATTGGGATGGGCGGCGGTCTTGTCTCGCCTTGGCAGTATGGTTTGTTTCTGATGGGATTGATTCCTTTGTACTATATGGTGGTAGAGGCATTCATCACCCGAAGCATACTACGCTTCTTACAAGGCCTATACCCGTATGCCTGTGCAGTGTTTTTTCTGTGGGCAGCCTTGGTGATGGGCATCCCCCACCCCACTTGGGTGGTATTCCTCACTATCCCGATTGTCGAATGGGTGTTAGAAGGCTTAGTCAGAAGAAAAAGGAAAGTAAAGTCGGCTGGGCTTTCAGGTACGGCTGGGCTTTCAGGTACGGCTGAGCAAGCGAATAAAGGAACCGGCCCGTATTAAAGTGCACGTGACCGGTTCTTTTACTTTGTAATCTCGCTAAGGTTCTTTATTTTAAATCATAGCAACGCTTATGTACTCGTTTTTGATAACTATATATAGGCTATCCCCTACTCGTCAGCGGTAGCGGCAGCAGCGGCAGCGGCAGCAGCTTCCCTTCTGGCTTGGTTCTCAGCGGCATACATCCTGGCATCAGCATCTTTGATCTTGTAGAAGAACCTGATCAGGATGGCGGCAATCAGCCTGCACACTGCCGGGATGCCCATCAGCAAGAGCATGTAGTTCCTGACGAAGGCGTCGTCGACGAAAGAAGGCAGGACGCCTTGGGCGGCTGCACCTTGTACTGCCAGGGAGTCAAAGCCGATAGCTGCCAGAGCAAAGGTGGCGAAACCGCCAATAATTCCGGCGATCTTCATCGGCAGGTTGTTCATGGACATGATGACTAGGCGGTGGTCCTGGCCAGTCTTCCAAAGGCCGTACTCGCCGCAGTCCAGTGCATAGTTGATGCCGAAGCCGGCGGACAGCGATCCGGAGAAGGTCGCTAGCAGGTTAATGCCTACAAACGCAGCCCAGAACCCGGCTCCGAAGAAGAAGTTCAATCCGGCTGACACGGCACCGACCAACATGCCGATCCACAAGGCCCTGTCTTTGCCGAGCTTCTTGCCGATCTCCGGGCCGATCATCGAAAAGACCAGGCCGGCTACAGTAGTGGTTGTCTGGGCGACCGTGTATAGGCCAGGGAAGGCCTCGGAGGCTGGGATACCATGGGTGTAAGGAATGATCAGCTGCCAGAAGTAGATGATGATACCCATGTTGATCATCATACCGATCATGTTGAACATGCTGGCTAGCAGGTAGATCAAGAGCTGGCTGTTAGTAGCAACAGCCTTGATCATGTCAGCAACCTTGACCTCCGGCGCACCCGGCCTGCCAGCCTCAGGGGCTGGTGTGGGTGGATCGAAGGGCTTGGCAGTGATAATCAAGATCACAGCACCGAGGATATAGAAGAAAGCGAAGCTGCTGGACATGATGGTATAGTTCATGGGTGGAGCGAACTTGGTACCGAACCAGGTCAGCATGTAGGCACCAGTTGCAGAGGTAAAGATCGTTGCGACTGTCGTAATCCGGTAGTTCCAGGTGGTCAGACGGGTACGGTCGACTGCCGACGCTCCAGCGAACATCGGAACCAGGCCGAACTGGGCAGCACCGATAAAGGTCATCGCTATCGAGACGCAGAGCGCGCCGACCAGCACCACGATAAAGTGGATAAGGTCATTGCCAGGCGCCAAGTCGTTAAACGAGATAATGATGCCGAAAGTGATGACAAACATAAAGATGAACAGCCATGGGCGGTACTTACCTCCGCCACCTATGTTTAATCTGACTTTTTCAATTATTCCACCAGCGATGATCGCGACAGCCAGATCAACAAAGCGGGCAATCGTCTGCGCTGTGGATAAGAGATTCATATTTATGCCGATTAAGGCGAAATACATGTTTCTCCACGCCCACGTCAGTGAGCCAAGCAAGGAGAAGAAAGGATACGCCGCATAACCAAGCAGATGCTTGGGTTTGAGGTTTTTCTGTTGACTAATATCGACATCCATTTCGATAATCTCCCTCCATTCTTTTTATAGAGTCCATAATTAAACTTATATCCAACTGTATTCACATACCACACACGACCTCATACGATTTGTCTATTTATGCTACATCCTCACTTTCGGTCGCCTATCAGTAAACCTAATAAACACAAAACGCTTTGCAGTGCTCTGATCTCAAAATATTTAGGTACATGCAAAAGCTGTTGCAAATATATCACAGTCTTGTTGGCTTATTGTTGAAAACAGTTTAGCTTGACAATATTGCCCAATATTTAATGAAACACTTTCCAAAACACTTACATAACGTATTTTTCGCTTGTGAATAATGATTTTTCAAACTTCGACGAAGGCTTGTTCTTGTCCGCATTACTAATAAACACGATTAAACGCCAGTGGTTTTATATAGCCGCAGTTATGCTGTCAGCCTGTTATCTAATACTAACTTACTATCATTTTATAACAAGGGATATTTGCTATATACTCGAGTCCAAAGAAAATGCTTGCCCTGCCTTGATTGGCCAAGGGGCGCTTTAGCATTAATTAACGCGTAAAAGGGGAGAAAAATGAATAAAACAGTGATAATTGGCGGTGTCGCCGGTGGTGCGACTGCAGCAGCCCGCCTGAGGCGGCTGGACGAGGATGCCGAAATCGTCATCCTCGAGCGAAGTGCATATGTCTCATATGCCAATTGTGGGCTGCCCTACCATCTTGGAGGTGTTATCAGCGACCGCGACGACTTGATCATCAAGACTGCCGAGGATTTTCTAAACCGCTACAACATCGAGGTCCGTTTGCTACAAGAGGCCCAAACAATCGACCGGGTGGGACAAAGCGTTTTAGTCAAGGACTTGGCTACGGGTGCCTTATATGACGAATCCTACGACAATTTGATTATTGCCACAGGAGCAAAGGCGACTGTGCCAGAAGCAGACGCAGACGCCCGAGACCGTGTCTTTACCCTTCAGACAATGGACGACATGGACCGCATCTTGGTTTTCATTAAAGAACAGCAACCGCAACAAGTTGCCATTCTAGGCGGGGGCTTTATCGGTATCGAGGCAGCTGAGAACTTGGTAAACCTTGGTTTGCAGGTCTCAATCATCCAACGTTCGAACCAGATCCTGCCGCCGCTGGACCCAGAGATGAGCATATTGCCTCAAGCCGAGCTCACCAACAAGGGAGTGAGCTTGTTGCTAGACTCTCCAGTCTCACGCATCTCAAGGGCAGCCGATGGCATAAACATCGAGCTGATGGACGGCAGTAGCTGTATGGTCGACTTTATTATTGCAGCTATCGGCGTGCGTCCCGAGAACACACTGGCTGTCCAGGCTGGCTTAGACATCGGCGAGCATGGAGGGATATTGACTGACGAGCATATGCGCACTTCTGACCCACGGATCTTTGCAGTCGGCGATGTTGTGGAAGTCCATGAGTATGTCAGCCAGAACCCAAGCCTGATTGCCTTGGCAGGGCCGGCAACCAAGCAGGCGCGGATAGCCGCAGACAATATCTATGGGATCGAATCGACTTACCAAGGAACCCAAGGCTCGCAGATAATCAAGGTCTTCGACCTTGCGGTGGCTTCGACGGGCATTAACGAGAAGCAAGCAATCAGCCAAAGCCTTGACTATGACAAGATATACTTCTCAGCATCAAACCATGCCGACTACTACCCTGGTTCGACTGATATCCAGTTTAAAGTGCTGTTTTTAAAAAGTACCGGGAAGATACTGGGGGCACAGGTAATCGGCTACGAGGGAGTCGACAAGCGCTGCGATGTCCTAGCCACTGCCATCCGGGCTGGTATGACAGGGTCTGACCTTGGCGAACTGCAATTGTGCTACGCTCCTCCTTTTTCATCTGCCAAGGACCCCATTAACACCATCGGCTACATGATCGAGAACCTGCTTACTGGCAAGCTGCTTCAGTTCCATTGGCATGATGTAGACCAGCTGCCTACAGATGGCACTGTGAACCTGATCGATGTGCGCACCCCTTCCGAGTACGACCGCGGGCATGTCTTTGGCTTTGTCAATATTCCTGTTGATGACATGCGTCGCCGGATCGACGAGATCGATGCAAGCAAACACACCTACCTGATCTGCCAACAAGGTGTCCGTTCTTACACTGCAGCACGGATACTGGCTGCGCATGGGATTAAGTCGACCCATCTTTGCGGAGGCTACCGTTTCTATAGCCTGGCAAAGCTTTGAGCAGGTATGTTAAATAGGACCGGCTGTATGAATACAGCCGGTCCTATTGCGTGTATAAGTATTAGGTTATTCGTATCAGGTTATTCGCCAGAGCCACCGGCTGCAGCCGCTGCGGCAGCAGCAGCAGCTTCTCTTCTAGCTTGGTTCTCAGCAGCGTACATCCTAGCGTCAGCATCTTTGATCTTATAGAAGAACCTGATCAAGATTGCTGCAATCAGTCTGCAGACCGCTGGAATACCCATCATCAGTACCATGTAGTTCCTGACGAAGGCGTCATCGACAAAAGCAGGAATCCCGCCCGCGGCTGAAGCAGCTTGGACGGCTTGTGAGTCAAAGCCGATCGCCGCTAGGGCAAACATCACGAAACCGCCTAAAATACCAGCGATTTTACCGGGGAGGGTGTTCATAGACATGATAACCAGGCGGTGGTCCTGGCCAGTCTTCCATAAACCGTACTCGCCACAGTCAAGGGCGTAGTTGATACCAAAGCCGGCTGACAAGGAACCTGCAAACATACCGATCATATTGATGCCCACATAAAACAGCCAATAACGTGACCCGAAGAAGAAGTTCAGGGTAGCTGAAAACGAGCCGAACAGCATGCCTACCCACAAAGCCCTGTCCTTGCCAAGCTTTTTACCAACCTCAGGGCCAATCATCGAGAAAACCAGGTTGGTTACGGTTGTCGTTGTCTGGGCGATCGTATACAGGCCCGGGAACGAATCACTAGGGGATATGCCGTGTGTATACGGAATCACCAGCTGCCAGAAGTAAATAATAATGTTCATGCCTATCAGCATGCCTATTTGGTTGAACATACTGGCAAGCAGGTAGATCAACAGTTGGCTATTGGTTGTAACAGCTTTGACCATGTCAGCAACCTTTACTTCAGGTGCTCCTGGCCCTCCTGGCTTGATGTCTTGGGGAGGGTCGAATGGCTTCGCTGTATGCAGCAGTATAAAGCCTCCGACGAGGTAAAAGAAGGCAAAGCTGCTGGACATGACCGTGTAGTTCATCGGCGGTTTAAACAGTGTGCCGAACCAGGTCAGCATATATGCGCCGGTAGCCGAAGTAAAGATTGTCGCTACGGTCGTGATCCGGTAGTTCCATGTAGTCAAACGGGTCCGGTCGACCTGCGAGGCACCGGCAAACATCGGAACCAAGCCAAACTGGGCTGCTCCGATGAAGGTCATAGAGACAGAGACGCAAAGGGCACCAATGAGCACTACGATGAAGTGGATGGCATCGTTGCCCGGTGCCAGGTCGTTAAACGAGATAATAATACCGAAGGTTATGACAAAGATGAAGATAAACAGCCAAGGACGGTACTTGCCTCCACCAAATATTCTTAACCTGACTTTTTCAATTACACCTCCAGCAATGATAGCCACAGCCAGATCCACAAAACGCGCAATCGTCTGTGCTGTCGACAAGAGGTTGATGTTGATGCCGATCAAGGCGAAATACATATTTCTCCATGCCCATGTCAAAGCACCAAACAAAGAGAAGAAAGGATATGCTGCATAACCGAGCAAATGCTTGGTTTTAAGGTTTTTCTGTTGACTAATATCGTTTTCCATTTTCTACGAATCTCCCTCCATTCTTTTAGAAGATTTCTTTTCTTGTTTTTAATAATCTGCTCACACTGCCACCAATGATTTTTGTATACGGGTTTCGAGCCTCCTTTGCCAGCGATAAGTTTTCGTTGTGATTTCCCCTAGTTACTTGATCTTTGTGACCGGTTATTACCAAACCCTTTCGGATTTGATATTCCGTTGCCAACAATACACATTCCTGTTAGCTTATTGCAAAATTAGCACAACCTTGTTGGTTTTGCGTTGAAAATGCTTCATGTTGACGAGAATGCCCAATATCTTCAAAGCAGACTTATAAAACACATACATTTCGCTTTCTGTTTACATTTGATTTTTAATTACCAAGTTGCTATGGAGGATGAAACCTAAAACAGCCGGACTTTCTTATGTGGAGAAAAGCGTGGGTTTATCCACATAGTAAAGCAAGCGTGGTTCTGGCAAGGCTCTAAGTTTATACAAATATTTGTTTGTTTTATGCATGTATTTCGAATGCTTGCGCTGGGAAAGCAAAAAAACTCAAGGCTGGCTGTTTTTGCGAAGAGAGATCTGCTAGTAATTTGCGATTTGTCGCGATTTCAGAGTTGTGTTTTATATGCTACTTTTAATAGACGAATTTTTAACCAGCGGCTTTACAGGGTCATCGTCTTTGTATAAAAAACAAGCCCCAAAAAATCGCGACTAATCGTCAATCCCTAGCAGATAAAGCTCACATAGGTGCTTATCATCGTAAAACTCGCCAGATTCGACAGTCAACTTGAGCCAAAAGCGCACCTTCGCGGTTGACTGACTGAAAGGCAGCCTGGCCTAATTGGCAAGAGGCCCGCTTGGCAATCCCTAACTTTACCAAGCAGGCCCTCTCAATGAGTGCGCTATCACTCAGGTCAGGCTTTGATCACCACATTGACCAGCCTGCCAGGCACAACAACAACCTGTTGGATGTCCTTGTCAGCTAAAAAGCCTTCTACAGAAGCAAGCGCTGCCTCTCGGATCTCGTCTTCGTCGGCGTCGACTGCCAAGAGCACGCGGGCCCTAAGCCGGCCATTGACTTGGACTGCGTACTCGATCTCCTCCGGACGGGCGAGCTGGGCATCATAGACCGGCCAGGCTTGGGCATGCACCGACCCTGGGTTCTCTAAGACTGCCTGCCAGAGCTCTTCAGCCATATGCGGGGCCATCGGGGCTAATAACAGGGTTATCGTCTCTGCCAGCTCACGGCACTGGGCTGCAGCCTCTGCGTTTGCAAGCCGGCTGTCAGCGTCGTATTCATGCAGATAGGCTGTAGCGGCATTGGCCAGCTCCATCAGTGCGGCTATTGCCGTATTGAAGTTGAAGCGGTTGAAGTCATGCTCGACCTTGGCTGCCACACGATGGCGCTCGCGCCAAAGAGCAGAAGCAAGGTCTGCGCGCTTCTCCACATTCGAGGAAGGGTCCGGGTTGTAGTACGTGTCCTCCCCCGCTTTTCCCACCAGGTCGAAGACGATCCGCCAAAAACGGGCACAGTTGCGGTAGATGCCTTCGAGGCCGTCTTGCGACCACTCGAGGTCCTTGTCGGGCGGCGCCATGAAGAGGATGTAGAGTCGCAGGGCATCGGCCCCGTACTTGACGACCATCTCTTCGGGAGCGACGACGTTGCCGCGCGACTTGCTCATGGTCTCGCCGTCAAGCTTGACCATGCCTTGGGCAAGCAGCCGTTGAAACGGCTCGTCGAATCCGAGCATGCCGGCGTCACGCAGGGCTTTTGTAAAAAACCGCGAGTAGAGGAGGTGCAGGATGGCATGCTCGATGCCTCCGACATACTGGTCGACAGGCAGCCAGCTGTCCACGATGCTGCGGTCGAAGGGAAGCTCGGTGTTATGCACGTCGGTATAGCGGAGGTAATACCAGCTAGAGCAAGTAAACGTGTCCATCGTATCGGTCTCGCGCCGCGCTGGGCCGCCACAGCTGGGGCAATCCACCTCGATGAAGTCCATGCGGTCGGTTAGGGCGTCGCCTTCGATCAGGTCAAGGTCCATGGGGAGAAGGACGGGCAGCTGGTCATAGGGGACCGGCACGATCCCACACTTGTCACAGTAGATGACCGGGATGGGGTTGCCCCAGTAACGTTGGCGTGATATCAGCCAGTCCCGCAGTCGGAAGTTGATGGAGGCCTTGCCTTTGTTGCTTGCCGCAAGGGCCTCGATCACAGCCTGGGCGCCGGTAGAGTCTTTTCCGCCTGCAAGCCCTGTGTGGGGGCCAGACTGGACCATCACTCCCTCGCCGGTGTAGGCCTCTGCCCAGGGGACATCGTCTACTACGCGGTCTGGCTTGGAGCCCAGCTCGGCGTAGAGCGGATCGTCGGTAGGGACCACCACTGGTGGGATCGGCAGCCCATACTGACGGGCGAACTCATAGTCGCGCTGGTCGCCTGAGGGGACGGCCATGACAGCACCGGTCCCGTAGTCCATCAGCACATAGTCTGCGACCCAGATCGGCACAGCTTCGCCATTGATCGGGTTTCTTACATACCGCCCTGTAAAGGCCCCATGCTTCTCACGGTCCTCCTTGGAGCGTTCCACAGCGTCTGCTGCTTCAGCAGCAGCAACTACCTGTTCCACTGCTGCCTGGTACTCGGTACCTGCGACAAGCTCTTTGACCAGCGGATGCTCGGGCGCAAGGAGAAAAAAGCTTACCCCGTAAAGCGTGTCAGGGCGAGTTGTGAAGACAGTGATGTCTGTGGTCGAAAGACCGCCGGTCTTATCCAGAAGTGTAAAAACCACATCGGCGCCAGTGGAGCGGCCGATCCAGTTCTCTTGCATTTGGCGGACGCGTTCCGGCCATTCGTCGAGCAGGGACAGGTCGTCAAGCAGCTCTTGGGCATAGTTGGTGATCTTGAAGAACCATTGCTCGAGCTCTTTCTTCTCGACAAGGGACTTACAGCGCCAACACGTTCCATCGATAACTTGCTCGTTAGCGAGTACAGTAGCGCAGTCCGGGCACCAGTTGACCGCCGAGCTCTTACGCTCGACTAGGCCCATCTCCCAGAACTTCAGAAATATCCACTGGCCCCAATGGTAGTACTCGACGTCGGAGGTCGTTAAGGTACGGCTCCAGTCATAGGAGAAGCCAAGCTGTTCGAAGGAAGCCCTTTGCTCGGCTATGTTGTTGTAAGTAAAGACCGCTGGCGAGGTGTTGTTCTTGATAGCGGCATTCTCTGCTGGCAGGCCGAAGGCGTCCCACCCCATCGGGTGCAGGACGGCATAGCCCTGCATGCTTTTAAAGCGGCTGATAGCATCACCGATAGTATAGTTGCGAACATGCCCCATATGAATGTCGCCCGAAGGATAGGGGAACATTTCAAGCACGTAATAATGCGGACGGTCCGCCGCGGCGCCTTCAAGCTGGTGTGTATGGTGCTCGCGCCACCAATTCTGCCAGCGAGGCTCTATTTCTTGAGGTACATAAGTCCTTAAACTTTGCATTTTCACTCCTTATCGACTTAAAAAACAAGCATCTGCTTAAAAAACAATGCATCGGCAAAACACTGCTTTATCAAGCAGCGTAAAGCGAGGGTATCGGGCCAGACAATAGGGCTTCAGTCTAACAAGATCGGGCGTCACCATGGTTTGCTTTAAGTTAGGCTTAGCCGGTTTGGGGTCTGACCCGCATCACAACAAGTAGCTTGTGGCAATTGTGGTGGCTTGGTCTTTAAGCATGACGTCGTGCGCCCCACCTTCGACGATGGAAGTCGAAGAGACGAGGGTGATTCGTGCCTTTTCCTGGAACTCAGCTATTGTCAAGGCTCCGCAGTTGCACATTGTGGAGCGGATTTTCGCTAAAGTCAGCGCAACATTGTCTTTTAATGCGCCAGCGTATGGGACATAGGAGTCGACGCCCTCTTCAAACGCAAGGGCTGTTGGTGCTGTAGAAGCGGTTGGTGTGGCGTTGCTGGTAGCGCTGCTAACGTTCCCCCCCGATGAATAGCGCTGCCAGTTGCGGGCACGGGCAGTTCCTTCTCCCCAGTATTCCTTCATGAAGCTGCCGTTGATGTTGACTTTGTTGGTGGGGCTCTCGTCAAAACGGGCGAAGTAGCGGCCAAGCATCACAAAGTCGGCTCCCATAGCAAGGGCAAGGGTCATATGGTGGTCGTAGACGATTCCGCCGTCCGAGCACACGGGCACATAGATGCCAGTTTCAGCCAAGTACCGGTTGCGCTCTTCAGCTACCTCGATTACGCTGGTCGCCTGGCCACGGCCTATGCCCTTCTGCTCGCGGGTGATACAGATCGACCCGCCCCCAATGCCGACCTTCACAAAATCTGCGCCAGCATCTGCCAGGAAGCGAAAGCCGTCCCGGTCGACCACGTTGCCAGCCCCGACCTTGACGTCGTCGCCGTACTTGTCTTTTATCCACCTGATCGTCTTTAGCATCCATTCGCTAAAGCCTTCCGAGGAGTCGATGCAAAGGATGTCGGCACCGGCCTCGATCAGGGGCTCGACCCGCTCCTCATAGTCGTGGGTGTTGATCCCAGCCCCCACGCGGTAGCGCTTGAGGTCGTCTAGGTTTTCCAAAGGGTTTAGCTTGTGGGAGTCGTAGTCCTTGCGAAAGACCAGGTACATGAGGTGGTCTTCAGCATTGACGATCGGCAGGGCGTTGATCTTGTTGTCCCAAATGATATCGTTGGCCTCAGTCAGCGAGGTGTTGGCAGCAGCGACGACGAGCTTTGACCGCGGGGTCATGATGTCCCGCACCTTGGTACTGAGCGGCGTACGCGACGGACGGTAGTCGCGGCTGGTAACGATCCCCAGCAGCTTCCCATGCGAGCTGCCGTCGTGGGTGACCGGCATGGTCGAATGCCCCGAACGCTCCTTCAGCTCTAAGACATACTCAAGGGTGTGGTCAGGCGAGACGTTCGAGTCGCTGACTACGAACCCCGCTTTGTAGTCCTTGACGCGGGCGATCATCGCCGCTTCGTCCTCTATAGACTGCGACGCGTAAACAAACGACAAGCCTCCCTCTCTGGCAAGCGCTATCGCCATCACATCGTCTGAGACCGACTGCATAATGGCAGACACCATCGGTATGTTCAATGTCAGACTAGCCTCGTCGACACTAGGCCGGTAGCGCACTAAAGGCGCCACCAAGTCAACGGCGGCAGGAACGCATTTCGCGGACGAGTACCCCGGAACCAGCAAATATTCGTTGAAAGTGCGCGACGCTTCGTCGTAAAAGAAAGCCATTTTAATCCCAAATCTATACTCGTGAATCTAAAACAACCAGACCTAAAGCTCTTTGCACTATCCTAACGCAAGAAAGTCTTGTGCAGGCATGACAACTACCGATGATGTGTTTTTTTATGCGGAGAAACCCGTTGGCCTATGCTTATAGAGAAATCTTGCTATATTGCTATACTGGGTGTAAGCGGGCTTATGTGCTGTTGTTGTTATTTGCATCCATTGTTAACCTGCACTGATTGTTATAGATTGGTTTTAAGGATGTGAATTGACAGCTACGCCAGGCTTGCTGCTGATTGACGATTGTCTGCGATTTTTTCGCCGCTTATAAAATAGCAAAATACAAAAGCCCAGGTCAGAAAATTGCTTAGTCTGAGTAGCATAAATTTTTACTCGCCAAAATTGCAGACTACCGCAATTCTGCAACACTTAGCCTTAAAAAACGTGCTATGTTAAGTTTAATATAATACTATTATATAGCAACCCACCTTATGGCAGCCCGCTCAAAAAGGCAAGATGTTGGGCATGAGTGCCAAGTTCGAGCTGTACCCTTTATACAGCCTTTCAAAGACAGGTAATGAAAATCACTGCACCCCTTTCGATGGTCGATATATGAGCGACACCTGCTAAACAGCTTGTAATAAGCAAGTACATTTTCGTTAGCACAGAAGCTTTTCTGAGAGCATTACTTACAAGGTCTCCTCCAAGTATTCACGTCAAGCTATATATAGTGGTATCTTGATCACAGATCCCATATAGGAGGGAGGTCTTCTTGGGAATGTTAAAACAAGAGGCAGAGGCTTTAAAAGCGATGCAGGACTCAGCGGTTAGGCTGCCGTCTATTACAGAAGCTACCAAGCAAGTAGGCGAAGGGTATGTCGAGCACCTTGACTTGAGGCTGGAACGTAGGCTGTACTATGACAGCCTCTTCAGCATAATGATGCCCAATTCTTTTATCGACGCTGCCGCAAGCACAACTAGCCCGATGCTTCCGGAGGTTGTGCTAGTGTCTCCAGACAAAGCGGTTTTTATATTGATTGACTTCGCTAAGATCGACTACGCAAAAGACGAGGTCGGTAACAGCTTGGAGCAAATCAGGTCATCCATCAAACTAGTAGGGCCACAAACCAGGATTTACAAGAGCGGGATCTTTGAGCTCGACGGGCAAAACGTGGAATACCTAGAGTTCTTCAATGCTGTGGCAAGCGATGACTTGTTCAACGCATTCTTCCAGACATCGGTAGGCGGCAAGAGCCTGTATTGTCACTTCTATTGCCGTACCGAGGTTGCCAGGAAGTGGCGAAACACCTTCTGGGGAATGGATTAACTCTGCAAAGCTTACCCCCTCTGACAAGCCTTTCGAAGATGAAGCGGAGGTGTTCTGATGCCTGGGATGAACACGAAGCAGCAGGCTTGGGATGATAAGAAAGAGTCTGCCAAGAAACTTTACGGCAACGAAGAGGCTAGCTTTCTCTCTAGACTAGCCAGCTTGGACAGCACGCTTAACCTGGTTCAGGCAAAGCTTGATTCGTACTCCGAGGTCACAGGCATCGATTACAGCAACCAGGGCAGAGGGATCGACCTGCTTACATTACAGGGAGACGGTTTGACACGTTATGCTGGCTCTGTCAACAGCGAGTTACTTGAGGCTGTCAATACGCCCCTCATGGCAAGCCTGACCCAGATTAGTGAGAAACTGGGAGCAATAGACTGGAGAAGCGGCTTTCCCAGCGGTTTGCTGGAGCAAGTCGTCGATATCGACTACGATGCTGTGTTTGACGGAAGCGAGTTCGACCCTGCATTCGAAGAAGCGTTACGTATACGGTCAGCGATGTATGAGATCGACCAATTAGTCCGCGACCAAGTGATCCTGCTCGACGACCCCAACGATATCGACACCCTGCTTGGCTTAGAGGATTCCTTGCTGCCGGATGTGGAAGAGCTGCTAATCGCTCTTGGCTTTGCCTCTGATGATAGCATCAGGGCTATATTACAGGGCTACTTTGAGAAGCAGATCAGAATAGTTATCTTCGAGCATAAGGCTATACACGACTACGTAAAGAACCAGGTTGTCATGCAAACCGGAGGCGAGACCGAGGTATCCATTAAAAACGGAGGGGTCAAGCCCGGTGGGGGTACTAATGGTTATATGGACATCTACAACTTCTCTACTGGTGAGGTCTGGGAGATAAAATCGAGAAGGCAAGAAGAAAATGGTAAAGATCAAGTTAGTCGTTACGAAGGAGCAGGAGAGCATAAAGACAACAAAGAAAAGTTCCCGCTGGGAGTCACTGGCGGCCATGACATCGAGCCTTTTACCATCGAATTGGGTGACTATGTGATCACAGTGGATAGTGCTGCTATGAGAATAGAGGAAGACACTGATGAACCTGTGCCTTCTGGCGTGGTCATATACGATTATATGAGAACAGACCCTGAAGTAAACTCCCAAGAAAACGAGGCTTACGAGCCTAGCCCTGATTCAGTTACATCACCAGCTATCGTACCAGGCGACAGCCGTGACCCTGTACCAAGCGGTCAAGACAGTGCACCCGGCTTCGTAATCGACTGGGAGAAAGTGGCTGAGGTTGTGTTTGTTTGCATTGTCGTTGTTGGCATTGTAGTTCTCTGTGTTGTTTGCCCGCCTGTTGGAATAGCTGTCGCTGCTGCTTGTATCGGAATGTTTTTATTCGACAACATACCTGACATCCTGCCGGATGGGTCTGAAGGGCCGACAACTTAAGCTTTTATGAAAGGACGAAGTGTGGAGCAGACACCATATATGGAAAAAAGGAAAGGCAAGATCAGACGTGACAGCGTGGTCTTCCAGATCGTGACCAAGAAGCGGATGCTATACGAGCCCGAGCTGGCCTTCAAGTGCTTTGCCGGCGTTGTCAAGGCCTTGGGGCTGGAGCTGGGGGTCGAGTCGAGATTTTTGTACTACTCACGCAAGGAGAACAGCTACTACTACGACTTCGACGAGAAGGGCTTAAAGAACCTCCAGAGGAGGCTAAAGAAGTGCGATGTGGACACTATCGAGCTGCACTACGACTGTCCAGTCGACACATTCGGGAAACCAGAGCTGGCCAACAAAAGGCCTTCAGCCTATGTCTATTGGGACATCGACCCAGTGCGCCTCTACATCGGCGAGGAGCCCTATGGCATCGACACCTGCGACATCTTCTTCTTCGGGGTCAATAGAGAGCTCTATGAGAAGATAGTCGACAAGCAGGGCCTGCTCGACTTCTTCTTGGAGGCCTGTGCCGAGCTGGACGCCGTCCAGGCGTTCGCTGATAATCTGGTATTCACGCACTCCACCCAGCTTGAGACTCTGTATAACCTTAGGGGCCGCGACCATGGCAGGATACTAGGTTATGCCGACCAGTACATACGCGGCTGGCATTGGGGGAACGTCATCTCGGAGAAGCACATCGAGAAGCTTGGCGGCATGAACGCTGTGCTCGAAAACGCACCTTTCGGGGTGAAGAAGCCCATGCAGACAGCCGACGGCCATGACCTTGTCTACCTGCAGCTGGAGGGCGACATCCTAGGCTACAGCCAGGCCCAGATGGACGAGGCGGACGCCTACCTTCGACCCTTGTTCTACCCCAAGGAGCTCATATTCGATATTCTTGAGAACAAGACTTTCATCTTCTTCAACCCGATAAGGCCTGTAAGCTATGCGCCGGACACCGAGTTTTACACCGACGAGGAGATTGACAGGATTATCGGCCTGACCGAAGCAGAGCGCGACCAGTGGGACAAGGAGAAAAGGGAGCTCAATGAAGCTGCATATGCAGCCTACAAGGCAAGCCAAGCCGAGGTGCCTGCCGACAGGCAGCAGCTTGCGGACCAGATAGGCACCGCCATGAAGGCCTTGGTCGACGGCTGGGTGAGGGAGTCGACGGCCGACTACTTCGACGAGGA
>JGI24702J35022_10000208_pt1 | contig 32336 bp, 24 predicted proteins | sample TergutTh196P4_FD_35022 | JGI IMG/M metagenome (IMG submission 35022) | reverse complement strand
AATCGCCGCGCGAATAGCGCGGTGCGCGGACATCGTCCGCGTGAGGCGAGGGGAACCGCGCTTCGCCGAGCCGAGTTGGGTTGCGGGCGATAGCCCGCATTGGTACACTTTATTTAGTTAATTCATCCTGCCTTTTTCTCTGTCATTCATCAAACTCTTGCCGTTGTTCCCTCATCAGCGAAAAAACGTTTGATATGGGGCAGCATCCGCCGCGCAAAGATATTAAAAAAACTAAATGAAGATACGTTAAGGCAGGCGCCACAAGAACGGCTTCATAAAATTTCTTACATTACGATTTCTTGCGAATTTTTACGATTTCTTACATTTTCTTACAATTACTCACGATTTCTTATTTCTTATGACCGGCTTTTTTAGTTTCCTATAGCCGGCTTTTTTGGCTTTTTTAGTTTCCTATAGCCAGCTTTTTTAGGCTTTTTTAGTTTCCTATAGCCAGCTTTTTTAGTTGAAAATGCGAAAGCGCTGTGATAATATGGAAAACACGGTTATTGTATTTAGCGCAATAGAGCAATTATGCGCGCCTGTAATATTATGTACACCTGTAATATAGAGCAGTAATATACATATGTACACCTGTAATATAGAGCAGTAATATACAAAAGATAAGAGGTGGTCTGCTTTGCCTTTTCGTCAGGACATTGGAATTGATCTCGGCACGGCTTCAGTGCTCGTTTATATAAAGGGAAGAGGTATTGTCCTTCAAGAACCTTCCGTTGTTGCCATTGATAAAAATACCCATAAACTGCTAGCGGTTGGAGAAGCCGCAAGAAGCATGATTGGAAGAACCCCCGGCAATATTGTGGCTATCAAGCCGCTTCAGGACGGGGTTATCTCTGATTACGACATAACTGAACGGATGTTGAAGTATTTCATTAATAAGGTAACCGGCGGAGGGCTGCTCAGATATCTTTTTAAGCCTCGAATTATGGTATGTGTGCCCAGCGGCGTCACAGAGGTTGAACGGCGGGCGGTCATCGACGCGTCGATCCAGGCGGGCGCTAAGAAGACGTACCTGATCGAAGAGCCGATTGCTGCGGCAATCGGCGCCGGTATAGATATTTCAAAGCCTGCCGGGAGCATGGTTGTCGATGTGGGCGGCGGCACAACCGATATCGCGGTCATATCTCTCGGGGGCGTCGTAGTCAGCAACTCAATCAAAGTAGCAGGCGATAAATTTGACGAGGCGATCTCCAGATATATGCGGAGAAGGCACAACGTGATGATTGGCGAGCGTTCAGCAGAGGAACTGAAGATCAATATCGGTTCGGTGTACGAGAGAGTTCAGGAAGTCGTTATGAACATACGGGGGCGCAACCTCGTTTCCGGGCTCCCGAAAACGATAACTGTATCGTCATATGAAATCATGGACGCCCTTGAAGAACCTATAGCGAGCATTATTGAGGCTGTTCACGGCGTGCTCGAAAAAACGCCGCCCGAACTCGCCTCGGATATAGCGGACAGAGGCATTATGCTGACGGGCGGAGGGAGCTTAATTTATGGATTGGATAAGCTACTCCAGGAAAAAACCGGCATTGGCGTTGTGGTTGCGGAAGACGCAATATCTTGCGTCGCCCTCGGTACAGGCGTAGCCTTAGACAATATCGAAGTCATAGAACGCAGCCAGATAAATTCAGGTAATAAGCTCAGGTAATAAGCGCAGCTAAATAGTATTCAAATAATAAGCTCAACCTAATAGATATAAATAATAGGCGCCGCCAGACAAATCAAGATTATAGCTCAGGTTATAGGCGCCGCCAGATAAATCAAGATTATAGCTCAGGTTATAGGCGCCGCCAGACAGATCAAGATTATAGCTCAGGTTATAGGCGCCGCCAGACAGATCAAGATTATAGCTCAGGTTATAGGCGCCGCCAGTTGAATTCAGGAAATGGACGCTATGTTACTCATGATACCCGCAATGACGCCTACATCCTCGACAACATAACCCGGCCTATATGGGAAAGCTGAAAGGTCCTCGCTTGCAGTAACGCCGCTCAGAACAAGGATCGTATCTATTTCAGACTCGATGCCCGCTATAATGTCTGTGTCCATTCTATCACCCACTATTACTGTTTCCTCCGGACTGCACTTAAGTTTTGCCATGGCCGTGCGCATCATCAGCGGGTTAGGCTTCCCAATATAATATGCCTTCCTCCCCGTCGCCATCTCTATCGGCGCTATTAACGCCCTCGTCGCCGGTACTATCCCGCTCTCCGTCGGCCCCGTCAAATCATAGTTTGCTCCGATGAGTTTTGCTCCCGCAAGAACCAGTCTAATCGCGGACTCCAGTTTTTCAAAGTTATATGTCCTTGTGTCCCCAACCACAACATAGTCGGGGCTCACTTCGTCCATATGTATCCCTACGTCATACAGCGCGTTTGTAAGTCCCGCGTCTCCTATAACGTACGCGCTGCACCCCGGATTCTGCGATGACAGAAAACTTGCCGTTGCAAGAGCGCTTGTATAAAAATTCGATTCATCCATTTCGATGCCCATTCGGGAAAGTTTCTGCTGAAGTTCTTTTGGCGAACGGCTGCTGGCGTTCGTAAGGAATAGAAAGTTTATGCCCAACCTATTAATTTCATGTAAAAATTCATGCACGCCATGAAGCAGATTATTTCCATGATAAATGACGCCATCCATATCACATATAAAACAGCGCTTCGATCGCAATGTCTCTATCAGTTTTCCGCTGACGCTCTTCATGATAATTTCGATTCCTTTCTTCATATCTGTAGTCTATCTCTTCATTACGCCATTTATTTCATCGTTCCTTCATCTATTCTTCCGACCGTTATTTAATCCTTCCGTCTGGCGTTTATATCTTCACTCCGTCTGTCATCTATGTTCTTATGTCCATTCTTTATTCTTCCGTCATTCTCAGAGAGAAGCAAATTGATTTTGCCTCTCTGATAACAAGTATACCACAAATAGTAAAAACATATTAATGAATCCTCCTCACTTGCCGATATAAAGAACAGAAAGGGACTTGAGAAAGGACTCGCTGGATGGTCAGAGGACTTTACACAAACGGCTGGAGTATGCTAGCCCATAACAGAAAAATGGACGTTATCGCAAATAACCTTGCCAACATAAACACAAACGGTTATAAGAAAGAGACCGCTTGTCTTGAGGCGTTTCCTGAGCTAATGATAAGGCGGATCTACGACGTTCACAGCCGCCTGAACCCAACCGGACGCGTAGGGCCCGCGGAACTCAGCGCCGATCTCAGCCAAAATTTCATATTTTTCAACCCCGGGCCGTCTGAGTGGACAGAGAAGACTCTGGATATCGCCATCGACGATTACGAAGGAGAAGACAACGCGTCGAGGGCGCGCTCGTTCTTCACTGTTGAATACCTGAACGAGCAGACCGGAGAGACCGAAGTGCGCTACACAAGGGACGGCGCGTTTGTGCTTAGCCCGGAAGGAACTCTTATGACAGTTGACGGGAACGCTGTGATGGGCGAAGGGGGCAGGATAACCCTTGCTGGTGACGAATTCGTTGTAACAATGGACGGGCAGATATTACAAAACGACGTTCTGGTTGACAGGCTAGTAATCACGAGCTTTGAGGATCCTCATACGTTGAGGAAAACTGGAGATAATCTTTACTATGCCACCGAACAATCCGTGGAGAGGGAATTTGACGGAGTTTTGAGGCAGTTTTACCTTGAACATTCGAACGTGAACCCGGTCACCGAAATGGTTGATATGATAACTGTCATGAGGGCTTATGAAGCAAATCAAAAAATGATTCACGCCATAGACGGCACGCTCGAAAAGGCTTGCAATGAAGTCGGACGTGTGTAGGGACAACAGAAGTAAGGCTGAAGCGCGACAGAAGAAAGACTGAATGATGACAAAAGGACGACGGTAGTAAGCGCAGAAGGACGACAGTAGTAAGACGGAAATAAGATTAAATAGAAAATGCTCAAGTCAAGAATTAAATTAAAAATATAAGGACTTAAAAAGCAGGAGGTAAACAGCCATGATGAGATCACTGTGGACTGCGGCGTCTGGGATGAAAGCTCAGCAGTTTAATGTGGACGTAATCGCAAACAATCTCGCAAATGTTAATACTGTGGGATACAAGCGCGATCGTGTTGAATTTCACGATTTGATATATGAGACAATGAGGCGCGCGTATGTGATGGAAGACCAAGGGCGGCCCGTTAACCTCCAGGTCGGACACGGCGTGGTTCCGGTCGCAACGACAAAGCTTTTCAGGACGGGCAGTTTTGAGAGGACTGACAACTATCTCGACATTGCCATACAGGGGGATTCTTTTTATGTGGTCAGAGCCGCCGACGGAAGCGATCTTTACACAAGGGACGGCAGCTTTAAACTGTCGTTGACCGCTAACGGCATGATGCTCACAACGTCGGACGGACTCCCTGTGCTTGACGACGGGGGAAATGAAATATATATCAATGTTGATCCCGCCAGACTGATTGTGTCTACTAACGGGGAGTTAGCATATACGAATAATGACGGGGAAACCGAATATTTGGGATACAGGATCCAATTAGTCAAATTTCAGAACAGAAACGGACTCGAGACAGTCGGCGACAACTTTTACGTCCAGACTTCAGCATCCGGAGAAGCGCTTCCCGACGACGAATACGGAAGGCAGAGCCTATTAAGGCAGGGTTACCTCGAGATGTCAAACGTAAACATCGCAGATGAGATGGTAAACCTCATCGTCGCGCAGAGGGCGTATGAAATAAACTCAAAGTGTATTACAACTTCGGATGATATGCTGGGAATTGCCAACAACCTTAAGAGATAGTAACGGAGACGTTCAAAAGCTTCGGGAGGAAGGGTGAATGATCTAGAACATCCATGGAGTTTTGTGGTGTCCGAAGGAAGGAATGCTCATAAATATGGAAATTAAAGTTTCTGATCTTATATCGTCGTCGATCGGCTCTCTGTCGAGTGATGTCCTTAAAGCTCAAAGCCGCGTTGAAGCGTCTGCAGATGATAATTTTGAGAATATGCTGACCGCCGCTTTGAACGCAAACGACGATAAAAAGTTGAAAGACGCCTGCACCCAATTTGAAGAAATGATGATCGGCATGATTTACAAACAGATGAAAGCGACTATCATCAGGGCGGAAGAAGCCAAGGATCCGGGCAGAGACTTATACGAGCAGTGGCAGGATGAAGCAATGGTCAAGGAAATGGCAAAAAACGGCTCGTTTGGTCTAGCTAACATGATGTATAAGCAATTATCAAAACGAATGCAAAACGAATTCATCCTCAACGAAGATTAGATTAATTATTGCGAGTTCGGTCCGCGCGCCGCGATGACAACCACTATGGCTGAACACACAGAACGGTGGTTACAACTGTGGCAGTCATTAGCATGGCGCAAAAAAATTTAAAACACATAACTGCCTGCCGACAGAGTATATGTCTTATCTCCCAGAATTAATTCAGTATCCACTGGCGTTATAATTTCATAACGGATCTTTCCGTTCGCCAAATATCGCCACTTCGATTCTATTACTCCGCGCCTCGTTTCGACGCGCGCTTGCAGAAAACTAAGACGCGGATCCGGATTTGGCGCGATTACTGCCTTTTCAAACCCTGGAAAAGCTTCCACAGCTTGGATACCTGCTGCGACGCTATACACCCATTCAGCAACTGCGCCATATGCGTAATGGTTAAATGAGTTCATATCCTTACTCCAAAACTCCCCTTTTTCATTTATGCTATCCCAATGCTCCCATACGGTAGTAGCGCCATTCTTCACTGAAAAGAGCCAGGAGGGAAATTCTTCCCGCAAAAGCAGGCTGTACGCCACATCGGCGTGTCCTGTGCTGCTCAGAGCATGCAGCAGGTATGGCGTTCCAACAAAACCTGTCGATAACTTACCGCCGTTTTGACGTATCATTTCCGCAAGGGAGTCACCGGTCAAGCGCCGATCAGGAGCAAGATCGAAATATATCGCGATGGCGTGTTCAGTCTGTGTCCTGTACACGAGAAACCTTTCACGGAACGCTTTTACCGCGCGCTCATACTGAGACTTATAACAATTTACATCCTGTGAAAGCGCTTTTCCCGCCTTAATAACAAGCGAAGTGGAATAGGCATAGTAAGCTGACGCAATAAAGTCGCAATCACTCGCTCCCTTGTAGCTGCCCACAAATGAATCTAAGCCCAGCCAGTCTCCATATCTTTGCGCTGAACCAATCCATAAGTCTTCCACCGTCGTTATTTTTTTGATGTATTTCAGCCACATTTTCATGCTTTCAAACTGATTTTGTAACACTTCTTTATTGCCATAAGCCAAATAAATAACCCATGGACATATGCAAGCCGCGTCACCCCACGCGGCGTTTGCATATTCATTTTGCAGTACGTCCGGAATCACGTCCGGAACAAAGCCGTCTTCCCCCTGACATGCCGCGAGATCTTTAAGCCACTTTACAAAGAATCTTTCCACGTCGAAATTGTAGGTCGCCGCACGTATAAAGACCTGAGCATCGCCCGTCCAACCCAGTCGCTCGTCGCGCTGAGGGCCGCATATCGGCACATCGAGAAAATTCCCTTTCTGACCCCAGATGATATTTGAAAACAACTGATTGAGCATTGGGTTTGAGCTTAGAAGATATCCGGTCCGCTTGATATCCGAATGGACGACAATCGCCGTAAAGTCGTCCGGATTGACATTTCCCGGATCTCCCGGAAATTCGTCAATTCGGATATATCGGAATCCATAAAATGTTAGCGGAGGCTTATGTGTCTGTTTGCCGTTTTTGCAGAGATAGATCAGCTTCGCCTTTGCGTTGGTGTAGTTTTCAGTATAGAAATTTCCGGCGGCGTCTAGAACCTCGGCGTGTGAAATCTCCACTCGTTCACCAGCCACAGCGTCTATAGTGAATTCCACATACCCGGTAATGTTCTGGCCAAAATCAATCACCGTCTCCCCTTTTGGCGTAAAAAAGCATTCAAGCGGCTTAATACGCTCGTGTTCTATAATCCTCTCCCCCTCCTGCGGTATAAGCGCGTCCTTTGCCGCCGGCGACTCTATCACTGGAGCGTATGCAGCATAAAACGCGGCATCGTAGAACTCTCCATCATAAAAATCATTCTCGCGCAAAGCACTTTCCGCCGCTTGCCAGCTCAAATCACTAACAATAGTTTCCGCCTGACCGTCCTCATAAATAATGTCAAGTTGGGCAATGAGAGCAGCAGGCAGATTTGGCTTACCTTTGTTAATATCCACCCAGCCCGCCAAACGTCCGCGGAACCATCCCTCTCCAAGCAACACCGTCAGAGTGTTGTCCCTTTTTGTTAATTTCGTCACATCGTATGATTGGTACTGGTGGCGCTGTTCGTAGACTGTCCAACCCGGCGCCAGTATATAATCACCAACCCGCTCCCCGTTAATTCGCGCCTCGTAGACCCCTGCAGAGGTTAGAGTAAGCACTGTCAATAGTACTGTTCCCTTCAGAGAAAAATCCTTCCTGAAGATAGGGCAAACACGGCCCATTTGTTGGGAAGGTTGAATCCATACTGCGCTTTCAAACACAAATGCCGCTCCTATCTGAATTAATCATAATCTCATTATCATTGTTCATAATCTCATTATCATTGTTCATTATCACACCATCATTGTTCATTATCACACCATCATTGTTCATTATCACACCATCATTGTTCATTATCACACCATCATTGTTCATTATCACATCATATTCTATACTTTTTATATCATTCGAGTTATTCTCCACTCACTCACTCTTTCATTTAACCTCTTCTCCTCCTTCTCTCTCAGCCTTTCACCGCGCCTGCGGTCAGCCCCTTTACAAAAAAGCGAGAACCGACGGCAAAAAGTACTATCAACGGGATAGTTCCCAGCATAAGGCCGCATATCTGCGCGCCGTAGTCAGTCCTATAATAGTTACCAAGCGTCGCTATGCCAAGCGGGATCGTAAAAGCTTCACGCTTGTTAATCAATACCAACGGCAGCAAATAGCTGTTCCATGACCACATGAACACAACAATAGCAAGCGTACTCATACAGGGCACGGCGAACCTGATTGCTATACGGAAGAAAATCCCCCATTCGGAGGCGCCTTCTACCCTCGCACTTTCGATTATTTCATAAGGCAAAGCCTTCTTAAGATACTGGGTCATGAAAAACACACCGTATGTACTGGCTGCGTACACCATTATAAGCGGGATATGACTGTCTAACAGGCGCATCGCCTTCATTTGCATAACATAGGCTATAAGGCCGAGCTGAGGAGGAACCATCATATTCGCAATAATGAAAACAAACATGAGCTTCTTGAACGGGAAAGTGAACTTGGCGAAGGCATATCCGGTGATCGTACTTATAAATACAGAGATCACAATTGTAAGCACAGCTATATAAAAACTGTTCCAGTAATAAACAGCATAACCGCTCTTTAAAACCGTAACGCAATTTTCTATAAAGTATGAACCTGGAATTAGATTGATCCTGGCAAAGATATCTCTCGTGGAATGAGTTCCCATGATAATCATTATGTAAAGTGGTATAAGCGCTACTGCTGAAACAATCAGCATAAGTGTGGTGAAAAACACAGATTTAAGCTTATTCATTATCGTTAAGGGCCTCCTTATGGTTTACGTTAAAGTTGATAACAGCGGCAAGCATGATAAAGAGAAACATCCCGTATGCTACCGCCGAACCATACCCTAAACGCTGGGTTCCTCCAGTAAAGCCAAAAGCTGTATCATAAAGATTCCAAACTGCGGTCAAAACGCTACGGTCAGGCCCTCCAATTGTAGCCATGCCAACCGTTAATCCGCCAAAAAGAATCTTTACTTCATCGAACAATTGAAAACCGTTGATTATACTGATAGTAGTCACAAACAGCGTAATGGGTTTTAACTGTGGTAGTGTAATATGGAAGAAAAGTTGCCTCGCGTTTGCCCCGTCAATGCGACCCGCCTCATATATCTCCGTTGATATAGCCGCAATCCCAGCTATGTACAGCATCATGCAGTAGCCAAAGTTTTTCCAGACAAGCATTATCCCCACGACTATACGCGCATAAACGGCTCTATTCAACCAATCTATACCTCTTTCCAGAACCCCTGTTGTAATAAGGATCCTGTTAATGGCGCCTGAACTTACTTCAAATAGGATAAGGAATATTAATCCGACCGCAACAGGCGTTACAATGTACGGAAAATAGTTAACCACCTGAAAGAAACGCTTTCCCTTAACATAGACACTAGAAAGGGCGTTTGCAAGAAGTAGTCCCAAAACAACTGAGAGTGGGATATATTCGAGCATTAAAATGAGAGTATTGCCGATAGATTTTAAAAAATATGGATCACTTGTAAATAAACGGATATAATTATCAAGCCCTACAAATTTGATTTCATGCAACCCGTCCCATTCAGTAAAACTCAAAAACAGGGAGTATGCGACAGGAAAAAAATTGAACATAAAATAGATAATAAAAAAAGGTATAATAAATGAATACGCACTTCTGTTAAGGTGACTTTTTTTACCCATATCAGATCCCTCATTTATAAACAGACCGGAACCGCCTTTTTATCTGAGTCTAAACACTATTGTATTATCTCAAGCTCTGGCATTTTACTGCCTACTTCAGCTATAGCCTTTTCCAGGGCTTGTTCAGCGGTCAAGTTTGGATTGCTTTTTAGGTCCGCGGTTTCGAGGCCGACAATATCCCAAAGCCCAGGGTCATAAATAGTTAGCGGGCGAACCTTCATAGAGGGCATAAGTACATTGAAAAACATATCTTTGAGATCCTGACCTCCAAAAAACTCACTGGGAGCGGAGACATATGCAGGATCATCGTATTTTGCTTTCAGAGGCGTAGGGTATTGGGTAACCTCATCGTTGAACTTCACCCCTTCATCGGAAAGCAGTAACCACTCGATAAACGCCCATGCAGCTTGCTTGTTATTAGATGTTTTCGAGATGGCCAGAGATAATCCACCCCAGTTAAAGCCGCCGTTGGGAGGCACAATCATACCCCAGTTCCCTCTTGTCTCCGGCGCGTTTTGTTCGATTATAAAGTACGGTATCGGGGTCGAGCAGGGATAGAAGATATGCTCACTGTCGCCAAACGACGCGCTCCATGCAGGAGACCAGATATCAAGCTGACCAACGACTCCAGCATCGCGTAACATAGCCTGGATTTCAAATAGGTTTTTAAACGCGCTCATTTCGATTTTATTGTCTGTAATGATAGGGTTTGTAACCTGGTTGAAGACGATGCGGTTTATGTCGCCTAAGCCCGCAAACATCTTTACCTTACCGCCCGTAGCGTCTTTTATCCTGATCCCTTCAGTTACATACGCATCCCAGTTGGAGAGAATCTTGCCGAGTTCCTCATGATCATCCGTACCAAAATGCTCCCGGGCAAGATCGCGTTTATAGGCAATGCCTGCTACACAGACCTGCCAGTCAATACCAACAAATTCACCCTTATCATTGGTATTTAGCGGTATAAGATAATCCAAAATCAGAGACTTGTCAAAGCCATAATCTTCACTTTCGAGGTTTTCCCAGCAATCAAGCGTAAATAGCCTGCCTCTGGAGTCAATCTCCAACGACGCTACATCCGGTAAGTCTGTGCCCGATGAAAGCGCGGTTTGGAGCTTTTGGAGATACTCAGCGGACCCGACAGGCGTATACTCGATCTTAACATTCGGGTATTTAACGTTAAACTGTGTGGCAGCCTCCGCAATAGCTTCGTCTTCCCAACTCCAAATGGTTATCGTACCGGATGGACCACTGTTCGCTGATTCAGTCGCCGGTGTTTGTGCGTCCGCGGTTGTTGTGACGGCCTGCGTTGTCGCTTCGCTCCCCGACTGAGTTTGCGTACATCCTGACAGTGCGCCCATCAGAATAAATACTGCGCATGCCGAGGCTAAAATACTTCTAAATTCAATTTTTTTCATAACATTCTAGCTCCTTTTCTTTTCTTTTTCTATTTTTTTATCATTTGATAATCCCAAAACCTAATGATAACTCGTGTTTTGAATGCTATGAGTGCTATGCCAACCACTGGATTATTATATCATTGTCATTTTTATATTTCCAGCATATATGCAAGTACGTTTTTTATACCGTTGATAACATCTTTTTTTGGAAAATACTCCAGGCCCAAATAGCCATTATAACCAGTTTCGTCAATTGAACGGCAGATTTCCTGATAATTCAATTCGCCGTTAAAAAGCTCGGCGCGTCCCGGTAAACCCGCTGCGTGAAAATGACCAATTTTATCTATGTTTTCCGTAATATTGTTTATTATATTTCCCTCTGTGACCTGCTGATGATATATGTCAAACAATACTTTTATATATGGGCTGTTTATGCTTTCGATTAGCCAAAACGCTTCAATTGAGGTTGAAAGAAAATAACCGGCGTGGTCAATGCGCAAGTTTAGCGGTTCTACAAGTAAAGTAACCCCTGCTTCCTGCAAATATGGCAGACATTTTAATAGACCATTCATCATTGTTTTTAGTTGATATTCACGCGGGTAACCTGTGTCATATCCGGTTTGGCTGATTAGGCGCTTACAGCCTAATGAATTCGCTGCTTGTAGGGATTGCTTCAGGCCATCCAGGTAGCTGTCATGAGCTCTTTTATCCACAAGGCTTATAAATTTGGTGCAAAACGCGCTTATTTCCATGCCCGTTTCAGCTTTGGCATTTTTAATTGACTGAAGGTCTTTATCCCACCAACTCCAGAACTCGAATGCAGGGACACCTGCAACGTATAAGTCCCGCACACTTTCAATAAAATCCTTTCCCTTAAATAAAGCGTCTACACACACAGATATTTTCATATTATTTTTCACTCCTTAACCGTAACTACTTTGCCTGTATGATTCATAACATCACTACATACCGCCTCCATATTCCAATAAGTACTCCATGCTTATAAGCGCGCATTCTAAAGGCGATTTTCCCATACTTGGTTCATCCTGTTCCACAACAATCCAGCGCGCGCCCGAGTAAACCGCCGCTTCAATGAGCGCATGTATGTCCTGCAAGCCGTGCCCCAATGGGCGAAATTCAAATTTGCCGTCTTTTTCTTCTTCTTCAGTGGTTTTGTCTGCGCCAATAAGCTCATACATTTGCGACGGTTTTTCACCAGTCAGTATAAAGTCCTTAAGGTGAACAATTGGCGCGCGACTTTTGTATTCACGTATATAAGCTGCTGGATCCTCCCCCGCAATCTTAACCCAACATGTATCAATTTCGGTTTGTAACGCAGGGATTTCTTTATAAAGCTGGTCAAAAGCATATTCTTCAGACTTTCCTGTCCTTACAAATTCGAAATCATGATTATGGTAGAGCAATGTAATACTTTGCTTTTCGCATTCCTTCACAATATTCGATATATCGGTTTTTGTCTTGTCCCAGTCTTCATGCCCCGGCCTGCGTGGTTCGTCAAGCCACGGCACAGCAATGTATTGGCAACCGATTTGCCTATAATCGGATATTATACCGGCTGGATCTCTGACAAGCTCGGTAATTGGCACATGTGCGGAGACTGGATCGAGTTCAGCGCCCATAATCATTTTGCGTACATCTTGGGGCGTATTGCCAAAAAGCCCGGCAAGCTCTACGCCATCGTAGCCCATTTCCCTGACCTTTTTTATTGCTGAATCAAAATCTTTTTCTACCTCATATCTTATTGAGTACAATTGTAGAGCAACCTTTAAACCTTTAGTCATAATAACCACCCTCTCTTCAGACAGGTTCTAATCCCATTGAAACTCTTCTTGCTCAATACTCCACCTATTTTAAACTCTATCTACTCTAACTTTACCTGCTCTATACTCTACCTGCTCTATACTCTACCTACTCTATACTCTACCTACTCTTCAAGTTGCCTGAACATATAAATACCTGCTCCCATAACGCCACTTTCACGACTGTTATCGGAAAAAACAAATTTCAAGTTTGCTTCAGGCAAGGGCTTTCTTGCATAAAACCTGATGGCGTCTATCAACTTTTCCTTCGGGAACATAGACATCGAAATCACACCGCCGCCCAAAATTACAGCAGACGGATCAATTATATTTATTTCCGTTGCGATTGGTAACGCCAAATGTCTTATGTACTCTTCAATACGACTGTCGTTGTGATGTTTTTCAAAAAGCGCCGCAATACTTGTCTCAGGGAAAAGCTCTTTCTGCATGGAGGTCAGGTATTTACCCGCCACAAGTGGTTCCACACATCCAATTTTGCCACATGAGCATTGAATATCGCAATCCCAGGCAGGTATATGCCCGAGTTCCCCTGCAACGCCGTTTTGGCCAATAAGCAACTCCCCGTTTATCATAATTGCATTGCCCAATCCGGTACCCACATAACATGCAATAACAATATCGTTTTCAGACAAGTTATACCTAAAAATGTCGTGCATGAGAAGCAAATTGACATCTTTTTCTATAATAACCGGCGCCTCAAAATGTTTTTGTAATAAAGATTTTGCATCCACACCGTTAAATCCTTGTATATTTGGCGCGTTTAACACAACGGCCCGGTTTTTGTCGACAGATGCAGGAAATCCCACACAAATGCCGGCAACATCGTCCGCACCGACATGCTCCCGAATATAATCGTCTATAAACTGTGCCAGATTGGCAGGAGATTCCCCATATAGCACTGTTTGCTGCAGCGTCTGCACGAAGTTCGAAAGTTTATGGCGCTCATCTACACATCCTATTCTTATATATGTTCCGCCTATGTCCACTCCAATAGCTATCATATAAGCTTTCTCCCTCAGACAATGAATGGTTCGCCGTCTGCTTTTTCCATGTCAATGATAGCCTTCATATGTTTTCCAAATTTTGTTTCAAGCTCTTCATGCGCCAAGTCAAATTTACTCATGGGATATACCTTTACAGGCACATTGATAAACCTCCATGCTCCGTTAGCGATTATATCAGCAGCATTTTGAGTGCAGGTTCTTAACAGGTCCCATTCCCGTGGATGAACGCTCAGGCACTCAATTGCCTTGACATTCAGCTGCTGCATGTCTATAAGCCTTTTACCGCCGGTGTGATACGCTCCAACGCACAGTTGCCCACAAGTTTTGGTGAGGTTTATCGCCAAATCCAAAGATTCATTAGTCTCCGCCCATTCCATAACAACATCGAATCCCTGATAACTATTGTTCAGGAATTTCTTTTCGGCTTCCCCAACAAGATAAACTTCGTCGGCGCCACCGTATTTGACTACGTTTTCAAGAGATTCTTTGCGTGTGTCAATCGCTACAACACTTGCGCCTCTCAGTTTTAATAAACTGCTTACACCACATCCCATATATCCGGCGCCCACAATCGCCACTTTTGTACCTGGAATTGGGCATTTCACCTTACTTACCGCACTGACCATGCATGCAAGCGGCTCTAATATCAAGTCTTCGTCGCGTGCATTATCAGGCAGTTTGACGACAATATCAGTCTGAGGATCAGCGACAGCGTATTCGATCATACAGCCTGAGCCAGGCAAAGACCCTCCCCACGAACCACTTACGCGATCGCCAACAGCAAAACCTCTGACATTCTTACCTAACGCCACAATCAAGCCCATGGGCTCATGCCCAAAAGCCTCCCCCTGTTTTGCCACAGACCACGCATAATGTTCAGACATGCAAACGCCAACATATTTATGCTTGATGAGAATCTGATCTTCATTTGGCTTTATCTCTGGTACATCTACTATGACGCTTTTTTTGGGACCTTGTGCAATTATATGTTTCATAAAAACCTTCCCTTCAATTGGATATTTTATGTATTGATTGTACTAATAAAAAACAATAAAATATAAGTACAATGTCGGCAATTTATTGGTAATTAATCGACATACCGGGAGAGAAGTTATGGCAGTTATAAATATTGGGCTCTCACCTGAACTGACTTATTGTCCTAATCACACCCATGATATGTGGGAGATTATCATCAATCAGCAGGGTGAAGGGCATATGGATATAAATGGCACATATTGCAAATACAAACCAGGGACTGTCATATGCTTACCTCCGGGCGCCGGGCACATAAAATATGGGGTCAAATATAGGGATATCTTCATTCAGGCATCGTCATTTTCACTTATAAATTCAAACAATGAGGTATTAATCTTTCAGGATGACGCCGAAAAGAAAATTGAAGCTCTGGCTTTGATGGCAATCCATGTATATAACAGGATGGAAAATAACTACAAAGCTGTTGTAAACTCTTTATATGAAGCCATCTGTCAAATTCTATTCAGCTTATATGACATTAAGTATAGAAATCCGGCTGTCGAAAAGACAAAAAACCGAATTATTGAATCCTTCACAGACCCGGAGCTGAAGCTCAGCAAAGTTCTAGAATCGCAAGAATACAGTTCTGACCATATTCGACGGCTATTCAAAAAGGAAACAGGATTAACACTGCAGAGCTATCTGACAAATCTCAGGTTAAATCACGCGGAAAAGCTCCTGAAATCCAATAGGTTTTTGCACTATTCAATATCTGAAATCAGTATGATGGCAGGTTATTATGACTGTGGCTACTTTTCAAAGGCTTTTAAGAAAAAAACAGGAGTCAGTCCAACCGAGTTTATGAACCAATGATAAAACTGACATCAGCGTTTAGCACACAGGCAGCAAAACAATTCTGCGCTGCATGACAGATAAAAATCTGGAAGGAGACATGTCTGAATATGATTACATCTTACAATGGGATTTTATTTGGCGGCGATTATTTCCCGGAACAATGGGATCGTGAGATATGGCGGGAAGACGTTCAAATGATGAAATTATATGGAATAAATGCCGTTGTAATCGGCGTTTATATTTGGTCTGTTCTTGAGCCAACGGAAAATTGTTACGATTTTTCAAAACTGCAGGAAATCCTTGATTTTCTGGAAGATAACAATGTAGGTGTAATAATGGCTACACCAACATCAGCGTTACCTGCTTGGCTCGCAAAAGAGTATCCTGAAACAGTTCGCACTGATTTCAGGGGACTTAAGGAAACGTATGGGCGTAGAGCTCATTTTTGCCCAAATAGCCCTGTGTATCTTCGCAAATCCCGAGATGTGACAGATAGGCTTGGAAGGTTCTGCATGAACCGCCCAATTCTGCTTTGGCAGCTTGGCAATGAGATAGAAGAGTTTTGCTACTGTGAAAACTGCGCCGCTGCATTTCGAGAGTGGTTAAAGCAGCGCTATGATTCGCTTGAAAACCTGAACGTTAAGTGGACAACCGTTTTCTGGGGACACGCTTTTTCTTCGTGGGAACAAATTGAACCCCCAACTACGCGCAACGATGTATATGAAAACTTGAAATTCAGAGGGTTCAATGTCTATGCATACCCTACAATTGCTATAGACTATCACCGCTTCATGACAGACAGTTATAAGCGTTTACTTGAAAGTGAAAAAGCTGCGATAAAAGCGCATATTCCCCAGGCTATAGTTACCAACAATTTCGAACTCAACAACTTTGATTACGCAACCCTCTCAAAGGCGTTAGACATAGTGGCCTTTGATTGCTATCCGTACAAGGATACTCCGGCTTTTCATAATGGCTTCAACTTTGATCTGATGCGAGGTCTTGGCAGCGGCAATCCCTTCTTAATCATGGAAATGTCGCCAAACCTTGCAAGTTGGCAGGGAACACTCACGCTGAAAAGGCCAGGCGCCATAAAACTCCTCGCAATGAGCGGGATTGCCCATGGAGCTGAATCCGCGCTGTTTTTTCAGATACGCCAATCTGTTTCTGGCTACGAAAAGTTCCACGGCGCGTTCATACAGCACGCTGGATTTAGAGATACGCGCATTGGACGCGAGCTCCAAGATCTAGGGCGCATTATTAGCGTGTTAGGCAATCGTTTCCTGGGTACGAGAATCGTTGCGAAAGTTGCTATCCTTGTTGATTGGGAGAGCAAATGTGGCTTGGAAATCTCTCCTGGATTGCTGCCAAAAATAGATTATTTACAAGAACTTCGTGAATACTACCGCCCATTTTTCGAACTTGGCATTCCAGTTGATTTGATTTGTCGAGACGATGATCTTAACGGCTATAAGATTTTAATTGCTCCGATGTACTATATGGTGGACGAAAATGACGCAGGGCGAATTGAGATGTTTGTCCGGGAAGGCGGCACTTTTATTACAACATATTTTAGCGGTCTTGTGGACAAAAACGACCGCGTTTATCTTGGCGGGCATCCGGCGCCTTTTCGAAAACTGCTTGGCCTCTGGGTTGAGGAAACAGACGGTTTAAAACCCGATGAATCAAACAGTATGCGCTTATCTGAGAAATGGGCAAAAAAGACAAGCTACGACTGCGGTTTCATGTGTGATTTGATTCACTCAGAAGGCGCAAATGTCATTGCGACATATGAACAGGACTTTTACTCGGGAATGGCTTGTATTACCGATAACATTGTGGGAAAGGGAAACGCAGTATATCTTGGATCAAAGCCTGATAAACAATTCCTGGACGAATTTTTCGCTTATTATTTGGAAAAACACAAGATAGCGCCTCTTTTTGCTCCGCTCCAAGGGGTGGAAGCGGCTATTCGAGTTGGGGAAGAGGAGGAATTCTTGTTTTTGCTTAACCACTCTCGCGAAGAGAGAACCGTAGAACTATCTCCGGATCTGGGCTTTTATAGCCTGCTTAGAGGCGGGGCTTCAGGCAATGCCTCAGGCAATGCTTCAGGCAATGCTTCAGGCAATGTCGTGCTAAATGCCAGGGATGTAGACGTCCTTATTCGTCATGTGAACTCTTCTCATGGCAAATCCAAAAATAATGACAATAGTTTGGTGCGGATTTAGTCCTGCCTTAATCCGCCTGTTTTTTCTATTTCATTGATCATGTTCACACGGTCTTCATGCCGGCTTCTATCTTCAAATTCAGCTCCCAGCCAAGTATCCAGCATCATCTTCGCTAGTCCCGTCCCTACGACCCTTGCACCCAATGCAAGCATATTCGTATTGTTGTGCTCGCGTGATAATTTTGCTGTATACGGCTCACTGCACACAACTGCACGGATTCCATTTATCTTGTTTGCCACAAGCGAAATGCCGACGCCTGTCCCACAAACAAGCACCCCAAGATCACATACCCCGTTCTGTACAGCTTTAGCTGTTCTGTATCCATATACGGGATAATCAACTCTGTTAACGCTGTGACAGCCAAAGTCTGTGCATTCATAACCTTTATCTGATGCATGCGCCATTAAAGCCAGTTTTAGTTCATACCCCACATGGTCGCTGCCAAACGCAATTCTAATTTTATTTTTTTTCATATCGTCTCCTTTGAAAAATATACTTAAATTGGTCTTTATTGTCAATAAACCCGAAATGATACCAATGCGGGCTTCGCCCGCAACCCAACTCGGCTCGGCGAAGCGTGGTTCCCCTCGCCTCACGAGCGCGTAGCGCTGGCGCCGCGCTCTCGCGCGGCGTTTAGCAACTTCCGGCTTAAACAACTCGTTTTTTATTTGCGTTCCTGAGCCGTAAGTTGCCAATTGACATAAGCCCGAAATAACACTATTTTACTTCTGAAATTACACTACAACCCTAAAGTCTATAGCAACACTCGGTAACACTTGTTAACACCTGTTAACACTCCAGTTATTTTTCATAGGTTTGGGTTGACGACTCCTACAGGCAGCTTTTATAATAGAACTAATAAGATTTCTTTGGCAGTTTTATATGATTTCTTTGATGATCAAATAAAACTAAAAATTATAGGAAAGGATTCGGTCAAAAAAATGAAAAAATTTGTATGCCAGATTTGTGGTTATGTTCATGAGGGATTGGAAGCGCCTGATTTTTGCCCTCAGTGCAAGGCGCCTAAGGAGAATTTTGTAGAGAAAGCGGAAGGTAAACTGGATTGGGCGGATGAGCACAGGATCGGAGTGGCTAAAGATGTTGACCCGTGGGTAGTTGAGGGATTAAAAGCTAATTTTATGGGGGAGTGCACCGAGATTGGGATGTATCTCGCCATGGGCAGGCAAGCCGACAGGGAGGGTTTCCCCGAGGTGGCTGAGGCGTACAAGCGGATTGCTTATGAGGAAGCCGATCACGCTTCACGTTTTGCGGAATTGCTGGGAGATGTCGTACACGCCGACACAAAGAAAAATCTGGAGTTAAGAGTTGAGGCCGAATATGGCGCCGCAAAAGGTAAGAAGGAGCTTGCGACAAAAGCAAAGGAACTCGGCTACGATGCAATTCATGATACTGTGCATGAGATGTGTAAAGACGAAGCCAGGCATGGGTGCGCATTCAACGGGCTTTTGGAGAGGTACTTTAAGTAGAGGCGGCGAATTATAACACTAATGGTACAACCATAGCCTGTCAGATTGAACTAAGCAGGATGGAAATAAGTTAGACGATTGTGAGTATTGAAGGGACTAAGCCCGGGGAGCAATGTAAACAGCCATGCTTCCCGGGTTTTTTGCCTCTAATACGCAAAATTAAAATATTTAGTTGTATGTGGAACACATTCTTGTTTGTAGTCGTCTAATCAGTATCAAAAAATATTTCTAGCATTAATAAGACTGCTAAATGAGGAATATGGAGGTATAAAATGATGGATAATGAAAAATTTAAGTTAAAAAGAGGTATAGCAATAGTACTGGTACTTATAATGGCGGCGGGTTTGTTCTTCGCCGTGAAAAATCCGTTTGCTGACGCCGGAATGAGCGCCAATGCGAGCGATGGCGCCAGATCAAGCGATGGCGCGGAAACAGGAGCGATCACAGGCGCCGCAACAGCTTTGAAAGAGGGTTCAAAAGAAGGCTTACGCGTAAGCGGGGACGATGCAAATGGCGCCAATGATGGCGCCGGCAATGGCGTGGGAAAAGACGCCGGCGCGAATACGGTTTCGAGTGCGATTTTGGACGCAAGTGCGACTGCGGGAGCAAGTGCTAGTGCAAACACAAGTGCGGGTGCAAACGCAAGTGCTGGTGCGAACGCAAGCGCTAGTGCAAACGCAAGTGCGGGCGCTAATACGAGCACGGGCGAGGGCGCGGGTGTTAGCACTAGTGAGGGCGCCAATACGGGATTTCGTATGGATAATAACGACGCCATTATCCTGCTGGTAAACAGCTCAAGAGCTTTAGTCAAAGGCAGAGGCGTAGACCTTGTACCTGACTTCCCCGCGCTTAGCTTGTATTTGAGGGATTCCACGACATATGTTCCCGTCAAATTTTTGGAGAGGAATCTTGGCATACGCGCAACAAAAAGCTCCATACTTGGGCGCCTTGTGTTGAGGAGAGCCGGTGAAACAATTACCTCTCTTGCAGAGAGCGAATTTGATGTCGCAACCAGCGGGAATAACGAGTTGTACTACGTTCCCCTCAGAAAAGTAGTTGAAGCCCTGGGGAAGAAAGTCTACTACAATGACGGTTTAATAGCGTTGGGGGAAAACCTCGAAGCCTTTGAGTCGATTCAGGATCAGCAGTTGATCAAGAATATGAAACTCTCTCTGTCCGGCGCGATAAGCGTGGGGTCGGAAGAGAAGCTCACAAAGCTCCTTGACAGTGCGTCTATATATTACGCCGGACAATACGCGGGTTATTGGGGAGGGAATAGACTACTGCGCGGCGAGGGGTTTGGAGTTGCAGACGTCGTTCTGGAAGCTGCAGAGGTTCCTATGATAGCGGTTGAGGATGCGATGATGTCCTCTGATTTTGATACGGGAGGCGTTGACGTCGCATCAAATGCGGCGCCGCCGGCAGAATCGGCGGCGGGGTCGACAACTGGCAGCGACATGCGGCATGCAAGCGTCCCTGAACCCGTACCTGAACCCCAGGCCACATCTGTTCCGGCAGAAGTTTTTAACGAGGCCGAATCGGGCATGGGCGGCGGAGACGATTACTCGACGACAAATGTGCAGGTTCAAGGAGTTGACGAAGCTGACGTCGTCAAAACTGACGGGAGATATATCTATCAGGTTAACGGCAGCAGTATCATCATTGTGGACGCATATCCGCCCGGCGGCATGAAAATAGCCGGCAGGATCGAATTCAACAGCAATAACAATGAATTCTATCCGATAGAGATGTATATTGAGGAAAATAAAGTCATAGTCATCGGCGGGAGTTATAGAATGTCTGGCGTCATGCCTGTGGTCGAGGCCCGCAGATCCGTTGACGGAGAAGTGATAAGCGACGACGTCGCCCCGGCGCCGCCGATGCGGGGGGGCTACTACCCGCAAAATGAATCCACCGTAAAGATGTTCGTATACGATTCTACCGATAAGGCTAACATGAAACTAGTGAGGGAAACTGAAATTACTGGTGATTACAGGACTTCCAGAAAAATCGGCGGAAGCGTTTATATAGTGACAAATAAGTACTCATACCGATATGGACCGTATCCGACGGCGGAGCTTCCTATGTACAGAGATTCCGCCGAGCCAACGCCGGCTGGCGCGAATGCAAGCGGTGGCAAAACCAATACGGGCGCGGGCACGGAAGCGGGAGATGAAAGACTAGAAGCGATAGGGCGCGCCATCGGCCTGCCGACGGGCGTGGACGCTGGCAAAGGCGCTGGAACTACTGGCGCCGGAGACAGTGCCGGCGCCAACGCGGGAGCAAGCGCGGGAGCAAGCGCGGGGGCAGGCGCGGGGGCAGGCGCCAACGCGGGAGCAAACGCGGGGGCGGGAGCTGACGCGGGAGCAAACGCGGGGGCGGGAGCTGACGCGGGCGGCATGGTCGGCGCCGACGCAGGCGCCTTCGACGACTCGGAATTCCGGGCTGTGGATCCCGCTAATATATATTACTTCCCCGGATGCGTCAGTCCAAATTATGTGATTCTGACGGGAGTAAACATCGACGACCCGGACGAGCCGGTCAGCGTGCAGACAGTGTTGGACTCGGGTGATAATGTGTACTCATCGACGGATCATATGTATATTGCTGCTACGGATTACAGGATGTTGGGCTGGTCGTCCGGTGATGTTACAACAACCGTGCACAAGTTCAAACTGGATAACGGCAGGATTACATACGTTGATAAGGGCGATGTAAAGGGCAGGGTATTGAATCAGTTCTCAATGGATCAGAACGGGGAATACTTCAGGGTTGCCACTACCTATAACGAGTACGATTCCTCGACCGGCTGGTTCAGCAACACAAAGAACGGCCTCTATGTCCTTGACGCCGGTATGAATACTGTCGGAAGCCTTGAGGATCTGGCGCCGGGCGAAGTAATCTATTCTGTCAGGTTCATGGGCGACAGGGCTTATGTGGTGACGTTCAAAACCGTCGATCCGTTGTTTGTAATAGACTTGAAAGACCCCACAAAGCCTGAAGTGCTTGGTTCGCTCAAAATACCCGGATACAGCGACTATCTGCACCCGTATGACGAGAACCACATCATAGGGTTCGGAAAAGACGCCTTTGAGTACAGGTATGATTCAAGCGGGCGGCAAGAGGAAGCAATTGCCCTGTATCAGGGAATAAAATTAGCTATATTTGATGTGAGCGACGTTTCAAACCCGATAGAAAAGTTTTCTACGCAAATCGGAGACAGGGGGACCGATTCTGAGCTGCTTCGAAATCACAAGGCGTTGCTGTTCTCAAAGGAGAAGGAGCTGTTAGCGTTCCCGATAACCGTGACAAAGATCGCGGACAGCGCAAAAACTGGCAATCTGAAAGAGGACGCCTGGTTGTACGGAGACTTTGAATTCCAGGGCGCATATGTCTACAATATTAACCTTAAGACTGGATTTACGCTAAAAGGTAAAATAACGCATATATCCGATGAAGAATACAGAAAAGCCGGTTCCTGGTGGTATAACCCGGAAGTAAGCATAGAGAGGCTGCTCTATATAAGGGATTCCCTGTACGCCCTCTCCAGGTCGACAATAACTGCAAACAATATATCAGATTTGAGGGAAACAGGCAGGCTCAGCCTGAAAAGGTAGTGGGGTAGTGTGGCAGTATGAACGTTTTGATTCCTATCCGTTCATTCTTTCGGGCGGGACCCTATGGTCCCCCCGACCTCCCCCTCCTTCAAAGAGGATGAGGGGGATTCCTCCTCATCACTCCCCCGTGGTCATGCCTATATAGTTCATCGGGTTTTGTGACTTCCGAAGGAAGGCATGGCCATAAGTATGGCAGTAAGGTATTAAGGTAGTGGTTGTAAGGTTGTAAGGGGGCGACCTGGCGAGTTCGTCTTGTTGGCGCGGCGCGTATCCCACGCCGCGGGACGCGCGCCGTGCGAATTGTTTTCATTTCGCTTCGCTTATATCCGGAAATGAGACGTTCTGGGGACGAATAAAAGGCAAGCGGCGATATAACAAGCGATTTTGGTAAGCGGTAATATCGCGCAGGGTAACCAATCAACTAACAAGTCAAATGATGGTGGTTACGTAATTATATGATCAGGCCGGTCGATGTTGGTATTATCCAGACCGGCCCGGTTTTATTTCAACAGCAGTTGCGCCGGCGCGCCTCTCAGTGTGCTTATATTTAACTGGCATAAACCCAGCTGGTCTGATATAATCTGAGTCGGAACGGTCGATTCGGCCCTGTTCCGTAAAAGTAATGAACGTATTAATGGCAAGTGGAGGGGAGTATATGAGATGTAAAATTTATCGTAAATTTATAGCCGCAGCTATAGCCTCGGTACTTGTGATACTGTCAATAACCGCGTCCTCTTTCGCTACGGAAGAAATTACTATTTTCGTTGATGGAGTGCTTTTACCTACCGACGTACCACCCCAGATCATTAATGATCGGACGATGATTCCTGTTCGGGCAGTGTCAGAGGCTATTGGTTGTAGCGTGGAATGGTTGCAAGAAGATCAGCAGGTCGTTGTATTACCCCCTGGAAGCGGTTCAAGATTAGTGTTGCAGATTGGAAATCCAATTGCAGAATCCTTTATTGAAAGCGGGTTTGATGGTTCTGTCACACATGAATTCATCGAGATTGATTCTCCCCCGGTCATTGTTAACGACAGAACCCTTGTCCCCATCCGTTTTATTGCAGAATATATCGGTTATGATGTAGACTGGGACAATGACACTCAAACTGTGTTTCTATATAGTGTAGTCTTTTTGGGCCTGCCAAATAAAAGCAATGTGGAGTTCCCCGTAGAAGAAGATGGCGAGTATCAAGACGAATATGAGGATAATTATGGGGATAATTATGGGGATAATTACGGGGATAATTATGGGGATAATTATGGGGATAATTATGGGGATAATTATGGGGACGAATATGGAAATGAGTAAAAAAACGTGGGTTAGTATTATGATTGAGGATGAGAATTCAATTAAAAATTTGGGAGGCCCCGCAATAATGAAGAATTTAAAAAAGATTTCTGCAAAAGCGCTTATGTTACTTTGTGCAATCGCACTGGTTTTATCCGTAACGTCATGCGGTTCGGGTACAGCGCAGGAAACAACAACGATGGAAACAACGACAACGGCTGCAACAACAACTGCTCCAACCACGACGACCACTGCGCCAACTACGACTTCCGTTGCTCCGACAACAGAAGCGTCTACACCGGGGACTCAGGATTTAGGTCTTCTTGAGTTAAACGAGTTTTACTACGCATATGGAGATCCGACTGATCTTGGCCTTATGTTTTTTGACGACGGATTCGTGCGATCGAACAACTTCGATATTGACGGCATCGAGGCAAGTTTTACAGTGGACGGAGGTACAATTACCCTTACTTACATGGGACAAGTATCAGAGATGTATATCAATGACGAGTACTCTATTTTGGGAAGCGCTGGAGAAGAATATATTCGCGAAGGAGGCGAGGGGTTTGGCGTAGTGCAAGAACCGCCGCAAGCTATCCTTTACGAAACCTATTACTATCTGGACGGCGATGAAGAGCAGATGGGCGTCTATTTTCTTGCCGACGGCAGCGTCAACGTGCAAATGGCGCCGGATGATATAAGGGATGGGTTTTATTACCTTACCGAAAATGAGATCACTATCATGACGGAGGATATGGAAACAGCGTTCTTACTTAATATACAGAATATGTTCACACTCGAGAATAATGACAGCGGTGAAGTATTCATCCCGGTAGGCGCCCTGACAAAGGAGCTTGTGATTGATGAGTATTACTACCTGTATGGCGTTAGGAGTTCCACAAGAATTATTTTTCATGATGACGGCAGCGCCACCATTGAGGAAGAGGGCGTTGACAGTATCCAGTGCGATTACTCTGTGGAAGACGGTTTTATCTCTCTAATTGTTGAGGGCACTGAATCCAGCCTTGAAATAGTCAATGATTATTCGCTTGATTTAACCGGTTTTGGGGTTCAGTTTATACGATTGAAATAAAGTACTTAAAATTATTTGCAGCAGTAATTTAGGCAGTGATTTAGGCAGTGATTTAGGCAGTAATGTAAAAGTGAGACAGTTAAAAGAATTCAGGAATGGAACAGAAGCCAATTATCGGTATAATACACGGCTATAATCATGAAGGCATGGGCGTGCTTCACAATGAGGCTCAAGTGATATTTGTGCCTGGCGCTCTGAGAGACGAGCGGGTCATGGCGCGCTTGTCAGGCGAAAGAAAAAGGAAAGCGGCCTGGGGTGAAGCCTTGGAAATCCTCAATTCATCACCTCATCGCAGACCGCCGCCATGCCCCCATTACGGGCGTTGCGGCGGCTGCCAGCTGCAGCATGCCTCATACTCCCATCAATTGGATATTAAGCGGGAAATTCTGGCGCGGGCAATGGCCCCTCTGCAAAAATACGATCCCGATATCCTGACAAAGATACTCCCTACCACAGCTGCGCCGTCGCCCACAGGTTATCGTAATAAGGGCCTTTTTGCGGTTGAACTGCCGGAGGAAGGCCAGTCTGTGGCAATCGGATTTTACGGCAGGCGGAGCAGAAAAGTTGTTGGCCATGGCTGTCCGGTTCTCTTTTCAAAACAGGTAAACAGTCTTTTGGATGATCTTGCTCTTTGGTTTACACAGAATAGGAGCGTTAATAAACTAGGTGACGTGACGAGAAACGAACATGACAACTGGCTTAGAGGCGTGTCCGGAGGCATGACTGGCGACGTGTCTGACAAAGTTTCTGGTTCCCAAAAATCTATACGCCATATACTGATTCGCGAGAGCAAATTCACTGGAAAAATTGTTATGGTTTTGATAGGAGTTGGCGATGGCAGGCGTAAGGGCGATGGTGATGACGAGCAACCTCCATCTTGGATTTCCTCTTTTCTTGATGCGTTTGCGGGTGTCCAGACCCCGATTCGGGAGCAAAAATACTGTCTTTCCGGTATTGGTTGGCTTGCAACATTAAGCGGTAACGGGCAAGTTGTAGACAAAAATACGATCCCACTTTGGGGTTCATTGGTTACTGTTGAGCAATGCACTATCAACAAGACGGAAAAGATATCTTTTCATTTTGCAATAAGCCCCGAATCCTTTTATCAAGTAAACTCACAACAGACAAATACACTTTATGACGAAGTCCTGAACGCATGTAATCTTTCAGGAGGAGAAATCGTATGGGATCTCTATTGTGGCGCAGGCACGATTAGCATATGTCTAGCAAACCGCGCCTGCGCCGTATTGGGCGTCGACGTTTGCGAGTCCGCCATCCGCGACGCATGGACAAACGCAAGAATTAACAGCAGCGCCATTTCAAATCACTCGAGCAGCGCCATTTCACATCGCTCATGCAACGCCATTTTGGACTGCGCAAGCAACGCCACTTCGGGCCGCGCAAGCAACGCCACTTCGGACCTTTCGAGCAACGTTTTTTCGCACCCTTTGACAAATCGCCTTTGTTTCGTTGCAGGCGCTGTAGAATATCTGGCCCCCTCATTGATCGGAAGCAGCGGCAACAGCAATTTTCTACACGAGATCCTGACGCGTCAGGCAGATCTCAATACTGCTGATGACGGGCAAGAATTCTCCCCTCCCAAAGCGCTTGTAACACAATTATCTGAGAACTCGCCTGATATCATTGTGCTGGACCCGTCAAGTAAAGGCGCAAAGCCAGCAGTTTTGCAGACAATACTGGCTGTCCGCCCCCAGAAAATTGTTTACGTATCATGCAATCCTGCTACTCTGTCGCGTGACCTCCTGATTTTGACCGGCGCCGGCTTATATACAATTCAAAGTATCAAGCCCGTTGACATGTTCCCGCAAACGGCTCACCTGGAGACGATAGTGGAACTACACCGCTGTGATACGTAAAAGTCTCTGAGTTTATGCATTTTTTAAGCAGTTGTTTCTTGACGTTGATGGTAAAAATCCAGAAATAATACTCTAAAAAATATAATGGTAAAAGTAGTAATTGATATGGTGTGCGGGAACACAATATATTGAGATATGTTAAGCTGCATATATAATATCAAAGTTGAACTAATTCCATTCTATATTTACACTACATGATTGAAAAAGGTATTTAATTTTTTGAGACAAAGGAGTGAAAAATTTGGATCCAACCCTAAAAAAACTAATCGATAATAGCTTATCTTCTTCAGAGAAAAGCATGCTAAATATAGAAGGTTACCCTTTCCCACTGGACGAAATCCTATACTTTTTTATAAAGGAATCACATTTAGAAAAACTTGTGGATTTAGAAACGCTATTTCAAGGTTATAAAATAGATAATGCCGTATCCTTCACATTAGAAAAATTGAAAAAAGAAGGTTGGATAAGGGAAGAATTTGGTGAGTTTTATCCTACAATTGGTTATAATCCTATTGAGGAAAATATTGATAAGATACAAGACTCAACGTTAAAAGAAGTTGTAAAATTTTTAAAGTTTATACGTGTGTGTCTATATGACGATATATATCAAGTTACAATCAACTCCGAAATAGCTAAGCGCATTATAATTGATTTTTCTAATCTATATCCGGAATCAAATCTTACTATGGAATGGTTTGTTGAAAATAAGATTCTGATACCACATGGTGATGTTTTCTTCCTTAAAAATGATAATTGGCAACACAACTATTTTTTCAACAATGCAGCTGCTAAGCATTGGGATAATTGCATTCATGGCAACGTTGAGAATATTGATCTACAAACCAGCTGGTTTAAAATATACATTAATATCAATGTTACTTACAATTTTTTTGACGTTCTCAATCACAAGGAAAGTTTTATAAAACTGATCGAGTGGTTGGTGAAAAAAGAAACATCCTTGGGCGACATTGATTTAGAAAACAAAATAGCAATCCGCCTTCATATTTTGCAATATTCTTCACTTTCAAACACCTATTACAATGAAATTGATAAAGATAGATACTACACGAGTAATCTTATAGAAAACCTTGCTAAGATTGAAAGAAATCACTGGGATTTATATCATGGTACGCAAGAACGAAAAACAGTTTATTTTATCAGTTGGTTGATTTTTAATCGTTTTCATTCATTTACGAAGGACACAAAAGAGGTATTTGCTCCTGTTTTTAACAAATTACTACATAGTGGTTGTTTTAAACCTTTTTCTAATTATGTCAGTGCAGATATAATACTATCACTTCTTGATTATAAATACACGCAATTCTGTGCTGTATATTTGCTTTTTGAAAATCTTGATTTCAGTATAGTGCCAGAAAAAACACATCTATATAACTTCTCGGCTTTGTTTGACGAAATATTAAGCCGCCGATGGGCCTGGGAACAGGGATTGCAAGGAAGTGAATTGGGACTAATTCTACAATACATCATTAGGAAGGCAAGTTTTAAAAAAGACCTACCCTATCATCAGTCAAAATCAGAGCTGTTTTATAAAGTATTACTTTTGTTATTGGAAAAGATTAAATTGTACTATAATTCACACCAAGCAAATTTACAAATAGCCTTAGAATATCTGACGAAGCAACTTATTCCCATAAAAGGAATGTTTGCGGGAGAATATATCGCTTTTTTTGTACGTCTTGTTGAAGTATTGTATTTGTCTGAAACGGCAGTGCCCAAAGACTTATGCTATGACATGACTGTAAATATTTTGAAAGAACAATTTTTAAAATATAAAGAGGCAGACTCAAAATTGGGGGTTCCGTATTTGGATTTTTCATATTGGATTTCACCAGTTTGGCTTTTCGTTTATGAAAAAGCTTCTATACATGAGCGTGTAAGCATAATAGGCGCTCCGAATTATATAAAAATAAAAAAAGAATTCTCAAAAACACACAACTCAAGTGATCTAGTTTCGGTCATTTTCATGAGCCTTGGCATTGCTTATAGTATTGCATATTTTGCCCAAATATATGATTATCAAGAGACTGTGCGGGATGATACGAGAAAAGATTTTTATAACAGATTTAATGAGATTCTTACTTTTTACATCTACGATGGCTGTCACGTTAGCAACTTACGGCCCAGGAACTGCAATAAAAAGCGAGTTGTTTAAGCCGGAAGTTGCTAATCACCGCGCGAATAGCGCGGCGCCAGCGCCTCGCGCTCGTGAGGCGAGGGGAACCGCGCTTCGCCGAGCCGAGTTGGGTTGCGGGCGTTAGCCCGCTTTATTATTTTGGTTACATTTTTTGAGCTTTACTATATACATCAAATATTCGAGAAGATGATTTCGTTTATTAAAGTTGACGAATTTGAAAAATGTGCAGATATTTCATCTTTTTCTATTGACGATCTATTATTGTTTCATCATTACTCAACAGACCCCGCAAAAGAGCGTTTGATAGAAATAGTGGCTCAAAAGGTAGCACAAGGAGAAAAACCATATAATATTTTTTATCAAACCGAATGTTTGATTGCATGGATTTTAAATAATGAAATATCCTGCTTGTATCCATGGCTTGAAATGCATCTTGAAGAGCGTATTAATAGAATTAATCAACTTAAAGAAAGCCCCCTCAAACAGGAAAAATTCGAGGAAGTGAGTAGATTTAAAAATCATTTGTTTTATATAAAAAGGGAATTTAATAAAATAAGTGATAATATTCCGTTTTACAAAGCGATAAAGCATTTAGAAAAAACAAGCGGCGTGTATGATCCTTTGAAAGCGAATATGTTGCTTGCTCAAATTTGTGAAAATGATAAGAGTCCGAATAATATTATAAATTATTTGTATAGTTTTTGCTTGCTAATTAATGACGCTAGTAATCCAACTATTCGTGGCGAATATATTGATAAATCAAATAGAATTATTTTGGAAGCTAATCAATTTGCCACAAAATGGGGTGATAAAGACAGGGAACACTATGCAATAAGGCGTTATTTTCGAATGGAATTGATCTTTGGCACGGTTTCTATAGACTATGTTAAGCAGTTGGAAAGTGAACTCAATGTAAGCTTAACAGAATATTTGAAGGAATATAATAGTGTGCAAGCGATTCTGCCCTATAGTGAAATAAGTGTTTCTTTAAATGGTGTTATAGAAGCGTTTAGGAAATTTGATTCCTTTACTCTTGAGAGAAAACTGAGTACTCTTTTTAAAGTGCAGAGCATCAATGACTATACCGAAAAGCAATCGAAGCAAGCAGGTATCATAAAACTCATATTAGATACATGTCTACACCTCAACACATATACGCCTCAATTATTATGTGATAGGGAACTTAACGAAAATAACTATAACCAATTGTTTCGTGAAATGTTTAATCACGCGTACGGTCGACTAGGTGTTCATTGTCACGACCAAGAACAAACGGGTTTTACAGGGCATATTGGAAAGGCTGGGAATCGTGGGATTAGTGAGTTGGATTTTGCGCTTAGATTTAAGGGGGATCTCTTTTCTATTGGCGAAGCGTTAATTTTAGAAAGTTGCGATACTGCAAATATTGACAAGCATATTGGCAAATTAATTGGCAGTAATTTTCAAAGCCACTCGCCTTTATTCTTGTTAATTTACGGGCGTATTAATGATGAAAATGCATTTTGGGAACGTTACCAAGAACACTTAGAAAAATCTGCTTTGTATAAGTTGTGTAATATCAAAAACTTCCAAGAAATAGAAATTTATAAAGATGAACTTTTTGCAAATCATACTGGCTGCCTAAAGATACTTTATAGTGAGGTCTCCTTTGGGGGAAATTTTATACCCTTATACCATATTTTCATGGATATTCAGAATCAAGCATACTTTGACCAAGCGGCAAAAGCTAGAAAATAAAGATTACCTCCTGTTGTCATCATGGATTATCACGAAATAAAGGGCGCCTGATTCTGAGTTTGGAGATGATAATACCATGATAGTGCCACATTTTAGGTTGTTACTGCCAATATGAAAGATTTGATTAAGCCGATTGGACACGGGGCAGTCAGATACTAGACTCCTGTGGGGCGTTTTGGGACATAGGAGCGGTTCTCACGGCTCATCGCAGCCCACCGCAGCCTATATATAGTGAGCGATTGATATAAACATGTATAATTTACCTTACCGTACTATGTAAAATTTTGGGTTCTTTCCACTTATGGTTGAAAACCATCTGTTGTGAATTGCTGGCACACCGAAAAATAAAGCAGAATTCATTTTTCATTGACATTTTTCAACTAACTTTGGAAAGAACCAAATTTTGCTTGACTTTTGCAATAAACGGGTATGCTTAGGCAAGCAACAGCCGACCGGGATAATGTCCTGAACAGCGCTCACCCCTGCCGTTTACCCCTGCTGGTTGTCAGTTATGTACCACGCTCATTGAGCCCAATCGTCCGATCGTCTTTATCGAACATCCTTAACCTCTGTGTCAGTGAGGCCGTTCCCTGCCACAAAATATTGCACACGGCAGTTTTAGTTGCAAGTAAAACAGTGCCGTTATTGCCCCTCTCCAAGCTTGGCGCGAAGCGCCGCGATCTCAACGGTCATGCTTTCAAGTAAAAGCTCGTATTCCGCGCGGGCTTCCGCGCGGCCTTCTGCGAGGCCTTCTGCATGGCCTTCTGCGCGGCCTTCTTTACGCGCTACAGCTTGCTCGTGTTCGCGGTCTTGAAGCCATATCCTGCGGGAGCGGAAACGGGCGCGTTCGTCGGCGTTTTGGCTGATTGTCAGCAGCGTATCCCTTGCCAAAGCGATCCCTTCTTTCACTTTCGTTATTTCGGCGATGACTTTGCTGTAGATTGGGTCGTTACCCAGTGCGAAGAACACGACCCAACCCTCTATGTCGGACATTTCGCCCACGGGCTTTTTAGCAATCTCCCTTGCTTTTGTCAAATCGACAAATATCGCCATTACAGCATCGCAGAGTTCGATTCCCTTTTGATTCCGGAACATGAAGCGCTCGGACAGTTCGTTTTCAAAATCGAAGACCTTGTAGTTGCAAAACATCACTTGATAGCTTCTGACAAAATCGCCGTAATGAAGGCCACGCCCCGGCTGGTTCACGTGTAGGTCGCACAAGTTGAACACGCTTCG
>JGI24702J35022_10000205_pt1 | contig 32389 bp, 15 predicted proteins | sample TergutTh196P4_FD_35022 | JGI IMG/M metagenome (IMG submission 35022) | reverse complement strand
GAGATAGGAATGGGGGCTTTCCAGAACAACAAGGAAATCACAAAAGTGACTTTCAGCGAGGAACTCACAGCAATAGGAAATTACACATTCCAAGGCTGCGCGGAGCTTGTAGAGGTGGAATACAATGAAGGTTTGGCGACCATTGGAGACTATGCATTCCAAGGCTGTGCCAAACTGACCTCGCCGGATTTCAACGCCGGACTGCAAGCAATAGGCAACTACGCTTTCCAAAACTGCGCAGGGCTCAATGAGCTGAAAACAGGCACAGGGCTGAAAACCATTGGCGCATACTCTTTCACAGGATGCGCCAACCTGTCGAGCCTGACATTGAATCAGGGATTGCAGACCATCGGGGAGGGCGCTTTTGATGGCGACAACAAGATTACCGGAACTCTAACGATACCGGACACGGTGACAAGCATCGGCCAATACGCATTCCGGAACTGCTCGCTGCTTACCGGTAACCTAACGATACCAGGTAGCGTGGCGACTATCGGGCAGCAGGGGTTTTGCTATTGCGCGGGGTTGAACGGCACACTGACGTTGAGCGACGGCATACTGACGATCGGTAACAACGCGTTTCAAGGTTGCTCCAACCTGACCGGAGACCTGATCATCCCAAATAGTCTGACCACTCTCGGAAATGGCGCTTTCAGTGGATGCGCCGGACTCAACGGGCGGCTTCAACTATCAGCCAACCTGACGAGCGTCAGCGACAACGCGTTTAGCAACTGCTCGAATATCACAGGTCAAATTGTCATTCCAGACAAAGTGACCGTGCTATACAATAACGCTTTTGCCAACATGGCCAAAGTCACAGGTTTAATATTTGGCGAGGGTTTGACCGCTTTCTACTACTCCATTTTTAGCGGTTGTACTGGCATTGAGGAACTGACCTTCACAAGCCTTTCCGTACCTACGCTTTACGACGGCAACACGTTTATCCAAATGACCAACCTGCAAACCATTTATGTCCCTGCGATTGTATATAGCTTCTACATTGAAGCGTATCAATCAAGAGTGGGGCCTAATGTCGTATTTTCCAGCAACACCCTGCCTATGTCAGTTCCAAACCTGCAAGTCGAGAAAGTTTACAGCAAATCTGTTTACCTCAGTTGGGCAAAACATGTAAATCCTTCGGTTGTCAAATACATAATTACGCGCGACGGCGTTGCTATAGGCGAAACTGGCGAGCTGTTCTTCACCGACCGAAATCTGACTACAAACCAAACTTACGCCTATCAGGTCTACGGCCTCACGGCGAACAACCAGGAAACCGGGCGGACAAGCATACAAGCCACGCCAAAAGCGCCGGTCATTAGCAGCATCACCACAGACAATGAGCTAAACAAGATTGGCGGAACCCAGAACACCATATACATCGAGACCGTCAACAGCAAAAATTACCTGCCGCTTGGAACTGATACCGTTAAGGGGAACCTGTATTACAAAGAAGGCGGCGATGAGATACTGATTGGGCAAGCCAGCGTCTATACCGTGTCGACTTCCACAGTGACATATGCGATCACATGGGACGTGGCGTATCTGCCAAACGGAGACTACACAGTGGTGTTCCGCCTTACTGACGTGGACGGGATATCAGCCAAAAAGGAAGGGACGGTTACCGTTGACCACACCGGCCCGGCTAAGATCGTCAACGTGGTCGCGATCGGAGATATTAATGGCATCACTATATCCTGGTCAATAGCCGCCGAACTTGACACTACCCACTATCGCGTATACCGGCGCTCAGAACTTGACGCAAACTTCAGCATACTCGCCACTGTCAGCGGCCGCGACACACAAACGTATACAGACACGACCGTTGCCGACAGCAGGCTCTATTCTTACTACGTGGTGGGACTCAACAGCATGGGGCAGGAAGGTCCACCCTCCGATATTGTCGTGGAAATGAAAGGCGTAGATGCGGAGGCGCCGCAAGTGACGAGCATGGCGCCAGCCAATGGTAGCTACATAAACGGCCTCGTCAGTATCACGGTTACAGCCATCGACAACGTGGGCGTCACAAAGGTGGAACTATATACGTCTGCTGACAATGGGGATACTTGGGATATTTGCGGAACAAAGATCGGCGCGCCCTACACACTACAGCTCGACACGACGCAATTTGCCGACGGCCCGATCCGTATCAGGGCTATAGCCTACGACGCAAGAAAGAACGCGAGCGCCCCGCTGACTTATTTATACGCAATTGATAACACCGGTCCGGAAAAGGTGATATGGGGCGATCCTCCGTACAGTAGTACAGCAACAACGATCACCCTTACATGGCTTGACGTTGCCGACGACGACATCAGCTACTTCACGGTGTTTCGAAAGAACATCGATAACACATACACATCAGTCATGAATGTGTCCAACACTCTTGGCGCAAACATATTAAACCTGACGCCCGATACCGAGTATATCTACCGCGTGGTGGGCTATGACCATGTCGGGAACGAAGGCGTCCCGTCCGATGATCTCACAGCGAGAACCGCGCGCGACACGAACCCTCCGGTAATATCGGCAATTACGCCCCGCCCGCTCAGCGGTGAAACCAGCTATTACTCGAATAGCGTTGCGGTGAGCGTGACCGCCGTCGACGAATATGCGGTAAGATCGATAGAAATTCAGGTATCGACAGATCAGTCAAATTGGGAAAGGGTATATGACACGGAGTATACAGACCTGCAAAAAACACAGACAGCGACATATACGATCGACTTGACAGCATACAGCGAGGGATCGATTTTCGTTCGCGCTGTCGCCGTCAATTTCGCGGGGAACACGAGCGAAACGAGCGAAACCGCGCCATTCGTACAGTATATTATCGACCGTACGCCTCCCGCCGCGCCTACAGGCGTCGGGGCTGTTGGCATGATTAGTACAATTGAGGTGTCATGGATCCAGGGGCTGGAAGAGGATTTGTGGAATTATTCCGTCTACCGTTCTATGTCGCCGGAAAGCGGTTTCGAGTTGATCGCGTCCTCACTAATGACACTAAACTATTATGATCGCAACGTAGAAGAAGCGACAATATATTTCTACAAGATATCTGTCAAAGACTTTGCCGACAACGAGAGTTCGCTATCTGCGGTTGTTTCAGCGCAAATGACTGAGGACGTAAACCCGCCGGAAATCGCGAATTTTTATCCGAAGCCGGGCGCTGAAATCGGCCCGGGCAACCGCGCAGTCAGCATATATGTCACCGACGACAGAAGCGTTGACGAAATCAAAGTCGAGTATAAAAAAACCGGCGCCGCNTACAGTGTTCTGCAAGTTTTTGATGATATCAACAGCTACGAGCAGACCGTGTCCGTCACGATCCCATTGGAAAGTTTTTACCATGGTGAAATCATTTCCCTAAGGATAACCGCAACCGACAAGAGTGGAAATACCAGCGAACCGAAGGAAATTTACTATATCGCAGACAAGGAAGCTCCTGTTGTGATCAGCCCGACGGCGGTTTATGAACCAGGCGGCGACTATGTGACTATCAAATGGACAAGCGGCGTTGAAGACGACCTCGCAAGCTATCGAATATACAGAAAACTATTCGATGGGGAATACTCTCTGGTCGGCGCCTTGTCGGCTAGCGCGGGACAATTGGACTATACATTCAATGATCGATCCATTTCGCTCACAAGCGAACAGTATATATATCGTATCGATGCTGTGGACAATTCCGGAAATGCTTCCGGCGCGTACACAAATCAAGTGACTACAGACAAACGCGATATACCCGTTGCGGTTATTTCCTGCGACTCGGTCATGGAAGTCGGCGTCCAGTACGAAATCGACGCGTCGTTATCCACAGGTAGCGTAGGCATCGTCTCGTATTTATTTGACTTCGGCGACGGCACGATATCCACGAGCGGCCGTGCCGTCCACAGCTATTCCGAAACCGGCGTATACATCATTACGCTGACTGTGACTGACACGGAAGGCGACGTCGGCGTCATAACAAAGGAAATCTCCGTTCGAAACAGGTCGGCGATCGGCCAAGCGGAGATCCGTGTTGTCGATGATAACGGGATTCCTGTGCCAAATGCGTTTGTCTATTTTGATCTGGACTCGGAAAGCCAGATTGTACGAGCCACAAACAGCGGAGGCTATGCGACGTTTGACGCCGACGCCGGTAAACATACGGTTGGCGCTTTTATTCCCGACAACAACTGGTTGCCCGTGAAAAAAGATATTGTTGTAGCGGCGGGAGAAACAACAAGGACAACGATGACGCTGGTACGCCAGGCGATGATCGAGGGCTTCTTTGAAATCAAGCGTTTGTCATTTGAGGAGATAGTCGCGGCGGGCATCGACGTTACAAAGCCGGAAAATCAGCATATAGCGAAAATCTCGGTAAAGCTGACATACGGCATGGAAACGGTCAATTTTGAATTCAACTACAATGGGATAACCGGAACCATGGGTGAAGGCGGCGCCAGTGGTGGTGGTAAAGAAAAGATTATTATTGACGACCGTGAATTATCCCTTAACGTCATATCTTCCGGCCCAAGTTTTGATTATGTAACGGTAGCGGTACTGGATATCCCGATCAACGCGACGTTCCTCAAAGAGTTTTTCGATGTCAACCTGACGATAATAAACAATGCTTCAAGCGAATTTTCGATGATAAATAATCAAATNACGCTTAACGTTCCTGATGGCATGTCGATCGCCGAGTCGAATATTAGCGAAAACAGTCAAAACATAACAGTCCCTGAAATACCTGGTCAGACTCAAAAGAAAATAACATGGATACTGAGGGGCGATAAACCCGGCGAATACCCGATTTCGGCCGATTATATTGGGACACTCGCGATGTTCAATGAGGAGNTAACCGCGAAATTTGTAAGCGCCTCTCCGATCAAGGTCTACGGCGAGGAAGGGGTCGCGCTGATCCTTGAGTACGAAGATACGATCGACGACGGATTTATTTATTTCAACGTTGGGTTTCAAAACTCCCGCGAGAATGTCGGAGACGCGCACGTCGATCTGCTGTCTCTTGATGTACCCGGCGCCGAACCTTATGCCTGGAAAAAAAGCGTGGCGGGCAGTGACGAATATAACGAGAAAGACGATAAGTGGGTGAGCGTTGGCGGAGGCGGTTTGGGCAGATGGGATCTGGATCTCTTATTATGGCTTGGCGACGAATGGGTGCTTGAAGACGAGGATGGACTGGAGTTTGTAAGCCTGAGCAAGTGGGAGATCGAAAAATGGCGTCTGCGCGAGAACATTCAAAAACCCGGCGATAACACGGTCGTCTATCCCGGGGAGATATACTGGCAGTACTATAAGGCGCCGATAGAGCTATTTGCCAGTTATATAGATGAAAGCCTGCCCTGGGATTCGGATACGCAGGCCATTGGTTCGACTCTTGTTGATTATTTAGTTGAGTATCAGGAAGGCAGCATTAATGTCCCTGTGAAGGTCAAGAGTATAGGCACAAAACGAACGTACTACGCGAGCGACGGGTTTGTTTCGATCGTCTTCCCAGCTTCCGACGATACTGGATCTAAAGATAGGAATGGGTGGCCGTCGTCATATACAGACGCGTTTTTCAGGAACCGTAACACACAATACAATCACTCTTTGTCGAAGATGTCGCTGGGTTTGGCGCTTGCAGGTTTTTCCAGTAATGACGTTTCTGCGTATACTCCGCCTGACGTCGCGCGTCAAAACCACGGCGGTGCGGACGAATACCCTGTGTATTCGGAACAGGGCGTGGCGAAAGAAGACGCCGAAAAAAGGGCGCGTAATCTCCTCCAAGCATATATTGACATGGAATTCGGCTGCATAGAGTTCTACAATTACGGTCGCGATCTTGACCAAACAAACCCGATCCCCGATGAGGCGGCTTTCGCCTTCGCGCATAAGCAAACAGTTATTGCGGGGGTTGAGACGACACTAGTGTCTGTCGTGGTTCGCGGGGGCAATTACGGTTCCGAATGGGGCAGCAATTTTAACCTGGGCGACCCGGACAATCCCGCTACGCTATCGTCGAATCATTACGGTTTTTACGCAAGCGCCGCTGATGTAATGACTAAACTGAATGAATACATAATGGAGCACGGTTTGACGGACGCCAAGTTCTGGGTGACAAGCTACGGTAGGGGCGCCGCTGTCGCGAATATAGTCGCCAAGCAGTTGACTGATGCCGGCGGAGACGTCTATGCGTACCTTTTCGCCGGCCCAAGGAATACAAACGCGGCTACGGGAAATAGTTATCAAAACATTTTCAATGTTGTCAGTCCCGCTGATTTTGTTGCTAATGTTGCGTCTAGTAGCATCAGCGACACAGGCGGATGGGACTACCAGCGTTACGGCAGGGACATGTTGTTACCATCGATGTTCTCTGACAGTTCTTATCTTGAAAAATATAACGTTGTGAGGGAGAAATTGGTTGATTTCCCCGGATATGACCCATACCATGAAATCGGCTTGGTTTATTTGCTTGAGGCGTTGATGGAAATATACGGTTCGCCATCGGATTACGCGTCGACGCAAAACGCGCTCGCGCAATTTGCCGCTTTGCACTATGGCGACTACAAAGGCAATCTGGCGGATTTCGCGACGGAATTGTTGAGGGAAGCCGGCGTCGCCGATCTTCTGACGACCTCGGGCGGCAGCATAGCGGACGATTCAAGCAGAGCGGCGCTGGCAGCCGCCTACGCCGCGTCAGGTATGGCTATCAACCACATGCCGGAATACTATGTCATGTGGATGACGTCGTTTATGTCTTGGGAGTTGTTTAAAGCTCCGGAAACCTTTAAAAAGGTATCGATTGAATTTGCGCCTTCATTGGCGCTGCAACCGGGTGAATCAGGAGATGTGGATATTACCGTAAAAACCTCCTCCGGCGACATCGTGCTACAGATCGAAGGAGGGCGCGTCATAAAGCAGATGACCGTCGACGGGGAAACGGTTATGCAGATGATCGCGGCTATGTACGAAGAAGGACTTGTACATATATACCTACCCGGAGACGATGATTTTGTAATAGAAATAACTCCGAGTGTCGACGTATATTTGACATACACAGTTAATGAGTATGTTAACAGGGGACTGACAGGCGCGGACGTCCAAGCTAATATATCGGTGGGCGCCGAGAATTTCGCTGCCGGCAGTATCCCCGGATCGCCGAACGTCGCCCCTTCGGTATATAAGCTGTATATAGACGAGGGATTAGCGCCTGACGTTCCCGATGATTTCAGCGTCACATCTACGGACGGATATATCGATTTGTCGTGGTCGCATGAGTTCACGCCGATATTCGACTATTTCGCCATCTATAGATCTGACGCGCAGGACAGCGGGTTTGCTCTAATTAGCCAAACAAAAAGTGAGGGATTCCGCGACGACAGTTCGACTGGCTTACAATTTGGGACGACATATTATTACTATGTTGTGAGCGTCGACAGCCGGGGTAGGATCAGCGAGCCGACGCCCACGCTGCATGGACTCATCGCGGGAGATACAACGCCCCCAGTAATTACGGACTACTATCCAAAAGACGGCGAGCAACTCTACCTGATCGGAGAGCTTGGCATGTCCATCATGGATAATTTCAAGTTAGCCGGAGGGAAGATCGAATACCGGAAACAGGGCGACGACGAATGGCAGACTATTACAGAATTCACCACCAGCGCCATAACGGACACATACGTATACTACTGGAATGTCGTCAACTTTTCGGATGGCGAATACGAGATTCGCTTTACTGCCTTTGATTCCGCAGGCAATAGTTCCGAAACTGAATCATCCAAAATCACCATAAAAGAGTTCATACCAATAGCCTCGGGGTCAGGTGCAAACTCGAACGAAACAATGGGCGGTTACGGGCCAAACGGGAAGTCCATCGCGCCGATCGATCCGCCTGCGGAAGGCTTGCTTCCAATAGCCGACGCGGCAGGGCTAATGAACATGAACCGCAACGGAAAATACTATTTAGTCAATGATATCGATCTTGAAGGACGCAGCTGGAATCCGATAGGGACATATAACGACCCATTCACAGGCATGTTAGACGGGCAAGGGTTTACGATCAGAAACATGGCTATTACAACATCAATCGGCAGCGGCTCACATCAACCGTGGTCCCAGCTTAATCAAAAACGATATGTGTATGAGGTGTGGAATTACGCGGGCTTGTTTGGATACGCAAAAAGCGCCAATATCAAAAATGTGGTACTGGAAGACGTCAAGATCAAATTGAATGGTTCATGGAATTATATAAATGTGGGCGCGGTTTGCGGATGGGCGGACGGCGGAAGAATCACAAACTGTTCTGTCTCAGGGGACATCAATGTAAATTCAACATCATCTGGCGGTTACGTAAATGTCGGCGGAATATGCGGGTTTTACCGCGACGCCTGGTTAGACCATTCCTACAACACCGCTGATATTATCGCTACAGGACGTGGTGTCGTCAATAGCGGCGGGCTGGTTGGAAATTGTTTCGCCGGTGGCGCCTTAACCATCAATTTCAACGAGGGCTCTGTAAACGGCAGAGGCGGAACAAGAGCCGCTTCAGGCGGGATCGTGGGAAGGATATCAGTTGATTGGTACGTGAGCACTTTAAGCAATCTTGATATGACAATAGCGTTCTATCCGCAGTATATGGGCGCCAGGATCCAAAACTCCTTCAATTCCGGCTCAATATCCGCTGCAGCTCCTACTTATGCCGTATCCGCTGGTATTTATGGGACTACTGAAGATAACGCCGTTGTAAGGTATTGCTATAACAGGGGTGAGATATACGCCGAGTGCCCGATGGGAACTAGTTTCTTTAGCAACCAGGGAGGCAAAGCGGCTGGGATCGCGGGCGACGTTTATTACACAGGCGACAACAGCAATTTGACATTCACCACGTCAAATTGCGTGGCGTTATCCGGAAGCTGCGTGGTCAACGGCCCCGGCACATCACTGGCGATAGGGCTGGCATCCTCCAACAACCTCACCCTAGAAGGCATATTCGGCGTAAACGGCAGTAACGCCAACGTAAAGGTGATCACCCCGGAGGAGGCCAATAAGCAAGAGACATTTGAAGACATAGGCTGGGACTTTGAGAATATCTGGAAATGGGAAAAAATCCAAGAAGAAGCCACAGTCAAAACAGTCAAAACAGTCAGAATACAAGCATTGCAAGAGGAAGAGGAAGAAGAAGTGGTAAATAGACCAGTTATCTTACCACGGCCACGATATATAATGGGCAGGGATAACTATAGTTTTGCGAATGAAGCGGAGAGTTTTGGTTATTGGGAAGAATATGAAATACGAGAGGAAATATTCCAACTGATATACGAAACATATAGAAGTAAGAATCTATATAAAAATGAAGGTCCATGGGACGGAAGTTGCTTTGGGATGTCCGCTACTGATCTCAGTTTTTTTAACGGGCTAGACTATAGTGAATATTCAACGAGTAATATTTACAATATCTCGATGCCTGTAAATCCGTTTTCTAAACTTCATGAGTTGATTGAAATGTACCAGGTCAGCATATATTTGGATATGATCCTTTCTGAATCGAGGCATAATAGGACAAATCCTTCTGGAAAGAGTTCCAGCATTACACCACTTGACAAAGAAAAATTACAATGGCTTTCCGACGCTGTGAATGATTTCAAGGACGGTACAAGCAACGGTATAATAATCGGATTACGACGTATGGAGAACAAGGAAGTTGCGTTTGGACACGCGGTTATACCATATGACATTGTCGATAGAAACAATGGCGTATATGATATTAAAATATATGACTGTAACTATCCGGACGACGACGCGCGAGTGTTGAGAATTGACACTTCAACAGGGTATTGGTCATATATAGTATCGGGAACAATAACACTTGGCTCAAACCAGAGAACTGATAGTATAACTTTTAGAAAGATAGATACTGTAAATACCGCTATAAACAATGCGAAAAACTCATTAAGCAGCCAGTCGGGAAGTAGCGATATAAGCAGATTACAAGCCATGGAGAGTAGTCAAAATGTTTACGCGTGGATTGGTGTTCCAATTGATTCGGAAATATTCCGCAGCGATGGGACGTCTATTGACGAGGACTTAGGCGAATACCTTTTCGTTCCGGAAAGATCGATATTAGACGCAAAACCTCGTGTCAATGGATTATACAGTTTACCTTACGGGACATATACAATTGTATCAGACCCAAACGGGAAAAACGAAGCAAGCTTCTCCGGCGCCCGGGCTTTCTTCGATATATACACAAGCAACGCTACAGCCACAATAACCGTTTGTGCTGGTGAAAATGAATTCGTAAGGATCAACAGTGATACGCGTTCCGAATTCAGTTTAGAGTTTTGCGTGGATGAGACTGCGGAAAACCCGATTTTCATGTCCGGCACAGTTGGAGGCGATTTTACGGCTGAAGCTTTTGGTAGCGGGCTCTATATATCTGGAGATGGCGAAATTTTGGTTTATAATGGCGGCACAACACGAAAAATAATTATTGCGGATGATGAACGTGTTTATATTGAATATGATGAAACAGATGAACCGCGTTCAAACGACGCTACGCTCAAAAGCCTCACCGTCAGCGAAAGCGCGCTTGACCCGGTGTTTAGTTCGAATATCACAAACTACACAGTCACTGTTCCAAACAGCGTCAGCAGTATCAATATAATCGCAGTCGCCAATTATCCGGGAGCAAGCGTAGCGGGCGCGGGGACAAAGAAGTTGGACGTTGGCGAGAACAGCTTTGACATTACAGTCAAAGCAGAGAATGGTGTGACGCAAAAGATATATATAGTCACAGTAATCCGCGACTCCGGCGGCAACACAAACACAACATCGAATCCACAGATTGGTGCAACCGACCTAACAACTCCGCCGGATGAAGAAATACCTGACACTACAACGCCACTGGATTGGTTCAACCCATATGTCGACGTCGCCGATACTGATTGGTTCTATGAAGCAGCGCGCTATGTCACCGAAAACGGATTGATGAACGGCACGGGTTCAGACGAATTTTCACCCAACGTCATCACAACGCGCGCTATGCTGGTAACGATCCTATACCGTTTTGTAGGCGAACCAACTATGAGCGGAGGGATTAACCGCTACACCGACGTAAAAGACGACGAGTGGTATTCTAACGCCATCCTTTGGGCTACACAGAACGGCATCGTCAACGGGTATGGCGACGGCAGCTTCGGTGTTCATGACCTTGTCACCCGCGAACAAGCCGTGACCATCCTTTACCGGTTCGCAGACGCGCTTGGTTTGGATGTCAGCGCGTCGGCGGATTTGTCGCGCTATACCGATACGGCTGACATTTCCGATTGGGCGCTTGACGCCGTGAAATGGGCTGTCGCGGTGGAGATAATCCGAGGACGTACAGAAACGACGACGGCTCCAAAAGGAACCGCCACCCGCGCTGAAGTCGCTATGATATTCAAGAGATACATCGAGGATTTCTTATTTATTGAGTAACCAATAAAGAACACTCATTTTACGTATGCCATCATAATTAGCGTTCGGCAGATAATCATCCAAAGTCAGCAAGAATTTTGGATGATTATCTGATATTAGCCGCAAAGGCTCAAGTTCTCGCTTTAGTGTATTTTCATCGAGCGTTGACGCGGATATCTGATAATAAGCTATTCCATCAGCGTAGTCCGCAACAAAATCCACCTCTTTTTCAGCAAGCTTTCCAATACTGACCTTGCATCCTCGGCGAATCAGCTCAAGATACACAATATTCTCAAGGAGATGCCCCAAATCCGTGCTGCTTGAGCTTACAAGCATGCCTCTTAGGCCTATGTCGACAATGTAATATTTGCCGAGAGTTTTTAATATTTGCTTACCTTTGATGTCATAACGGTTGACTTTATAAAATAAGTAACTATCAGTCAATGCTCGCAGATATCTATCGACAGTATTAACCGATATTTTTCTTCCGCTTTGATTTATAACTTCGCTGATTTTATTTGCCGAAATTGGGCTACCTACATTGCCACTTAAAAACTTTACAATGTTTTCAAGCACAGAAATGTCTGGAATCCCAAGGCGACTTGCCACGTCTTTGACGAGGACTGTATTAAAAATGCCGTCAATATAGCTCCTGACAATTGCTTCATCGTTTTGAAGCGTCGCTATGTACGGGAACGATCCGTATCGGAGATAATTGGCAAAAAGAAAACGGATATGGCTGAAATCGAAGTCTATATCTAATTTGTCCGCATGGGGAAATGCATCATTTTGCGCGCTATCATTAGCGCTCGGTTTCTCAATACGGTACCCAGTTCCCATAAACAAGAGATACTCCGCAAATGACAGTGGCAACATTCGTATCTCCACATATCGCCCCGAAAGCAGAGTCGCAAGTTCGCCCGATAGCATATGAGCGTTCGAGCCAGTGATATATATGTCAACATTCTTCTTTATAAACAGACTGTCTATAGCCTTTTCATAACTAAGGCAGTTTTGCACCTCGTCAATAAAAACATAGGTGTACTTATCTGGACATAATCTGTCTTTGACGTAGGTGTGCAGCGTTTTATAATTCAATAAGTGTTCATTATCCACGTCCTCGAGGTTGATGAATATAATTTGCTCTTCGGTGACGCCAGTTTTTCTCAGATAATCAATATACAATGAAAAGAGGGTGGATTTACCACATCGTCTTACGCCAGTAATAACCTTGATTAGTTGTAGTTCACGCCAACGTATGAGACAATCAAGATATTCTTTCCGATTTATCAAACAAATCCCCCCCTTTATAGGCGAGATTATACTAAACGCTGGTGTTGTTGTCAAGTTTTTTCTGTACAGAGAAAAAAGTCTGAGAAAATCCGCATTAATTTCTCTGAAACGCAAAAATAGAGAGCAGGTTTTCTTGGAAACGCGCCCTTCGCGAACTCTCATGTTAAACGACAAAATACTGTGACAATACATCCCATATTTTCTCAAAAGTGAACTCGACATTTTCCGTAGAACTAATTTTCACGATTTTCTCATTTTCTCCTAGTATCTCAATAGCTTTATAATAATTCTTCTGGATCACCCTCAATTTTTCGAGTTCCTCATACAACTCTGTGTGCAGCCTTTCACTTTCTACCCTTGTTATACACTCTTCAGGCGAGGTGTCCAAAAAAATCGTAATGTCAGGCTTCAACCTTTTCATAACCATGATTTCATTTATTTTCATCACTGTTTCCATTTCAATCTTGACGCTTTGGTAAGCAATGTTTGATAAATAAAACCTATCGGAAATGACAGGGATCCCTTTTTCCAGTAAAGGCAAAATATCATTCTTTATATGCTCAATTTTATCCGCTGTAAACAAAAGAGAAATTGTTTCATCTTCCAGTATTGCCTTTTTTGTAAGAGCGCTTCTAATAATGCCGCCCGGTATACTGTCACTGGGTTCTCTCGTAAAACAGCATTTAACGCCAAGCAAACGAAGCTTATTCCTTAGCCTATCAATTTGGGTGCTTTTTCCGCTACCGTCAAGGCCTTCAATTACGATGAATTTACCTTTATCCACAATAACCCTCACAAATTCAATTCTTTAAACGGATTATATCACGCGCTTTCTTACAGTTCAACGTGTTTTCAAAGACCTTTTATAAATAAAAAACCGTCCCCATGTTCATTTGCATAGCTAACGCAAACAAGGACAGGCTTACATTCCCGCCAGTCCTTGTTATAGTTGGAGCTAAATGAAAGCTATTGACTACGCGCCGACGGCTTGTTTAGCAGCGCCGCACAACTCCGTAAACGCCTCTGGCTCATGAATAGCCATTTCGGAAAGCATTTTTCTGTTGAGATTTATACCAGATAGCTTAAGTCCGTACATAAAGCGCGAATAGTTCGTACCATTAGCCTTGCATGCCGCGTTGATCCTTACGATCCACAACTGCCTGAAATCTCTCTTTTTGCGCTTGCGCCCGACGTAAGCATAAGTCAATGATTTCATGACTGCTTGGTTTGCCATTTTAAAATGCTTCGACTTTGCGCCCCAGTATCCTTTAGCGAGCTTAAGTATTTTATTTCTTCTCTTGCGCGTACTTAACGCGCCTTTTACTCTAGCCATTACACTGCCCCCCCCCTATTTGTACGGGATCATCTGCTTGATCGCTGCTACGTTCGTTACATCGGCATACGCGCCTTTGCGCAGACCCCTTTTTCGTTTTGTCGTCTTCTTGTTTAGAATATGGTTTTTATACGCGCGCGCGCGCTTCACCTTCCCTGTTTTTGTGAGGTTGAAACGCTTTTTAGCCCCACTGTGCGTCTTGATTTTTGGCATGGTTTCCAATCTCCTTCTATTTTATTGCAAAGAACAATCCCTAAGCGGACTAACGTGTGTTTCGCCCCACTTTTTTCTTATGTTATGATGACCTAAGTGCTAATGCTTTGAAACTTTTGGAGTCATGAACATGGACATGTGCCTACCCTCAAGTTTCGGGTTCTTATCCACATTTCCAAATTCTGCGCAATTGGCGGAATATTTCTTAAGCAGCTCCTCCCCAATACTCGTGTGAGCCATTTCCCTACCCCGGAAACGAATGGTGACCTTGAGCCGGTCGCCATCTTTCAGGAACCTTTGCCCATGCCCCAGTTTAACGTTGAAATCATTTGCGCCGATGCTTGGCGACATACGTATCTCCTTGACCTCCACAATGTGCTGGTTCCGACGCGCCTCTTTCTCGCGTTTCGCCTGCTCAAAGCGGTACTTGCCGTAATCCATGATCTTGCAGACGGGCGGATTTGAATTAGACGCGATTTTCACAAGGTCAAGTTCCTTTTCTACGGCAATCTGAAAAGCATTCGGTAACGACATTATTCCAAGCTGTGTCCCCTTCTCATCAATCAGCCGGATTTCCTTGTCCGTGATTTCTTCGTTTATCTGATAGGTTACGCTGCTGATACTATACACCTCCATTAAAACAAATGTGTTTGTGGTTGTTGTTGAAAACATATGAAGAATTCTTAAACCTTCTATGAACGGGCTGATACTTATTCCAACAAATGCTCTCTCCTACTAACGGTCCGCTTCTTGTGATCCTAGGCGACATAAAACGCGGAGGCCAAAGCATCCGCGCAAATCAGTCCACGCCGTCTCAAGCTGAGGCGGGCTGTCTGAACAATCGACCGCGGCGCGCTTTGCATACATGCGGCCGGGTGAGGACGGGGATGCCGTTCTGCTTTCTGTTGTGAAATTATAGCATTTCTTTATTTTGCTTGTCAATGTAAATTTTCAACATTTTCAAAAACATGGATCAAATACAGGTCATTCGACCTAAACACGACATCTCCCATGGTTTGAAGCATGGCCTCGTTAATCGATGGATAATTCAGCCTTTCAATTTGTCCGACTACGATATACTCGACGCCGTATTTTGTTAGGATCCCGCGCACCTGTTCCGGATCGCTGGACCAGTAAATGGCGTTTATGTCAGTAAACCGTTCATTGATCAAATCATAATTTGAATTACGCCATAATATCTGATGATAGTACCAGTTGAGGATATTCGGAAGCCCTGTGTTGGTTGAAATTCTCCCGTTGAGGGTGTACGAGTCTCCATAGGATTCGGCTATAACCGGCGAACCTTTTATGTTTTCATTAATGTATTTAATTAACGAGTAATCGTCTTGAAGCCTGAGGTAATATGTTTCGCCTTCCGCAGTCGTATATGGCATTTCGTTCTTTAACAAATATGTCATACCGTCAAGACCAGAAAAAGTGCCCGCTGCGTGTTTAAAATACCATTGGTTGATGGAATAAAATGGATAGAGCAGGGCAGAAGCCAGAAGAAAGGTTCCAAGTGCGGTTAATAAACCTTTGAACTTAAAGAGCTTCTTTGGTAAAAGCCTCAAGCGCATGAACGTATAACCTACGCCAAGCCCAAACAGTATAAACGCTTGGTACCCCAACTTAAACATCGTATTGGCCCGAGGATGCGAGGGATATATATCAACGACATAAATAAGTTCTGGGATTATAACCAGACCTACGGCGCAAATAAAGATAATGAAAACAAACGCGTCGGCAGGGTTTGCTTTTTCAATAAAACGCAACAGTGGGGCGCTGGGCGGGTCATTAGCCGATGGGATGCGCAAATCATTACTTAACTGGTTCGACGCCTCTTTGCACTCATCTCCACCCCCATCAACGATTCCCGCAACATTATCATTACCGAGCACCTTGCCGACGCTTTTTGGCGACGCCCCGGCTTGTTCAGCTTGCGCTGCCAAGCCGTTTTGCGACTTGTACTGCCGGATCATGACATAGGTGAGGGCAACAGCGAAAAAGAGCTGGAATCCCCACAGTACGCCTAACTGGTATAGCATGGAACGATGCTCAACCAAGCGGATTTGGGTCCCCATTGATTCAAAAGAAAGCTGGAATGGAAGCGTTACGATATATGCCGCTAAAGCTATCGTGGCGATCTGCCCTATGGTAATTAACAACGACTTTTTGCTGAATTTGTATGTTTTGAGGTTTGAATATAGAAGCAACGCGCCGACAAAGACGACGTAAATAGGGTAATCCCAGAAGTTCATTGCCGGAAACAGGCCGATTAGAAAAATAACCAGTATAAAAGGAAGCAGGAGCCGCTTTCCTTTGATGCCCTTGAGCAACTCGACGGTTAAAGATAGCGCCAAGCCCACGACAGTCAGGACAAATATAATATTAATAACATGCGCGTGAAGATCCGAGACGACAAAAGAGTACTGCGGAAACTCATGAATGGTCTTATCATTGATCACGTCCGGGTTATATCCTATATATCGCGTCGCGTCGGGGAACCAGTAGGAGCTACCGTTATTCCACTGTGGAAACAACACCGCGAAGATCAGTGAATGGAGGTTGCCGGCAAAACAGACGGCAAGCCCGGCGACGATCCCGGCTTTTACGCCCGCGCTTACGCGCTTTGGGCGTAAAGCCCGCTCGTGAGCATTTTTCTGATAGACATTTATAAGAAACTCGCCTACTGAGAACGCAAGCATGAACGATAAAGCAAACAGCGCCGCCATCATCAGGTTATATGTTACAGCCGGATCGATGAACGTCATCTTTGTCAAAAACGCGGTGAAGTAGTGTCCGAGATAATAATAATTTATACCTGCGCCTGAAAACCACATATCTTGCGCGGGAAACCAGTCGCTGCGCAGTATCGCGTTGACGAAACCGAAGTCCATGTATTTCTCCAAGTCTTCGATTTCCGGTCTGAGGGCGCGCAGATAAGACCAGAACAACAAGAGTGCCATAAAAAGCGCTTCCTGGTTTGCTATGGATTTGAAGCCAGACCCGTCTTCGGAGCTAAATTGCAGGCATTTCCGCCAAGCGTCGTTTTTTTTGTTAACAAAGTAGTTCACCGTTAAAAGCAGTAGCATTATCAGAAAACAAGACCATACCCTAAACGGCAGTATACGCAACGACGACAAAAGCCACTGGAGATAGCCCGCTACAGCCAGGCATAACGTTTTTGAAAACATGTACCCGCCGTTTTTGAATCTACCAAACACCAAACCTGTTACAGGGAGAAACAGGATCCCCATTATTAGGAAACAGATCCACCAAACGAAAAAATAGAGCATTTCGATCATATTTGGCAGGAAAAGCAATTCACCTAAAAGCAGGATCAATGCATGAGGTAAGAAAACGAGCAGTTTATTTTTCATATACTGTGTCCTCCAATCATTTTCGCGACGTCCTCGCCGAGCCGAATAGCATAATTTTGACCTCTATCCTCAGGGTATATTTGACCCATATTAGCCAGATGCAAGCCAGCAATAGGCGTTTCGAACGGAAGTATGTTTTCGCGATGGCGCATGTAGACAACCGGCTGGGCGTGGGTTTCTCTGCAAACGCGCCAATCTGAAATATCGTCCTCATCGAAAGCAGGGAACATCTTTTTAAGGTAAATTAAGAATTCATCGCGTATTTGACTGTCGCTTTTTATAAACAGCGGGTTGGAGACGTCAAGATAGCGCGATAGGTATACGACTTTGCTGCCTTTATAATCAGAATTGTCGAACAAATTAGTATGTTCGATCATGAGGACGAACGGCGCGTCTTTTTCAGCCACTGTGATCCAATAATAGCTTGAAATGGGTTTTCGCAAAATCAGCGTCACGCAGATATTCGCTTTGTGTTTTTGAGCGAGGAGACGTTTTTGGTAGGATTCATCGAATTTGCAGATATGGCTGAGCTTTTCCGCTGCGGCGGTGAACAATATCTTGTCGAATGCTTCAACCCGAACGTCAGTTGTCAACAGGAGTTTGTTTCCTTTTGGCTCGATTCCTGTTACCGTTTCGCTCAAAATTGGTATGTTTTCCGCCATTTTTTTGTAGAGGGAAATGAAGCCGCCTTCCAAATAACCTAGGTATTCTTTACTGACGCCTTGTCGCGTCGAGCCTCGCAACTTGAACTTATTCCATATCCATACCCCGGAGACGTTATCTGCGTCATTGTCGAATTTTGAGTAGAGCAACGGTTCCCACAGCGCCGTGTACGCTGATCGCCCAGCCTTATTTGTTATCCATTCCTTTGCGCTGACAGTTTCCATTTCGCTGAAATCACGTATACGTTTCGCACCGAGGACAGTAAAGCCCATACGGAGACGCCCTAGTAACGACACTTTTGGAAAAAGTAGAAGGTCGATTGGGTTTGTAAACGGATAGAGCTTGGAACCCAAATAGAGACCATTGTTGGCTGGTTTCCAAATCATCTTTTCACCGAGGCCAAATTCGTCGATATATCTCAGTATACTCGTATCATTTGTGAATATATGGTGGTAGAACTTGTCGATAAATGTATCTCCAAGCGGGGCGGCTCCGGCAAGACCGCCAATATCGCCCTCTTCGAACATCAAGACGTCGTGGGTTTTTGATAAATTGTAAGCGGCGGCAAGGCCAGTAGCTCCTGCTCCGATAATACCTATTCGCATAACAACACCTCACAGTTCATGTTCGTTGTCGTCCTTGCCATGCGTTAGCAAGGCTGCACCCTCCGGCTCACAGGGCGGAAAAAATCCTAAGCAATAATTTGGCAGATTTTATTGCTCACTAGTATAGACTAGCTTTGAACCGACTTCAGCGATGAATTCCCATGTGTTGACCGAGGTGGCGTTGAATCCTGGTTCGACGAGAGCTACTAGATCAGACGTCATTATACCTGATTCAACTGTACCCAGACACGCATCTTCCAGCTTTGCAGCAAATCCTTGAAGATCAGGTAGACCGTCCAGTTCTCCACGCCTTCTTAGCGCTCCCGTCCACGCGAAAATCGAGGCGATAGGGTTCGTCGAGGTCTTCTCGCCATCTAAGAACCTGTAATAGTGTCGCGTGACCGTACCATGAGCAGCCTCGAACTCATAGCTCCCATCTGGTGAAATAAGGACGCTCGTCATCATAGCCAGCGACCCATATGCCGAACTGATCATATCGCTCATGACGTCGCCGTCGTAATTCTTGCAAGCCCAGATAAAACCACCTTTGGAGCGTATGACCCGAGCGGCGGCGTCGTCGATCAGCGTGTAGAAATACGCAATACCGAGAGCATCAAAGCGTACTGCATAGTTTTCGAATTCCTCTTCGAAGATAGTTTTAAATCGCCCGTCATAGGTCTTGGAGATAGTGTCTTTTGCTGAAAACCACAAGTCCTGACGCGAATCTACAGCGTATTGGAAACAGGCACGGGCAAAACTGCGTATACTGGAATCCTTGTTATGTTGCCCAAGCCATACTGTGGGACCGTCAGATACTTGAACTGATATGGTTTGGCTGGCGCCGCTTTCGCCTGTAAACGTCAGCACACATTGTCCAGGTTCGTCTGTTTTTAGCTCGGCCGATTTATACACGTCCCCATACGCGTGGCGGGCTATCGTGATCGGCTTTTCCCAAGTCCTGACTGTTGGCTTTATGCAATCGATCACGATGGGACGTCTAAATACAGTGCCGTCGAGGATCGAACGGATCGTAGCGTTTGGAGATTTCCACATTTCTGTGAGCTGTGGGTATTCCTCCATACGCTGCAAGTTTGGGGTTATTGTTGCGCACTTTACAGCTACGCCATGCTTTTTCGTCGCCAGCGCCGAGTCAACCGTTATCTGGTCTTGAGTTTTGTTGCGGTTTAGCAGTCCGAGATCGTAGTATTCGGTTTTTAAATCGACAAACGGTATGATCAAGTTGTCCTTAATAAGCTGCCAGAGGATACGGGTCATTTCATCTCCGTCCATTTCCACAAGCGGCGTAGACATTTTAATTCTTGGCATACTGTATCCTCCCGTTAGATCATATTATTGATCATATGCGAAACCATTATACTCGATAATTTAATAACTTTCAAATTCTTTTGCTACAAAAAAACGTTGTGTTTTCGATATCGATGATGTACAATGCTATTATAAGACAAAAAACGGAGGAGTTGACAAAATGAAAGGGGTCAAACTGACGCTCTGTATCGTTTGCGCTATTGTCGCAATTGCCGCCGCTATTACGCTTATCATCATTTATAGAAATGAAATCACTCGATTTTTCGCGAATATGAAAAGCAAATTTGACGAAAAAAGACTTCACCGCGATGGGGAATACGAGGACTACGTAGACTAAGATTAGGTTTTCTCTTGGTGTGATAGTTGCGTTAAGTAGCGGCGAAGAACGTAAGAAAACCCGGTCTTGCCGGGTTTTTTGCAGGAGAAGACTTATGCGAGGGAAGGTTTGTGAACGTGAGATGTGAAAACCCGCAAGCCGGGAATACGCGCTACGACTACATCGAACTCGATAAAGCGCTTGAGGAATATGGGCAGACGGAAGGAAACCTAATAACGATCCTGCAAAAAGCGCAGGACATATATGGATACCTCCCCCGACAAATCATCGAATACATAGCGGGCGCTATGAAGCTAAAAGCCGCTGTTGTATTCGGTGTGGTTACGTTCTACAAGCAGTTCAGACTCACCCCTGTCGGCAAATACGTGATAATGCTCTGCAAGGGAACTGCTTGTCATGTAAACGGCGCGGCAGTCATTGAACGTGCGTTATACGACGAGCTCGGCATTTCAGACGGCGAGACGACGGAAGACGGATTGTTCACGCTTAACAATGTCGCGTGTGTGGGCTGCTGTAGTCTGTCGCCGGTTATGATGATCAACGGAGCGACACATGGGCTTTTGACGGAAGAAAAGGCAAAGGCGATAATTAATGAGCTTAGGCAGTTGGAGATATCGCGATGAGGATACATGTTGGCTTAGGTAGCTGTGGTATTGCGGCAGGAGCGGAAAAGACCCGCGATGCGCTGAAAACGGCGCTCCGGGCGAATAATATTGACGCGGAACTTATCGGCGTCGGGTGTGTCGGTGCGTGCTATCTTGAGCCGATCGTTGAGATTATAGGCAATGATGGCGAAAAATATGCATATGTGAAGGTTGACGCCAAAAGCGCGGGCGATATTGTCGAAAAGCATATAATAGGTGGATCGCCGATAAATACGATGCTTATGTCGGATGAAGATACCAAAACGCTCGGATGCCAGACAAAAATAGCGTTACGAAACTGTGGCATACTTGACCCTGAGAATATCGACGAATACATGGCGCAAGGCGGGTATGGCGCCGCCCGTAGATGTGTCTCCGAGTCGAATCCGGAAAACGTCATAAGCATAATCAAAGAATCAGGCTTACGCGGGCGCGGAGGCGCGGGGTTCCCGACATGGTTTAAGTGGGACGCCGCGAAAAATTCGCCCGATAAGCCCAAATATATTGTTTGCAACGCGGACGAAGGAGATCCAGGCGCTTTCATGGACCGCGCGATCTTGGAAGGCGACCCACATTCTGTGCTGGAAGGCCTGATTATCGGCGGATTTGCCATAGGCGCCGGTGAGGGTGTAATCTATGTAAGAGCGGAGTATCCGCTTGCCATCAAGCGCTTGCGAATCGCGATTGAGCAGGCAAAGAGAGCAGGTTGTCTAGGCAGCGGACTTTTCGGTAGCGACTTTAGTTTTGACATCCACATTAAAGAGGGCGCGGGAGCGTTTGTCTGCGGTGAGGAGACCGCGCTAATTGCGTCGCTTGAGGGTAAGCGCGGGATGCCGCGTCTTAAACCCCCGTTTCCAGCGCAACGCGGTTATTGGGGGAAACCGACAATCATCAATAACGTCGAAACATTCGCGAATGTTCCATGGATCGTTAGGAGTGGCGGGTCGGCATTTAAAGAGATGGGAACCGGCAAGTCGACAGGTACGAAAGTATTCGCGCTGACTGGAAAGATAAAAAAGGGCGGGCTTGTCGAAATCCCGATGGGGATGACGCTACGCGAAATCATATTCGGTATTGGCGGAGGCATAAAAAGCGGGCGCGAGTTTAAGGCGGTTCAAATGGGAGGCCCGTCCGGCGGGTGTATCCCGGCTTCGCTAATCGACACACCTGTTACGTATGAGGACATACCGGCTACCGGCGCCATCGTTGGGTCAGGCGGAATGGTCGTCATGGACGATACGACTTGCATGGTCGACATGGCCAGGTTTTTCCTCGACTTTACAGAAAAAGAATCATGCGGAAAATGTGTCTTTTGCCGCATTGGCACAAAACGGATGCTTGAGATACTCAACAGGATCGTCTCTGGGCAAGGGCGCGACGGCGACATCGACTTGCTCGAAGAGTTGGCAATGAGGATAAGGGACGGCTCAATGTGCGCTCTTGGGCAGACAGCCCCGAACCCTGTACTAACGACATTGCGATATTTCAGGAACGAATATGAAGACCATATATATAACAAGAAATGCACGGCGAAAAGCTGCCGCGCCTTGCTAACATTCGAAATTGTACCCGAAAAATGCATAGGTTGTACCTTATGCGTAAAGCATTGCCCCGCAGACGCGATCATGGGCGAGATTAAAAAGCCGCATGTGATCGACAATGATAAATGCATCAAATGTGGCAAATGCGAAGCGGTATGCAAATTCGGCGCTATCATTACATAAGATGGGCTTTACCCACAACCCAAAGTACTGCGCCAGAATTCAGAAGTCAGGAGTCAGAATTATGGAAAAACTGAAGCTGAATATTGACGGTAGAGAACTTTACGGATACAAAGGGCAGACGATCCTTGAGGTAGCCTTGGAAAACGGCATACAAATCCCTGCTTTCTGTTACGATAGGCGGCTCGGTACATATGGGGCGTGCAGCATATGCGTAGTCGAGGTAGAGAACTCGCCGAAGCTCTTGCGTTCATGCGCGACTGAGATTGCGGGTGGCATGGAGATATCGACGGATTCGCCTAAAGTCCGCGAGTCGCGCAAAGCAAACCTTGAGCTTCTGCTATCGCAACATATTGGGGACTGCCGCCCCCCATGCGTTTTAACCTGCCCTGCGCAAACGGATTGCCAAGGATACGTCGCGTTGATAGCCAACGGCGAGATAGCGGAAGCGCTGAAGCTGATCAAGGAAAAAATACCGCTTGCAGCGTCGATTGGGCGAGTTTGTCCGCACCCTTGCGAGGACGCGTGCCGCCGAAAACTTGTTGAGGAACCGGTTTCGATATTGAATTTGAAGCGGTTCGCAGCCGATATCGACCTTGATAAACCAGAGCCATACCTGCCCGAAACCGCGCCATCAACAGGCAAAAGCGTGAGCATTGTAGGCGGAGGCCCAGGCGGACTATCGTGCGCGTATTATCTTGCAAAGATGGGGCATAGCGTCACGGTGTACGACGCGATGCCGGAAATGGGTGGGATGCTCCGTTACGGCATCCCTGAATACCGGCTACCAAAGGAAATTGTTAATAAAGAAGTCGCCTTGATAGAGAAAATGGGCGTTGTGTATAAAAACAACATCCGCGTGGGGAAAGACGTGACATTGCGGAGCCTGAAAGAAAGCAGCGACGCCGTCGTCATAGCGATGGGCGCCTGGAAGAGCATGCCGCTGCCTTGCCCGGGCGCGGAGCTGGAAGGGGTTCTAGGCGGCATCGACTTCCTGCGTAAAGTCTATCTGAAACAACCGCTGTCCATTGGCAAGAATGTCGCCGTCGTCGGCGGAGGAAACACGGCAATGGACGCGTGCCGCGCAGCTATTCGGCTCGGCGCGGAAAAGGTATATATCATCTACAGACGCACAAGGGCGGAAATGCCCGCTGAGGACGTTGAGATAGATGAAGCGGAGGAAGAGGGAGTAATATTCAAGTATCTTGTTAATCCACTTGAAATTATAGGAGAAAACGGCAAAACCACTAAGATGCGTCTGCAGAAAATGAAGCTTGGAGCGCCGGACGCATCCGGTAGGCAAAGGCCGGAACCGATTGCTGGGGAAGAGGAGACGCTCAAGGTCGACATGGTAATCGCCGCGTTAGGGCAGGGGATAGATCCTGATGGATTTGACGGCATAAAGCTAACGCGCGGCAATACGATCATTGCGGACGTGCAAATGTTTACTACAAACGAGAAAGGTATATTCGCTATAGGCGACTGCATAAATGATGGAGCTTCGATAGCGATAAGCGCGGTTGCAGACGCGAAAAAAGTGGCTATTGCGGTAAATGGATACCTTTCTGGAATAGAAATAGATTACAAGGAACCTTACAGAGTCACACAAGACGATATTACAGAAGCAGATTTTGCTGATTATAAGAAAGAGCCGCGCTCGCAGGCGAGGTTTTTGAGTCCAGGCGATAGAAAAGACAATTTTTTAGAAGTGGTGGAAACGCTCGACAGAGAAGCGGCAATCAGGGAAGCGGAACGATGCCTCGGATGTGGATGCCACGACTATTTCGAATGCAAGCTGATCGCACTCGCGGATCGGTATGACGTCCAGCCAAAACGGTTTATGGAGAGCGTAAGAAAACTGGATTGCAAAGACGACCATCCGCTGATCCTGCGTGACCCAAACAAGTGCATTATGTGCGGGCTTTGCGTCCGCGTATGCGAAGAGCTAATAGGCCCGGCAGCGTTGGGCCTTGCCAACCGCGGGTTTGACACGGTCGTTATCCCGGCATTTGGTGATCCATTGAGCGATACTTCATGCATATCTTGTGGGCAGTGCGTTTCGGTCTGCCCCACAGGAGCGTTGCAAGAAAGAACAGCCCCAAGGAAACCTGCGCCGTTTGAAACGAAAAAGGCTGAAACCTTCTGCGGTATGTGCGCGTTAGGATGCCGAACCATAGTTGAATCGGTCGGGAATCTACTGGTAAAAACGACGCCTGCGTATGACAGTAGGCAAACGAGGCTCACAGACGACGGGAGAGGAACCGACTTGAGCGTCAGTATCGCTCCGGATGCGGCACAGACCGTCGGCGACGTCGCCACCAGCGGCATAATGTGTAGGCGTGGGCGTTTTGGAATCAACTATATTCAAAAAGAGGGGCGCTTAATAACGCCAATGCTAAAGAAAAATGGCAGGATAGTTCCAGCGGATTGGGACGAAGCGTTCGAGCATGCAGCCGCCCGGATAGCTGATATCATGTCGCGCCAAGGAAAAATCGCGGTTTCTATTGGACACCATTACTGCGCCCAAGACGCGGACGCGATCATCAACCTCTCAAAGCTGGTTGGCGCCGAGGTTTTCAGCTTCATGAACCGCGCAAATGGGCTTACGCTGGTACTCGGGTATGACAAATCCCCAAACCTGCTGGAAGAGGTGACAGTCTGTGACAGCATTTTAGTATTTGGTTCGTCAATACTGAATAATCCTGTAACACTGGCAAAACTTAGGCAAGCCGTGAAAAACGGGGCATCCGTAACCGTTGTGTCTGATACCGACGGGGAATTCCACCTGCCATGCTCGGTTATCAAAGTGAAAAACTCGACATTATTCATAAAACAGATTGTCAAGGCGCTGATCGAAGCCGGTTGTTTGCCAGAAAACGTAGACGGTTTCGAAGAACTAAAAGCATCCCTTTCAGCGGTGGAGCCTTGCGAAGACGCGAAAATATTGGCGCAACGCTATAGAACCTCTTCAAAAGCGATGGCGCTTTTCAGCCTCAGCGAGCTTAGTACAACCGCTGCTGCGGAGATTGCGAATATGGCAGTGGTTGCGGGGCATATCGGCATTGAGGGGGATGGGATATTCGTGCTTCGCCAATCATCAGGCTCGCAAATACTAGCTGACCATTCAGTAACATCGACTGCTGATGTAGCTCTCGATGCAAAAGGGCTTATTGTATTTGGGGAGGATCCGGATATATGGCCTGATGAGCAGGAATATGAGTTTATTATGGTGCAAGATATATTTATGACTGATACGGCCAGAAGGGCGGACGTTGTATTTCCAATGGCGGTTTACCCGGAAATTAGCGGAACCTTTATCAGCGCGAGTCAGCGTGAGTGTGAGTGCCGTAGCGCTGTTGAGCCGCCGGTAATCTACAGGACGACAGATATTGCGCGCAAGATCGCGGAGCTGCTGAGAGTTTTGACGCAAGCGACGGCGGCGTGTGAAGATGCGCGGTTTGCTATTGAACTTGAGAACAGCCATCCGGCGTCAGCTCCTCATAATAATGTGGCTCCGTCTTTTGGAGATAAAGCGAAACTGCGGGTGTTTGCGGAAACAGTAATGTTTGAGAAATTAACCGAGACGAGCAGCCTAATAAAAGCTGTGGAAGCAGATATCTCAACCTGAAGAAATTTACAACCTGAAAATTTCGCTTGCATATTTTAAGAGGATATGCTAACATACGGAAGCGGGTTTAGGCCTACAAGCGTTAGGTGCCGGACGTTGTTTATTCTAAGCGCGTTTTGGCGAACGAAGCGAAGTTATGGCCCAGTAGTTCAGTTGGTTAGAACGCCAGCCTGTCACGCTGGAGGTCGACGGTTCGAGCCCGTTCTGGGTCGCCAAATACACAAGTGATATTATAACCCCGCCTAGAGCCTGAGATCAGTGGGCGCTAGGAAGAAAGTGGATCGTCGGACAGGCTGCTATAGCTCAGACGGTAGAGCGCGTCCTTGGTAAGGACGAGGTCTCCGGTTCAATCCCGGATAGCAGCTCCATATAGAGCACGTAAACCCGCGTGGCATATAGCTTTGCGGGTTTCTCTATCATCAGCGTAAAGCGTGAGAAAACTGCTAAGGCTAAGGTGGAGTGACAATGGCTTACAAAAGCGACTTTGACGAATATAAACGCCTTGGCGAACCAGAAAAGGCAGAAAAGTCAGAGATATGGCAGACCGCCATCGGTTTGCAGCAGGTGGACGGTTTAACGCCGTCCGAATACCTTATTGAAACGGCAAAGCAGAACATTGAGGGAGAAATCACTATCTCTGAGGTGCAGGAACGGCTTGACAGTTACTACAAGGCAAAGCCAATACAGACTGCAGATGACCGCACAGAGGAAGCCGACAAGGTTTCCGCCCGCATTGCGGAAGTTCTCTCCGAAAAAACATTTTCGTTCAGCCCCGCCGAATATATTACCATCCACAGGCGGTTATTTACTGGCATTTATAAGTTTGCGGGAAAAATCCGCGACTATAACATTTCAAAAGACGAGTGGGTACTCAACGGCAAAACTGTGTACTATGCGTCTGCCGACAGTATCCGCGCTACGCTTGATTATGACTTTGAACAAGAAAAATCGTTTGCCTATAAAGGACTTAGCAAGGAGCAAATTGCGGAGCATATCGCCAGATTTGTGTCGGGCTTATGGCAGATTCACCCTTTTGGCGAGGGCAACACCCGCACTACAGCAGTGTTCATCATCAAATATCTACGGACATTCGGATTCACTGTCAATAATGATTTATTTGCCGACTATTCATGGTATTTCCGCAATGCTTTGGTTCGGGCGAATTACAATGACTACAAGAATAATATCTACTCAACTCTTGAATACCTGAGCCGTTTTTTCGGCAGTTTGCTTTTGGGAGAAGGCAATTCGCTCAAAAACCGCGACCTGCGTGTGTCCGTTGAAAGCGAAACAGATGTCACCGTAAATGTCCCTGTAAAAGCTGAGAGTGTCCCTGCAAATGTCCCTGTAAAGCGAAAAGACGAAATCGTAAAAATATTGCGCACCAATCCGAATCAAACCGCCGAGGAATTGGCTGAGGTATTTTCAGTTACCGCCAAAACTATTAAGCGTGATTTTGCCGTCCTCAAGAACGAGGGCAGGATAAAGCGCGTCGGGTCAGACAAGGCGGGGCATTGGGACGTGACACAGTAATCCTGAAAAATTGCTATTCATGTCAATATTTACAAAAAGCTCCAAATATTCCCTTAATTTTTACATGAAAGAAGCGCATAATATCTCCGTAGAGAATCAGGAGGTGTTCCGCATGGAGCGAAAAATCTCTAAATATCTTATTGAATGGAAGAACAGCCCGTACCGCAAACCGCTGATTTTACAGGGGGCGCGGCAGACCGGCAAGACATATTCCATCCTGGCTTTAGGACGGGAGCAGTATGCCAACGTCGCGTACTTCAATTTTGAAACTACCCCCAGCTTGAAAAAGACATTTAACGAAAGTATTGAGCCCTCGTACCTCATTCCGCTTTTGTCCCGAATCAGTGGACAAACAATTATCAAGGAGAAAACCCTGATTGTGTTTGACGAGGTACAACTTTGCGAACGGGCGCTTACGTCGCTTAAATATTTCTGCGAATCCGCGCCTGAGTATCATATCATTGTCGCTGGCAGCTTGCTAGGGGTGGCAGTCAATCGGGAAACATTTTCATTCCCTGTCGGCAAGGTGGACATAAAGACACTATACCCGATGGATATGGAGGAATTTCTGTTGGCATTTGGCGAACAGGAGTTAATAACGCAAATCCGCAAATGTTTTGAAAATGATACACCTATGCCCGCCGCCTTGCATGACGCGGCGCTATCCTACTATCGCCAGTATCTTATCGTGGGCGGTATGCCAGAATGCGTAGAAAAATATATCGCTACGAAGGATTCTATCCTGCTGCGGCACATACAGGCGTCGATATTAGAAAGTTATCTTAAGGACATGAGCAAGTACAACAAGGAAAACGAGATCAAAAAAACACACCTGGTCTACGATAATATCACAGTCCAGCTTTCCAAGAAGAACACTCGGTTCCAATATAAATTGATAAAGTCAGGAGCGCGTGCGGCGGAGTTTGAAAATGCCATTGAATGGCTGGCGCTTTCTGGCATAGTAACCCGTATCCATCGGGTGGAGCATCCGACAAAGCCGCTTGAAAATTACCGGGACATAGACGCTTTTAAGATTTACGTTTCGGATGTTGGCCTACTGTGCGCGAAAAAGGATGTTATTGCGGAGGATGTACTGTATCAATCGAGCGATTTAGCCGATTTTAAAGGCGGTATGACTGAGAACTATGTCTGCGGTCAGCTTGTTGCAAACGGGTATTCTTGCTACTACTGGATGAGCGAACGCAGCGCGGAGGTTGACTTCGTTATCCAGCGCGAGGGCAAGGCGATCCCCATAGAGGTCAAATCTGCCGAAAATACAAAAGCTAAAAGCCTGACAGTGTATATTGATTCATACAAGCCTGCCTATGCTGTGAAGCTGTCTACGAAAAACTTTGGCTTTATGGATGGAAAAAAGACCGTACCGCTTTACGCGGCGTTTTGCTTATAATCAAGTAATAAATAAGGGGACAGTTCCTACATTAAAAAAAGAACAAAAGGTCTGCCCCTATGTTCACACAAGAGGTAATAATTGTGACAAAACCACGACACGAAGCGCACCCGAATGATGTCTTGAAACAATATTTCGGTTATGACGAGTTCCGGGAGGGGCAGGCTGAGCTGATCGACGCGCTCTTGAGTGGAAAAGATACGCTTGGCGTAATGCCGACTGGCGCGGGCAAGTCGCTATGTTATCAAATCCCCGCCATGACACTGTCGGGCGTGACGATAGTAGTATCCCCACTCATCTCTCTTATGCGGGATCAAGTGCAGTCATTGGTGGCAAATGGCATTCCTGCGGCGTTTATCAACAGTTCATTGACTGCGAGTCAATGGAACCGGGCTATGGCGAATGCCCGAAGCGGGAAGTATAAAATCATATATATTGCCCCAGAACGTTTGCTTGCCCCTTCAATGCTTGAGCTTGCGCAAATCCTTCAAATCTCAATGATCGCCATAGATGAAGCGCATTGCATCTCACAATGGGGGCAAGATTTTCGCCCAAGCTATCTAGATATCCCTAAGTTTGTAGACGCTTTGCCAACTCGGCCTATTTTGGCGGCATTCACTGCAACCGCCACGCCGAGAGTGCGCGAGGATATTTTGAAAACACTGGAATTGAAAGAACCGCTCATGCTGGTGACGGGATTTGACCGCCCCAACTTGTATTTCGAAGTTAGGCAGCCAAAGGATAAATATGCGGCGCTCACTTCATATTTAAAGGACAACGGCGGAAACGGGATCGTGTATTGCTCAACACGCAAAGAAGTGGAAAGCGTGACTGAAAGACTCATCGCCGACGGCTATTCCGCCGCCCGGTATCACGCGGGACTATCAGAAGGCGAGCGCAGTCAAACACAAGACAATTTCCTCTATGACCGCATAAAAATAATAGTGGCGACAAACGCTTTTGGGATGGGTATTGATAAATCCAACGCTCGTTTTGTTATACATTACAATATGTCGCAGAATGTTGAAAGTTATTATCAGGAGGCGGGGCGCGCCGGGCGGGACGGCCTACCAAGCGACTGTATATTATTCTATGCCCGCAAAGACATCAATACCGCGCTGTACCTTATAAAGCAGAGCGAAAATGAGGACGAAATATTCCGCAATAGAAAGCTTTTAGATCAAATGGTACGGTACTGTGAGGCAGACGGGTGTCTGCGCCGTTATATGCTAGAATACTTTGGTGAAACAGTCACTGACGATTGCGGAAATTGTGGTAACTGCAAGGGGAATTTCGATGAGACCGATGTAACAGTGGACGCGCAAAAGATCCTGTCACATATAACACGGCTCAATAAAGTGGGTAAGAGTTTTATGTTTACTCATACCGCAGATATTTTGCTTGGCAAATCGGACGATTTTACAAACCTGCCAACATTTGGACTCATGAAAGGCGTCAGTCGCTCGTATATTCGCCGTATCACCAACCGCTTGACCGCTTTGGGGTATATTTACGACGACGGATACCTGAGTACTACGCAAAAAGCTAACGAGGTGCTGTTTGGCGACGTAACAGTGACTATCCGGGGCGGTAAGACTGAAAGAACAAAAAAAGAAAAAGCGCCTAAAGCACAGGCTGAGAAATATGGGTATGCGATTTCCGAAGAGCTGTTTGCAAAGCTAAAGGAGCTAAGGCTGAGCATTGCCCGTGAAGAAAAGATACCGGCATTTATTGTCTTTTCTGACGCCACGCTTTTGGATATGTGCCGAAAGCATCCACGAACAGATGAAGAAATGCTGAATGTCAGCGGTGTTGGCGTCGTCAAAATGGAGCGGTACGGAGAAAGATTCCTTGCTCTGCTTCGCGACGAGGAGCCAAGCGCAATACAGAGGGAAACATCTCCAGAACTCACAGAAAAGCTATTCTTTGAGTATTTTGAGATTGAGGATAGTCAATTACAGATATCCCGTGTAGCGGACAATATCAATGCTGTGTTGTTACGTTATAGCAAGCCGAAAACTAGCGGAATGAAGCTCAACGAGCTATTGGTGGAGGCAAATTATCTCGAATCCATAGAAAATGTTAAATTGCCGACCAAAAGCGGACAAGAGCTAGGAATTACTACGATCATGCGGCATTCCGAACGAGGCAGTTACACACAATGCCTGTTCGGAAAATCCGCCCAGCGCTGTTGTGGAGAACTTATTATAAATGCGTTGCTGGAGAAAAGTTCTTGATAAAGTAGAATCGACAAGTACAAAAAAACAGAAATTGTTCAGTTACAATAATTATTGCCATAAAACACACTAGCTGGCGGGGCATTTTGACAATAGTTATTGCCATATTTTTGTGTTTTCACTTTTTCATTATCCTTTCAGTTCTTTAAGCATTAACTATGGTGTGTTACGGTGACAAAAGTTATTGCCGTAAATCGGCACCTTTCATATAAGCAAAACGGCAACCGACTTAGTAATCGATTGCCGTTTTTCACAAATTGAAAATGATACGGATCCTATAAAATCATCGGAACTATATGATATATAATACACTATAGATAGATGTGTATAGTATTATTTACAAATATCGCACAATTATATTGACATTCGATGCAACAAATGATAACATAACAGATATTAAGGAAGGGAGTTACTATTATGAGCTTCGTTGCGAACAATGTTGAAAGAATCCGTACTTCACATGCCCTTACACAGGAACAGCTCGCCGCCATCCTTGGTGTGAGTCGTGCGACATATATCAGCGTAACAAAAGGCAAGCGTGATTTGACGACAGGTGAACTAGAAAAACTTTCAGCATTTTTTAACGTGCCAATTGCTGAGTTCTTCGATCAGCCACGTAATAACGA
>JGI24702J35022_10000204_pt1 | contig 32471 bp, 26 predicted proteins | sample TergutTh196P4_FD_35022 | JGI IMG/M metagenome (IMG submission 35022) | reverse complement strand
CCGCCGCCGATACCGGCCCCGACGACGCCGGCGGACGTGACCTTGGCACCGTCTTCGATGATAATAGTGCCACCTGAGCCACCGGTATTGCTCATACCGATGTCGATGTCGATGCCCACACCACCACCGATACCGGCTCCGCCGTAGAGGCCGCTGGCTTCGACGGTAGCATTACCGCCAATGGTGATGTCCCCACCGCTACCACCAGTGCCAACGGCGAAGCCGCCACCGATGCCGGCTCCGGTGCCACCAATGGCTGTGACCTCGGCATCACCATTGATGGTGATCGAGCCGGTGGTGAGGTAACCGCCGATGCCGGCGCCTTCATCACTGACGGTAATAACTACGGCATTGCCACTGACGACGATGGTCGCGCCGTCGCCGCCAGCACCGGTGCCAATACCCGCACCCAGGCCGGCATGGGCGTTGACATGGGCATCCCCGTTGATGGTAACGATCCCCCCATTGGCGGTTCCATTACCGCCACCGATAGCGGCACCATTAGTGCTATTGGCAATGACCGTGCCGCCGGAGATGTTTATGACCCCACCGCTACCCCCAGAAGCACCACCGATGGCCGCCGCGCCTCCGCCGGCGTTGCCATGATCAGTCGTGGCAGTAACTGTGCCGCCGAGTATGGTGATGAGACCGGCAGATTGGCCACTGGCACCACCGACGGCCGCGTTTTGGAGGACGGTGGCCGTAACCGTAAGGGAGCCATCACTGCTTCCAGAAACAATAGCACTGTCGATGGCAAGATAAGCTTCAGTCAGGCCGTCATTAATCACGAAGATACTGCCACGTATATAGCTAGCATCAACAATTCCATAGTCTCCTGAGTTGGCCAGTAGCAGCGTCAAGTCCGCTGTGCCCCTCACATCAATGTTTCCGCTGAGATCGATGTCATCTATAATCAGCGTGACACTCACCCCATCCAGAATGATGATATCGTTAAAAATTGAGGTTCCGTTCTTTAGTCCATCTGTGGGGTTCGCAAGATTTCCCGATTGGATAATGCGGTAGGCCAAGCCGTCAGCACCATTATCAAAGATGAGTTTCCCCGAAGGCGCTGGCACTACGCCTCCTGAATACGCACCGCTACTGTATTCATCGCCCGCAGTTACGCCGGTGATGGTATAACCCGTGCCGCCGGTCGTCGTCTCAGAGAGGTCAATGGTGCCAGTGTAGGGAACCGACTGGTATATCAAATAGATATCGGTGTCCGCGTCGACACTGGCGATGCTCACGGGAGTGCTGCTGCTTTGGACGGTCCCTCCCAGACCGATCTTCCAGCCGCTGTAATCATATAGCGGGATATCGGGAATCTCGGCAGGAGAAAGGGCGAAAGGTGAACCAGGGGCAAGGGGATATGCCGCACTCGGCGTCTTGATCATGGTGTCGCTGTCATCAACATAATGCACGGTCACCTGCGGTAAAGCGGTGGTGCTGATCCATACAGCCGGGACGGCATAGGCGCCGGTAGCATTGGGATTAAGACCCGCATCAATAGTACTTGACGCGGGATTAGAAGAGTAAGAAAGCCACCCATGTACGGAGCCGCCGGCAGAAGTACGCAGCCAGTGCCTGGCGGTATTGCTAAAGTAATTGTTAAGCGGAGTTGTCAGCGGTGAAATTTTATTACCATTCCACCGGTATACATCCTGGTAACTCAGTGCAAAGAGGATGTCCTTGCCTGACGGCACGCTGCTGGCCGGTATGGCCGTAGGCTCTGAGATAGCGCTGGGGGATGAGAAAAGCCCCAGAGAGGGTACTACCGCGACGGATTTGATGGTTTTTAGGCTATTATAGGTGGTTGTCATCCAGGACTGCAGGTTGGAGCCCTCATAGGTATTCGATGATCCAAAGCTAACACCTAAGCTCGTACTACCCGCCCGGAGCAGCAAGACGCAGTTCAAGCCCCCTACGGTCTTCTTCTCGACCACGATCCAAGTGTAGCCATCAAGGGAGACAAGGCTATTGAGATTGGCTGCCCAAATGGCAGCCAGGGAGGTATCCGCCGCACGCACAATGCCCATAGGGAGTCTCATGCCAGCGTTGATGCCAGAGACAGCCTCGTCATCTGCCAGGGTGAGTATGTCGGTATAGGCCATAAGGGGATCACTGGCCCAGTCGATGGCAAACTTGTTATCCGAGGTTAGAGCCATGGGTAAGAGGTACTCATATCCGGCGACAGTGGCGGACTTGAGCCCCAAGGCATACTCTCCGGGTTCAATATTACCGAAGAGATAGGTGCCGTCCGCACCGGAGTAGGTCTCACCCAGGGCGGTACTTAGATCATCCGCTGCGTATAGATAGACGGGATAACCGGAGAGGGGTAATTCACTGCCGTTATAGAGGCCGTCCCAATCGGTGGAGAGGGAACCGTTGCCGTCCACCCATAAGAAACCGGAGATACTATTACCCAGTCCCCGTTCCGCATCTTCCGAGTTATTGTTCGGTTCACCATTGGGATCCGCTTCGGATAACTCGGGGAGAATTTCTTGGTTTTGGGAGGAGTTCGCTTCGCCCTCGGCTCGGATGAGAGCTGATGTTAAGCCAGAGGATGATGACAGGAGAAGGGAGAGGACCAAGACCAAGTTGGTAAGATATTTACCGATGACCGATAGCCCGGATGCCATACTATTGCGCAACATGAGAATCCCCCCTTAGTTGTCAGGCTTTTTATACTGAATTTCACCGCATGGCACGCCTACCTCTGTCCGAGGCGTTATGCGGGAGTAGATATTATGTTGAATAGATACAGTTGAATATGGGAGAAAGACTTTATTGCGCTGTTGCCATGTTGGCGTAGCGCTCAATCAGCCCGTCTGCTCATATTTATGTGGGCACTGGTTAACACTGATTCACCTAAGGCACATTACGCCGAGAGAACCACAACACAAAACTGTGCCCGTCAGGCGAAACGGCTTCACCTTTCTATGTGGATCACGACCACCGAATCTGGTCTTCGGCAGCTCGTGAGAATACTTGGTACAGTACCACCATTAAGCACCGGAGGTACGGAGAATATTTTTAGCCTGCTCTTCTAACCATACCAGGCTGCCTGACAACTGTCAATCTCGGGCTTCTCTGCCCTATGTTGGGCTCCTCGTTCAAGTCCCATCATGCACGGAGTGCCCATAAGGTAGGAATACGCTAGCCTTAGCTAAATAATAGACATGCAAGCCGTCATCGGCATGGAGTACAGAACAATCAGTCCGTAAATGGGATTTTATACACCCACCTTGTCCATTATTTGGGGTACAGTTAAAAGTAAGGCACGGAGAGGAAAGACAATGACCATCCACGCTGCCGCGGATGAGCAGTGTTTCTAAGTCCCAGAGACAGGTCAGCCTAGATCTTGATGACCTTTTCCGCCTCAAGCATGACGTTTACAATATCATACATGTTGCCAACGATTCCGATCTTGAGTTTATTCATGATATCGTAATAGGTAAGGCAGGTACCGCAGGACATAATCTGCACCCCGTCGTGAGTCAGGGCCTCTAAACTGTCCAGCATCTCTGAGCCCTCAGTGGTAAGCCTTACGCCGTTATTGATAAACATGATCATCGCCGGCTTGGGCTCGGAATCATGGAGGGTATTAAGGAAAGCTTTCATCAAGATAGCGCCCAGGCGCTCGTCACCCTCGCCCAGCTTATCAGTAGTGATGAACACCACCACGCCCCCGGCCACGTTGCCCGCCTCCGGAGCAGCCCCTGCCGGCCTTACCACCGCCTCAGGGTTGCGCGTGATATTCAAGTGGTAAAGCCCGCCCCCCTTATCCTCTATCTCCACTTTGTGGCCCTGACTTGAGGCAAAACGACGCACGTTATCGCGGCTGACAATGCTATCAACGACCACCCTTAATTCATCGTTGCCCGCCTCAAGCGCCCTTTTGGTGTCAATGATCGGTTGAGGGCACCCCTGCTTGCGGCAATCAAGTTCTTTGATCATAACCTGCTCCTTCCCGTCTCTATCTGCCCACGCCCCATCGCGATCCTCAGCCTCAGCAAATCGCAACGGGGCGTGGCTGTCTCTTTTCCTGCTTCTGATATCAGCGCCAAGCCCCGTACCTCGGACGTTGGCTAGATGCTTTACTTGCCGGGCCTAAGCTCCAAGGCAATATCATCGCCCTGACGAGTCGCCTTAACAGCATATCCCTTACCCTCAGCCAGCCTGGTGGCATGCTCCTGGGCAGTCTCGGAGTCAATTTTCATAAGGATTGGCTCTTTAGGATGACTATCTATGGCCTTCTGTAGCTTGACTAGCGGGATAGGGCAAGACAAACCACGGCAATCTAATTCAAACATTTTTTCTCCTTATTAGGGCTTCGAGCCCCCGAGTGTTTATTCCCATGAGATCACGGGAGTCGCGCGCTTCATTACATCCGGCTATTTGTCATCCATATAACAGACTCCGCTCCAGGAACAATAATATTCCTTGGCCACGCGCGGGAATTGATCAATGATCTCTTTGACCTTGGTAGCCGGATTAGGCTCTGCCAGCTTGCCGGCGGTGCGGTTGGTGCGGCAGGCAAAGACCGCCGCATCCTTAGGTGCCAGTCCGGCATACACCAGCCCCGATACAAGTCCGGTGATGGTATCTCCCGTACCGCCGATGGGTTCCAAATGAGGCACGTCCGGCTCGTTTACGGCATGGAGGATCTCTCCACCCTGTGCTACATAGTCGGTCTTGCCCTTCACCAATAGCAATTTAGCAGCGCTCCCCGACCGGAAAGCCTCCGCAATCTGCTGCGGCACCAGCGAAGCATCGCACTCAAAGAGGTGCTTGGCAATATAAGCCGGGTGAGTTGCCTGCGGGTCGGCAAGGAAAGCCATTTCCGAGGGATCCGGCGTAAAGATATCAAACTCCCCCGATAATCCGGCGCCCTTGGCCGCATACATGGCCCCGGCGTCAGCAATCAGAAAAGGCCTCTTTTCGCATCTCTGCACCGCTTCTATAAACTTCCGCATGAGAGCCATGATAGGCAGACTATAGTGCATGGCAATGAAATCAGGCGCAAGTTCCCCCACCCGTTCAGTAAGATACTGATAGATATCGCGCGTCCCATTGCCCCCTCCGATGTCTCCCGCCACCAGCACGTATGGCGGTTCTTCTTTGAAGTGGGTAGCAATCGCCAGTGCCGCCGAGATCATGGCCCCGGTACCTTGGGTGCGCGAAAACTCCCGGCCATCGGCCTTAAGGTAATCACCCTCGCGGCTCACCTGGCCAAAAGTCAGAGGGAAATCATTGTAGGGTAGCGTTCCAAAAAGGATCATCATGAGAGGCTACCTCCCTCAAATAGGCGGACGGCTTCTTCATATGCCCGTTGCAGCATGGTGGCACAAAGGGTATAACCGATATCGCGGGGCTGAGGTGTCTGGCTAAGTGTCTTATCTACCATCTCGGCATTGAGATAGGGGATATCGGGGCACCCTCCGCCAGAGACATTGACCACCAGACCGGTCTCTTTTTCGAAAGAGAGCTTCATGTTACCAGCCTTCACCATATACCACCGGCCGAAATCGGTTACCTTGATAACTTCGCACAGCACCGACGCGCCCTTAGTAAGCGGCAAGACCTGGACAAAAGGCACTTCCTTTTCCTGGAAAAGACGCTCAATGCCCTGTTCTTCCACCAGGTTTATTTCCAGCGCCAGATCGCAACCCATGCGCAGTTGGGGGGGCGGGGAAACAAGTTTTACCTCGTAGCCCGCTGCCCTCACCGCTTTTTCGCCCTTCATGGCCCCGGCCACGTCATGAAAGATGACGATGCCGTCGCCGACAAATTTAGTGCCCTTAGGAGAGTCGGCCATGATAACAACTCCTCAAGATATTTTCCGTGACTCTATGCCGCCCGTTCGCGCAGAGTAAAGCCCAGAACCAAACAAACGACCAGCCCTATCCCCAGCGCCCAAGGACCATTCGCTCCGGGACCAGTAGCACTGGAAGCGATGCCGAAATTCATGGCCACCGCACTGCCAACGAGCATACCGACCACCGTCATGCCGGCATCGGTATCGCCTTCGCCAGACATGATGAGCTGGCGCATGGGGCAACCACCCGCCAGTACGGCTGCGAGACCCAATAAGGCCAAACCGCCGGCACCCCACAAGAAATCAGTCCAACGAATAGCCCCTGTCGCATCCACTCCAGGCAGAGCAATGGGCTGACTCGTAAAACCCCAGTGATAGGCAACTGTCGTTCCGGTGGAAGTGACCACGCCGCCATCGCCGAAAAAGCCAACGATGTAGTTGGTGGCCAGCACGCCCACGAACAAGCCCACCAGGCCTAAAAACAGGTAGGCATCCTTGACCATGATCAGGTCACGCCAACCGCCCACAGTGCAGAAGCGCACCCGCTGGGCAACAAAGCCGATGAACAGCCCGACCACCAGGGAAATCCAAATCGCAGGGTGAAGCGAGCCAGGCCCGGAGGCGCTCTCGGCAATGAACGAAGCCCCTGCCACCAAGAATATAAGCAAGGCTATAAAAATGACGGGCATGATCCATCCGGCAACGGCATAAGTGCGGTTGGATCGGCCTAAGTTGAAGCCGCGGCGGAGTAAGATGATACCAGCCGCTACACCAACGATTAGCCCGGCAATACCGATGAGGGCTGATAGGTCGCCGCCACCCAGTCTAATGACGGCGCGCCATGGGCAACCTAAGAAGATGAGGGCGCCGACGGCGATGAAAAAGCCCAGGACAAAGCGTACCAAGGGTGCTGCGCCGCCGCGCGGACGGAACTCGCGAAAAAGAAGCGCCGCCCCCGTAGACCCCAGAACCAGCCCGATGATCTCCGGTCTAAGATACTGAACTGTAGCCGTGGTTTGGAGTTTCAAGCCACCAGAGATGTCGCGCAAAAAGCACAGGCTACAAAAGCCCATGTTGGCGGGGTTGCCCCACTTTACCAGAAGCGAAGCAAGAACCCCAAAAGCCAAGCCGGCATACAAAATAAGAGCCTTGCGGGAAAACAGGATTTTCAAACCGATGTCCCTCCTATATTTTTTAGCAAGACACACCCGAGCCGGTCGCCGCTTCTACCGTTCCAGGTAAGGCCTGCCATGATACCTTGTAGATAAGTATATTTTTTAGCTGGAATAAAGTATATGTATATGCGCGCCTGGTTGTCAATACTTTTTTTAATAATTTTTAAAACCTTTTGAAAAATGGCATCTGCGCCATTATAATTATAGATAGTTGAGCGAGGCAAGCCAAATGGTTGAGCAGACGACGGTAGGCACAGTGGATACCCGCGGCAAAACCTGCCCCGAACCCATGTTCATGATGAAGACCCAGCTTGACACCATGAAAGTCGGCGACGTCATGGAGGTCTGGGGTGATATCATCAACAAGCGCAGTATGCAACGCTTCGTCAAAATGCGTCGTCACGATCTATTGGATTCCGCAGACGAAGATAGTACCTTTAAGATGTACGTGCGCAAGTCCGAAAACGAGCGCACCGACATCCCCATCAGCCAGTGCACCCTACTGCAGCACTAGAGAAGCCCGCCAAAAACCAAGGAGCGCCCATTAAGAGCGCTCCCGCGGTATCAAATCAGTGGCCCGACAGCTTATTTCGTGCCTGCCATAACAATGCTTTCGGCATACTCATCCGCAGCTTGATACGTACTGATCTGCTTTTCTTGGGCAAGGGCTATGATTTTAAGCGTGGTGTCGTATATCTGATCCACCTTGGCGTTGATCACATTGACGTCGTATGAGCCGTCGGGAATCTCCATACCGCAGTTTATGACCCCACCCGCATTGATGATAAAATCAGGCAGATACAGGATATCCATGGCTTTCAAAATATCCCCCGTGGCACCGTCCATCAGGACATTATTGGCCGCCCCGGCAATAAGCTTGCACTTCAGGCGTTTGGCGTTGTCGGTATTTAACACCGCCCCCATAGCGCATGGTGCAAAGATATCACAATCTGTAGTCAAGATTTCCTCCGCCGCCACCGCAGTGGCACCAAAATCTCTCACAGCCCTGTCCACCGCAGCTTGATTTATATCGTGCACCTTAAGGCTTACCTCCTCTTTGCTCAGGTGCCCGCAGAGTGTATACCCCACGCTTCCCAGGCCTTGTACGGCCACGGTTTTGCCCTTAAGCACCTCGGAGCCAAACTTGACGCTGGCTCCCGCCTTCATGCCCATATATACACCGCGCGCCGTAAAGGGAGACGGATTGCCGCTTACCTCAGGAGTTCCCGTGACATATTTCGTTACTTCGTTCATCTGGGCAACGTCCGCCGCCCCGATATTCACGTCTTCGGCGGTGTAATACCTGCCACCCAGCGAATTAATGAACTTTCCGTACGCATGAAAAAATTCCCGAGACTTCAATTTTTGCGGATCGCCGATAATGACCGCTTTGCCGCCGCCGAGCTTAAGGCCAGCTGCAGCATTTTTTAGGGTCATGCCCCGAGAAAGGCGCAGGACGTCAAACAGGGCATCGTCTTCGGTGGCATAATCCCAAAAACGGGTCCCGCCGAGGGCCGGTCCCAGCACCGTGCTATGAACGGCGATAATCGCTTTGAGCCCCACTGCTTTGTCTTGCACGAAAACAATCTGCTCGTGGCCGTATTCACTCATGGCTTTAGTGACTTGCATTAATGGTTTACCCTTCCTTTTCGTTTTTTATTCCATATGGGGCGTTGCGAGAATGCCTCAGGTTAATGCTAAAGGAGATTGCGGGTCATGCATAACTCACCTGTTTAAACACTCCACTCCCCCGCTTGTATTATACATCGTTTTATATAAGCCATGCCGGGACATAATACTTTTCTTTAATGACAGGGTACACGTTGTCCGCCAGACAAATCACACCCTCGGTGCCAATTGTTTTCTTAGTCTTGCGGAGAACCTCAAAATGCCTCACGGTATTTCGACCGGACATGGTTTGCCAAGCCGCTTGTTCGGGCGGCACAAGCAGTCATAAATCGCAGGAAAGCCATTCCGTCGCCTAGGAGGGATCGTCTATCTTTTAGCGGCAATAGCTCCGGTAATTTCCCGATATAGATCCTCTGTTTTCTCGCCGTCGCCAAAACTTATGTAAACATCTTTCCCACTGTTACGCTCAACACGTATGGTCGGAGAAGAATTCGCCCGAACAAAAAGCAGGGTTTCCCCGAGGCTGTCCGACTTAAAATTCCCCTTGAGAGCGCCCCCAAAGCCGCCATAGCCGTTGGTTCTCTGCCCCACCCCGATATCGCTCATGCTCTGCTCTATCAAAGACACGCCGGTTATATCAGCGATATCAATACTCAGACCGTACATTCCTTGGATTCGGATACTGCTACTGGTGACGTCTACAGCGGGTTCACTGGCACCATAAACAATTAAGGCACCAACTGCAATGCACACGATAGCGGTTGCGGCAATAACGGCGACCATGACACCGGTTCGTTTTGTTTTTTTGTAAGCGCCAGGTTCCAGTGCATCACTATCTACACGAAAGCGACTGCGCGTATTCATATAGATTACAGCACCCACAACCACAACGGGCATGAATGCAATCCCGCCCCATAGTAGCCAAGTAATGTTAAGATGTATTCCAGTGAAAAATATTGTTAAGTCAACGCATACGCTTACTAACAGCCAGCCTACAAAGCGGCATATGGCTCTTTCGTCATACTTCCTTTTTTCTTCTTCGTTTTTAGTGTTGTAGCCAGCAATCAAAAACGCCCCTTTGCCATTCAAGAGAAAAATGGCGATAATTAGAAGCGCCACGATTACTATGCCCTCAATGATAAGGAAAACTGTGTTCATTTTAGCCCCTTTCCCGAGTGCTTACAGAGTCCCTATTCAGCCACTTCCCAGCGACCTGATCTATCTGGGCCAACACGGCGAATAACGCTGGTCTCGCGGAGAGTTTTTAATTCGCGCGCAACAGTACGCACCGATAGTCCTGTTTCGGTTGCTAGTTTTGTCCGCGTGATTTTCGGATCGGCAAGTATGGCATCTAAGATTTTTCCAGCATTTTTTACAGTGCCATTTACAGTGCCAACTGGCACTGATGTTTGATTAGAATTTAATTTCTTCAGTACCACCACAAAAGATTGCTCCGCGGAACGAAATACCGGCTCACTATCTCCGGGATACTGGTCAATAATTTTTCGGAGCCCGCTGCCGCGGCGCTCCATCAGTTTCAGGCGGCTGAAGATATCGCATATGACAGGATTGCGCCGAATGGACGGGATATCGTCAATCGCTTAAACCTAAAAGCGCCAAGGCCGGAGCATGCGTGGAATCCTTCGCCTCAATCCCGCAACAGAGGCATACTCGTCCTTGACAGACTTCGGGTCAGCGTTGCTGCGCATAACAAGCGGCACCGCATCCGCAAATTGATGTACCGATGTAATCGCCGAAAGCCGTGTGCCGTATTTATGTATGATGGAATAGATTAACCATTCGCTAAGAGGAACCTTGGCTCTTGGCAATGATTCGATCACGTTCAGCTTGGCTATCTCGGCATAATTTGCATTGCCCAGCGCCTCCAACAGGACATCTTCGATTCGTAAGTAATCGTCCTGACTGTAACCTACTTCGTCAATGCTAATAAGCTTCTCTTTATTGAGCATAAAATACCCATCGTTATACGAATCTAACAGCTTTAATAGACCCGTTGTCTTGATTTGCTTTTCTTTCGCATATTTTTTGATGTCAGCAATATCAACACTGCTTTTGCCCCAGAACGAGCTTTTGAGCATGGCATAGCCATCGGTGGCATCCGTGGCTAAGTCAATAATGTAAGGACGGTTAATCCTGAATTCATCCTTAAAAAACGTGCGCAATATGCTAAGCAGAAACCAACTGGTCCCTATATGGTTTTTGGCAAAAAAGCTCGGGAACTCTCTGTAAAGCATACGATAGGCACGCTTACCAGAAAGAATGTGCTCCCGCGCAATGTATTCCTTTAAATACTGCAAAACAAGATCGTGTTCTGGGAAAATAATATATTTTTTATGTATGCATCTATTGCTGTACACCGAAAGAATGTTATCATCAATTGTTAAGGCGTAACGCAGCACAGCGCTTGGTATCCCCTGAAAATGCTCTTGCAAATCCTGAATGCTAACCCCCTCCGGATTTGACTCTACAAACCCGGCGATATTGGCATAGAGAGTATCGGTAACCTCTCCTTTAACCACATAATCCCGCCTAAAGGTAAATTGAGCCGCAAAGTGCTGTTTAAGGGTGCCGTGCAGATGGTATTTGTTTTCAATGCCGATGGCTGCCAGTTCTGACTTAAACCGGTGCATAATCGCATTGACCATAACCATGGTGTATGGGTACTGCGAAATGAATGTCAGTATTTGTTGGGATAATTCGACAGGGAGTTCGGTTTTTTTGTACAGCATATACGTTCCGCGGTCAATCAGCATGCACTTGTCAATGATTCTGGCAACTAAGGCATGATCATTAATCGCAATTTTTTTGTCACTGAAAAGCTCGCGGTATTTTTCCCGGAAATGATCCAATACTTCAGGCCGATATACCTTTATCCCATCGGGAAAGAACTTCTCCAAAACGATGGCATATTTTTCAGTCTGGCAAAGAGGCTTCGTGGCAAACATCGCTCCGGTCGTAGCGTGCTTATGAAAGACTATTTCCTTAATGATGTCTTTGGAGATTTCGAATCCCATTTTCCTAAGAGAGCCGGAGGTTTCTTCAACAATGTCCTGCTGTTCTTCAGCCGACAGCACCGGAGGAAGGGAGTTGGCCATCTTTTCAATATCCTCCAGCCACTGGCACGTCCCGTCATCACCATAGAAAACGATCATGTCTGTTTCGGCAATATGAGTTACGTACTTGCGGCCCATGGTATCCGACAGAAACAGCAAGGCTTTTCCCGGTATCCCATAGGTGTTAAGTTCTTCGCCGGTAATGCAGTGTTCGCAGTCACTAAGAATTTTTACAGAGAAGAAGAGTGCCCTTATGAGAGCCCTTTTGGCACCTTGCGGCGCCTTGAACTTAGCTACTATTTTTTCGCTAATTTGGCGAACCCTTTCGCGGGTAATGCCGTATTCTTCGCCTATAGCGGCCAGGGTTTTGCTATTCTTTAATCCCCTGTTTTCAATGATACATCTATCGCGCTCAGACAAATCGGCGGTTAGGGCATCTAGTGCAGCAGCAGGAACGACCAGTTGCTTAAGCCGCCGCTCGAGTAATTCGCCGATCTCTGTAGCCTCCGGCAGGCTTACGTTCCACACCTCAATGCTGTCGATATCGGAGAGAGTGATAACGGACAGAGCATCAAGGGCCGGGCAGCTACGCCCCACAAGACGGCTTATCTTGGCCGCCAGAAAGATTGGGGCTGTGCTATGAACCAATTCCTTTAATTTCAGAAGCACGGCATTCGACTGCAAATAATCAGCCACTCGGCACACGAAAGCTGTCAATCTGTCATATACTTCCTCAACGGCGAATTCATCACAATTCCGAAAACGTATATCATGAGAGTTTTCATGCTCTGAGAGTAAATCCCGTGGCAGTGGAAAGGGTTTATGCGATACAAGCAACGGCAGTTTATTTGGCCTGACTAAAAGACCTTCAACTACAACATCTAATGTCGATTTTGCAGAAACGCAGGCAACGATTTCCTTTTCGTGCTCAAGAAAGAGCTGCACCACCTTAGCAGTATCAATATGGGCAGATGTGATATGTATATCGGCTTCTGCGTCGGAGACGAAAATGGAGGTCTGGATATGAAGCTGTGGCTTCTCCACTATTAGAGGTGCTTTGGAAATGGCGCGGCTTGCATCTTGATCTATTTCCGCCAACAGATTACTGCACCCAAGGCTCGATTTTTTCTTAGGTTTGTTCATCATTTTGGAAACAGCCTTTACGTGTGTTATTCGCGCTATACTATATCACAATACCCTGGCGCGAGGAGCGCCTCAATTTTGCCTATCGTAACGTTTATTACGTTACATATCAAGGCAAATACCGACTGCCGTGGATAAAAATCGGCTGCGTATCTGATGGCAAACATTGGACCGTTCGTTACGATAAGTAGTTGTTATCTCTATTTCCCACCTGCAGATGCATGAGCTTATATGTTGCGTAGCCCTCAATAACAAGCGGTTCGCGCCTGCACAACTCTTCAGCTTCTTCATAGCTTCCAGCCTTGAGGATAACCAAGCCGGCGAAGCCGGGGCATTTCCTGAGTACCCCGCAAAGTTCTAATTTGCCTTCGTTATCCAGCAGTTTTATGTTATCAACGTGTCTTAAAACTGCCCCTTTGTTCATCTTTTTATATGATTTTGTTTTTTCCAAAAGCATCACATACAGCAAATTTTCCATGTCGCCGACTCCATGCTACAAATATTTGTTCATAATGTAGTCCTCGTGGTCTGCGTGATCAACCCGCTCCCCAAACATCTCGTACCCTAGCCGCTGGTAAAATCGCACTGCGGGATTATCCTTTTGCACGGAAAGCGAGATCTGTTTATAGCCGCTTTCCCGCAACACCTTGTGTAGCTTCTTCATCAGTTTCGTGCCGATGCCGTTACCCCGAAATTCCGGCAGTACGGAAACCGCGAGTTCCGGTGTTTCGGGGTTAATATGCCTGTAAGCCGGAATAATGCGCGTCCACGCAACCCCCACAATCTGCCCGTTCTGCTCTGCGATCACACCCAAGTCACCTGCTTGTGTGCCAAAGCCATTTATGTAAACAAAGATCTCTGGGGCATTGATAACGCTCCTCGGCGGCGGTGCGGCACCTTCGGGCACAAATATCGCCTGATACAAATATTCGCTCAGGCACCCATAATCCGACTCCCGCATAAGCCGCACCTTAGCGTTTATCTTATGCGCCGTGATAACCGCGAAGCTGTGCGCGTTTACGGTGATAACTACGCCGCCTACGTAGACATACCAGTTCTTGCCATACCTAATGATATGGTCCGCCTGCACTACGGTTTCTTTACACCACGCCACAACATCCTCGGCGGGTAAATTCAGGTTGCGTTTTATCCGCTCCGCGCCCATAGGAGTGGTATGAAGTTGGTGGACGTTTTGGGCTAATCCGCCTTTGGCTTCTTGCCTTGCTCTATGCATATGTTCTTTGATAAATTCACCCTTCGCGGCCGTGTAACCATCTCGGTCATGTTCATAATCCTTGAGCAACCTAAGCTTCAACGCGGCATATTCAGAGGCCGCCCCGGGATGAGAAGCCAGGTAATCTCGAAAATATAACTCATCCCAGTCGCCGGGGCTACGCACATGGATGTGGAAGACTCGTTCGGCAAAGCCCGTATCGGTGTATCCTTTCAGGAACATAACGCGGTCAAGCGTGGGAATGGTCTGCTGCCGCAGACAAATATATTCGCTGCCAGGCAGGACGGCAACCAAGCGCTCAATGTCAGCGCTTTCAGCGATTTCCAACAGAATATCCACCGTAGGTTTAGCCGTCAATCCGGGGACAGCGGTGCTGCCCATATGGCTAATGCGGACGATATTTTTACCGCGTGTCAGGCAGATCAACCGTTCCTTTTCTTCGGCATACCACTGCGGCCATTCGGGATTGTACGCGCTTAATATAATCGGATATATTCTGGCACGCCGTTCCTCGTCGGTTTCTAAATCCAAATAATACTCCCGGCTGTCGAAATGTCGGGTGCCATCGACGTGAGGTATAAGCCTATCCCGATCGTAAATGAATCCCAGCTTCTCAATCACTTTTGCCGAGGCAATGTTCTCTTTGGCGTGACCTCCGGCGACCCTCTTTATTCCAAGAATGTTGGCGGCATAGCGCAGAATCGCCCTCATCGCTTCAATGGTATAGCCGCAATTCCAGTGGGATTTCGTGACGTTATAGCCGACCTGATAAAGCTTGGCACCTGGTTCCCAAATCAGTCCACCGGAGCCGAAAAGCTGGCCTGTTTCTTTTAGGACAAAGCCCCAGATGTAGTTGTCACTGGGGGCGATATTACCTGAGTCATCCCGTTGCCATTCAATTTCTTTCAGCCATTCTATCGTTTCCTCAATAGTATGGTGCGGCAGCCAACTGACATACTGCGCGACCTCTGCATCGCCAGTCCAGCCATAAAAGGCCGTTTCAGCATCATCGGCGGTAAGCGGCCTGAGGATAAGCCTCTCTGTTTCCATGGCTATATTTGGGTCAGTCATGATGGTAGCCTTAGTATTGAATGCCAGTTCGCCGTTTTCAGTTTACTGGATGCGATTGCGCGGAGGATAAATTTCAAGGCGGTCAGTTCATCGCTATAGGAACCAAAATGGTGGGGAAGCGGGGATTTGAACCCCGACGCCTTGCGGCACAAGATCCTAAGTCTTGCTCGTCTGCCAGTTCCGACACTCCCCCAACAGCAGTATTTTACCACAGCCGCCCTAGCCAACCAAGGCACCTATCTGGTCCATACCTTGCGCATATTAGGGTAAAGAGATATATTTACCGCACGGGGAGTATTGACTCCGGTGCGACATGTTCCGGCTTCGGTGCCTCGATTAAGGAGACAAGCGATGAAATGGTTTGTGGGAATTACCCTGACGATGCTACTGATAAGCAGCGTGGTATTCGGCGGCGTGTTGTATCATGATACGCAGGGCAAGTTTGCCGCCGATCAGCAGAGGATTGCCGCAATGTCGACAGACTTTGAGTCCCTACTCATCAACATGTCCGACCTGCAATACTCACTCGACAAGCTCGCCCAGAACGTTGATGGGCTTAACAGCGGCGTGGCTGCGTTAAACAGCGGAGTGGCTGGGCTTTCCAGTCAAGTAAGTTCCCTGGAAAGCGCCGCAGTCCTCCTCGGAGAAGACGTCAGTAGTCTGCAATCCGGTCTAACCGAGACCAACAAAAACATCAATTCCCTTAGCGATAGCCTGGGCATGCTTCAAGCCCGCCAGGATACGGTGGCCGATGTGGTAGCCTTGGTCGAGCCATCGGTGGTCAGGATAACTTGCCTCGGCCTTGAGTTTTTCGCCAGCGGCTCCGGGGTCATTGTGCGAGAAGACGGCTATGTGCTGACCAACTACCACGTCATTGAAGATGCCATCCTCATCTCCATCGCCATGCATAACGGCGAGATCGCCTTGGCCACAGTGGCCGCCTCCGATGCCGACCATGACCTGGCAGTGCTTAAAATAATCTCAAGCCGCACCGACTTTCCCACGGCCGCCCTGGGCTCCTCCGCTGACATCAAAACCGGAGATCAAGTCATCGCCATTGGCTTCCCCTACGCGCTCTATCCCGAGATGGCCGATGTGCCCAGCGTCACCATGGGCATCATCTCTGCCAAGCGCCATTTTGACGGCTACGACTGGCTGCAAACAGATACCGCTATCAACTCCGGCAATTCCGGCGGCCCCTTGATCAATATGAAAGGGGAAGTCATCGGCATCAACACTCTCCGCTTCGTAGTCGATGACGAGGGTTACCCCATTGATAATATCGGTTTTGCCATCCCCATCGACGACACCAAAGCCATGATTGCCCGCGCCGTGGCATCATGATCACTGCGAGGGTTCAAGCATTGCTGGCCGAGCTCCCGGTCGGCGTGGAGCTAGTAGCTGCGGCCAAGGGGCGCACCGTTGCTGAGGTACTCTCGGCCATTCAGGCCGGAGTGAAAACCATCGGCGAGAACTATCTCCAAGAGACTCAGATGCACCAAGCGGCTATCGGCCGCCTGGCTGCCTGGCATTTTATCGGGTCACTCCAGCGGAACAAAGTCGGGCTGGCGGTGGGCCTGAGCGACATGATTGAAACAGTGGACTCCCTGGTCATCGCCCAAGCTATCGACCGCCACGCCGGTCGCCTCGGCAAGCTCATGCCAGTCTTGATTGAGATCAACAGCGGACGCGAGCCCCAGAAAGCTGGGGTGATGCCAGAAAAAGCCGAGGAGTTGATCTCCCAGATATCGCACTTGACTCATATTCGCATCAAGGGACTTATGACCATGGGGCCGCGCACCGGTGATCCCGAAGCCGCCCGACCCTACTTCACTGCCACCCACCGTCTTTTCGAACATCTTGGACAGCTGGGCATCCCCAATGTAACGATGGCGCAGCTTTCCATGGGCATGACCAACAGCTACCAAGTGGCTCTTGAGGAAGGGGCTAACATCGTGCGCCTGGGCAACAAGATCTTCGATGGTGGCGGTTAGGACACCGACGCCTTTCCCAGCTTAGGTGCAAATAAGGACACGCTTTTTCCGCCTGGCGCCCCCTGGGGCTAATTGACTTCTCGGAGCGCACGAGCAATGTCGTGCAGATCAGCAAACGGTATGTATTCCACCCCGGCCTTACGGCACTCCTCAGCCAAACTGTCTATGGCGAATATACGCTCGCACCGACAGGCCGGAGCAAAATCGGATATCCCATTGCCGGCGTAGATCAACCGGTAACCCTGCTCCAAAAAATGCTCCGTCCAAGCTACCTTGAAGCCATCTTCTATAGGTTGCCCGTCCGGTCCGGGATACCACGATTTCATGCCCTGTGGCGAAAACTCCCCTCGACCGGCGATGAACTCAATATCTGGCACTCCCTGCATTTCCAGGATAGTCTCAATGTAAAAAGCCATGCCGTTGCTCACGATTACAAAGCGGAAGTTCTTTTCACAGCAAGTTTCCAAGAGCTCCTGGAAGCCTGGACGGACTACGGAGTTGGTGCGGACAAAGTGTATTAGCTCGGCACGATCGGCTTTAAGTCGGGCAAAGGCTCTGCTGTTGAAGCGGTTGACAGTGACCTTGCCCTGCAGGTAGTCGGCAAGCTCTTGGCGCCAGAGCTTGCCGGTAAACTCATCCAAAATAAGGAAGCTGATATCACCAACCGTTAGCGTGCCGTCAAAATCGCACTGGACGAGGAGGGGCTTATGAGACATGGGCTGCCATTTCCGACTGGGCCTCTTTCTCTAGCTCTATTTTGCAGAGCATATCGGGGCTTTCTAAGTAGTCGATATACAATACGCCGTTCAAATGGTCAATTTCGTGCTCTAAAGCCTGAGATAATAGCTCCCGCGCCTTAAAGCGCACAGGCTTCCCGTTTAAATCAAGGCCTTTCGCCGTCACCTCAATGGCACGCCTAATCTTCCCTTGATATCCTGGGATGCTAAGGCAACCTTCCACGACCTCCCGTTCGCCGATGCGTTTTACAATTTCGGGGTTAATGAGGACAAACGGCTCCTTCTCCGGTACATGCAGCACACAGAGCCGAAGCGAAACACCGATTTGAGGTGCGGCCAAACCTACGCCCTCAGCATGCACCAAGGTGTCAAGCATATCTCTCGCTATGGCACGAATACGCGCATCAATAGCCTGAATGCGCCGAGCTTGCTTGCGGAGGACGGGGTTCGGAGCAGCGATGATAGGCCGAATTGCCATAATTACAACCATTGCACCACCGGAAACTATTCGCTCCGGACGTATAACCACCAAATGGTCGGGGTGATCGGATTCGAACCGATGACCACTTGAACCCCATTCAAGTGCGCTACCAGGCTGCGCTACACCCCGCCTTTATATATCTTAGCATAGTCTAAACAGCAGGTAAACCAGCATCGCTTGGTCTCCAGTTTTTCGCAGTCCCCAAAAATCCCTTGACTTTCGCATTCAAAATGTACCACAATACCGCTTGGGTAAAGGCCTGCAAAGCGGTGCGATTTCTCACCCGCCTAATTGATGATTCTTGGGCATGGGATTTGACACACTTTGCGGATTATCATAACCAACCATCAGGCTCCCAGCGGAGCTTGTGCAATTCTATCGGAAAAGTGAGGTGAACGGAATGGGAACCAGTAGTAACAACAGCCCTGATCCTGACGGACGATGTTCGGGCATCGTGGCCGGACGGAGTCCTGGTTTCTATTCCGCCACCATGCCGTAACATCGCCCCTTAGCTCAGGTGCTGTACTTCCAAATCTCTTCAAAAATCATCAAACCGGAGGTGCAGACCGATGCCAAAATCACAAAATTCTCGTGTAGCCACTAGAAAAACGCCAGCGGTAATGGCTCGCCGTGCCGAAGTACTAGGCAGGTTGATGTCCGCCGCCTCAGCCGAAACAGACGAGCTGCTGAGTTCACTGGAAACAACCCTCGGAGGCTTAAGCGAAGTCCAAGTTGAGGCCGTCCGCGAACGCTACGGTGCCAATACCGTCACCCGCGGCAAGAAAATATCGCTCCCCAAGCGCATCCTTGACTCTTTCGCCAACCCGTTTACCGCCATCCTGTTTTGCCTGGCGGCAGTATCGGCCTTGACCGATATTATCTTGGCGAATCCCGGGGAAGCCAACCCCACCACGGTCATCATCATCGCGACCATGGTTATCGTATCTGGAGCTTTGCGTTTCGTACAGGAAACAAGGAGCGGCAACGCAGCAGAAAACCTGCTAAAGCTGATTAAGACCACCACCAACGTACAGCGACAGGAGGCCGGAAAACAGGAAATCCCCCTGGAAGACGTGGTGGTGGGTGATATCGTGCATTTGGCTGCGGGGGATATGATCCCCGCCGATGTGCGCATCATCCACGCCAAAGACCTGTTTGTCAGCCAATCAGCCCTCACCGGCGAGAGTATGGCCGTAGAAAAAATTGCCAGTGCCCATACCGGACGTACCGCCCTGACCGAAATCCCAAATCTCGTTTTTATGGGCACCAACGTTATCAGCGGTAGCGCCTCAGGGGTGGTTTTGGGCACCGGAGACGATACCATCTTCGGCGAAATGGCGAAAACGGCAAGTAGTAAGCCAGTACAAACCAGTTTTGAAAAGGGCATAAACTCGGTTTCGTGGCTACTGATCCGCTTTATGCTGGTAATGGTCCCAGTGGTGTTATTTCTCAATGGGTTTACTAAAGGCGACTGGATGCATGCCGCACTGTTCGCTCTGTCGATTGCGGTGGGCCTTACCCCCGAAATGCTGCCCATGATCGTCACTACCTGCCTAGCCAAGGGTGCCGTAGCTATGTCCAAGGAAAAAACCATCATTAAAAACCTAAACTCCATCCAAAACCTCGGCTCAATGGATATCCTGTGCACCGATAAAACCGGAACGCTGACCCAGGACAAGGTTGTCTTGGAGTACCACCTCAATATTCACGGGGAAGAAGACGCGCGCGTGCTCCGTCATGCCTTCCTAAACAGCTATTATCAGACTGGCCTTAAAAACCTGATGGATTTTGCCATCATTGAACGGGTACAGGTAGAGCAGGATACCGTTGACGAGCTGCGCGGGCTCGCCAGCCGTTTTGTTAAGGTGGACGAAATCCCTTTTGATTTTGTCCGCCGACGCATGAGTGTCGTGGTTGCGGCCAGCGGGAAGACGCAAATGATTACTAAGGGAGCCGTTGAGGAGATGCTGGCAGTTTGCCGCTTTGCGGAGTACGAAAGGAAAATACTGCCCTTAACCGACGACATCCGCCAGTATATTCTGAAAAAAGTGGATGAGCTGAACGAGGACGGCATGCGGGTCATTGCCGTGGCCCAGAAGACCAATCTGTCACCCGTAGGCGTTTTTTCTATTGCTGATGAATCGGATATGGTGCTTATGGGCTATCTCGCTTTCCTTGACCCCCCGAAAGAATCCACCGCCAAGGCCATCCAGGCTCTTAAAGAATACGGAGTGGGAGTTAAGATACTCACTGGCGATAACGACATGGTGACCCGCTGCGTCTGCCGCCAAGTGGGCATCCCCATCGACAACATTGTACTCGGGGCTGACGTAGAAGACATGAATGACAGCACCCTGCGCGAAAGCACCGAAAACGCCAGTGTGTTTGCCAAGCTCTCACCGCAGCAAAAGGCTCGGGTCATCACTGCACTGCGCAAGAACGGACACAGCGTCGGATACTTGGGTGACGGCATCAACGATGCCCCCGCCATGAAAGCCGCCGATGTGGGTATTTCGGTGGACACCGCCGTGGACATTGCCAAGGAGTCCGCCGATGTGATCCTGCTGGAAAAAGATCTGATGGTTCTGGAAAAAGGCATTATTGCGGGACGCAAAACCTATGCCAACATGATCAAGTACATCAAGATGACGGCGAGCTCAAATTTCGGCAATATGCTCTCGGTTTTGGTAGCCAGTGCTTTCCTGCCTTTCTTGCCCATGATGCCCATCCATCTTATCCTGCTTAACCTGATTTATGACCTCTCCTGCACAACGATTCCGTGGGACAACGTCGACAAAGAATTCCTGGTGGTACCAAGAAAATGGAACGCCTCCTCCATCGGAAAATTCATGATTTGGATTGGGCCCACCAGTTCGGTGTTCGACATCTCCACTTATCTGCTGATGTATTTCGTCATCTGCCCCGCCGTATGCGGCGGGCTCTATCACCAGCTCACCGATCCGGCTGCACAGATTGCCTATATCGCCCTGTTTCAAGCCGGATGGTTTGTAGAATCAATGTGGAGCCAGACAATGGTTATCCACATGATCCGCACACCCAAGATTCCATTTATCCAGAGCCGTGCCTCGATATCAGTCATGCTACTCACCTTTACCGGTATTGTGGCCTTGACCATCATCCCTTTTACAAGCTTCGGTGACGCCATTGGCCTCGCGGCTTTGCCGCCGGTATATTTCCTGTGGTTGGGCCTAACCGTCATTATGTACATGGTATTGGTGACTGTTTCTAAAAAGATCTTCGTCAGGAGGTATGGGGAGCTGCTATAGGATAACTCTCGCCGTAACCATCAATATGCCAAGGACAATGTTGCCCTTGGCATATTGTTAGCCGTTATGTCCTTGCATCTGCCAAAAAACCGCTCGGTTTGTGCCAGGCCTCATTTCCTGTAAAATAGAAGCGCTTGGACGCTAAAGATTTAGCCTTGCTTGAATTCCCGGCCGTGCGTGCTATCATCGCCGGTTGTTGCACGTTTTCGTTAAGCCGCGACTTGGCTACCGCCCTTTCCCCCTCAGATGATATTAGGGTGGTTCAGGCCGGCCTCACTGCCTCAGCCCAAGCGCGCATCCTCTTTGCCGCCGAGCCGTCCCTCAGTGCCTCCGGCATAGAGGATATCGGTCCCGAAATTCACGCCGCCGCCAGAGGCAAGCCCCTTGATGCCAAAACCCTAGCCAAGGTGCGCACCACCCTGGAAGCGCTCCGTCTCCTTAGGAACCGGATTGTTCCCCATCGAGAAGAGGTGCCCTCACTCGCCGTCCGAGCATCAGCCATTGATGACTTTTCTCCTGTGATCAGCGCCATAGCGCATGCCATATCGCCGAACGGCGAGTTGCTGCCAAATGCCTCATCCAAGCTGGTGTCCCTCCGCCGCCGTGCGCAGGATACCCGTAGCGCCCTTGTGGACAAACTCCAAGCATTCATCGCCGCCGATGCCGAGCGACACTACATCCAAGAACCTATCGTTACCGAACGCGAGGGACGCTATGTAGTGTCCGTGAAAAGCGAGCGTCGCGGCGACGTGGCTGGTATCGTACACGATGTATCCAATACCGGCGCTACCTTATTCGTCGAGCCGTGGCAGACACTGGAAATGGGCAATGCCTTAAAAGAGCTCCAGATTGAGGAAGGGCGTGAGATTGAGCGCATCCTGACCGAAATCAGCGAGCTCGTAGGTAAGCTGAGTGCCGAAATCAGCACCTCGCTTGAAGCTGCAGCGGCTATAGACCTAGAGCTGTCCAAGGCACGCTACGCCGAGCGGGTGGGAGCTATCGAGGCCACAGTATATGCCCCAGACGCTGAGCATTCCCCCTGCATCCGGCTGGTTGATGCTCGTCATCCCCTGCTAGGCAGTAGTGCCGTGCCGCTCAGCATGGAGTTGGGTAGGGATTTTGCCATCCTCATGATCACCGGCCCCAACACTGGCGGCAAGACCGTAGCCCTTAAAACCATCGGCCTTTTATGCCTGATGACCCAAGCTGGGCTACCCATCCCAGTCGGCCTGGGCACGCGCTTACCCGTATTTGAAGGCATCTTTGCCGACATCGGCGACGAGCAGAGCATCCAGGAGACCCTCTCCACTTTCGGTTGGCATATGAGCAATATCAGTCGCATCCTGCGCGAGGCGAAAGGGGCCAGCTTGGTGTTGTTCGATGAACTAGGGGCCAGCACCGATCCTCAGGAGGGAGCAGCTTTGGCCCGGGCAATCATTCAGCATCTCCTGGATCACCGTATTCTAGGGGCAGCCACCACTCATTATACCGAGTTAAAAGTTTTCGCCCACGTCACACCTGGTCTCCAAAACGCCTCGTTCGACTTTGAGCCTCACACCCTTCGTCCCACCTATCACCTTACTCTAGGTACCCCCGGCGGCTCAAATGCCATCGCTACTGCCGAGAGCTTCAACCTGCCACCCGCCATCATCACTGGCGCCCGTAGCTCCTTAAGTCAAGGCGCAAGAGAGATGGAAACCTTGCTTGCCGGGCTCCGGGTTGAGCGAGCCCGTATGGCAGAGCTGACCCAATCTTTAGAGCGTGAAAGAGAAGAACTGGGCGCGAGCTCAGCCAAACTTAAGCGCGAACTTAAGAAGCTTAACATCGATAGGCAGCGTCTCATTGACGATGCCCGTGACAATCTGGTCGTCGAGATGTCCAACTTGCAAAAAGAGATCAAGTTAGCCGCCGCCGCCTTAAAACGCGAACGCTCCGAAGCAGCAGTTAGCCAAGCGCGCCGAACCGCTCAGGCAGTCCGAGGGCGTCTTGCCAAGACTTTCTCCGCCATAGAGACTATCCCCATGCCCGGGGACGATGTCTCCATAGCCGTTGGCGACAGGGTGTGGCTGAAAGAGGTTGGGGTGGCAGCTGATGTTATATCAATAAATGAGCGCACCGGTCAGATAGAGGCTACCTCCGGGCACCTCCGCTTCCGGGTAAGCCGGGAGTCCGTCAGCAAAGCCCCTCCTTCCAGACCGGAACATCCAGAACACCACCGCCCTCAGTTGAATTTGAAAGAGGTCTCGCCCGAGCTTGACCTGCGCGGGCGACGCGCTGAGGAGGTTGAGTCCTTGCTGGACGGCTATCTGAGCGATGCTGCCTTAGGCTGGCGGCGAAGTGTGCGTATCATCCACGGCTTTGGCACAGGGACGGTGCGCACCATCATCCGCGACCAGGCCGCAAGTCATCCCTTGGTGCAGTCTTTTCATGCCGCGCCACCCGAGGAGGGCGGTGACGGAGCAACCATTATCGAACTAAAGTGACGAAATGCCTGCTTTCCTCCGCCAGCAAAAGGGGGATTTGTAGCATCAGCAGCGTCTATTTATAAATGCCCGTCCGCAGCACACTATATCCTCAGATATCCCGCAAAACTTACCAACACCGACGCGCACTCTTGACGTATTGTTTGCGCGGAAACGACCAGTGCGCTTGGTCTATGATCGGCCTAGCCCATACTGTATAATAGTTCATACAATACCCAAAGGAGTCGGCTGTGGGCTATATCGGTTTTCTAATATCAGCGGTAAGCTTGGTTTTCATGCTTGTAGCCATAATTCCTTTCCATGGATGGCTCAACTGGTTCTTGGTGCCATTCGTCTGTATCGGTCTGGTGACAAGCCTGATGGGAGTACAGCGCAATAATGGACGGGTATTGGGCTTTATCGGCACCATTGTCTGTTCCATAGTGCTCATCATTTCCGCCATACGACTCATTATAGGCGGCGGCATAATTTAATAGGCCAGCCACCTGCGAAGGTAACCGGCCTATCTATCAAACGGTGGCAGCCTTAATTAGACCATTGGTCAGCAAGGTTCCCCAGCACCGGCAACTTGAACATCTCGTGCTGATAAGCCTTAACCATCAGGATGATCCAAAGGGCAAGCATCGCCAGCGTAATAATTATCCCGACAAATAGCATCAACCACAAGAACACCGAAAGTACTATCATCACGACATACAAAAGCAGTGACTGGATAGCGCAAAAGCGCACAAACTTTCTCTTATCAATGATCAGAAATACAATGCTGGCAATTAAGCCAATGCTAGCGGGGCAGTAACAAAGTAGACCCGCAGTATTTTCCTGGATATCGTTATTCCCGGCCATCTATTGCCCTCCCAAGTTATTTTTCATCAGATTATCTCAGCCGCTGGGCGGTGTCAATAGATTTATTGGCAAAATCTAACATTTTTGTATGCCCTTAATCCGATAACAGTGACTCCCAGCCGGCGTGGCAACCTCAATCACGTCCCCCAAGGATTTCCCAATTACCGCTCGGCCTATGGGCGAGATATGCGAGATTCTGCCCTTCGCAGGATTGGTCTCCTTGGGACCGACAACGGTATACTCTAGGGTCTGCTCAGACACCGTCTCGACCAGGATAATGGTGTCGCCCACCGCCATGCGATCTCCTCCCGTCCCCACTTCACCGATGATACTCGCTGATTTGATGGTAGCCGTAAGTTCTTGGATGCGCCCATCAATATGCCCCAGTTGTTCCCGAGCAGCCTGGAGCGGGGCATTTTCCCGAAAGTCCTTATCGGCAGCAGCGCGGCGAATCTCTTCCAGCACCTGCGGACGCTGGACCTTAAGTTCCGCCAGTTCCCGCACTAGATCAACATATCCCTGCCGGGTAAGCACCGCCAGCTCGGGCCTCACGGCACGCGTGACGCCACCGACTTTGGGCTTGCTTTTTTTAGCCTTAAGGTGAATACCCAGATTGGTTGCCGTCCATCCCTGGTCACGGGTATAGGCTAAGAATCTCCGCACGATCTCCAGTTTGCGGCTACCATCCGGGTCAGAAGGAGAAAATCGCCCAGCATAATGCTCCATATCCAAAGGCTTAAGACCGGCCAGGATTTTGGTCTTGCCCAGCCACTGCTCAAAGCGCTTTAGTTCGACCTGTTCCGTCGCTTCAACCACCGGATGATCGGCTAAATAGTTTTCCAGTGCACTTTCCACCGTTACTGCTTGCTCCGTCACTTACACTCCTTAAGATTGAATGGATTCAAAAGGCACCACGCCCGGCTAAGGGCGGCACCATGCCAATCAAAACCGATGTCATCGCTCCGTGCCAAGCGTTCAGCCAAAGCGTAACGTCTGGCTAGGCCGAACAAAAAACCCAACTGGCGGTCCCCAAGGAGCTCAAAGGCTCGGCGAGCATGCCGTCCCAGCCTCAGCTCACGTTCCAGCAGAGCGCGCCACTCCTGCTCATAGGCCGCCAGCGCCCTGGCAGACAGATCATCCTTGCCCAAAGCAGCCGTTAAGTGACGCGCGGCGATATCAGCACAAAGCAAGCCAAAATACAAACCGCCTCCGGTGAGAGGTTTTACCTGACCGGCTAGGTCGCCAGCTACCAGAAAACGCTCACCATAAGTTCGGGGTGGCAGACCCAAGGTAATGCCTCGAAAATCCGGGGGTGTACTTCCCTCCACTTTGCCACTGTTGCACAACCGTTCCAAAAAGCTTACGAAATTGGCTTTTGCCCTACGGCGCGCCATAAGCCCGATATGGGCTCGGTTCGGGGCAACGGGCACCAGCCAGGCAAAAAACCCTGGTGCGAATGTCCGGCCAACATAAACCTCAACCCCCACATCCTTGGCCATCTCCGCTTCGGCCTGCACACCAATAGTCCAGTCTGCGGCACTCTTCAGACCAAGACTGCCGGGAAGCCTAGAGCCAAAGCCTGCGGCCAAAACCGCCGCCCGGGCCCTGACCTCCTCTGGTAGGCCATCCCTGGAAACCTTAGCGATGATGCCGTCATCATCCGGCAAGAGAGCTGTAACCCGGGCCCCAAAAAGACCTTGGGCACCATGCGCCATCGCCACTTGGTAAAGCCGCCGGTCAAGCGCCGGACGGCCTAGGGCATGTGCCTGAACCCTGTCGCGCCTTACGGATATTGCCTCCCCCGCCGGGGGGAAGACCATGGCGCCATCAAAAGACTTAGCAATCAATTCTGGGGCTAGATCAAACCGTTTCAGGCACTCATCGCTTACTAGGGCAGTGCAGCAAATCCGACTATCCAGCGAGGGCTTCTGCTCCATAATAACCACGTCGTAGCCGGCTCGGGCAACCTCCGCCGCCACCCGGCAACCCACCGGCCCCGCACCGACCACCAAGATATCATGAATTTTACCAATCGTTGCAGTTGTCTGCGAAGACATACTCATAATTGCCCGATCTAACACCAAGAACGTTATTTTTTGTATCCAGCAATGCGCCGACAGACGATTGATAAACGATATAGAAATCATCCGGCATGGGCGGAGCAACAAGAATGAGCGCCATCATTGAGGTCGCGGTTTCCGTAATAGTTACCATTTACGCGGTTTCAATCTGGCAGGCAGAGAGTACGGCCAAAGTAAGGGCAGACAAAATTGCTTCTTCATCTCGTTTGGCTATATTTGCTAGAACCTATGTGACCATACTGGGTTTCCAGAACGTGTTTCTTTCTACTTAAATAATACTTCGTCGCCTTACTTTACCATCCCCATGCCGGCACACTGCGGGTTAGTAGGTATATAATCGGCATCAAGGGCGGGGTCGACCTCAATCGAGCCGTCATCCCCGCCGATATGAGCTTGCCAGTCAGAGAGCCCCATATTTTCCAAGGTGCTTCCCGGTCTATGATCCGTAAATAATGCGCTGTTACCGATAATATAATAGCAGTTGTTACCCATCACCGGATTGCCGTCGAGAGCAGACATGCCTCCAAGATCGTTTGAATAGCGGATCTCTATCATTTGGCGGCTGAAAGATGCCGGCTGGCATACAATATTGTGATGAATGTTCGGGTTGATGCTAGCAGGACGGCCAGCATAAGGCTCCCAATCCTGATATGTCAGCCCAAAGTAAATCGCGCTGTGATACAATCCGCCATTATCTACATTAACCAAGGTGTTGTTATAAACCTGCGCATCCTTGGAACCATAAAAACCGATACCCTCCCAGCCTGTATCAATAATCAGGTTATTGCGTACAACGCAACCAATATTCTCGTAATACCGCGGGTTAACCGTGATATCAAACCATTCCGGACTGGTATCAAAGCCAACCATGATCCCGGCACCGAATATGCGCTCAATGTGGTTGTTTTCAATCAGTACATCGGTTGCCCCGCCTTTAGCGTAAATCCCGTTTCCGCCGATATCATGAATGTAATTGTCTTGAACTAACATATTGTCGCCGTTGACATTATCAATGCCTTCAGCATTTGCTTCTCCGTCGAGCCAGTAGGGCTCATCGATTTCTGCCCGTCCTGAATTAAAAATTTCGTTGTTGCGGATGATGACGTTATCACAATTAGGTTTGATTTTTACGACGTCGTATCGTGAGTCATGCAAAACGCAACCCTCAATGATGATATCGGACGCCGCCGCCCAATCGTCATCACCCATCCAGCGCCATTTGGTTTCCAGACAAACAGCGTAATATCCTCCTATGACTTCGACGCTTTGCAGCTTACCGCCTGACGAATCAACATCGAAATATACCCCGGAGTCTTCCTCGTGGCCAGGATTGCAGATAGTTAGGTCAATGATCGCCCATTCACCGCTTGCAGACTTTATGGTGATATTAGGTCTGCGCACTCGGACATTTTCACCTTCATAGTAACGGCCGCCGCGCAGAATTATCGTATCGCCAGGCTCCGCAGCTGCCAAAGCCGCGATAATGCTCTTATACGGCGCGTCAATTGAACCGGTTGCCACAGCGTCATTGCCACCCGGAGAAACATAAATGCCATCAGCGGGGTCATCGTCAGAATTGACGAACGGCTTTGTAGTACGAAGGGAGCTTGGCGGAACGGTGGTTCCCGAGGCTGTGCTATTGCTGTTAATTGAAGCTGGCGGGGTGCTACTCCCCGATTCTGTATGGACGGCAGAGCTTGGCGCAACAGTGGTTTCTAATGTTGCGCCACTACTATTTGAAACCGCCGGAGTACTGCTACTGGAGCTTGTACCACCGTTCCCGCCGCCACCACAAGCTGTAAATATAAATACTGCGAGCGCGATGGTCGCAACAAGCATTAATGTTTTTTTCACGCCCATGCCTCCTGTAATTCCTTGTTCAACGTCCTTAGCATAATGAGTGGCAATGCTTTTCCTAAAGCCCCTTTCCCTCGACCCTTGCGGCTGCCAAGGTCCTTACTATACCACATTTCCTCAGGTTCAACGGGAACACACCGGCTGCTATGCCTGACAATGCGCCCGTCATGGTATCTTCTGCCATCCGCATGATTTGACACCAGCCATGTTGGCAAGGATGGGGCGAACGGATAACTGTCGGCTTCGTTGCCACCCTCCGTACCCCATGTTAGAATAGAAAAAACAGATTAGAAAGACCACCATGAAGAAAAGCTTAGTCATCGTTGAATCGCCGGCTAAGGCTCGCACCTTGAGCAAAATGCTGGGTACAAGCTATGTCATCAAGGCCTCCATGGGTCATGTGCGTGATCTGCCCAAAAGTAGCCTCGGAGTGGATGTAGAGCACGATTTTGAGCCAAAGTATGTTGTCTCACGCGACAAGAGCCAAACGGTAAAGGACCTTAAGGGTGCCGCCGCAAAAGCTGGCATTGTATACCTCGCCACCGACCCCGACCGCGAAGGGGAGGCCATCGCTTGGCACCTGGCGCAGCTGACAGAATCAGGCACTAAGTCTTTCAAGCGTGTCGTTTTCCACGAAATCACCGCCTCGGCCATCAAAGATGCTTTTGCCCATCCCCGCGAACTCAACCTCCGCATGGTTAATGCTCAACAGGCTAGGCGTATCTTGGACCGGTTGGTAGGTTATCAGATCAGCCCTTTGCTATGGCGTAAAATCAGACGTGGCCTCTCAGCCGGCAGGGTGCAATCGGTGGCGGTAAAGATCGTGGTTGACCGCGAGCGTGAAATTGAGGCTTTCAAACCCCAGGAATACTGGACCATTGAGGCCAAGCTCAAGAAAACCAAAGGAGCCGGCCCCAATTTCCAGGCCACCTTGATTGGATTCGCCGCTGGCGGCAAAATAAGCATCCCCAACAAAAAGATGGCAGATGCCCTGCTTGAAGAGCTGGACAGTGCCGCTTACGCCGTTCTCAAGGTGACGACCAAGAATACCAAACGCTCTCCTGCCCCTCCCTTCATCACCAGCACCCTACAGCAAGAGGCCTGGCGACGCCACCATTTTACCGCCAAAAAAACCATGGCGCTGGCGCAGCAGCTCTACGAAGGACTAAACACCGGGGTTGAGGGGGAGGTCGGTCTGATTACCTATATGCGCACCGACTCCACTCACATAGCCAAGGAGGCCTTGGCTGAAACACGCGAATTTATCAAGAGCAAATATGGCGCTGAGTATCTGCCCGAGCGCCCCCGGGTCTATGCCCGAAAGGTAAAGGGCGCCCAAGAGGCTCATGAGGCCATCCGGCCTACCCGTATTGATCGCGAGCCCAGCAACCTCAAGCCCTATCTCACCAACGATCAGCTACGGCTCTATCAACTTATCTGGCAGAGGATGGTCGCCAGTCAAATGGCAGAGGCGGTTTTTGAGAATACGGCTGTTGACGTAGAGGCCAAGCCCAAAACTGCGAAAAACCGCTATCTTCTACACGCCACCTGTTCGGTCAATGTCTTCCCGGGATTCATAGCCCTCTATGCCGAGCAGAAAGACGACGAAGATGATAAGCTCCCTCTTGCCAGCCTGCCGAAGTTAATTAAGGGCGAGGCGCTCACGCTACTGGGCCTTACCCCTACACAGAGCTTTACCAAACCACCATCCCGCTACACCGAGGCTACTCTTATTAAGATATTGGAACAAAACGGTATCGGCCGGCCTTCCACCTATGCCCCCATCCTCTCCACTATTTTAGATCGCGAATACGTGATCAAAGAAGCCGGTGCTTTCAAGCCGACTGAGCTTGGGGAGTTGGTCACCGATCTGTTGGCCAATAATTTCAGCGACATCGTTAACATCGACTATACCGCACGCATTGAGGACGAACTGGACAAGATCGTCAGCGATGCCGAGGATTGGGTACGAGTGGTGCGCGGTTTTTACGGACCGCTGGAGGATAATCTTTCCAGAGCCTCAGAAAGTATTGAGAAGATTGAGCTTGCCCCAGAAGTCTCAGAGGATATCTGCCCCCAGTGCAACAAAGAAAAGCTGCTGGTGAAAGTCGGGCGCTATGGCAAATACATGGAGTGCCCCACCTGCATCTTCCGGCAGTCATTCCGCATCAGCACGGGCGTCCCCTGCCCCGGCTGCCCGGAACAAGGGATGCTTGTCGGTCGCTACAGTAAAAAAGGCAAGCTGTTCTACGGATGCGATAAATTCCCCAAGCATAAGTTCGCCCTTAACTATCGCCCTCTTATGGAGCCTTGCCCAAAGTGCGGCGGTCTGCTCATGGAGGCAGGTAAGCAAGTACGCTGCTATGAATGCAGCAAACGCCGAGGCGGAAAACACAACGCCCCACCCCCATTGGGCAGACAAGTACGATCCGCCAGCAAGGCACGACCGGCTTCAAAGAAGCCATCCAGGGCCCGGGTCGGCAAGAAAGGTTAGCCAGATCCACTATGTCAAATAATTTTAATGGCTATCTCGACCGCTACCTGATCTACCTAGAGGCCGAAAGGCACGCCTCGCGCTATACCGTACGCAATTACAAAAGCGATATCAGAGGAAACATCGGTGATAACGAAAAGGGCTTTCTCCAATTTCTGACACAGCACGGGGTAGCCTCGCTGGAAGCGGTGGACAAGCGTTTATTGCGCGATTATCTCAGCCACCTTATAGACCAAGGAGTCGCCAAGGTCTCCTTATCGCGCAAGCTTTCGGCTATTCGCTCTTTCTACCGCTATCTCTTACGCGAAGAGCTGATAAGCCGCAACCCCATTGAAGAGGCATCCTCACCCAAATTGGACAAGCACCTGCCAAGCTTTCTGAGCGCAGATGAAATGGACCGCCTCTTAAGTTGCCCCGACTCCTCCACGCCACATGGCTTGCGCGACCGCGCCGTCATGGAGCTCATCTACGCTGCCGGTCTGCGCGTAAGCGAGGCTGCCGGCCTGGATAAGCTAAGCGCCGACCTTGACGGCCGCACCCTGCGCGTTCTGGGCAAAGGCAACCGAGAGCGCGTGGTAATTATGGGTTATCCCGCCGTCCAAGCCCTCTCCACCTATCTCAACATAATCCGCCCGCTATTTGAAAAAACGAAGACAGAGCCAGCCCTTTTTTTGAACTATCAGGGGAAACGTCTCAGCCCCCGTTGGATACAAAAACTTGTCTTGAAGTACGCTGCGGCAGCAGGACTAGAGAAAAAAGTGCACCCTCACCTCTTGCGCCATACCTTTGCCACTCACCTGCTTGATGGTGGCGCCGACCTCCGGGTCGTACAAGAGCTCCTAGGCCACGCCAACCTGGCCACCACGCAAATCTACACCCACGTGACCCAGGCTCAAGCCCGCAAGGTCTATCTAGCCTCTCACCCTATGGCCCAAGCGGAGGCAGGCGATGAACACTCTTAAGCGTCTGGCTGGCCTCCGCGCTCAGATCAAGCAGCAAGGACTGGCGGCGATATTAGTTTCCAGTGCCGAAAACCGCCGCTATCTGTCAGGCTTCACCGGCTCGGCGGG
>JGI24702J35022_10000203_pt1 | contig 32508 bp, 28 predicted proteins | sample TergutTh196P4_FD_35022 | JGI IMG/M metagenome (IMG submission 35022) | reverse complement strand
AAGACATCCGGGGTGTTCCAATTGGAATCCCAGGGTATGACAAGCGTTTGCGTAGGGCTTGGCCCGAAGAATATAGAGGATATTACCGCCATCATCGCGCTATATCGCCCGGGCCCTATGGAATCCATACCGCGTTTCCTGGAATGCAGCAGGAATCCTGAGATGATTACGTATAAACACCCTCTCCTTGAGCCGATACTCTCCGTTACTTATGGCTGTATCGTTTATCAGGAGCAGGTTATCGAAATATTCCGCAAGCTGGCCGGGTTTTCCCTTGGTCAAGCTGATATGATACGCAGGGCAATGTCGAAAAAGAAAATAGCGGAAATCGAAAGGGAAAAGAAGGCTTTTATAGACGGAGATCCCGGGCGCTTTATTAAGGGCGCGGTTGCAAATGGCGTTCCGGCAGCCGTCGCGTCCGGCATATATGACGAGATATACGCTTTCGCCAATTACGCTTTCAATAAATCTCACGCCGTGGCTTATGCTATAATTTCTTATCAAACCGCTTATCTTAAACACCATTATCCACAAATATATATGGCGTCGCTGCTCAGCTCGATACTCGACTGGTCGGAAAAGGTAGCGGACTACATAAACGATTGCCGTGAGATGGGGATATCTCTCCTGCCGCCGGACATCAATAAATCGTACGCGATGTTCTCCGTTTCTGGAAACGATCTCAGGTATGGGCTTGTGGCTGTAAAGAACATCGGGCAAGGCTTTATAAACGAGGTGATTGCGGAGCGCTGCAAATACGGGCCGTTTAGCGGTTTTGAAGATTTTTGCAGACGTATGTACGGCGGCGACTTGAATCGGCGCGCCCTTGAGAGCCTGATAAAATGCGGGTGTTTTGACGGATTGGGTGCAAACAGGCGCCAACTGATGATGATTTGCCAGACTGTGATAGACAGCGTCGCAGATCATAAACGCCGTAATGTCAAAGGACAGATGGACCTGTTTGGATTGTCCGGCGACGCTGGAGAGCATATTGGGGGCGGTATCGAGTTGCCGGATTTGCCCGAGTACCCTAAGGGTGAACTCATGCGTATGGAGCGGGAGGTCACAGGTCTGTACCTCTCCGGACACCCCATGGACGAGTATCGTGAAGCGGCGCGCAGGGCGGGGACTGCCGGAATTGGGGATATACTCTTGGATTTTGCCCGCGAGAGTGGCAATGTCAAATACTCGGACGACCAGCAGATAACGGTTGCCGGGATCATCGAGTCGGTTAGGACGAAGCCGACGCGAAACAACACGCTGATGGCATATCTGACGCTTGACGACGGTTCCGGGAACATAGAGTTGCTGGCTTTCCAGCGGACAATAAACGAATACGGCGGGTATATGCAAGCAAATACGCCGGTCGTCGTCACAGGAAGGCTGTCCGCGCGCGATGAGAAGGAACCGCAGATTGTTATAAACACGCTCCGCCCGATTTCGTATATTACAAATGCCGCTGATATGTCGCGAAGCGCGGGATTAGGAAAAAAAGGGTCGGAAGCAACACGAATAGGCGACGCGAGCGAAAAACAGGACGTTACGGGCGGATCAGCCATGAGTGCGCGAGACGAGTCGCGGGACAAAACTCTGTATGTAAAAATACAAAACGAGGACAAGCTGGAATATGAACGTTTGAAGCTGATACACGCGATGTTTCCAGGCCGCTCTCGGTTGGTAATCCATTTTTGCGACACAAACAAGAGCGTCGGATCGACATGTCTCATCCACGACGCTTTTGTTGGCGAACTGCGAGAGATGCTAGGCGCAGAAAATGTCATTGTTCGCTAATATCAATAGAGGGAGGGCTCAAACATGTATTGCGCTGGATGCGGGCAGGAAATCCTGAACAGGACGAAATTCTGTCCTGTTTGTGGTACGGTAGCGAGCCGCGCCGTCAAACCGACAGTCAACAGGAAACGGCATAATCTGTTATACTACTCAAGTATCGGGGTTGTTATACTAAGCGTGACGCAGGCTATCTTTCTAAACCCTTTACTTGAATCTGATTTTTCGATATGGAATCGCTTTGCGTATATGCGGGGGATTCCCTGGTTTATTTGCACAGCGTTGCCTACAGTTATGGTTGCGCTTGACTTGTTTATGGTTATTTCAGGCGTCGTAGGCTTTTTGATAGCGAGTCGAACAAGGATAGCCGGTTTGTCAAAAGTATTGGGCATCGGTATTTCTGTCGCCTCCGCAAGCCTTTTGGCGCTTAGGATCGCGCACAGTCATGTGGTTTTCAGGTCGGTAACATTGGGCAACTATAAAAATATGGCGCCGGAAACTGTCTGGGCGCTCAGGTCGGAATACTTGCAGTCAATATATATTTTATTTGTATTCGCTGGCTTAGCGGCTATTTTGTCATTTGGCTATATTTCTTTTTCCTTAAAGCTGAGCAAACCAGCTTCATCAAACGCGGGCAAGATAATGGTTGTTTTCGGTGTTTTCGGCTTGGCAGGCAGTTTAGCAGGTGTTTTTCGTGGCCAATCGGCAGGTAGTGGAGTACCTTTGGTTGCCGCTTGGGCGGCAGTTGCGTTTGGGGTTACGCTCATAGTGGGGATCGCGGGCTTATCAAAGCGGCGCAGCCCGTCCGCGCGAGCCATTTGGGGATTGGTCCAGCTTTTTGCTTTCACTTTCTGTATACTCCTAACAATTTATTGCGCGTATTCCGCGATGCTTCAAAGCGAGTTCTTTCGCGACGGGCCGTTTATTTGGATTGCCGCCCTATCCTGTGTTTTAGCCATTTTCACGCCGCTCACAGCATTTTACGTATCCGGCGCGACTTTTTTAAATTCCGCTGAGCAGTCACATATTAGTTGAGCAGTCACATATAAATTGTTACTTTTCAGTGGGTGTCCAAAAACTCGCAATGGTTACAGGCTCCGCACACAAGTTTTGACAATTGTACAAGTTTTCGCCACAGTACCAGTGCGTTGCCTGTAACCAACCTGTGTTTTTGGATGCCCACTGAACAGTTTCTATAAATTGTAACTTTTCAGTGGGTGTCCAAAAACTCGCAATGGTTACAGGCTCCGAACACAAGTTTTGACAAATGTACAAGTTTTCATCGCAGTACCAGTGCGTTGCCTGTAACCAACCAGTGTTTTTGGATGCCCACTGGACAGTTTCTATAAATTGTCATAATTGACTGTGGGAGCTAAAAAAAATATTGTAAATCATCAAAATATTGTATATAATACCGAAGAAGAACGTTGACCGCTTACGTTTTTCCTGTTCCCTCGGGTATTAGGATCGATGATCCACGAGAGGTAGGATTATCCGTATGGGTAAAATTATAGCAGTGGCTTCAGGAAAGGGCGGAACCGGGAAAACCACGACCGTCGCCGCCGTGGCGTCGTGCCTTGCGGCGCTTGGGCATAAGACGCTTTGCGTCGATTTTGACTCTGAGATGAAAAACCTCGACCTTTCGCTTTGTATGTCGGATTACGCAGTCGCGGATTTTATGGATGTAGCGCGCGGCGGATTGAACATTATGGAAGCTTGCCATGAGAGCCCGCTTATCCCGTGTCTGTTCTTTCTGGGAGCGCCTGCTGTATATGTCCCTGACGAATCGGACTCCGCAGCGATTGAAGAAATGTTTGGTGAAATTCGAGAGGAATTTGATTATTGCGTAATTGATTCTCCGCCTGGCATCGGCGCGGGATTCAAACTTACTCACTGCGCGGCGGATATGTCGATTATTGTGACGACAGGAGAACTACCAGCTATGAGGGATGCTCAACGAGCCGCAAGAGCAGCCCGCCAAATGGGCGTGAAAGATATCCGGCTTGTGGTAAACCGCCTCTTACGCAAGAATTTCAAATTCATGAGCGCGACTATAGATGATGTGATAAACACAGTCAGCGCCCGGCTTATTGGTGTTATTCCTGAGGATAAATTGGTTTTCATGTCCCTGCATGATAACATTCCCCTCATTTTAAATAAAAAAAGGCTTTCGGCTTATGAATTTCTCGACGTCGCCCGAAGGATAACAGGCGAAAATGTGCCTTTACAAATTAGATAATGATTAGTTAATGAAAGAGGATGGTATTTTTGAATGTGGCGCTTTTGGCTCATGATAGAAGAAAGGAACTGATGGTTCAGTTTTGCATCGCTTATTGCGGAGTGCTGGCGAACCATTCAATATGCGCGACAAATACGACAGGTCACCTTGTCAGCGAAGCGACAGGGTTGCCAATAACGCTTTATTTGTCGTGTAATCAGGGCGGCAGCCAGCAAATAGGATCACGTATCGCGTATAACGAGATCGATATGGTATTGTTCTTTTGCGACCCTCTGCTCGTCGATGAGTATCAGGGCAGCGTCAAAGATATAACGCGACTTTGCGACCAATACAACATACCGTTCGCCTCAAATGTCGCAACCGCCGAGGTGCTGATCCACGGGCTAAAGCACGGTGACTTTGGTTGGCGCGATATTGTCAACCCCAAATAGCGCCGCTGCTCGCGAGCTCTGGTATAACAGTTAATGTTCAGAATAACAAAATCTAGGGAGACCACGCTATGGAAAAAGTCAAACCGCGCGTTTTGTCAGGTTTTATGGAGCTGTTGCCTCGGCAGCAGGTATATTTTGACTTGATCGCGAGGAAACTCCGGGAATCGTTTTCGCTTTTTGGCTTCACTCCTCTTGACACCCCGCTGATGGAAGCGGCGGAGGTTTTGCTCGCCAAAGGCGGAGGCGAGACGGAAAAGCAAATATACCGTCTGCGAAAGGGCGACGCGGATCTTGCTTTGCGCTATGAACTTACGGCTTCACTGGCAAAATATGTGGCTATGAATTACAGTCAGCTAACGTTTCCGTTTCGCAGATATGAAATCGGCAAGGTCTACCGCGGCGAGCGCGCCCAAAGGGGGCGTTTCCGCGAGTTCTATCAGGCTGATATCGATATCATTGGCGACGGGTCGCTGGATGTGTCAAATGAAGCTGAAATACCAGGCGTCATTTACAAATGTATAACATCGCTCGGTCTTGAGCGATTCGCCATTAGCGTAAATAACAGAAAAGCGTTGGGTGGTTTTTTTGAGATTGTCGGCGTCGGAAGAGCGTCGACGGACGTTATGCGCCTGGTAGATAAGCTCGACAAGATAGGAGCGGAAAAACTTGCAGCCGCGCTTGTAGACGACGTGGGTTTATCGGTAGCCCAAACGGATGAAATCCTTGGTTTTATTACGTATCAGGGAGACCCTTTTGATGTTTTGGATAGATACATCGGAAAAAATCAAATGTTTGATATCGGCGCCGCGGAGCTTGTTGCTGTTAGCCGACACATTAAAGGTTTGGGCGTTCCGAACTCGCATTTTAAGATCGATCTGTCGATCGCGCGCGGGCTGGATTATTACACCGGGACCGTATATGAAACATATTTGGCTGATTATCCACAGGTCGGTTCTATTTGCTCCGGCGGGAGATATGACAATCTGGCGGAGTATTATACGGACAGGAAGCTGCCGGGTGTGGGCATATCAATTGGATTGACGCGGTTGTTTTTCATCTTGCAGGAGCAAGGGTTGCTGCGTGATTCCGTTCTATCGGCGCCAGCCGACGTAATGATCATCCCAATGACTGAAGACCTCAACCAAGCTATAACCCTGGCGACGTCTATGCGCGGCGCCGGGCTGAGAGTTCAAGTTTACGGGGAGAATAAAAAGTTCAAGTCAAAGCTATCATACGCGGATAAGCTAGGCGTCCCTTTTGTCGTTTTCCTTGGCGAAGACGAAATAAAGAGCGGGACGATAACTGTCAAAGAAATGTCGAGCGGGTTGCAGACGACAGCCTCAGCGGGTATACTGACTGCCGGGATCGTAGAAAAGATAAAGGTGCTCCGCGAAGGCCTCCCAATCAAGGAAAAATAACTAATTTTCAATCACATGTTTCAAAAAATGAAAATATTTGCGAAATTACTGTGACACGCAACGTTTGTGTAACATTTAGGAGGTATACTAAAATTTATACAGGAGCCGTTTGTCTGTGAGTTCACGCTGCAAGTAACGCGAATGTGCTTGTGGCTATTTTGCTATTCAGACAAAAAATATCCAAAATTACAAATGATAGGAGGAATTAAAAATGTTCAAAAAACCGCTGATAGTACTATTGATTATTTCCATGTTATTGATCGGCGTGGTTCCTGCCCTTGGCGGCGTCATCCCGCCGGATAGCGGAGATATTGACGTAGCGGCAATCTCATTCTTCGGCGAAGCCGCGCGGGCGCTGCAAGATACGGAAGAAGAAAGCTCTAGCTATATCTCTTCGATCATCCTGACGCTGGGAAGCGACACGATGGTTGTGGATGGGGAAAAGACGTCAGTTTTATCCCCGCAAACAGACGGAAGCCAGGAGCTACTTCCGATTGTTGATATCGCCGAAGCTCTGGGCGCCGAGATCGACATCAACGCGGCGACCGGAGAGATCGCCATAATGGACGACGGAGGGATTGCTGTACTTGATGAGCCCCAACCTTCAAAAGACGCGCAACTATACGACATACAGAAAGTGGCAGACGTGCTGACCCTCGACTATACAGTTGAAGGGGAAAGCATAATCCTTACGCGGCCGTTCCAGTCAAAGATGCTCCTTGTCAGGATGAAATCGGGTAAACAACTGCCCGGCTTGTACGGCGCGGCCGATTCCGCGTCGGACGGCAAGGGAAGATACGTGCTGAAATTTGATTCGATTTCACAGGCAAAAGAGGGTTATGAGGCGATCAAAGCATTGCCGGATTGCGAAAACGTCGCGCCAAACAGGGCCATTTTCGCGTTCGACGCACCGGAAGCTGGGGAGCTTGAGCTGTTTGCGCTACCAGGGCCAAACTGGGGCGCCGAGCGAATACACGCTGAACTAATGAAGGGGTATCTTACGGCAAATGGCTATACCAGCAACGATATAAAAGTCGCGGTCATTGACTCGGGGGCGCTCAGCATACACCCGCATCTGGCGGGCAGGGTGATACAAGGACGTAATTTTTCATCCTCTCAGCCTGACAACCCTGACTATACAGCCGACGGGTACGGCCACGGCACCCTTGTCTCCGGGAATATCGTCACATGCACCCCAAACAATGTGAAAATCATGCCTGTGAAGGTTCTTAACAATTCGGGACAAGGTTTGGAAACACATCTTACGGACGCGATTATTTGGTCGGCTGACAACGGCGCGAAAGTCATCAATATGAGCCTGGGCGTGATAAATTCAGACGACGGGCCGGACTGGGATATGAATATCAAAGAAGCTTGCGAATACGCGGTATCAAAGGGTTCAGTTATCGTTACCGCCGCAGGTAACGCTGGGAATGGCGAAGTTCCACTGGATACGAAATTCGTTTCGCCAGCCAGATTGGATTGTGTAATTACAGTGACCGCCACCGATAAAAACGACGAAATTGCTGATTTCTCGTACTTTGGAGACGCTGTTGATGTCGCCGCTCCAGGTGTGGATATCCTGTCAAGTTCTTTTGCGAACACGTATAGGCCGTTCAGCGGAACCTCTGCGGCAGCGACTTTCGTTACAGCTGCCGCAGCAATGATAACCCTCGACAAACCAAGCCTTGGCCCCGAGGGTTTGAAAACAGCCGTTACATCAATCGCCATAGACCTGGGCGATACAGGATGGGACAGAATTTATGGCTGGGGCCTGATAGATTTTGCTTTGTATCCAACACACGTACACAACTGGGGTGCCGGTATAACAACGCCGCCGACGTGTACCGAAGACGGATATACAACCTATATCTGCACGATCTGCGGAGAGAAAAGAATTGAAGCTGGCGCCAGCGCAACAGGACATACGGAAGGCGAAAAGGTTACAGTAAAAGAGCCAACTTGTACAGAACTGGGAGAATGGGAAATCCGATGCGAAGTTTGCGACGAACTGCGCGACTCTGGGACAATACCCGCTACAGGACATACGGAGGGAGCCAAGGTTACGGTAAAAGAGCCGACTACAACGGAAAAAGGCTTGTGGGAGATCCGATGCGAAGTTTGCGGAGATTTGATCAAATCCGGGGAAATACCGGCGCATGAGCACGACTGGAACGCTGGCATAACAACGCCGCCGACATGTACCAAAGACGGATATACAACATATACCTGCGCGGCTTGCGGAGAGAAAAGAATTGAAGCTGGCGCCAGCGCAACAGGGCATACGAAAGGCGAAAAGGTTACGGTAAAAGAGCCGACGTGTGTAGAATTAGGAGAATGGGAAATCCGATGCTCGGTTTGCGAAGAAGTGCTCAAAACTGGTACAATACCCACAATAGAGCATACGGAAGGCGAAAAGGTTACGGTAAAAGAGCCGACATGTGTAGAATTAGGGGAATGGGAAATCCAATGCTCGGTTTGCGAAGAAGTGCTCAAAACTGGGACAATACCTACAATAGAGCATACAGAAGGCGAAAAGAAAACGGTAAAGGAACCGACCACAACAGAAACAGGGGAATGGGAAATCCGATGCGAAGTTTGTGAAGAATTGCTCGACTCTGGGGAGATTCCCGCCAAAGGCGTAATCAACGTGGTATTTAAAAGCCTGACAGCCAATGGTAAAGCCAAAACAGACACGACGACGGCGCTCACGCTGACTTTCGACCGGAAGATCCCATGGATGATCGCTGATTATATCAAAGTAACTGGAGCGACGAAGGGTACGCTGACCGGCACAGGCCCGGAGTACACGCTGAGTATTTCCGGCACATGGGTCGAGGGCGCTAAGGTGACCGTCACTGTTAATCATCCTGTTAACTACGAGGTCACGCCAGAATCGTTGGTCGTTTTCGTACATAAAGCTGATACTCCAGGTTCGTCCAGCTTTAATGACGGACAACAAAAAACAACCCAAGGATCGCCCGTTGTTGACAGCGTCGAACTTAAGGACAATGACCAGCAACCGCTAACTGGAGTCTTTGCGGCATTTATCAACGGCTATCCCGATAACACCGTACGCGGGACAATGACAATAAGTAGGGAAGAGTTTGTAAACATCCTATATAAGACCAGCAACCCGGATAGTTTGCCGCAAACCAACCCGTTAAACCAGACATTTAAAGACGTGGCGTCAAGCAGATGGTCGTACGACGCTATCGAATGGGCGGCTGAGGCTGGCGTCATTGAGGCTGACAGCCAAGGCAATTTCCTTCCAGCCGCTCCGCTCACCCGCGCCGCGATGGCTGAAATGCTGGTCAGGCGCGAGGGTTGGACGGAAAAAGCTATGAACACTTTTACTGATATCGGCGCTCACCCGCGCCGCGACGATATCCTGATGGCGGTCAAAGCAGGTATATTCAAAGGCTATACCGATGGGACGTTTGGCCCTGACAATTTCGCCACCAGATACGAGGTGATCACGGCGATGGTACGTTATTTGCTGGGCAGTGAGCCTACGGATGATATGTGGGAAGGCATACCGGTCACTTTTGTAGACATATCGCGCGACCACTGGGCATATAAGTATGTGGCGCTCTCGACGACCGGATACCTGCCTCTTCCAGCAGTGATGTAGTAGTAGACAGAAGCAAACGTGAATACGGAATTTTCAAGGGGCGCGATTATCGCGCCCCTTGTTTGATGCTGAGTATTTCAGGCTAAACGGCCAGTATTTGAATCTCGCCTTTTACGGCGGTCAGGGCTACTTGCTTCACGGGGTGGGCGTAGTTAGAAATCATTTCAACGGCGATCCTGTCTTCTATCGCTTTTTGGATCAGGCGGCGGAGATTCCGGGCGCCGTAAGCCTGGGAGAATGACTTCTCCGTCAGGTAGTCTACTAAGCTGTCGTCATAGGTTAGTATGATTGGCTTTTCTGCCATTGAGTCGCGCAATTCGTCAAGCATCAGACGCGCTATCGCCTTGAAGTTGTCTTCAGATAGATAGTTGAAAAACACGATCTCGTCCACGCGGTTGATAAACTCAGGCCGCAGGAAGTCCTTGAGAGCCTTTTCCGCTTTTTCCTTGCCCTGCTCGTTTACTGTGCGGTTGAAACCGACCGCGCCGTCCTTTTTGTCGCTGCCGGCGTTTGTAGTCATGATTATCACTGTATTTTCGAAATTTACCAATCGCCCGTGCGCGTCTGTAATATGCCCGTCGTCTAGTATCTGGAGCAGAATGTTCAATACGTCCGGATGGGCTTTTTCGATTTCGTCGAATAGTACGACGCTGTATGGCTTACGCCGGATTTTTTCCGTGAGCTGGCCAGCTTCGTCGTAACCGACATATCCAGGAGGTGAGCCAATAATGCGCGACACCGCGTGTTTTTCCATGTATTCGGACATGTCAAGCCGTATCAGCGATTCAGTCGAATCGAATAGATCCGCCGCGAGCCGTTTGACCAACTCGGTTTTTCCGACGCCGGTCGAACCGATGAAAATAAAAGACACAGGCTTGCGTTTGGCTGATATTCCTACCCGGTTGCGCCTTATCGCCGCGCATACATTGCTGACCGCGTCGTCCTGCCCAATAATGTGCTTCTTCAGGCGGTTGTCGAGTTCTGACAGACGCTTGAACTCATCCTCGCGGATGCTTGAAGCGGGGATCTTTGTCCATAATTCGATGACACGCGCCAGATTGTCGAGCGAAAGCTCCGGCACGCCCTGGCTTTCAAGTTCTTCAAACTCATCTGACAGCCTAAGGTCAAGGCTGCGTATTTCAGCAAGGCGCGCGTAGTCGCTGCCGTTCGGCATTGAAAGGATCATCTCACGTTCCTTCTGAAGGTCGGCTTTTTCCTTGGCTATTGTGTCTTTGCGCGTGATCAGCTCGCTTTTCAAGTTCATGTCCGAACATGCTTCATCAATTAGGTCGATGGCCTTGTCCGGTAGGAAGCGGTCGGTTATATACCGCTCAGATAGGACGACGGCTTGTTTGGCGATTTCATCGGAAATAGATACGCCATGGTATGCTTCATAATAGTGTTTTATCCCCATGATAATGTCAATCGATTCGCTGATTGATGGCTCAGCCACTATAACCGGCTGGAATCTGCGCTCAAGCGCGGCATCTTTTTCGATGTGTTTTCTGTACTCCGCGAACGTCGTCGCGCCAATGACCTGAATCTCTCCCCGCGACAGCGCGGGTTTGAGTATGTTCGCGGCATTCATCGACCCCTCCGCGTCGCCCGCTCCAACAAGGCTATGAACCTCGTCTATGACAAGGATAACGTTACCGTGATTTCTTATCTCCTCGACCAGTCCCTTCATGCGGCTTTCGAACTGGCCCCTAAACTGGGTACCCGCGACGAGCGCAGTCAGGTCAAGGAGGAAAACCTCTTTGTCGCGTAGCTTGAACGGCACGTTCTTCTCATAGATGCGCTGGGCTAGGCCTTCGGCTATCGCTGTTTTACCGACGCCTGGCTCGCCGATGAGACAAGGGTTGTTTTTTTGTCTCCGATTGAGTATTTGCACGACGCGTTCGGTCTCTGTTTCCCGCCCTACTATTCTGTCGAGCTTTCCGCCCGCGGCTTTTCGTGACAGCGAAATACAGTAGTTTTCCAAATACTTCCGTTTTTTTCCGATGGAGGCGTTGTTCTCTTTTTCTTTCGGGTCACGGTTTGGCCTCGGAAAATCCCGGGGCGGAGTGTCGTCTGGGCCGCCGAAAAGCCTACTAAGGAATGGAAAAGTTGCTGTCTTACCGTCATCAGTGGTATCTTCCGGTTCAGCAAGCCCTTCTACGCCGCCCATCGCTTCCATCATTTCATCAGTCAGGCTTTCGAGGTCCTCGTCGGTCAAACCCATTCTCTTTATGATATCCTCAACAGGCTTGATATTCATTTCTCGCGCGCACTTGAGGCAAATACCCTCGTTTGAGGACTGTCCGTTTTCGATTCTGGTTATGAAAATCACAGCCGCGTTTTTTTTGCATCTTGCACAAATTGTTGGTCGCATTAGTTTTTACCTACTTTTCTGTTTTTCATTACCACCACATACGTATTGACATAACTGGCCAACGCTGCGAACATCAACGCTATCGCGCCGGAAATCATCAATGTCGCCACTTCGCGCGGGATTTCACGAAACAGCATGATCGCCAGGCAAACGAGAAAGAATACGACCGTCGATGTTTTGCCGATGTTATTTGACGCAGGTATCTCAACATGCGCCACCTTGTGTACTATAAATCCGCCAATTGCCATTAATATCTCCTTAACGCCGGCCACTATTACCGCCCAAATTGGGATGATCCCGTCTATAGTAATGCATGTCATGACCGCGATAGTCATAAGTTTATCTCCAAGCGGATCCAGGAGTTTGCCAAGATTTGACGATGCCATTAACTTACGCGCCAGAAAGCCGTCGAGAAAGTCGCTGAAAGTCGCCAAAGAATAGACAAACACAGCATAAATCTTTATAGAACTCGCGTCGGTAAAGTATACCACTATAAATACTGGAACAAGGCATATACGAAAAAAGGAGATAGTATTGGGAAGCGCGCTCACCTTTGTCACCACCTTCGTCACCACCTTGCGTCAAATGCCCAGCATATTTGCTATTGGATTATTGTTGACAAAATAATTGAGTACTGTCGTTTTCTCCACCGTCGATATAGCCAGCAAGCCAAAGTACCTAACAACTGTAGCTATCGCCATAACAATGAGGAACCCTTTCAAAAGGCCTAAAGCCACGCCCGCCACGATGTCGACCATTTTGAGGCCCGGCAGGGAAAACACAAAGTTAATCAGATTTCCTATTACCGCGAATATTATCGCCGCCAGCAAAAAGGCTATTCCAAATAGGGCGACGAATGCCAGAATAGAAGACAGTTTGTCAGAAATCATGTCCGAGAGCAGTCCCTCGGCGTCGTCGTTGATTACTCTTTCGCAGACGCTTTCGGCTGCGGATTCGGGAAGCCCGACCTGCCGCAGCGCGGTATAGGCTATCCTGAATTCGGTGGAATCTTTTTCATGGCTGATAGTATCGTATCTGGTATCTTTCTCAACAATTTCGTTGAGGGTGGAATCAATTATGCCACCGACGAAAGGCTTAACCACGCCTGTCAATTCTTCTGAGTACGCCGACGCGGCGATATTAGCGATAATCATAGCAACGATAAGGGAGACGACGCCAAAAACACCGCGAATTAACCCATTTCTATACCCGCGCCAGCCGCAAAACGCGATTATCGATATAATGGCTAAATCTATAGCAAAAGTTGTCAATGTCAGGCGCTCCCTCCAAGTGAAACATATATTAGCTTTCAGCGTCAGACGGTTTGAGTATTACTGCGAAATGGTCTCCAGCTGCAAGAGCCGCTCCGTTTCCAAGCGCGAGTACCAGGCTTGCCCCCGCCGCGACAGAGAGGTTCCCGGTCGGAGGGCGTTCGATGAGTGTTTCATCAAAGAAACTGATACCGTCATTGCGCAGGGCGGCCAGGTATCCTCCGCCTGATGAGATTGATACAAGCTCGTGCTCGGTGGGGAGTTCTGCGATCAAAATCCCTTCAGAGTTGAGCGTCACAAGTTTTCCACTGTAGCCGATTCCATAATCAAGCAGATGTAACGTAACAAAACTATCGCTCAACGCGTATGCGCCAAGCCGTTTGCCGGGAAACGTGTATAACTCGCTGGCAACGCCGTTTTTGTCGATTGTAATCAACGATTCCGCCGTAATGACGGAGAGCTTTCCGTCTGGCTGATACCATATGTCGATGATCAATCCGCCGGGTAGATCAAACGCGTTGCCGGAAACTTCGCTGCTTAGGTTATTGTAAAACGTTATTCTGCTGCCACCGTCTGTAAGGTTCAATACAGCCAGGCTTTTGTTGTCCGGCGAAAGAGCCGCTGACAGGATATACCCGCTCGACAGGGAGACGCTATAATAGGGATTTCCTTTGTCGGTATACACGGTAGCCACGCCCTTATAGCCCCCGGAACCCTTTGCGCATATACAGAACCAGCCATTTTGGTTTATTGAAGCTGAAACAACTTCGCTGCTTGCTATAATTGCTGAAATGGTTTTGGACTTATTGAATACGCGTACATCCGTACCTCCGATATCGAACGCGATTCCCAGCCCGTTAGCGGCGGAAATCGCCGGGCGGGACATCCGGAACGTATCCCTCAAAGTCTCGTCGCCTGCCATGTCTAGCACCTGTACGCCGAGCGTGCCGGCAGACGCGAGTGAACCGCCCAAATCAGCGAAAACCCTGTCCCGGCCGACGTCGAAATCAAATTCCTCCGCCACTTTTGTCGGCTCACGGGAAGGTAACAAGTCTGATAGCCACGTAAAACTAAAACCGCGTCCCGTTATGAGTGATATGGAGACATATGTCAGCGCCGCCAGAGACAGGAGCGAACCTATTATTCTTACAAGCCTACGCCTTATCTTCTTCGGGCTTTTCTCGCCGGTCATGTTTTTCTCCCAAGATGTGTGCCAGTCGATTTTTGCAAGTGGTTATTATATCATGTATAATCTTAAAAAGAAACAAAAATTACATGAACATTTCCCCAATTTCACCAGCGTACCAAATCCCAGTCATATACAACCCGTCGCCCGGCGCTGTTGGTCCCGCCAAGCGTCTGTCCTTAAGCTCAAGCAGACATAGCAGTTCGTCCGGCGATATCTTCCCCTCGGAGACATATATCAAAGTTCCTGCCATAGCTCTGGCCATATTATATAGAAATCCGTCAGCGCACACGCGTAGCTCGACAATCCGGCCCATGTCCAAAACTTTGTACCAATACACTGTCCTGACCGTTGTTTTTGTCATGCTCCCAGCCGAACGTACAGCCGCAAAGTCGTGTGTCCCCACAAAACTCGCCGATGCCTGCTCCATTGCGCCGATATTGAGTTTGCGCGGATAGAAGTATGCTCTTGTTGAGTAAAATGGATCCCGCACCTTGGAAGTGTATATCCTGTAAGTATACTCTTTTTTGACACATGACAAATTGGCGTCGAAATCGTCCGGGGCATAAAGCGCCCGTTGCAACGCTATGTCCGGCGGCAACAGGGAATTCGCGGCGAGCGGCAAGCGATCCGGCGGAATGCTTGACGATGTGCGAAAATTAAAGCAGTAGCATTCGGCGTGGACGCCGGCGTCTGTCCTTCCGCATCCGCTTACTTTGATTGGATGGCCGCAAAGGCGCGATAGCGCGGTTTCAAGGGTACCGGCTATGGTGGCTTCCTCCTTTTGGACTTGCCAGCCGTGATACCTCGCGCCATCGAACATCAACCGTACCGCAATGTTTTTCATAATAAAACAACATCCTTGCACTAATACTAAGCAACAGTTCAGAGGCCACCCAACAACACAGTCGCGGTTACTACAGCCGAGCCGCAAAGCAAAGCCAGCCAATCTCTCCAGTTCGTTTTCAGCTCTTTCATCCGAGTTCTGCCCTCGCCGCCCCGGTAACAGCGGCTTTCCATAGCGACAGCAAGCTCGTCGGCGCGGCGGAACGCGATAATGAAAAGAGGGATAATCAGCGGCAGGATAGCTTTCGCCCTCTTAACCGGTCCGCCAGTCTCGAAATCCGCGCCCCGCGCTTTCTGCGCGCTCATTATATTGTTTGTTTCCTCGATCAGCGTTGGTATAAACCGCAGCGCAATGCTCATCATCATGGACAGCTCGTGGATAGGTAGCCGGATTTTCTTCAGTGGGTTGAGCATCCGCTCCAGGCCGTCGGTCAGGGCAATAGGGGAGGTCGTGTATGTGAGCATGAATGTGCCGACGATAAGCATTATTAGGCGGGCCGCTGTGAAAGCGGCTGTAAGCAAGCCTTCGTGAGTTATTACAACGAAGCCAAACTTGAAAATCACGGTGTTGCCGCGGATAAAAAAGATATTTAGAAATACCGTGACGAATATGATTATGAACACCGGGCGCAGTCCGCTCAGCAAAGCTTTCGGCTTGATCTTTGACAATAATACGTATATCATTAGCGCAGCCAGCATCAGCGCGTATGCCCAAATACCTCTCGCGGCGAATAGGGACGTGATATACGCGATCGTGACTACCAGCTTGACCCTGGGGTCAAGCCTGTGGATTATCGTGTTTCCGGGGAAAAATTGGCCAAGTGTTATATCCCTAAGCATCGCAGCCACCGCCTACTGCCGTCGCTGCCGCCATATCTTTTCTTAGCGCGTTGATCGCGTTGCGCAGTTGCGCGACCGTATAAATATCTTTCTTGATTGGTGCCCCGCGCGCGCGAAGGCTCATGGCGACAAGCGTCGCTTTCGGCGCTGTGAGTCCAAGCAACTCTAGCTGTTCGTTTTCGGAGAAGATCCGCGCCGGAGTCCCTTCCATGGCGACGCGACCGTTATCGAACAAGATTATCCTGTCGACAGACCGCGCTATCTCCTCCATGTTGTGAGTCACCATGATGATAGTTGCGCCATGCGCTGCCTTATAGCCCATGATATTCCGGATTATTTCATCGCGCCCACGCGGATCCAGCCCTGCCGTTGGTTCGTCGAGTATTAATGCTTCGGGCCGCATCGCGATGACGCCCGCGATCGCAGCTCGGCGTTTCTGGCCGCCCGAAAGCTCAAATGGCGATTTTTTCAACAGCGGTTCTTCGAGTCCGACGAATTCGGCTGCTTCGTTTACGCGGCAACGGACCTCCGTTTCAGGCAGCCCCATGTTTTTTGGCCCGAAAGCGACGTCGTCGTAAACCGTTGTATCGAAAAGCTGATATTCCGGGTATTGGAATACAAGCCCGACCCGGAATCTGGCCTTACGCGCGTAGTCTTTTGATTCGTGGATATCGCGACCGTCTATCAAGACGCGCCCGGTCGTCGGTTTGAGTAAGCCGTTTAAATGCTGTATAAACGTCGACTTCCCCGAACCCGTGGCGCCGATGATGCCGAGGCATTCGCCCTTTTCCGCGACGAAGTCTACACCGCTTATCGCGACTCGCTCAAATGGTGTGCCTGAGCTGTATATATGGGTTATTTTCTCTGCTTTTATAAACGGCAAAGTTCACGCTTCCTTTCATCAGTTCCTGAGCGCCGCGTAGATCGCTTCGGCGCATTCGTCAACTGTCAGCGCGTCGAGAGGGAGGTCGAAGCCGTCATTTTTCAGTTCGCGTAGTAGTATAGCCGTTTCCGGTACATCAAGACCCGACTGACGCAACGTTTCAGCATCAAGGAACACCTCGCTCGGCGTCCCATCCATGATTATCTCGCCGTCCGACATAACGACGACCCTGTCCGCGTTGACGGCTTCATCCATGTGGTGTGTTATCAACGCTACAGTAACGCCTCGGTTGTCGCGCAAATCGCGAATGACCTTTATGATGCTCTCCCTGCCGCGTGGATCGAGCATAGCGGTCGGCTCGTCGAACACGACGCACTCCGGCCCCATCGCCAACGCTCCGGCTATTGCCACACGCTGTTTCTGACCGCCGGATAGCAGGTGAGGGGCGTGCTGCCGATAATCGTACATATCTACGATTTTTAAAGCTTCGTCAACGCGCCGGCGTATCTCGTCCGGCGGGTATCCAAGGTTTTCCGGCGCGAAGGCAACATCTTCCTCCACTATGGTGGCGACGATCTGGTTGTCCGGGTTTTGGAATACCATACCGACCCTGCGGCGGATTTCGATCAGTAAGCCCGGATCGGATGTGTCGGCGCCGCCCACAAGGACTCGGCCGCCCATTGGCAGCAAGATGGCGTTGAAATGTTTCGCCAAAGTCGATTTGCCAGAGCCATTATGCCCGATAATGGCGACAAACGTGCCTTTTTCGATCTCAAGGTCAAGTCCTCGCAATACTATATTTGGAGCGATATCGTCCGTTGAGGTATAAGAAAACTCCAGTTTTTCGGTTTTGATGATGTTATCCACTCTGATCGGCCTCCCATCTACACACGGCGCCGCAAGGCAGCGGTAAGCCGCTTGACGTCACGGGAATGCCGATTTCGCCGCATTGCGCCCGCCCGCCTAGCAGTGACTGGACGACATATTTCAGTGTCGAGGGCGCTAGTCCCGCCGTGTAAGAGCTTATCAGCACGAATAGCGGGTCGTCGCTTATGACGCCGGTGCAGAGCTTTACAAAATCATACAGCCCATCCTCCAGCTTCCAGACCTCGCCGGACGGGCCTCTCCCGTAAGACGGAGGGTCCATAATCAGCGCGTCGTATTTCCGGCCGCGCCGGATCTCGCGCTCGACGAACTTAGCGCAATCGTCGACTATCCAACGGATCGGTTTAGTCGCAAGCCCTGAAAAACCTGCGTTATCCTTAGCCCGCGAAACCATGCCGCGAGCAGCGTCAACATGACATACTGCCGCGCCCGCCGCCGCTGCCGCCAATGTCGCCCCGCCGGTATACGCGAAAAGATTCAGGACGCTCACGGCGCGCCCAGCCGCGTGGATTTTTTCCGTAACGAATTCCCAATTCGCGGCTTGTTCCGGAAAAAGCCCGGTATGTTTAAAATTCATAAGGCTTACACTGAACGAAAGGTCGCCGTAACCGATTCGCCAACTATTGGGCACATCGCCCCGGAGCCACTTTCCGCCGCCTGATTGCGAACGCTCGTAGAGCGCGTCCGGGTTTTGCCATCCAGGATGCGTTTTCGGCGTCCGCCAGATTGCCTGCGGGTCCGGCCGGACGAGGGTAAACTGGCCCCACCGTTCCAGCTTTTCTCCGCAGGAACAGTCGAGTAGTTCATAGTCAACCCATTTGTCGGAGCGCCACATTGAATTATCCACCCTTCTACGCTAAAGCGGTCTTTGCCCACAACCCAAAGCGCGGTGCCAGAATTCAGAATTCAGAATTCAGAAGTCAGGAGTCAGGAGTCAGAATACGGGGGTTGGACGAGGGAATTTTGTTGTTTTTTATTTACTCCAACAATCCATAAGGTACTAAAAATGGGTTGTTAGGGGGTCCATATCCGCGTCCATAGTCGCGTACGCGTTTAGGTCCATGCCGGCGCGCGAGCCGGCAAGGTATTCATAGTACCCCTGACAGCCTATCATTGCGGCATTGTCGCCGCAGAGGTTGAGCGGAGGTATAAACAATGTTCGCCCTTCCGCTTTTGCCGCCTTTAAAAAATCGGCGCGTATACGCGAATTAGCGGCGACTCCCCCCGCGATCGCTATTTTGTTGCGATGGAATTCAGCTGCGGCATTCATTACGCGAGGCACGAGTATATCGCTCACGGCAGCGGTAAACGACGCGGCGAGCGAGCGTTTGTCCAAAGCCTCGCCCCTTTGCTCCGCGCTGTGGACGGTATTGACAATGGCGGTTTTCAGCCCGGAAAACGACATATCGTATGGAAATCCCTCGATTACGGGGCGGGGCAGGGGGAATATCGAATCGTCGCCGCCTTGAGCCAGCTTATCGAGCTTTGGCCCACCAGGGTATCCCAAACCAATAACGCGCGCGGCTTTATCAAAGCATTCGCCCGCCGCGTCGTCGCGGGAACGTCCGACTATTTTTATATCTGTATATCCGCGTACATCAACAATGAGGCTGTTCCCGCCCGATACAATAACGCATAGGAACGGCGGTTCAAGTTCGGGATACGCTATGTAGTTAGCGGCAATATGCCCCCTTATGTGATGAACTGGAATGAGCGGTACGCACAGCGACATGGCAAGGCCTTTGGCGAAATTCACGCCAACAAGCAGCGCGCCTATTAGCCCCGGCGCGTATGTTACCGCAATGGCGTCAATCTCGCTTTTGGATATGTTGGCGTTCTTAAGAGCTATTTGCGCAAGTCGCCCGATAGCCGACACATGGTTGCGCGATGCGATTTCAGGCACGACGCCGCCATACAACGCGTGCATGTCGGCTTGGGAGGATACTTCGCTTGACAGTATCTTGCGTCCGTCCTCCATAACGGCGACCGCAGTTTCATCGCAGGATGTTTCTATAGAAAAAATAATCATATACCTGTCCTGTCTGTGTATATTTTCATTGCGTTGTATTCTACCACACAGCCGACCGCGTCCGCAACTTAAAACTTTCGCACGATCTTTAATAACTTAAAGTTACAAAATTGTGTCTTCTTTATTCCACACTATTTTATTCTACTTTAGTTATGTATAATGGAATGAGCCCAGTTGTTGGGCGGAAAGGAGCGGTTATTATGACAAAAAGAAACAAGAAGACGGTATTAATTGTATGTATAATGGCGTTTGTATTCGCGGCGACGCTGAAGGGCGCGGTTTGGGATGCGCGCGCGCGCGAGTTGCTAATGACCATCGACACCGGGGCTTACGCAAATTTCGCGATAGAGCCTGATGGAAGCCTATGGGCTTGGGGGTCAAATCAATACGGACAGCTTGGAGACGGCACGACGGCTAGCGTTTACGTTCCCAAGGAAATAATGAAAGGCGTAGTTTCAGTTTCAGCAGGCCGTCTCCATACAGTGGCAATAAAAACTGATGGAAGCTTGTGGGCTTGGGGCTGGAATGGTCGAGGGGCGTTTGGAAACAGCGTCGATCCGGCATTGCGGCCCAATCCAGTAAAAATAATGGATGATGTGGCAGTAGCCGTTGCGGCTAACAATAATACTTTCGCGATAAAACGCGACAACACCCTATGGGTATGGGGACAAAACACGTCGGGTCGCCACGGCGGAGGCGCCGCGTACCAAAGCAACCCGGAAAAAATAATGGACGGCGCCAAAGCGGTTTCGGCATCCGGAAATTTCGCGGTAGTAATCAAGACTGATAACAGTTTATGGGCATGGGGCTGGATAGAAGAGGACCAAACAGCGGGCGGAGTTGACGCGGACAACAGCTACACTCCAGTAAAAATCATGGACAGTGTCGCTTCAGCGTCCACCGTCGGCAGTTATACGATGGTTATTAAAACTGACGGCAGTTTGTGGGGGTGGGGCAGTAATACATATGGGCAGCTTGGGGACGGGACGACCGTCGACCAGCCGCGCCCCGTCAAGGTCATGGACGGCGCGGTCGCTGTCACGACAGGGGACTTACACGCTATGGCAATAAAATCTGATGGCAGCCTCTGGGCTTGGGGGTTGAATGCGGAAGGCCAACTCGGAGACGGGACGACCACAAGCCGGAAGACGCCTGTAAAAATAATGGACAATGTGGTCGTTGCCGCAACCGGCTACAATAGTTCCATAGCAGTCAGAACCGACGGTAGTATATGGACATGGGGTTCCAATTATTACGGTCAGCTTGGGGATGGGACTACTATTAATCGGAACAGGCCTGTTAGGGTTTTTGAGGGCGCGCAGCTTTCAGGGAATCAGCCGACGCAAATACCAGGACCGACGCCAGTACCAACACCAGAACCCACGTCAGTACCGACGCCAACACCGACACCAGTACCAGTACCAGAACCAGTACCAACACTTGCGTCTACACCTGTTCCCAGCGAAATAAAAGTGTTCCTCAACGGACGTCAACTTACGTTCGATGTGCCGCCGTGCATACAAAACGGCAGAACTCTCGTCCCGTATCGCGTCATATCAGCGGCTATAGGCGCGGCGGTTGGCTGGGATGAAGCAACGAAAACAGTGACCGTGACAAAGGACAAAAGTATAATTGACCTGACGATCGGCAGTTCTGTAGCGAAGATAGACGGCCGGATCGCGCCTATCGACCAGCCGGCGACCATTGTTGACGGCAGGACGCTTGTCCCTTTGCGGTTCATTGGCGAAGCGCTCGATTTGTATGTTTCCTGGACCGACACGGATAGGACTGTCACTATTGTGAGCAAGTAACGCCCAAATGAGTAAATGAGAAAACTGAACTATCTTGTTAAAATTCTATTTGCGATTTTGGATGAATGATGCTAAAGTATAATTCGTTGACAATTGTGTTAACTATCGTGCGCAAAACCAATTTTTATTGAAAGGTTGATCATTATATGTCTGGCATCAATATCATTATCGAAGGCTCCGGAAAACACTGCCATGTCACGCACGAAACGCTCGAAACGTTGTTTGGAAAAGGATTTGAACTTGTGGTAAAAAAGTGGTTATCACAACCGGGACAGTTTGTAACGCCCCATAAAGTCACGGTATTTGGCCCGCGAAAATCGACTGAGGTTTCCATTATTGGACCTTGCAGAAAGGCGGATCAGGTCGAGCTGTCCTTAACAGACGCGGCCTCGCTGGGGTTCCAAGCGCCGATTCGTGAAAGCGGCGATATCGGCGGCAGCCCAGGATGCAAATTGGCCGGGCCTTGCGGAGAGGTTGAAATAAGCGAAGGGGTGATTATAGCAAAGCGCCATATCCATCTTACGCCGGAAGACGCGGCGGAATATGGCATTTCAGACAAACAGATCATCAAGGTCAAAGTCGGCGGCGACAGAGCCCTTGTATTCGAAGAGGTAGTAGCCCGGGTTAACCCTCAATTCGCGAAGTATATGCACATCGATTACGATGAATACAACGCGGCGGCAATCTCCGGACCAAACCCGATTGGCGAGATAATCATATAGCGTCATATAGCGGAAGGCGTCCGGCAAAACCGGACGCCGCTTTCGTTAGAAGCAGTAAGTAATAAGCGTTATGCCAGCGCCGTCATATCAGGTTTAGTACGACAGTGAGGATAAGAAACGTGCCGGCGAACCATTTCGTCGCAAGAGCCAGGCGCGCGTCACGCGATTTCGCTTTGTTTTTCGACAGATATGTTTCGTTCTGGCCCGTGAAGGCTGACAACCCGGAGTTTTTACCGGATTGGAGGATGATGATGCAAATAAGCGCGACGCTTATGAGGAGTTGGACGATTACAAATATGAGTTTTAGGATATCCATACGCAAGCCAGTCCTTTCGAGTGTTTGATGTAAAAATCGCCGCCCACATCTGTTTAGCGGCGGATGCTATTCTAGCACACAGCCCATACGATTGCAAGCATTTTTTGATAACTAGGACGCCTAAGGGGAGATTAATATGTTTTTTGATACACACGCGCATTATGACGACAAGCAATTTAATGACGACAGGGAGGAGTTGCTTGGTTCGATGAACGGAGCGGGAGTCGATCTCATACTCAACGCTGCGAGCAATTTGCGTTCTTCAAAGTTTTGTTTAAAACTTGCGGACAAATATTCATTCATTTACGCGGCTATCGGCGTACACCCGCACGATTCAAAAACGATGAATGACGCGACGGTATCCGAGCTTGAAAAGCTACTCTCGCAACCAAAGGCGGTGGCTGTAGGCGAGATCGGCCTTGACTACCACTACGACTTCTCGCCGCGCGATATACAAAGGAAGCGGTTCAGGGAGCAACTGGAGCTTGCTAGACTCGCTGCGAAACCTGTAATCATTCATGAGCGTGAAGCACTGGCCGACACGATTGACATCATCAGAGATTACCGCGACCTAATCGGAGTGTTCCACTGCTTTTCCGGCAGTTGGGAAACGGCGTCTACAATACTCGATATGGGCTGGTACTTATCGTTCACTGGCGTGATAACGTTTCGTAACGCGCGCCGCGCGCTTGAGGTTATCGAAAAAATGCCAGCCGACAGGATTATGCTAGAAACGGATTGTCCGTACTTGGCGCCGGAACCTATGCGAGGAATGCGCAACAGTTCGTTGTATCTGAGATATACAGCCGAAAAAGTCGCGCAAATACGCGGCATACCAATCGAAGAGGTCGCCGCGCTCACGATGGAAAACGGACTTAGGTTTTTCGGGATCAGTAAATACGAAGAAAAACGTGAATAGCGCAAACGTTATCGCTACGGCAGCTCCGCCTATTCTGCCGAAATAATAAAATGATACACCGCTTGCTCGCCGCGAATCATTGATATCTCCGCGCCAGGCATAGCGGAGCTGATTCGATTGGTTGCCGCTTTCGCTTCATCATCCCCAATTCCTTCGCCAACGAAAACAGTGACGAACTCGGGAGAAAAGCTGGCGAGCGCGTCGGCGACCGCGTCAATCACCGCGTCGGCGTCCGGCCCGCTTGCAGCCAGAGAATCATCGATCAGGGCTAGATACTCGCCCTTTTTAATTTCAGCGCCTTCAAAATCCGAATCGCGCGCCGCATCAGTTATCAGTGCTGTGCGTACACGCTTCGCAGCTTCCGTCATGCTTGTGGTCATTTCGTCAACATTGCTCAAACCGTCGGCGGCGAGCAATGCGGAGATGCCTTGAGGGATGCTTTTTGTCGGAATCACTATAACGCGTTTGTCCGTCATAGAGACGCATTGCTGCGCCGCCATAATGATATTCTTGTTGTTTGGCAGGACAAACACAACATCAGAGGGCGTTACGTCTATTATCTTAAGGATGTCCTCGGTTGAAGGGTTCATCGTCTGTCCGCCCGTTATTATCCCGCCGACGCCCAAGTCACGGAAGACCTCCTCTATCCCTGCTCCGGCGCAGACGGCGACCATACCAAACTCTTTGGAATCGCCCGCTTCATCTTGATTTAGCGCTTTTTCGAACTCTATCGAGCGTGCGGCGGCGCCGTTGAGCAACAAAGCCTGGGAATGCTGCTCACGCATGTTTTCGACCTTTACTGACAGCAGCGGGCCATAGTTCAGGGCTTCGGTGAGGATTATACCCGGCGTATTCGAATGCGCGTGTACCTTTATGATCTCGTCGTCGTCTACCACAACGACGCAGTCGCCGCGTTTGTCCAGAAAATCCCTCAGTCGGTTGGCGTCGGTTTTGAACCGCTTTTCCGCAATAAACTCAGTGCAGTAAATATACTTGATATCCTCGGCGGCAAATTGCGCGAAATCAGCTTTTTCGCCGTCGTCGGCTGACGGTGGTTGCTTGGTGAGTACGACGCCTCGCATAGCTTTGAGCATGCCGTCGAGTATATACAAGTACCCTTTTGCGCCGGCGTCGATGACGTTTGCTTTTTTTAATACGGGATTCTGGTTTACTGTTTCAGCTAATGCGACATAACCTGTCTCCAACGCTTTTTCAAGCACTATCTCTATATCGCGTTCCGTCTCGGCGGCGGCGGAGGCGGAACCCGCCGCAAGCCTAGACACTGTGAGGATAGTCCCTTCGGTGGGTTTCATTACGGCGTTGTACGCGGACTCGACTCCAGAAAGAAGCGCGGAGGCGAATTGCTTCGAGTCCGCCGAGTCGACGTCTTTCAAACGTTTGGCGAACCCCCGGAACAGTAACGAAAGTATAACCCCGGAATTTCCGCGCGCGCCGCGAAGCAACGCGCTGGCCGAGACGTCCACCGTGTACCCCAGCGTGCCTGGCGACATCGACGCGAGCGCCTTCTCGGCGGCGTTCATCGTTAAACTCATATTTGTACCGGTGTCGCCGTCCGGTACAGGAAAAACATTGAGTTCATTGACTTCCTGCTTGTGGATTTCAATGGCAGCTGCCGCATTCGTTATCATTTTTTTATACAGCTCGCCGGTAACCTGCCGTGTCAAACAGCTCCCCCCTTTTAGCCGATCATCATGGAATCGACGAATATGTCAATGCGTTCGACTTCAACTCCCGTGCCTTTTGTGACCTGATATCGGACTTGGTCCATAATGCTGTCGCATACAGCCGGGATATTGACTCCTTGATCGACAGCGATGCGGAGTTCTATTGATATTGTGTCGTCATCGTTATAAGTAACGTGTACGCCCTTGCCCATCGATTCTTTTCTCAAAAGGTGTACCAGCCCGTCGGCGACGGAGCGGACGGTCATCCCCTTGACCCCGAAACAGCTCGTGGCGGCGTCTCCTGTGAGGTTGGTGAACACTTCACTGGAGATGTTGATGTATCCGGATTCGTTTTGAAGCCTAATCATTATCTTCAGCTCCTATTCAAAACATTCATCAAATTGTCATTTTATAGCCATGCTAATATAATATAATACAGTATTGCAGGAAATGCAAGAAAAAACCGGTGTCGTGTTTCAAGCTGTCACTGTTCAGATGGCATCCAAAAACACAGGTTGATTACAGGCAACGCACTGGTAGAGCGGTTAAAACTAGCAAAAATGGCCAAAACTTGTGTGCGGAGCCTGTAACCATTGCGAGTTTTTGAATACCCTCTGAACAGTAATTTCAAGCTCAGGCGTCATGGGCAATTAACCCAGGGCCGAGCGGCTTTCCGCCAAGCAAGTGAAAATGCATATGCATTACTGTCTGGCCGCCATCGGGGCCTATATTGGTTATGACGCGGAAACCGCTCCGGAGGCCTTCGTCCCGGGCAATCTTCGCTATCGCTTCGTAGCATTTCGCCGCAAGACTTGAGTTTTCAGACGTCAAATCCGCAGCCGAACCGACGTGCTCTTTTGGGACGACAAGTATATGCGTCGGCGCTTGTGGAGTGATGTCGCGAAACGCGTATACGTGCTCGTCTTCATAAACGCCTTGCGAAGGGATGCCCCCCGCGATGATTTTGCAAAAAATACAATTTTGCATAACTATTCCCCAGTCCTATTCATCACATATTCGATTGCTGCTTCAAGCGCTTGGTTCAATTTGCTGACGTCTTTGCCTCCACCCATTGCGAAATCAGCTTTACCGCCGCCGGAACCGCCGCAAAGTTTTGCCGCTTCACGTACCAATTCGCCAGCTTTTGCCCCTTTTTCCACCGCTTTCTTCCCGCAGGCGGCCATGAGCGTTACTTTATCATCCTTGATAAAAGCAAGCAGCGCCACTACGCTTGTTTCCCATTCGCGAAGCATATCCGATATTTGCCTGAGCTTATCAGCGCCAGCGTCAGCATCAACGTCATCTATAACGGTCGCTATGACCTTCAAACCTTTCAGGTCTCTGGCGCAGTCGAGCATCTGGCGCGCCTCTACGATTGCTTGTTTTGCTGTCGCGGCGTCGAGTTTGGAACGTAACTCGCGCATGGTCAACGCTTGCTGTTCAATCTTCCCGCGAAGTTCCTCCGGTGCCCCTGCCTTCAACATGCCGGATAGCTCGCCCAGTTGCCTTCGCGCAGCGCTTAAGGATTCGAGGGTCGCCATACCTGTGAGCGCTTCTATCCGGCGAACGCCTGCCGCAACGGAGAATTCGGAAATAATTGAAAAAGCGCCAGCCTTTGCTGTGTTCTCTAAGTGCGTCCCGCCACAAAGCTCTATTGAACCGCCCATTTTCACCACACGCACCAAATCGCCGTACTTTTCACCAAAAAGAGCCATCGCGCCTAGCTTGTTCGCTTCGTGGATCGGCATGACGCCAGTCGTAATTTGGAAGCCGTTGAGTATTGCCGTATTAACACGAAGTTCGATTTCATCAAGCTCGTCACGCGTGAGAGCGGAAAAATGGGTGAAGTCAAACCTGAGCTTGTCGGGTTCTACGAGCGAACCCGCTTGCCTTACATGTTCGCCCAAGACTTCGCGAAGCGCTTCGTGTAGAAGGTGTGTGGCAGAGTGGGCCCGCATGATAGCGTGGCGGCGGGCGACGTCTATTTCCGCCGTCACAGTATCGCCAACTGACAGCGAGCCGGAACGCATAGCGCCATAATGTAAAACCTTGCCGCCTTTGCTGGCTTTCGCGCCATCAACCTCAAAGATGGCGTCTCCAAGCGCAATGACCCCGAAATCTGATGATTGGCCGCCCATTTCAGCGTAAAACGGCGTCTTGTCAAGAACAATAATATCGCGATCGCGCGCGACAGGCTCCGTTGTTTCAATGGGTTTGGAAGCTGGGCGGGTAACAGGGCCTGTTGCATCCTGTCCGCCCGGGCGTTGCGGCGCCTCACGCCCTATTTGCGTCGTCAAGCACAGTTCGCCATCCGAAACAATGGCTAGTATTTCGCCGGTATCTCTTGTGTTTTCATATCCGGTAAAAGTCGTCGGGGTGTTGTCAAGCCCCAAGTCGATACCAGCCCAGGCAAGGTCTCCAAGCGCTGCGCGAGCCTTCCTTGCTTGCGCGCGCTGTTCCTCCATTAACGCTTCGAACGAAGTTGTATCGGCATCCATATTGTTTTCGGCAAGGATCTCGATTGTCAAATCAAGAGGGAACCCGTATGTATCGTAGAGTTTGAACGCGTCGGCGCCGGACAGCGTAGTTTCACCCCGCACTTTGTACTGCTCGATCAGACCTGAAAGTATCTCGGCGCCTACATCGATTGTTTTCCCAAAACACTCCTCTTCGGAGCGTATGACGCGGGCGATAAACCCGGATTTCTCCGATAAATCAGGGTAAGCGCCAATATTTTCATCGATGACTGCGCCGCAAACGTCCCACAGAAACATGCCGGATAGTCCGAGCAACCGGCCATGCCTCGCCGCGCGCCGCAAAAGGCGTCGCAATACATAGCCGCGCCTTTCGTTTGATGGCAACACGCCATCACAGATCATCATCGTAGCCGCGCGGATATGGTCGGTTATAACACGAATTGAAACATCCGTTTTTGTCCCTTCACCATAGGCGACGCCGCTGATTTCGGAAACTTTTTTAATGATCCGAATAATAGTATCGACTTCGAACATGCTGCCGACGCCCTGACAGACGCAGGCGAGCCTTTCAAGGCCCATGCCAGTGTCGATGTTTTTTTGGCTCAGTTCTGAGTAGTTGCCCGAACCATCGTTATCAAACTGTGTGAATACATTGTTCCAGATCTCAACGTAACGGTCGCAGTCGCACCCGGGCGCGCAATCAGGGCTGCCGCACCCGTTTTCCTCGCCCCTGTCAAAATAGACTTCCGAACACGGGCCGCACGGACCTGAGCCGTGATCCCAGAAATTATCATCCCTGCCAAGGCGTGAAACGCGCTCTGGAGCGACGCCAACGACGTTTGTCCATATATCGAACGCCTGGTCGTCCTCTGTGTAGACGGAGGGATAGAGCAGGGAGGGGTCCATTCCGAGGCGTTGCGTGAGGAATTCCCAGCACCACGTAATCGCTTCCGTCTTGAAGTAGTCTCCGAACGAAAAGTTGCCAAGCATCTCAAAATACGACCCATGCCGCGATGTTTTGCCAACGTTGTCGATATCGTTGGTGCGTATACACTTTTGGCAAGTACACACGCGTTTGCGGGGCGGTTCCTGCTCGCCGGTAAACCAAGGCTTCATCGGTGCCATACCCGAATTGATCAGCAGGAGGGACGCGTCGCTACGCGGTATGAGAGGGAAACTAGGCAACCTTAAGTGGCCCTTCTCCTCAAAAAACGCAAGGAACATCTCCCTTAATTCATTCAATCCATACTTTTTCAAAGGATCAAGCCTCCTGCCATGCAGGTTGCGCATGGCTCATTTCAGTAGTGATTCGATGAAGTCCGCTATTTCGCCGACAGTTTTATGCTCATAGACGGATTCGTCAGTCACAGTTATATTATATTCGCTCTCAAGCGTCATGATCAACTCGACAAGGTCAAGCGAATCAGCGCCTAAATCGCCCATCACATCAGTTTGTCTCGTGATTTTGCTGGGATCGACTTCAAACTGCGCCGATAGCGCTTCCCGTATTTTTTCAAATACCATAGTTAATCGCCTTCCTTTTTTGTATTGCCATAACACGTAATAAACATTATACCCATTCGCGGAATTGTGGCGACGCGCCGCCGGAATTGCCGCCGGAATTACCCGAGCGCTCATTGTTGCGACTGTAAGCGACCACAATGCGTCTGTTTGGCTCGCTGCCGACCGAATATGTCGAAATATTCTCATAGTTTTGAAGCGCGGAATGCATGACATGGCGCTCGTAAGCATTCATTGGATCGAGCGTTATGTTCCGCCGGTATTTTATTACCTTGGCGGCTGTTCTTGAAGCGAGGTTTTCAAGCGTTTCGTTCCTCCGTTGTCTATAATTCTCCGCATCGATATTTATCCTCACGCGTCCCGGGGAAGCGCGATTGATCACATAATTCGAGAGATGCTGGATCGCATCGAGGGTTTCCCCGCGACGACCGATAAGCGCGCCCATTTCGTTACCTGTCAGTGTCACGCTCATCACATTATCCTCCTCTGTTATGTCAATATTGGCCGCAACGCCCATCCGGTCGAACAGCCCTTTGAGAAAGGTTTCGAGATTTGCCGTCAGTTCCCCCTTAGACTCATAAATTACCTTGACTATAGCAGGCGAACTCTTCAGCCCTAAAAACCCAGTTTTTGCCCTTTCGATTATCTCGACAGATACATCGTCCCGCGTCAGCCCCAACTGCCGCAAAGCCAGTTCTATCGCCTCATCTTCAGTCTTTCCAGAAACCTCAATAGATTTTGTCACATTAAACCCTCCATTACTCCTAGTCGTCGAAATCCTGGTCCGGCGCGCTATCTTCTTCCGGCGCGAAATCCGTCTCCAGTCCGCTATCCCCACCGTCCATGTCGCCGAGCGATCGTAAATTCTCATCATCCTCAGTTCCTGTGTATCTGTCCGGAATGTACGCGCGACCGCGCGCATGGCGTCTGTCGCCAACCCTGCTTGGTTCATACTTTTCCAATCCGCCGTCAGGAATGTTTTTCTTTTCCCATTCTACTGTTTTGTCAAGCTGCTCCTGTTTGTCACTTTTCTGCTTTTTACGCTTTGAGGTATTCGGATTCCGCTCGGCAAGCCCTTCCGCCTTCCTCCGCTCAGTTTCAATCCGCTTTGCTTCTATTTCAGCTTCTTTTTTCATGCGTTCTTCATTTTTTACGGCGTCCTCGGCATCCAATTTCTTTGTATATCTTATGTTCAGCCAGACATCCTGCGCGATTTGGATAACTGTCCCTATCGTCCAGTAAAAGCCGAGCGCAGCAGGAGTAATGTATGCGAAATAGACCGACATCAGCGGCATGAGCATCATCACAACCTGCATCGAATTGCCTTGGCCTTCAGACGTATTCGCGGATGGGAGCATTTTTCTGCTTATCGCGCTTGCAGCAAACTGTGTCCCGCCGGAAATCAGTGGTATGAGGAAAAGTATAAAGCCTTCCACCCAGGCGCGCGTATCGCCCCGCTCAGCGGTCCAAAGGAAATTCCACTGTGGCTGCGCGCCAAGGTTGATCCCAAGAAAGTCGAAATTTAGCATACGCAAGCCTGAGATACCCAGTTTTTGGAACTCGTCGAAGAAACGACTTATCCACTGCGCTTGGTCGATCTGTGCGTAATAGGGTTGAATCGTGCTGACGAACCCTAAATCTTGGAGTTTTGCGAATATTGCGCCGCCTTCTTGCAACAGTTGTTCCGAAATGCCCATCATCATGGTCAGCGGCTGGCGGATTACGAGAAACAGCGCGAACATTATAGGTAGCGGCAACATACTCCATAAGCATCCGGAAGCGGGGTTAACTCCTTCCTCCTTATACAGCTTGGCAAGCTCTTCGTTCATCTTGGCCTTGTTCGTGGCATATCTCTTCTGGAGTTCGGCGATTTTCGGCTGAAGTCTCGCTTGTCGCATCATGCCAGGTTTGCTTTTCATTTGGAATGGCAGTAATAAAAACCTAACTGTGATCGCGAACAGAATCAGGGAAAGGCCGTAGTTGCCAACCCAGTTGTAAAGTAACATAAGGAATTGGCCAAATGGTCTTGCTATCGCTGCTAACATAACATCCCCCTGCCTACTAAAATCTATGGTACAGGATCGTACCCGCCTTTGTGGAACGGATGGCATCTAAAGACCCGCCGGATAGCCAAAAAACTTCCCTTAACTGCTCCATATTTCTCAAGCGCTTCCATGGCATAAGCACTACAAGTTGGTGTGTACCTGCAGTTTGGGGCGGATAGCGGGGATATGCGCTTCCTGTAAAAGCAGACAAGGCCAATAAGCACCCTTGTCATTTGGCGTTACCTCCCAAAACCGTACCCGTGACGAAACCCGCGCTTGAACCTGACCCTGAACCTGAACTTGAGCCAGCGTCCGCAACAACACCAATACTCAAGTTGTCTATGATTTTAAGTTTTCTGAAAAGTGATAAGATCGACGACTCAAGCTCGCAAAATCTGGAAAACATGCTCCTTGCCCTTGCTATGAGTACAATATCGTAGCCTGAGGACAGCTTGTTCTCGTTGAGCCTGTAGACCTCCTTCAGCCGTCGGCGCATCCTGTTGCGCTCAACGGCGCCACCCAGTTTCTTGCTGACCGCGATCCCGAGGCGGTTTTCAGGCTTCCCGTTACGCTTACAATAGACGACCGCGTATTGGGACGCCGCGCTCTTACCCTTGTTGTAGAGCCTTTTAAACTCATGGTTTTTTTTAAGCGGCGTTGTAAACTCCATCTTTCATCTTCTATTATATGTTGCCTTCAGCCATATTAATTATAATTCTACCGGATTACCCCGGATAAAGAAATGTCCATATCCAAACTACGCTGAAAGTTTGGCTCGGCTCTTAGCGCGGCGGCGGGCGAGTACCTTGCGCCCGTTCCTGGTAGACATCCTTTTGCGAAAACCGTGTTCTTTTGAACGCTGCCTTTTTTTCGGTTGGTATGTCCTAAACACAACTGCACCTCCTTACGCGGCGATGTGGATACCTGAGAGCAAACGCTGCCTTACGCCAAAACACTCCATAGTTCCGGGTGTCGCTGGAATCGGTGGGCGCAATTCACGCAGGTACAAATTATATAACACGCGCAAACGCTCTGTCAACGGTTTTATTAATTTCACAAGCCAGACGCCATCTCTGCTTCTAACATTTCAAGCAATTGCTCGCCTGAGGTCCCCCATTCGACGTTTATCCTCTCGAGCTCAAGCAGGCTTTGCGGCAAACCTTTGATAAGCTCCGCGACGCCGTGATTGAG
>JGI24702J35022_10000202_pt1 | contig 32536 bp, 35 predicted proteins | sample TergutTh196P4_FD_35022 | JGI IMG/M metagenome (IMG submission 35022) | reverse complement strand
GTGTAGTACCTTACAAAGCGCATTAAGCTACGTTTCTGAGATGGTTTGGTTTGGACGCTAGAGATATCCGGTTTGACTCGAACTGCCAATGATTTGGTAACGACGAGGTTTTCGTCTTTGATTTCATAAATGACATCAGCATATTTTTCAACTGACTCGTTGTGCGACACCACTATCACAATCTTATTCAGTTCGTGGGCTAATTTGCTAAACAAATCCAAAACTTTGCTTGAATTCGCCGCGTCAAGTGATGCCGTCGGTTCATCGGCTAGAATGATATCCGCGTCATTGGCAATGGCTCTAGCTACCGCTAAGCGCTGTTCCTCACCACCCGATAAACTTCCAGGGTAATCGTTCCAGACTTTCTCCAAGCCCACATACCTAATTAGTTCGTGAGCTTTCTTTTCAATATCGGTGTTCTTGCCGGCAATGGACATGGGAACGATGAGGTTTTCCTTGGCGGTCAGTTCTTGGATGAGGTTACTTTGCTGAAAGACGAAACCGATGTTATGCAACCTGAAATCGGCACGCTCTTTATCGTTGAAATTAGAAACGACTGTATTGTCAAAAGTGTATTCGTAGTTAGAAGCTGCCTGCATCAATCCCAAGACGTTGAGCAGTGATGATTTGCCGGAGCCGGATTCGCCTTTGATGACCGTGATAGTTCCACGCTTGAACTCGGCATTGACGCTCTTAAGAATGGTACGTTTGCCGTAATTAATGGTTAGCGATTTTATATTTAGCATACACAAACACCACTATAAAATTCACCAAGACTGACAATTTTTGAACAATAATCTCAGCTGGCCTGTATTGTTGTTCAACGCAGGAATTCGGCAATCATATTCGCTAATGGCTAAGGGAAAGGTAATACAGTAGTCCGATGATACTTTTAGCGTCAATAATTTCACCGCTTTTTATCATTTCCATTGCCTTCAATGGAGAAATCGAAACGACTTGAATCTCAGAAGTGTCTTCAGCGATAAGCAGTGACGGAGACAAATCAGTGGCTAAAAATAGGTGCAAAAACTCATTAGAAAAACCGGGTGCGGAATAAAATCCGGCTAGTCTTTCCAATTCTCCGGGAAAGAAGCCGGTCTCTTCCTGTAACTCACGCCGTGCGGTTTCTTCCGGTGTTTCTCCTGATTCAACTCCGCCGGCAGGTATTTCGAGGAGTTCCTTGCCTGTGGGGTGACGATACTGCTTTACCAACAAGATGTTGCCATTTGGCTCTACAGCAACAATGGCAACCGCACCGAGGTGTTCAATTACCTCGCGTTCGGCTTTCTGCCCAGAGGGCAGTTGTATTTTATCTACCCGCAGACTAATGACTTGACCCGAGTAGATTCGTTTACTGGATAGAGTACGATAATCTGACATTATTTGACCTTATACACCATAGCTGTTTCGTCGCAGTTGGGAAATTTGGGGCAACGATAACACTCACCCCAGATTTTATGCGGCAACGAAGATTTGTTTACCTCTTTAAAGCCACACTTCTCAAAAAAAGTCTTCACATAGGTGAGAACAAAAATATTGGGAATTTCCAATGATGTGGCTTCCTCCAGACATGCTTTCACAAGCGCTTCGCCTACTCCTTCCCGACGATGTGCCTCGCTGACGGCAAGGCTCTTAACTTCGGCCATATCACTCCATGAGATGTGTAGCGCAACGCAGGCGATGATTTCTGTGTCGGAGTGTGCAACGAAAAAATCCCGAATATTCTCATAGATTTCCGATAACGGACGAGCTAACATTTCGCCATTATCGGCGAACGAGTTAATCAGTTTTTGGATTGATACGGCATCTTCGATTCTGGCTTTTTCGATTGTGTATTTCATTTTGTTGCCCTCGATAATTTACTGCTTAGTGAAGCATAAAAATGCTCCGGTGGGTCAATCCGCAAGAAACGAGTTCTTTTGGCGCTACCGCGAACGGTAACGTTGCACCCATCAAAAAGTTCAAGGCTAATATGTCCATCAATTGAAAGAGTGGCCGGACTGGTTGTGGAGAGTGTAAGGGTTATTTCACTGGTATTGTCGAGTACAAGGGGATGCTGCAATGAAACGTGTGGAAGGATGGGAATTAAAAGCATATCGGTGGATTTGGGGTTCAGAATCGGGCCTCCTGCCGCCAAAGCATAGCCGGTACTGCCGGTGGCACTGGATACCAGTGCCCCGTCGGCTTTGTATTTATTAACAACGGCGCCATCAATGCGTGCCGTGACCTCAATGATGCGAGCAATGGCTCCACGGGCCATCACGATGTCGTTAAGGGCGTGAAATCTTTGCGTCTGAGTGTTTCCATTTACAATTTGTGTAAGTTCGGCCTCCAGCATGGCGCGCTCATCATACCAACCCTCGCCGGCCAGTATACTCAGTAACCGCCTGTTGTCATGGGGGGATATTTCCGTAAGAAAGCCTAACTGCCCGAGATTAATGCCAGTGATGGGTATTTGATTGCCCCCCAATATTTGCGCCACGCGCAAAATGGTGCCGTCACCGCCTAAGGTAAGAATCAGATCAGTTCCCGGCAGCTGTTTTCCCAATTCTGCGACATCCCAGGCGGAGCATTGCCATTGTTCAAGCCCGTGTGAATACAATACCGAACTTATTTCGCTTATTAATTCCGGTACTCTGGCATTCAGGGGATGAAAAGCAATCCCAACTTTTTTCATTATTTGCACTCCTCAGGGCAAGGCAGTTTAACAAGCTAATTTGAGAACTGTCAAGCTATCGGCGGATGGAAAATACCAAGAAAACAAGACCACATAGCACAACGATGATGGCAATAAGCGAAAAAACCACTCCCGAGCTGAGTACCGCCGTAAAAATATTAGTGAAGATTTTGATTATACTGCCCAGCGCTACCAACCCGATAATGACAAAAGCGATACCCAACCAGCGAAAACGTTTTCGTCTGGCATTCTTTATCGCGGCTTCTTCCTCAGTGTCAACAGTTTTTCTTACTGTTTTAGTGCGTTTTGGACCCGATTGGGCGGCTTTACGCCGCGGCGCACCTCTTATTGTCAGCAAGATTATGCCGGCAATAACCAGTATCAAGATGATTTGGGTGAACCCGATTTTCATATCTTTTCGTGCTTCCTTTATTTAAGCATATCATATCATTTATTGAGAGCCTCGGTAGCCTTCAGTCAGTTTTGTCAAGGCCTACCCCCTTGACAAAATAAGGCAAGACGTGTTAGCATTAGCAATCTAACTACGAGATTGCTAATTATGCTGAAACTAAGAGAGGAATTAATACTTAACTCTATTGTACGCCAGTACGTTTCGAGGGTGGTACCGGTATCTTCGTTAAGTGTACTTGGCGAATGTGGGCTTGATGTGAGTTCGGCGACTGTACGTAACGATGTGGCTCGCTTGGAAGAGGGGGGGTATATTGTCCGCCCGCATCATGCCGCAGGTTCAATGCCCTCAGATAAAGGTTATCGCTATCATGTCTCCAGTCTTAAAGGCGCCGAGCTTCCTCTTGAGGAACAGTTTCTGATTAACCACCTATTCCACCAGGTAGAGGACAAGCTGGAGGAGTGGCTGAATCTGGCGGTAACACTGCTGGCGCAGCAGGTAAAAAATGTGGCCATAGTTACTTCTCCCTCTTCCCCTGCCACCAAATACAAGTATTTGGAGCTGGTGTCAATTCAGCCCAATTTGGTCTTGGCGGTATTGGTTGTGCAGGGTGCCAAAGTGTGTCAGCAACTGGTGAGTTTTGATGAGCCTGTGACGCAGGAAGAGTTATCTATTATTGTTAGTCGTTTGAACGGATTATTTGCGGGTTCAAGTGCGATCCAAATCGAAAAAAGTATTGCGCAGTTGGAGCCGGCCGAAAAACATGTCATACGTCATGTCGTGCATATGCTGCAAGCCGAGGATGCTCACAGTGGGAGAAAAGTCTTCTTGGAGGGTTGGCATTTCCTGATTAATCAACCTGAATTTAGCCATGGCCTACGTTTATTAAATCTTATTCGCTTGGTTGAGCAAAAAAAATTGCTGGACATGATGTTACCGCTATGTCCGACAGGTTATGGGGTCCGAGTCGTTATCGGACATGAAAATCATGAGGAAGCTGTGCATGATTGCAGTTTGGTAATCAGCCGCTATGGTTTGCCGGGCGTGCCGTTAGGAAGTATTGCTGTCGTTGGTCCCACGCGGATGGAATATGAGCGCACTATTGCGGTGCTTAGTTATGTTTCTTCTTTAATCAGCTTGTTGGTGACGGAATTATATGGTGGCGCTTCCGCTGAGTGCTCATATGCGCTAAACAATTAATTACGTATGGATGGTGAGAACATGAGTTTTAAGTCGCATAACAATCGGGATGATGAAATGAATACTGTTAAGGAAGAACCGGTGTCGGCTGAGACCATTGAGAGTTTAAAGAAAGAACTTGATGAGACAAAGGCTTTGGCGAAGGAATACCTTGATGGGTGGCAGCGTGGGCAAGCCGACTTCGTCAATTTTAAGAAGCGCTTGGAGCAGGATAAAATAGATTACATAAAGTTCGCCAATGCAGATTTAATGTTGAAAATATTGCCGGTGTTGGATGATTTTGAGAGAGCGGCGGAGCATATGCCAGCTAAAATGGCCTCTGATCCGTGGGTTGATGGGGTTAGCGGTATTGCTCGTAAATTGGAAACAACGCTTGAAGGATTAGGGTTAAGCCGCATAAACGCGCAGGGCGAGGTGTTTGACCCTTGTGTACATGAGGCCGTTGGAAATGTCTCCGGGCCGGATGGACAAGTTATTAAGGAATTGCAAAAAGGATATAAACTTAACGAGCGCGTACTTAGACCGTCAAAAGTTATGGTTGGGAACGGAGCGGAGGAATAGTTTTTCCGCTAAATATTTTCAGTCAATATTAATAAAAAATAGAGGAGAAAAAAATGGGAAGGGCAGTAGGAATCGACCTGGGAACAACATTCAGTGAAATTGCCGTCATGCAGGGCGGAGAACCGGTGGTTATTCCATCAGCGGAAGGAGGCAATATTACGCCTTCAGTGGTTGCGGTGAGTAAAACCGGTGAACGTTTGGCCGGACAGGTGGCCAGGCGTCAGGCAATCGTCAATCCGGATAATACGGTATACCTAATCAAACGTTTTATGGGACGAAAATTCGGCGAACCGGCTGGACGAGAGTTGACCGTTGAAGAGGATGCCAAACGTAAACCGTATCAGGTGACCAGCGGTCCCAACGGTGAGGTCAAGGTGGCAATGGGTGGCAAAGAATACTCTCCACCGGAGATATCGGCCATGATTTTGCAGAAACTGAAGGCAGACGCAGAGGCCTATTTAGGTGAAAAAGTGACCGAAGCGGTAATTACAGTGCCAGCCTATTTTAATGATGCTCAGAGGCAAGCCACCAAAGATGCCGGTCAAATAGCCGGGCTTAAGGTTTTGCGTATCATCAATGAGCCTACCGCTGCGGCCTTAGCTTTTGGTTTGGATAAGAAAGCGGATCAAACAATAGCGATTTATGACTTGGGCGGCGGGACTTTTGACATTTCGATTTTGGAAATGGGAGAAGGTACTTTTCAGGTGAAGTCTACCGCCGGAGACACCCATCTGGGCGGTGATGATTTTGATCAGCGGATTATGGATTGGTTGGCGGATGAGTTTAAACGCGATCAAGGTATTGATTTGCGCAATGACAAAATGGCTATGCAACGTCTTAAAGAAGCGGCAGAAAAGGCCAAAATCGAACTTTCCACGGTACAATCCACTGATGTTAACTTACCGTTTATTACGGCTGATGCGGCCGGTCCGAAGCATTTAAATATAACCCTGTCGCGCGCTAAGTTGGAACAACTGGTGATGGATTTGGTGGAAAAATCCTTGGTTCCTTGTCGGCAAGCGTTGAATGATTCGGGTAAAACCGCTGACCAGATTGATGAAGTGATTCTGGTGGGTGGACAGACACGAATGCCGCTGGTGCAGCAGAAAGTTAAGGAACTGTTTGGCAAAGAACCCAATAAAGGAGTCAATCCGGATGAGGTGGTCGCCGTAGGAGCGGCTATTCAAGCCGGCGTTTTGAAAGGTGATGTCAAAGATGTTTTGTTGCTGGATGTGACCCCGTTGACACTCGGCATTGAAACGATGGGTGGGGTTGCCACACCTCTGATTTCGCGCAATACCACAATCCCTACTTCAAAGACACAGGTATTCAGTACTGCCTCAGATAATCAGCCCAGTGTTGAGATAAATGTTCTGCAAGGCGAGCGGCCAATGGCTACAGATAATCGACAGTTGGGGAAATTTGTTTTGGATGGTATTTTGCCTGCGCCGCGTGGTATTCCTCAGATTGAGGTTACTTTTGATGTTGACGCCAACGGTATTCTCAATGTTAAGGCTCGTGATAAGGGAACTGGTAAGGAACAGAAAATTACTATTACTTCCTCATCAGGGCTTTCCAAAGACGAGGTCGAGCGTATGCAGAAGGAAGCCGAAGCGCACGCGACTGAAGACGGCAAGCTGAAAGAGGAAGCTGAGGCGCGTAACATTGCCGACAGTATGGCTTATCAAGCCGAAAAGATGCTACTCGATAACAAAGAAAAAATTCCTGAGGATCTGGTCGGTGAAATCAATTCCAAGATTGAAGCGGTTAGGGCGGCTATCACGGCAAACGATGTTGAGCGCATGAAGAGCAGTGCGGATGAGTTATCAACGGCTATGCAAAAAGTCGGTAGTCATATCTATTCTCAAGAACAGCCTACGGCGGGAGGGGAATCAACCGTAAGTGAGCCGCCGCCGAGTGACGAGAAGACGGATGACGGGACCGTTGAAGGTGAGTTCCGTGAGGTTTAGTATTAACAATTGCTGACTGCTGTAATATAGTTTGATGTGTTAAGGAGTTGTGCTGAAGGGCTGGGAAATAACCCCAGCCCTTCATTCCTGCCCAGAAGGATGGTTGACTGGTGAAGCAAAGTTTAAACTATTACAAGGTGCTGACAGTGCGTAAAGACGCGACTACTCAGCAAATTAGAGCGGCTTTTCGAAAAAAAGCGATGCTTTACCATCCTGATCACAATCCGGGGAAAGAACAATGGGCTAATAAAAAACTCACTCATATAATAGAAGCCTATGAGGTATTAGGTGATGCGGATCGGCGGCGTACATATGATCGTCACTTAATGCGGCTTGAGGCGCAGGCATTAGGTCGTGCGGGCGGCAAGGACTCTGATTCAACACTAAAATTTATGGTTAATGTGATGCGACATCGAGCAGTGCCGTCATGGGCTCGCACGGCGGCATTTTTATATGTTTTTGTTGACAACTATAATAAAGAATCAAAGAAAGCGAAAAAGAGAAGTTCATGACCAATAAACGTGACTACTACGAAGTGCTTGGCGTGGGGCGAAACGCAGGCGATGAAGAAATCAAACAAGCTTTTCGCAAGCTTGCCTTCCAATATCACCCGGATAAAAATCCGAAGCCGGATGCTGCTGAGAAGTTCAAAGAAGCCAGTGAAGCATATCAGGTTTTATGCGACTCAGAGAAACGACAAGCTTATGATCGTTTTGGTCATGCCGGTGTCGATGGCTCTTCTCATGGTTTTGAGGGTTTTGCCGGGTTTGGCGGCATGGGGAGTATTTTCGAGAACTTTTATAATTTCTTCAGCGATGCCGGAGGACAGAATGATTCCGTGCAGGGCGATAATATCCAAGTTGTCTTGGACCTGACTTTTGAAGAGGCGGCCTTGGGAGTAGAAAAAGAAGTTCAGATAAAGCGCAACGAGAATTGTACGGTTTGTCACGGAGACGGCGCCAAACCGGGAACGCAACGCGAGACATGTAGCGAGTGCAAGGGTAGCGGACGGATTCAACGCGTACAACAAAGTCTTTTTGGTCGTTTTACCAATGTAGCGACTTGTCAGCGCTGTTCTGGTAGTGGTCGGATTATAAAAGAACCTTGCACAAACTGTCGAGGTAGTGGACATGAGCGTTTTGAGCGTACAATAAAGCTAGCTGTTCCGTCCGGAATCGACAATGGCGTGCGAATGCAAATGAGCGGACAGGGACATGCCGGAAAGCTTGGTGGTATGCCGGGAAATCTACTGGCCAGCATTCGAGTTCTGCCGCATGATTATTTCCAACGCGAAGAAAGCAATGTTATCTATAATTTAAAAGTAAATTTTGCCCAAGCCGCGTTGGGGGCCGAACTCTCGGTGCCGACGTTATACGGAGAATCAAATCTAAAAATTCCCGCGGGTAGTCAGGGGGGTGAAGTTTTCACACTAAGAGGGAAAGGTATTCCTCATTTTCGCCGCTCGGGCAAAGGCGATCAATTGGTTTTCTTAACAGTGGTCACTCCGGATAAATTAAGTAAAGAGCAAAGACGGCTATTTGAGGAACTGGCTGCCAGTTTTGAGACAGCAAAGAAATAAGAGCAGTAGCTCTCTTTGGAATAAAGAAGAAAACACTATTTCCTTTGGCGACGAAATAGATTCCAGCGTCTGCCGGCCAATTCATGCCGATAGGTTGTCCCCAATATATCCGAGATTGCTTCCCGAGGGATGGCGTTTTCAAAAAGAATCTGAAAAATTTTCTCAGTGATAGGCATCTCCAAGTTGAGTTTTTGTGCTTGATTCCAAACAACGGACGTGGTGGTAACTCCTTCGGCCACGCCAACCATTGATGACAGGATTTCTTCCAGGTTTTTACCTTTGGTCAGTTCGACTCCGACATGATGGTTGCGGCTTAGGCTGGAGGAACAGGTAGCGATTAAATCTCCCATTCCGGCTAATCCGGACATTGTCAGCGGATTAGCGCCAAGTGCCACACTGAAGGCTGTCATCTCGGTTAGTCCGCGGGTGATGAAGGCTGCTTTGGCGTTTTCTCCGTAACCAAGCCCGTCGATCATTCCCGCGCCTAAAGCGATTATGTTTTTGAGTGTGCCACCCAATTCCACTCCTATTATGTCATGATTGGTATAGACGGAAAAATTGGGACCGCTAAATATTTTCTGGGCTTTGTTGGCGGTATTTTCGTTATGGGCTGCCACGACTGCCGCAGCAGGTAGTCCGTCTAAAATCTCGCGGAAAAGATTTGGTCCGGACAATACGCAAATATTTTTGTGATAAGCGGCGGAAATCTCGTCTGCAATCACTTGTGACATTCTTTTATTGCTACCGATTTCTAACCCTTTGGCAGCGCTGACAATCAAGACATTTGCTTTAAGGTAAGGTTTCACGACGCGAATATTTTGGCGCATGGTTTGTGAAGGTACGGCCATTATTATGGCACCAGCCATTGAGAAGGCGTCTTGAACTGAAGGGGTAATACTGAGAAGAGGGGGAAAACCGATATTCCCCATAATCCGTTTTTCGGGACCTTTATTGTGCAATTTTGAGGATTCGGCTTCACTGCGGGCCCATAACTTTACTTCTGTTCCTCGTCTGGCCATTAAAATCGCAATGGTCATACCCCAACTGGTTGTTCCGATTACGCAAATTTTATTCATAGGACAATTTGTAATGTTTAGTGATTAGTTGGTCTCGGATTTGGGAGTGGCTTTTTGGTGCAACTTGCGTTCCTTTCCGGCCAGCAAACGTTTAATGTTGTCGCGGTGCGCAACAACGATTATCAGCGCTCCGATTAAAACGTAATACAAATACTCTATTGACACCCCATAGATTATTGTCAATGGAATCATTATGGCGTAGGCGCTGAGAACACTGATTAAACTGCCGAGTGAAGCAAACCCGGACAGTCCGGCTCCGATAATCAATACTTCGCCGCCAAATAAGGCGGCAGGTGGGCAAATCGCGGCTAGCCCGCCAATAAAAGTTGCCACACCACGCCCACCCTTAAAGCGCGCAAAAACGGGGAAAATATGTCCTATAATGGCGCTAATGCCGGCTAGAGCACGGGCTGCCGGTACACCGATATTTATGAAGCCGATGGCGCTCTGACTGTCGCCGATAATCCAGCCTGCGAGTAAGACAGCGATGCAGGATTTGAGAATATCACCAGCTGCTACAATGATGAAAGCCCTGCGCCCCAGTGTGCGCAGGGCGTTGGTGCCGCCGGTTCGTCCGCTACCATAATCGCGAATATCGATTTTAGCTTTGAGTTTGCCGACAATAACCCCAACTGGAATAGAGCCAAAAAGGTAACCGATAACGGCTACCAAAAAAAGTTTTAAGGCGATCACTTCTTTTCACCCCTGGTTTTAAATAGAAGACGAATAGGCGTTCCGTCAAAACCAAAATTTTGGCGTAACTGGTTTTCCAAATAGCGCTCGTAAGAAAAATGCATTAGAGTGGTATCGTTGACAAAAAAGACAAAGGTTGGAGGGTTGACCTCAGCTTGTGTGACGTAAAGAAATTTAAGAAGCCGTGCACCTTTGTGTGGTGGGACATGTTTCGCGAGTACTTGCTGTACGGTGTTATTAAGCTCGGATGTTCCGATGCGTTTAAGTCTCTCTTGATAAACACATAAGGCCTGCGGCAGAATGTTTTCAATGCCGTTATCTTCCATGGCCGAAGTGTAAAGGATTGGGGCATAACGCATGAATTTAAAATTGGCTTGTACGCAACGGTTGACTTCAGCTTGAGTTAAGGTCTTGGCCAAATCCCATTTATTAATCACAATGATAATGCCTTTATAGGCCTGCTGAAGATATCCGGCAACATGCAGATCTTGCGCCGTGACTAACTCACTGGCATCCAGCACCAGTAACGCCACATCGCAACGATCAATCGCGTCTAGCGATCTTAGCACACTGTACTTATCCGCGCCCTCGCCTTGCCTTCCGCGTCTCTTTATCCCAGCGGTGTCGATTAACAGTATGTCTTGTCCATCAAAGCTGACAACGGTATCAATAGCGTCACGAGTTGTGCCTGGAATTGAACTGACAATTACTCGGTCTTCTCCCAGCAGGCGGTTAAGCAGTAAGGATTTACCTACATTGGGCCGCCCCACAATGGCTATCCGAAGGCAGTTGTTGGACAAGGGGGATATGTCAGGGGAGGGCTTTGGTAAATGCATGACAACAGCGTCCAATAAATCGTTTATGCCACGTCCGTGATAAGCGCTAATTACTATCGGTTCTCCCAAACCGAGTCGATTGAATTCCGCGGTTGCCATATCCTCGCGCTCATTATCAGCTTTATTAGCGATTAATAATACCCGAGTTTTCACGCAGCGAAGCTTGGCGGCTATTTCGATATCGGAAGGTAACAATCCCTCTTTCGCATTTACCAAAAAGAGGATTAAAGAGGCTTCGTTAATGGCGATGTCCACTTGCCGATTGATATCATCACTAAAGCTGGAGTTTCCTTTGCTCTCCACTCCCCCGGTATCGATGAGAGTAAATTCCCTCTCCAAACAGCTGACATTAGCCGTCAAGCGGTCACGAGTGGTTCCGGGTAAATCTTCTACGATGGCGATGCGTTTCCCCGCCAATCGGTTAAGAAGGGTGGATTTACCCACATTCTGTCTTCCAACAATTGCGACCATCGGGCGGTCGATTTGCTCGAAGGCATCTGTATTGGTGTTTGATATGGTTTGCTTAGTCAAGAAAACAGTCCTTTGCCTATTTTATCAATTCCAAATTTGCCTACCTGAATGATGGGGTTATTCCCGCACCGCCCAGTAGTTGCAACAACACAGCCTTTTGGATGTGCAATCGGTTTTCCGCCTGTGCCATGACAACAGAGGCAGGACTATCCATAACTGCATCGGTCACTTCTTGTCCACGATGAGCTGGAAGACAGTGCATGAAAATGGCATCTCTGTCTGCGAGTTCCATCAGAGCGCTATCCACTTGGTAGGCGCTGAAAGCCAGAAGGCGTTTTTCATTTTCAGCCTCTTGTCCCATACTGGTCCAAGTGTCGGTATATACGATATCAGCGCCTTGAACCGCAAGGCGGGGATCAGACAGACTTGCAATATGTGCTCCGCTGGTTTCAGCCATAATCTGAGCTCGCTCGAGCATAATTCCGCTTATCTCATATCCTACCGGAGAGGCAATCTTAAAATTCATTCCCGATAAACCGCAGGCTAATGCCAAACTGGCGGCCACATTGTTTCCGTCTCCGATAAAAGCTAAGGTCAAGCCTTTTAAGCTCCCTTTCAGCTCATAAATGGTCAGTAAATCGGCTAATGCTTGACAAGGATGTTCTTCATCGGAAAGGGCGTTAATAACCGGGATATCACAATATCGACCCAATTCCTCCAGTGATTGCTGGCTGAAAGTACGCGCGGCTATGATATTCACATATCGCGAAAGAACCCTGGCTACATCAGCCACGGATTCCCTTTTACCGAGGCCGATTTCGGCTGGAGAAAGATATATTGAATGCCCACCCAATTGACGCATGGCAACTTCAAAACTAACTCGAGTGCGCAAGGATGGTTTCTCAAAAACCAATGCCAAAGTTCTGTTGCTAAGCGCATTATTCCAGCCTTCAGACTTCAAATCAATAGCCTCGCTCAGCAACAGCTGAAAATCAGCGCTTGAAAGGTCAGCAACCGAGAGATAGTCTTTGGTGTGCATTTCTTCTCTCCACGATAATTTGCCGATAGTATAGCATGAAATGTGTTGTGTATGGGAAATATGTCAATAGGTTTTCTCTCTCCGCGGCTTGCTCTGCTATAATGAGCGCATGCGAGATTCAAATTCCCGGCTGCTACTGCTGATTGATGGCAACAACCTTGTCCATCGGGCTTTTCATGCCATTCCGCCACTGTCCGTGCGCAGAACCGGTGAGCTGACCAACGCGGTCTACGGTTTTACTCTGATGTTTCTAAAGGTACTCTCTGATTTAAACCCTTCGCACTACGCCATAGCTTTTGACAAGCATGGGCCTACCTTTCGGCATAATATGTTCGCTGCCTACAAAGCTAACCGTATCGCCATACCTGACGAATTAATCGGGCAAATGAATCGTGTGCGGCAGATGTCACAAGAGTTAAAAATTCCGCTGTTCGAATTGGATGGGTTTGAAGCTGATGATTTAATCGGTACGCTCTCCATTCAAGCCAAACAGAAAGGAATCGAGACAATCATTCTGACCGGTGACGCTGATGCCATGCAACTGGTGGGACAAGGTGTGCGGGTTTTGTATCCTCGCGCAATGGCGGAAGCTGTTTTACTGGATGCCGATGGGGTAAAAGAAAAATACGGAGTATTGCCGGAGCGAATTGTTGACTTAAAAGCGCTAAAAGGAGATGCCTCGGATAACATCCCGGGGGTAAAAGGGATCGGAGATAAAACCGCGCTTAAACTAATTGAACAATTTGGATGTTTGGAAGACATTTATCAACATCTTGACGAAGTGGGACCGCCACGCATTCAGCGATTATTGCGTGACGACGAAGAAAACGCGCGGCGCAGTAAGCAGCTTGCAACCATTGATATACAAGCCCCGGTCACTTTAGATCTGGATAAGGCCAGAGTGGAGCTTTTTGATCACGCCAGAGCGGTGGAGCTTTTCCGTGATATGGAGTTTTTTAAATTGATCGATCGTTTGCCGGGAACTGCCGTTCAGTTATCGATGTCTGCGCAACAATGTGTCTTGCCAACAGAAAGCGCAACGACGAAAGCGGAGCATGTTGAGATAGGAAAAAAGAAAGTAAAAGTGATTAATACGCAAGAGGAACTGGAGAATCTTACACAACGCCTGATCAACAGCACTCATTTTGCCTTGGAAGTGTTATCAGAAGGCGCTCACCCTTTCTATGCTCAATTGGTCGGGCTGGCTTTCTCGCTTGGCGGAGGTGAAGAATTCTATATTCCGCTTTGTCATTCTTTATTGGAAATCGGACCACAATTTACGCTGGAAAATTTGCGGAGCCAGTTGTCTTTGCCATTGTCGAAGTCTCTTGTGACGATGAGTGTTCATAACGCTAACCAAACCTTGACGATACTGAAAAGAAACGCAATACCATTGGCTTCCGTAAATTTTGATACCATGCTGGCCTCCCATTTGTTGGGAGAGCAAGTACTGGAACTGTCAAGCCTAGCCTTGGTATGGCTGAATATGGAGATACCATCACTAGCGGTTGGCACAGGCAGCAAACGAGTTTCCGTAGTCAATCTGCCGGTTGAGCAAGTGGCTGAAAACACCTGCAGGCGGGCTTCTGCGGTTTGGCATTTGGCAAAAATACTTAGGCAAGAACTGGAGACTCAAGATTTGCTCAAGCTGTTTGAGCAAGTCGAATTACCGCTGGTGCCTCTCTTGGTGGATATGCAGTGCAACGGAATGTTATTGGATAAAGCCATCTTGGTGAATATGTCACGCAGTATGGGGGAGAGAATCCAGACGCTTGAGAGTGAAATACATATGTTGGCGGCGACTGATTTTAATATTAATTCCCCCAAACAATTGGCAGAAGTTCTCTTTGATAAGTTACGTATACAAAGCGAACAGAAAAAGAAAGGCGCATGGACAACTGAATCGTCAGTGCTGGAATCCTTAAAGAATGAATACCCGATAGCTGACCTAATTTTGCAATATCGCCAATTGAATAAGTTGAGATCTACTTATATTGACGCGTTGCCGGGGTTAGTGGATAGCGGCAGCGGACGCATACACACTAGTTTCAACCAAACACGTACCTCAACCGGGCGGCTTTCTTCATCCGAGCCCAATTTACAGAATATTCCGGTACGCAACGAATTGGGGCGTGAAATTAGGAAAGCTTTCATAGCCCAAAGTGGGCATGTCTTGGTGTCAGGTGACTATTCTCAAATAGATTTAAGAGTATTGGCCCATTTATCAACGGATGAAGCATTGATGGCGATGTTCGAACATGGTGATGATGTGCATAGTGCCACTGCCGCCAGTTTGTTTGATGTAGAAGTTCATGCGGTGACAAAAGATATGCGTCGTTTGGCTAAAACAGTCAATTTTGGCGTGATCTACGGAATGAGCGGTTACGGTTTGGAACAGGCGACAGGACTCACCCGTAGCGAAGCCGAGGAATTTATTGTTACATATTTTAGCAGGTTCCCAGGAGTACGGGACTATTTAGAGAAAACCAAAGAGCAGGCTCGCAAATTGGGATACGTTCAAACATTGCTGGGGAGGAGACGCTATATCCAAGATATTAATTCACCAAATCGCATGATTCGTGAGGCCGCCGAGCGCATGGCCATCAATATGCCCGTGCAAGGCACCTCGGCTGATATCATTAAGGTTGCCATGTTGAGTGTTGACCAAGAAATAGCAAGACAGAGTCTGAAGGCTAAAATGTTATTGCAAGTGCATGATGAATTAATCTTTGAGGTACCGCAAGACGAACTTTCTGTGGTTGAGGAATTTTTGCCTCGCTTGATGGAAAACGCCGTTCGACTTTCTGTGCCGGTGACCGTGGACATCAAGATCGGTAGTGACTGGGGGCGGATGGAAGAGGAGGTTTTGAGTGCCTGAACTGCCGGAGGTAGAAACGATAAAGAACCAATTATCCCCATTGGTAATTGGTAAACACATTCAGCGGATAGAATTCCTTTGGCCTAACACATTACTTTCTCCTTCTTTTGACGAGTTTAAACAGAGAACGGAAGGTAGCATTATTGAAAGCATCGGTAGACGAGGTAAATATTTGATTTTGAGATTGAGCAAGGATGAGGTCCTGCTGATACATCTCAGAATGACTGGTTCTCTACTGGCGAGCAATGATTCTACCCAGCCAAACCGGTACACACGGGCTATCATACATTTGACCGACGGGTTTAAAATATTTTTTATTGATCCGCGAAAATTTGGCAAATTTCACTTAATTACAGATAGTGATTCCCCTCTCTTGAGACTTGGTCCTGAGCCCCTGGAAAAACTTTTCACAAGGAAGTATCTGGCCTCAATCATTTCGGGGAAGAGGGCGCCGATAAAGGCGACCCTACTAGACCAATCCTTGATTGCAGGGATTGGCAATATGTATGCCGATGAAGCATTGTATGCCGCGAACATTTATCCCTTGAGATCAGCGGGAGACCTTAGTGAGCGGGAAATTGAAAAGTTACACGATGCCATAAAGCGGGTTCTACGGACGGCTATAGAAAACGGCGGCGCTAGCGTTTCAGACTATTTCCAGCCGGATGGTGGAAAAGGGCATGCGCAAGAATTCTTTATCGTTGCCCATCGAAAAGGGCAACGATGCCCTAAGTGTCAAAGTCCGATTGAGCGTATTGTGGTGAATCAAAGAGGCACTTACTATTGTCCCAAGTGTCAGCTCTTATGAGAGCAATAGAGCTTTTGCCAATAGCAGGTGGGCTTTTTATATTTACGGAGAGTATTGCGGGAACTCGCCATAAAGGTTTATTTCTGCTACAATCATTCCTTAGTTAATTTAATCGGAGAAAGAACGTGCCTAAAACTACAGCCAAAAACGCAGAAAAACCCAAGGAGAGCCTAGCAACCTTTGTGGAAAACTCGGCTAAAACGGGGACGCCTGTCAATGGTAGACGTATTAATTTCCATTTTACACGGCGGAAACGCAAGGCCAACTAGACCTTTTGGCAAAACCCTTGCTATGTTTTGTGGTGCCTTCTCCCTAATCAGGGGGAAGGTCGCTTGTTTTCAAAAGGGTTTTCAGTGTCATTAAAATTCGGCAAATAGTCTTCTGCCGATTGCGGGTCTTGTATCCAACCATTCTCCAACTCGCTGTCATACAATGTTTCCAATACAGAGTCATATTCGCGGCGAGTGATGCGACGGCCAATCTCCGGGTGGAGATAAGCCATATGCAGTGGATGGTATTGGCTCATTAAGCTGATGGCAATATTCGAGGATACCTGATTAGCCAGCCACGTGAGTGTCTCGTGACTTCCGGCCAGTTTATTGGGCAGAATTAAATGGCGTACGATAACGCCGCGTACGGCAAGCCCGTTGGCATCAAGCGAAAGGTCTCCCGTCTGGCGAAACATTTCTTTAATTGCTGAACGCGCCACTTGAACGTAATCGCTTGTGAGAGAGTATTTTTGTGACACTTTGTCATCCGCGTATTTTAAATCCGGCAGGTAAATATCGATAATGCCATCAAGCTCAAGTAAAGTCTCGAAGGCATCATAGCCGTTGGTGTTGTATACCAGCGGTATTTTTAATCCTCTCGGAACGGCCAACTCCAAAGCTTGCAGGATTTGTGGTACAAAATGAGAAGGTGAAACAAAATTAATGTTGTGACATCCTTGTGTCTGTAACCCCAACATAACATCAGCTAACGCGCTGACACTGGTGATATTCGATTGTTGCGCTGCCCAGTTTTGACTGATTTGAAAGTTTTGACAGAATAGGCAACGCATATTGCAATTAGCAAAAAAAACAGTTCCGGACCCTTGAGTGCCTGAGATAACTGGTTCTTCACCATGATGAGCGCAAAACGATGAGACAACCGGTTGTGCCCCCGAACGGCAGAAACCAAGTTCGCCTTCAAGCCGATTCACCCCGCATTGGCGAGGACAGAGATTGCAAGCAGACATTCGCTCGCTCAAACGGGCGCAGCGTCTCCGTAGTTCTTTTATCCCAATCCGCATATTTAAAGTTCAGTGGGTAAATAGTTCCCAAGCTTGCTGATTGCTTCATCAATGCGCCGAAGGGAAATGTTTTTCCCCAATACTTCCATTGTTTGAAACAGTGGTGGGGTAGCCGTAAGTCCGGTAACGGCTGTGCGTAGAGTACCGAATAGTTGTCCGGCTTTAACCCCGATTTCTTCAATCAAATTACGTAACAGTAACTCCAAGGCGGGTGCCTCAAAAGTCTCTAATTCGTCCAGTTTGGCGCGCGCTATTTGGAGAATATCCAGAGTTTTTTGATAGCCAATTTTTTTATCAATGAGGAGCGAGGTATCATACTCGATGTTTTCGCCAAAAAAGAATCCGCTAATTTCGGCAGTTGCCGTTTCACTGAGAGTCTTGACTCGTTCTTGCACCAGCGGTAGCACTTTTTCGACGTAATTAGTATTCAAAGGGCGTTTCACGTTTGATGGCAAACCATTTTCCAAAAAAGGAAGGGAAAGCCGGGCAAATTCAGGTAAGGGAAGCTTACGAATATACACTCCATTCATCCAGTCCAGCTTTTCTTTGTTAAATATGGCGGAAGTTTGACTAATGCGTTCCAAGCTGAAATTTTGGATTAGTTCCTCACGGCTGAATATTTCGCTTTTATCATCCAGCGCCCAGCCGAGTAAGGCCAGAAAATTGATCATGGTCTCAGGTAGATAGCCTTGCTCTTTATAATCGAGAATAGATACGGCGCCATGTCGCTTGGATAATTTACTGCGGTCACTGCCCAGAATTATGGGCAAATGAGCGAAAACAGGTGCGGGATAACCGAAGGCTGCGTAAAGCAGAATATGTTTGGGAGTACTTGATAACCATTCTTCAGCGCGAAGAACATGGCTAATCCGCATTAAGTTGTCATCGACAATGTTGGCAAGGTGGTAGGTTGGGTAGCCGTCACTTTTCAGGAGTACAAAATCGTCGAGGTTGGCATTCTCAAAGGTAACTTTGCCGCGGATGGAATCATTGAAAGAAGTACTGCCGTCGAGCGGCATTTTAAAGCGAATGACGGCTCCTTTGGTGTAATCCAGTTCCGCATCTCGACAGTGACGATCGTATCCGGTGGGTTTTTTATCGGCGATTTGTGCCGCTCTCATTTGCTCGAGTCGCTGCGAAGAGCAGTGGCAATAGTAGGCTTGCCCTTGAGAAATCAGTTGTTGGGCCATTTTTTGATATATATCAAGGCGTTGTGATTGGAAGTAAGGGCCAAAATCACCGCCATTATTGGGGCCTTCATCCCAATCAATACCAAGCCATTTTAGCCCTTCCAGTATTCCCTCAGTGGCTCCCGGCACTGTGCGAGCCACATCGGTATCCTCAATGCGTACGATAAACTGTCCGCAGGTGTGTCGCGCCAGTAGCCAATTGAAGAAAGCGGTGCGAATATTCCCGACGTGCGGCAACCCTGTTGGACTGGGAGCGTAGCGGACACGAACAGGTGAAATCATAGACTTAATTATCCTTGTTTAAAGTGTTTTGAAATATATTGTAGCAATAGGTTTCTTTTTCCCTCTCTATACATTATACAATACGCAGGCGCTGTGAATACCAGTCAACGCCGCGCATTTGCCTCAAGATATTATTTGCCACAGATATTTCTGTTAGATATACAGAGAGGGCCATCGGCGTTTTGAAACTCAAATGGCCCTCTTCGTAACCGCAAGAATGATCGGAAAATGACCTGCGTTAGATGATGGGTTTATGTTTGAACATTTCCAGCAATGATTTATACAAATCCAGCGTGCGGTAATTGAAACGATACTCGGTTTCTTTCAGATAGAAAGCAAATCTGTCATGCGGGATGCCTTTAAACTTGATTAGTCTCTGAGTTGCGAAAGCACAGAAAGCGTTGATTGTATCGTGATCATTGGCCTCCAAGGCGAACTTACTGCCTTGGGAAACGATAACACATTTTTTACTTCCGATGTCGATGAGTCCGTTATACCCGCGCCAATCCTCACTTTGCGAGAGAGTATCAAGAGATTCCTCCCCGAGGATGGCTTTTTGCATGGCGGGAGCTTTGCTGCTGGATACCATTTCGGTAAAGATTTTATTGTCATGAATAAAGATACCGAAAATGATGGCTTTATTTTTGGCCCCACGGGCGACTCTCCTGGATTTGGGCGATTCGCTTACTACGTTGGGCATGGCTGATTTTATCTCTTCGGGATATCCCTGCAAGCAATAGTCCGCTATGCGTTCGCGAAACAAATTATAGAAGCGATCGACCGTATTGTGGTTCAAACTTACCAGTTTGGTGGACTGAGATGATGTCAAGTCGGTCGCAAACAGCTTTAAGACTTGCCGGAACTCAAGCTCAGATATCCTTGCATGATAGACGTACTTGTTTTTCATTTTCTCTCCTAACGACAAATTTTACAGTTACTATTATAGAAATTCGACAGGCAACAAATTCCTACCGACAAATACTATAATGTACTTATTGGTGTATAGTGTATACAATAACGTAACGTGAATGTCAATACTTAAGCTGCTAATCAAAACAATTATTATTGGCGAAATAATGGGCGCATCCTTTTATTTAAGGCACGACAACATTAATGTTACATTAATGTTAGCCAATATTTTTTGCATAGTTTGCAATATTTATCAGATAAGGATGAATGCATGGAAAAAAGAACACATTGGACAGTTAAGGAATTTGCACAGGTTTCGCGTATTACTGCCGCAACGTTAAGGTATTACGATAAAATCGGTTTATTGTCGCCGCTTTCTCGCGGTGAAAATAACGACTATCGCTATTATCACGGTCGCAGATCGCCAGTGTTAATTTCATTCGTACCTGCCAGGAATTAGGCATGTCGCTTGAGGAAATCAAGCACCTCATGGAAAACAGGGCGCCTTCCCTGACATATGATTTCTTTTCTAAACAGATCGTGAAAATTGATGAAAAAATTGAAACGTGGGTACGCGCGCGAAAACTATTATTCACTATTCAAAATGCGATTCGTTCGGCAATGAGTCTTGATGAAAAAGAAATTGTAATCCGATTTTGACCTGCTGAGCACATTATTCTTGGAGAATCAAATGACTATAGCCGGGGACGCAATGATTATGATGCTCTCTTCAGTTTCTATACGAGTATGGCTCAAAAGTATAAGACATTGGATATGAACTATCCGGTATGGGGGGTGTTTTCCGAAGAACGTATCAAGCGTGGTGACTGGAAGTGGCCAAACAAATACTACTTTTATAATCCTGAAGGTCGGGATACGCGACCTGCCGCACTTTATGCTGTTGGTTATACCCGTGGCCGCTATGGACAAAGCGATGCTCTGTACAAACGATTATTAAGCTATATTGATAGCAATGGTTTTGAGATTTGTGGCGATGCTTATGAGGAATATCCCCTAAACGAGGTTTGTGTCAGTGATGAGAACAATTATCTGATGAGAGTTATGATTACCGTTAGAGCAAAAAAGGAGAAAAGAAAGCAGGTAAGCGTCCATTGAATGAGATGCCGGCAAACTTTTATGGATGCTCGGAGTCGCTTAACACCTCAAGACTGAAATCAAAAACTTTGACGGAATGGGTCAAAGCTCCGATTGAGATGGTGTCTACCCCCGTTTCGGCAATTTCGCGCACATTTTGCAGTGTTATTCCGCCGGATGCTTCAAATCTGACTTTGCCATAGAGTTTGTCAATGGTCGAGCGCATTTCTGCGATGCTCATGTTGTCAAGCAGTAATATATCGGCTCCGGCTGCTGCTGCTTCCTCTGCTTGTGATTGGCTATTTACTTCCACTTCAACTAAATGTCGGGCGTCATTATTTGTTTTGGCCCGAATTACAATCTCGGTCAAACTTTTTCCGCACGGAGCAAGCGCAGCCAGATGATTATCCTTGATCAGTATTCCGTCTGAGAGGTTTTGGCGATGGTTCTGCCCACCACCACAAGCCACGGCGTATTTTTCCAGCAGGCGTTGCCCGGCTGAGGTTTTACGAGTGTCAGAAATGCAGGCCCGAGTACCTTTTATTCGTTCGACATATTGTGAGGTAAGGCTGGCTATGCCGCTTAGGTGTCCGATAAAGTTCAAAGCAGTGCGTTCAGCCCGTAGAATTGAGCGCGTATTTCCGCTGACTTCAGCGACAATATCACCGGAGCTAATGTCAGTTGAGTCATATTTGAACAGCGTGATTTCCGTGCGAGGATTAACGTGTTTAAAAACGACCTCGAAGAGTCCTATTCCGGCTAGTACTCCACTGTTTTTTGCAAGCAAAACAGCCTTGCTCTCCAAATGCAAAGGGATAATGCGTTGGGTGGTTATATCGTTGCGGTAACGGTCTTCCGCCAGCGCAAGTTTTATAATCGCTTTAACCTCAGGTTCTTGCAACAGAGTGTCAAATTTTGCAAGTGTGGAGTTTGTTTTGAGACTTTGGAATCGCATAGCGGTTTGTTCAGTGTTTTTCATACCGAGTCACTTTTTTGTATAACAATGTGTTTATCCCATGATTTTTTGACCGCGGTATAGTCCTCGCGGTAGTGAGCTCCACGACTTTCAGTTCGGATTAATGCGGATTCGGCCATTAATCTTCCGCTGGAAATAAGATTGAGAAGTTCCCATGACGGCCTGTCGTTCGGTGCCGCCAAATGGTTTTGCCAATCTGCCAGCGTTACCGCAGCTTCTTCCAGACCGCTTGAATTTCGAACAATACCCACGTTTTCCCAAAGCAGTTGTTGCATTGCTGAGCGGCTGGGGAGGACGGTAGTGTTGCCGGAGCGCATCGGTATTGTGACAAACAGATCTTTTTGCCGTCTTGTAATGCTTTTGGGCGCAGGCTTTATGAGGCTGCGCTCTATCACTCGTTTGCCAAAAACCAACACTTCCAAAAGCGAATTGGAGGCTAAGCGATTTGCGCCATGTACACCGGTGCAGGCCACTTCTCCAGTCGCGAAAAGACCGGTGATGCTGGTTTCACCCCATGTATTAACTCTGATTCCTCCGATCATATAGTGTGCGGCCGGTGCCACTGGAATCATCTCTTGTTGGATATCCAAACCATGCTCTAAGCAGTAGCGGTAAATCTGTGGGAAGCGGGCAGCTGTGATACGGGCCGGAAGATGGGTCACATCAAGGTAGACATGGTTGGTATTGGTGCGTCCCATTTCGCTGACGATACTGCGTGCAACGATGTCTCGTGGTGCCATCTCAGCCTGAGGGGTATATTTTTTCATGAAAGCTTCGCCTGTATTATTGCGAAGGATGCCACCCTCCCCTCGGACAGCTTCGGAAATCAGAAACGGTTCTACTCCGGGAAGGTGCAATGCAGTGGGATGGAACTGGAAAAATTCCATATCCACCAGCTCTGCCCCAGCCCGATAAGCCAGAGCTACTCCGTCGCCGGTAGCAACTTCGGGGTTAGTGGTAAATTTAAATAGTTGCCCAGCTCCGCCGGTGGCTAAAATCAAGAATCGGCAAGCGAATTGTTGATGACCTTGTGTAAGAGTATCAAATGTCTCTACCCCGCGTACAAACCCGTTTTCCAATATTATCTTGGTGGCTAAACAATGCTCAAGCAGCGGTATCTGAGCCTGTTTAAGTTGGCGACTTAGAGTGTTCTCAATTTGGGCACCAGTGGCATCTCCTCCTGCGTGTAAAATACGAGGAATGCTGTGAGCCGCTTCACGAGTGAGAGCAATTTCGCCGTTCGTGGTGTCAAAAGGTACTCCGAAACGAACTAAATCGGCAATACGGTCCGGAGCTTCTTGGGTTAGAATTTGCACTGCTTTTTTATCGTACAGACCGGCGCTTGCGGCAATTGTGTCCTGAAAGTGCAGAGCAGGGGAATCATCTTCCGAGATGGCGGCGGCGATTCCACCTTGCGCGTGACGCGTATTGCAGTCATCAATACTGCCTTTGGTGATTAAAAGGACACTGCCATGTTCGCGGGCAAGCAAGGCGCTGTATAAGCCTGCGATGCCACTACCGACAATAACGTAGTCGTAGGTTTTATTCGTGTTCTGTCCCTCCGAGACTACTTTTCGCTGTCAAGTTGTTTTTGCGCCACTGCCATGCGCGCTATACGCATGGAGGCACCTGATTCCACTTTGATGACAATGGAGTCTTCATCGGTGCTGACGACTTCTCCGTATATACCTGACCAAGTTATGATACGGTCACCGGTGGCGATTTTAGATGCCAACTGGGCATGTTCTTGTTGGCGTCTACGCTGAGGGCGCACTATTAAAAAGTAAAAGCCAGCGAACATGAGTACCAAGAAACCCACAACAATCATGGTGGTTGGTTCCATTTTTTCCTCCTCAAGCTGATAATAGAAGTGTTATACATGGGAGTTGATAGCTATGAAGCCAATATTCTAGCAGGTATTTATGCGAGGTGCCAATGTGCCCTGAAAAGACCATGGACCGGTTTTACTGATGGTTACGTTTACCACTTTTCCCTGCAGAATATCTGTTCCGCCAAAAAAGACGGTTTTATCGCTACGTGTACGTCCTTGCCAGCGCCCTTTGTTCATGCCGTCCACCAAAACTTCCAGTGTTTGTCCCAAAAACGAAGAGTTAATTTCTCGGGCAATTTGTTCTTGCAAGGTTTCCACGGTGTTTAGGCGAGCTTTCTTTATGGCTGGTTCTACATTGTCAGCGAAATGACTGGCGGCGTAGGTCCCTATGCGAGGAGAATAGGATGCAACGTGGACAGCGTCGAAGCGCAGTTCCTCAAGGACTCGGCAAGTATTATGAAATTGATGTTCGCTTTCCCCGGGGAATCCCACGATGATATCGGTGGTAATGGCTATATCCGGCATTGCTTGGCGTAAACGGTTAATCAATGCGTAATAATCGGCAATTTGGTATCCACGATGCATGGCGCGCAATATTTCATCATCTCCTGATTGTACGGGAAGGTTGATTTGGCGGCATACCTTATTTTGTTGCCGCATGGCTTCAATTAAGCGAGGACTCATATCCTTGGGATGATTGGTCAGAAAGCGAATTCGTGCCAGCTCTTTAATCTGATTAAGTTGCGTGAGAAGCATGGCTAAATCTGGCTTTTCGGGCAGGTCATGGCCATAAGAGTCGACGTTTTGCCCGACTAATGTAACCTCTCTAATCCCAATTTGTGCCAGTTGTTCGACTTCGGTGACAATTTCTGCCATCGTGCGGCTTTTTTCTCTACCGCGACGGTAGGGAACGATACAATAGGTGCAGAAATTATTACAGCCTTGGATAATTGGAATATAGGCACTTACCGCTGAGCGAGCGGAGGTTTTTATGGGATGGTCTTTTGGCGGAAGCCAATCAGGGAACTCTCCCGGTTTAAGAAAGTCATCAACATAAGGATATTGTTTCCGCAGTTCGTTTGAGTCTTGGTCGACAAAACAGCCGGTAAGAATGATGCGTAAGTTGGGTTTGGCTTTCTTGAGAGGTTTAAGGTTATGCAGTTTATTGATAACCTTGTCTTCAGCATGTTTACGTACCACGCAACTGTTGACTATGACAATGTCGGCGTCGTTGATGGATGGTGCTTCTATGTAGCCATGCCCACGCAGACGCTCAGATATTTTCTCTGATTCGGCTTGGTTCATTTGGCAACCGATTGTCCAAATAAAGTAAGAATGCATTATCCCTCACATTTTATTTATTGCGAATACTATATTCAAATTTGGTAATATTGTGCAAGAAGGAGTATCATATCCTTTCTGTAAAAAGGAGAGCCAATGCACAGACGTGCCGTATGGCGTTCCGGTAGACGTTTGGCAGCATTATTTTAGGACTTTTGCCGACAATCGAAAAGGTTTCTAAGGCTGTTTCTTGCCCGATAGAGATGGATGGAGTTATAATGCGTTCTTTGAGGAAGGAAACAATGAAATTTAGTCGCGAGGATGTTATCCATATTGCTGCTCTTGCTAAAATTGCAATGACTGAGGACGAAATTACGAACTTCAGTGTCCAACTGTCGAATGTAATGGAAAATTTTGAAATACTGAATAAGGTTGATACCACGAATATTTTGCCGACCTCTCAACCGAATGCACTCAGCAATGTGATGAGAGAAGATGAAATTGAATCCTCTTTGGATATCGCTGATGTGTTTGCCAATGCCTCAAACCGCGAAGGAGATTTTTTCCGCATTCACTCTGTGCTTGAATAAGGGTGGGAAATAGACTGATATGATGATTGAAAGAATTCCAACAATACATGAAGCGCATCAATTGCTTGTCAGCAAACAACTTTCTTCTGTTGAATTGACGGAAGCTGTTCTGGCGCGAATTCAGGCCGTTGAACCGAGGGTAAAGGCCTTTGTCTCCGTAACTGAAGAGACGGCGCTTCAGCAAGCTATCTTAGCCGACAAGCGTATTGCCAAGGGGGAGGCTCGTCCTCTCACAGGTATTCCGGCGGTTATGAAAGATTTGCTGTGTACCAAAGGTATACGCACAACTTGTTCATCCAAAATGCTTGATAATTATGTTCCTCCGTTCGATGCTACCGTCATAGAAAAATTGTATGCCGAAGGGATGGTTTTGGTTGGCAAAGCGAATATGGATGAATTCGGCATGGGGTCTTCTACTGAGAACTCAGCTTTCTTCCCTACACATAATCCTTGGAATATTGAATATGTGCCGGGTGGTTCCTCCGGTGGTTCCGCCGCGGCGGTGGCAGCGGGGGAGGGGTTGTACGCGCTTGGTTCGGATACCGGTGGCAGTATCCGCCAGCCCGCCGGTTTCTGCTCGGTTATCGGACTTAAACCGACTTACGGACGCGTCAGCCGATATGGGCTTATTGCCTTTGCTTCTTCGCTGGACCAAATTGGTCCGCTGACTCAAGACGTTGAAGATGCGGCCATCGTGCTGAGTGCCATTGCCGGGCATGACTCCCGCGATTCTACTTCGGTGAAGCTAAGAGTGCCGGATTACACGCAGTCCATCGGCAAAGACATCAAGGGGATGCGCATCGGGGTCCCGAAAGAATACTTCGTAGAGGGCATGCAGCCGGAGGTTAAGCAAGCTATAGTAAGTGCCTTAACCGTACTGGAAGGGCTTGGAGCGCACATTGATTTTGATATTAGCTTACCCAATACTGCCTGCGCGCTGGCTGTTTATTATATTATTTCACCTTCGGAGGCTTCAGCTAATCTGGCGCGCTTTGATGGTGTAAGATATGGTTTCTCCTATACGGATACCGACAGTATGTGGGAAGCTTTGGAAAAAACACGGCAGTTTGGTTTTGGGCCGGAAGTTAAACGCAGAATTATGCTTGGTACCTACACTCTAAGCGCGGGTTATTACGATGCCTATTATTTGAAAGCTCAGAAAGTGCGTACTCTGATCAGAAACGAATTTGAAGAAGCTTTTAACAAATATGACGTGCTGGTTACTCCTACCTGCCCTACTGTTCCTTTTAAAATCGGTGAGAGAGTGGATGATTTATTGTCTATGTATCTTACCGATGTTTGTACACTTCCCATCAGCATTGCGGGGGTCCCTGCCATTTCGGTTCCGGCGGGTTTCGCCGGCGGGCTGCCAATAGGTCTTCAGGTAATTGCTAAGCCTTTTGCTGAGGAGACCATTTTGCGTGTTGCCCATGCCTATGAACAGGCTACTGACTGGCATAAACAAAAACCACTGTTATAAAAGTGAGAGGAAAAGAAAGGATACTCTTGGAGGCGGACTAAATGGCAGAACAGACTGAATGGTATCACCAATTAACGATTAGCGTTGAGGCCCTACGCGCACAGCTAGGAGCCGATGAACGTGATTTTTATTTTGATCGTTTTATGCAGGTAGCCAAACGGGTTGATTCTTTGGCTTTTGACTGCAATCAGTGCCAGGAGTACCAGTCGCTGATGGCTAGTATGGTAAGAGAGCTTGGCACAAATGTTAATCAAATTCTGAAAGAGCAAAAGCTTAAATTCCTGGGAGAAACCGAGTCTATCCTATCCCATATGAAAAAAGATCATGCTTTTGTTAGTGATGGTCAGTATACTGCCACTTGGTTAACGATAGGTCTGGTATTCGGACTTGTATTTGGCATGATAATAAAACAGCCGGCTATCGCAATTCCAATCGGTTTGGCATTGGGATTGGTCATAGGGCTGTTATTTGATTTGCGGGCTCGCAAGGCCGGCAAAGTGATATAGGGAACACTGCGCAAAATAAGCTTCAGATTGCCGCAACCAGTTTTTGCCCCGTTTCAAAAGCCAGTGTTAGTGCCGATTGATTGTTTTGAATTTGATCCGGTGCGTCTGTGGACGGGAACGCCAGTAGCCCGCGATATTTAATATTGAGACAGGCAAAAAACGCTTTAACGGTTGATTCGGCGCCCTCAAAGAGACGTTCTCCGTTGCGGCCTCCGACAGCGATAAACAGTCCCTGTCGGCTGAGCGAACTGCTTAACGGTGGTTGTTGCAAGCGGTATTTCTTGTGCCAAAACTGCTGTGTACGGTCTACGAGAGCTTTAAGATGTGAGGGGAGCCCCATAAAATGAATTGGCGAGGCAAGTACGATTATTTCGGCTTGTTCAATGGCTTTGAACACATCTTGGGCATCATCTTGCTCAAAACACCCATCGCCGTTCTGGCAGACGTCGCAGTGAACGCAGGGCATAATTTTTAGAGTGCGAGTGCTTATTGCCTCAATTTCAGCGCCACTACTTTTAGCTCCGCTTAACACTTGCTGGAGTAATATCCCACTGTTGCTATGATAACGGGGGCTACCGGCAATCCCTAAAACTTTCATGGCAGGTTCTCCTCTATTATTTTTAGGATGTGTTTTTCACGAAGTTGCATGCGTTGCTGTCGTACGGTTTCGTCATGGTCATATCCTAATAGATGCAGAATACCATGGAGCAATAGCACAGTGATCTCCCGCTCAGTGGTATGGCCTTGTTCCGCAGCTTGTTTTTCAGCTTGCGGAAAGGAAATGATGACTTCTCCCAAGTGTCTTTTGCCATCAATTGGAAGCACGAATTCATGCGTATCAACATCCCCCTCATTCATGGCAAAGGACAAAACATCGGTAACGCTGTCTTCGCCCATGTATTCATTGTGCAGGCGCCGAATTTGTTCCTGCCCGGTAATAAAAATGCCCATTTCAGCAGCGGATTGGTTTTCGCATTTTAGCGCGGTTTCAGCCAACATTTGTAGCCAATTCCTGTCCAAAACAGCATCAAACCCCGTATCAAACAAAATATTTATTTCCATGTATGAATAATAACATAGCTATGATTTTACACCAATACTATTGACAATATAAATATACGCATAATATAATATGTGTATGCCAAATAAAACAATTTACGTTAGCCAAAATGATATTTCGGTTTTTGATGAGGCCCAGCAAATTGCGGGAGAAGCCATGTCTTCGGTTATCGCCAAAGCGCTCCGCGAGTATGTAGCTCGTCATCAGGAAAAAAGCAGGGGCATGAGAGAAATCAGCGTCAGAGTTGGAGGGAAAGACGCACAGCGAGAACAGCGCTTCGTTGCCATTGAGATGGGAAAGTGGAAAGGCGTCAGTGATGACAAACAGTGGTGGATGGAAACCACCATCTACAATACTCAAAAAGGAAATTGGGCGGTACTGCTGGATTACAAAGGGAAAACCATGCTTACGCGAGAAGCTTGGCAGGATCCGAATGCTTGGGGTGCACAGCAGCGATTTACCGAATTGGCAGTATCCGAGCGTTATGACGACTGGCAAGGAAAATTGCCTGTTGCGCTGGTCCGCTACATCGTTTCTTTAGCGGAAAAAGAACAGAATCCTGTGGATTATTTGGATATTTAAATGGATGTAGTCCAACCTGTTTGCTGTTACGGTTGTTAAACCTCGCTTCGATGACACGGCACCTCTGCGGGTGATATAATGACGTATTCCGAAAACAGAGGTGAAAAAATCGAAATTATTCCGGCAATAGACATTCGCGGCGGCAGATGTGTGCGCCTTTTTCAGGGAGATTTCAGCAAGGAGACCATTTTCGCTGATGACCCTGTTGAGGTCGCTCTTAGGTGGCAATCCATGGGGGCGACCCGTCTGCATATTGTTGATTTAGATGGTGCGGCAAGTGGTGACGTAGGCAATTTTGAAGTGATAAGGTCACTTATTGCCACAGTGGTAATTCCTGTTGAGATTGGTGGCGGGATTCGCTTGTTGCCAACAATTGAGAAGTACATTGAAATTGGCGCGGATCGAGTAATACTGGGTACTTCGGCTGTCAATAAGCCAGAGATGGTTAAGGAGGCGTGTAGCAGGTTCCGTCAATCCATTGTGGTATCCATTGATGCACGTGGAGGTTTCGTTGCTTCACATGGTTGGCAGAATACAACGCAAATTCCCTCAGTTGAGTTTGCGCGTTCCATGGTACAGCTGGGCGTCAGGCGCTTTATTCATACTGATATTGGACGTGACGGTACGCTGACTGAGCCTAATTTCTCGGCGTTGTTTGAACTGATTGATTGTACCAAGTTTCCAGTGATTGCCTCTGGTGGTATAACTTCAATTTTGCATCTCAAACTTTTGTCAAAACTGGGTGCTGAGGGGGCAATTGTTGGGAGAGCGCTGTACACTCAGGACATCAATCTATCACAGGCGCTGGCAGCGGTAGAAAACTAACCGACGATTACTGTTCTATTTTAGGAATAGAGGTTTTTAATTTCGTGATAATCCAAGGAGGCTAATAATGCTAAAAGTTAAATGGGATGAGAATGGTTTGGTTCCGGCTATTATTCAAGACGCAAAATCAAATGATGTACTAATGCTTGGCTATATGAATTCCGAGTCGCTCAAGTTGACATTGGAATCTGGGCAAGCTTGGTTTTGGAGCCGTAGCCGCCAGGAATTATGGCATAAGGGTGCCACCTCAGGGAATTACTTGGAAGTGACCGCGGTATGGTATGACTGCGATGTGGATGCCGTGTTGGTCAAAGCTAACCCGCAAGGTCCAACCTGTCATACCGGCGAACGAAGTTGCTTCTACCGGTCCCTCACCCTTGGGGATCTATCATAACAAACTGTTGTTCTCGCTGTAGTGATAGCGATATTTCATCGATTTTAATCGGTTCTGCGTCAGGAGGAAGAATTCCGTCGGCTATCAATACTTCTTTCAGCGCCGCGATTGCGACCTCAACCATACTGTCGTCGGGTTGGCGAGTAGTCAGTTTTTGTAGCCAGAGACCGGGAGCGGCAAACCAGCGCAGGATAACATTATCCAAGTGGCGTGCGCCAAATTGAGTGATTTCAAAGGCTATTCCGGCGATTACAGGCATCAAGAGAATACGTGAAGCAACTAATAGCCACAGCGTTTGCGAACCAACAAGGCTAAACAGCAAAATGGCAATGAACATCACCGCCAACAGAAATGCGGTTCCACAACGGGCATGAGCAGTGGTATATTTCTGCACATTAGCGGGGATCAGCTCGTCACCAGCTTCATAAGCATGGATGGTTTTATGCTCGGCACCATGATAGGAAAAAACACGATGGATATCTGGCATAAAATTGACTCCCCACAGATAGGCAAGAAATATTATCAGCCTTAGACATCCCTCGACAAGATTAAAGACAAGGCTCCCCTGCTGATTGGGCAAAATCAATTTGGAAAGAAACAGTGGCAAAATTGAGAACAATCCAATGGCTAAGCCAAGTGATAAAAGCAACATTAGCCAAACCGTGAGCCCGCCGATTGACGAACCTTCTTTTTGCTTAGAGTTATCATCAGTCTTGTTTATTTCTGCCAGAGCCACGTTGGAGGAAAACATTATGGCTTGCATACCTAAAATCATGGCTTCTAGCATGGCGATAACACCACGCACGAAAGGGATTCGTCTCCAAACTCCGGTGTAAATGGTAGCCAGTTTTTTAACGTCTTTGACCAAAGTGCCATCAGAGCGACGTACAACAGTAGCCAGTGTTTTGGCGCCGCGCATCATCACCCCGTCAATTACTGCTTGTCCCCCATATCTGAATTTATCCGCCATATTAATGCCTCAAAACAACAAAGGAGCGGACATGTGCTCGCTCCTTTGAAAAGTGCTAATTTCTCTGATTGGCCTTACTTTTTGGCATAGCGTTGCTTGAACCGCTCCACTCGCCCGGCTGTGTCAACAATACGCTTGTTGCCAGTATAAAACGGGTGACAGGCACTGCAAAGCTCCACGCGAATGTCTTTTTTGGTGGAGCCGGTGGTAAAACTGGCTCCACAGGAACAGGTTACATTGGCATCATCGTAGAATTTCGGATGGATTTTTTCTTTCATGACTTAACTCTCTGTAGCGTAAACGCTTACTTTTCTGCGGTTTTTCCCTGCAGGTTCAAATTTGACCGAACCATCGATAGTGGCATATAAGGTATAGTCACGACCGGTTCCTACGTTGTTCCCCGCTTTTACATGGGTTCCCATTTGACGTACGATAATTGTACCTGACGTGACATTCTCGCCACCAAAGCGCTTAACCCCCAGCATTTTTGGTTTGCTATCGCGTCCATTCCGCGAAGAACCCGCACCTTTCTTATGAGCCATTTTCAGTCTCCCCTTCTTCCTGTGAGGTTTCTTTTTCGGTCTCGGCTTTAGAGATGGATTCAAGACCAGCGCCGCTAATACGGTCAATATGCAGTTCAGTGAATAACTGCCTGTGTCCTATGCGTCGGCTATAGCGTGTCTTGGCTTTATATTTCATGCCATAGACCTTGTCGCTGAGTCCATCCCCCTTGGATGTAGCACATACCTTGGCTCCCTCTATAACAGGATTGCCTACGACCAATTTATCGCCGCTGCTAATAGCCAGCACGCGATCCAGTTCAAGTGTCTCGCCTTCGGCAATATCTAAGGCCTCAACCTTAATCCGCTTGCCGGGCATAACCTTGTATTGTTTTCCACCAGTTTCAATGATTGCGTATATAGTAACACCTCCGCTTGACAACTGGTCATTATACCAAGACCTGTAGTCGTGGTCAAATGGTCGAAATATTCTCCGTAAATATCTACCAGTCATCCCTCCTGACTGACATAAGATAATGGGGTTTTCATCTCTAGCCCGAGATGGGGTCTGTGATGA
>JGI24702J35022_10000201_pt1 | contig 32549 bp, 30 predicted proteins | sample TergutTh196P4_FD_35022 | JGI IMG/M metagenome (IMG submission 35022) | reverse complement strand
GCGTTTTCTTTCATATACCAATCCTTCACGAGATTGCGGGTCAAGCCCGCAATGACGGGAGTGTAGAGTATTCAGTTGGCGTCAAGTGCATACCCAGGATATATTATACTAAAAATCTATGCAATAATTCTGACAAAAGTGGTCGAATATCCGACAAACTCGGTTGAAATAGAAGCCGGATTACAGTAAAATAAAAGTATCATTTACTGCTGCTGCTGCTGCTATTGTTGCTGCGCTTTAATATTTTTTATAATGAATTATGCTAACAACTATTTTTTAGAACGTGGGTTGTAAAAGAGAAAGATGATTTTACTTTAAGTGCATATAATGGATGGCATTGAATAATTATTAAATTCCGTTTCGTAAATTTGTTGTTGACTTTAGCTCTACAATGTGCTATCCTAATACCATATATAGTATCGAGGTGATATCATGTCTACTATCAGCTATAATAAATTATGGAAGCTATTGATAGACAAGAGAATGAACAAAAAAGATTTACGACTGGCGGCAGGGGTAAGCACAGCGGTCATAGCAAAACTTGGAAAAGGCGATAATGTCACCACGGACGTTCTCCTAAAGATATGCAATGTGCTCAATTGTGATATAGCTGACATTATGGAAATTGATCGGGGAACAATCTACCCTATCGATGCAAATGTGGGCATGTTGGCTGTAGCTGAAAGAGAACAACAATATCGAAGGAGCGAAAAACATGAACGGTAAAACTCCTCATATAGTCCAATATCAAGGTTCAAAGCGAATTCTGGCTCCACAGATTCTACAATATATGCCACATAGTTTTAGCCGTCTTTTGGAGCCATTTTCGGGTATGGCTGCTGTTTCGATTGCAGTAGCTTTTGAAAAGCGAACAGAAAATTATGTTATAAACGACCTAAATGAGCCGATTGTAAAACTTTTGAAATCAGCGATTGAAACGCCGGATAGACTTGTTGAGAAATATAGAACAGTATGGTCTGACCAATTCAAATATGAGGGAGGTCATGTTGAGCATTTCTATCATATTCGTGACCAATTCAACTTGGGCGAGAAAACCCCGGAAAACATGCTTTACCTACTAGCACGTTGCGTTAAGGGGTCTGTGCGTTACGGAAAAAACGGAAACTTTAATCAATCCCCAGATAAGCGACGCCATGGCACGAATCCGAAAAATATTGCTGAAAACGTCTACACAATTTCGTATCTAATGAAAGGCAAGGTATCTTTTTCAGCTTCTGATTATCAAGAAGTTTTTAGCTTGGCGCAACCTGGTGACTTGGTATACATGGACCCGCCTTATCAGGGAGTGTCAAATATGCGGGATAATCGCTATCTTTCTGGAGTGGATTTTAACGATTTCGCTAAAGCCCTTGAAACGCTTAACAGAAAAGGCGTTGACTACATAATAAGTTATGATGGAGAATGCGACGGCAAGGAATATGGAAAAGAACTCCCAAGAGAGTTAAATTGCACTAAATTCCTGTTGAACGCCGGGATTTCAACACAAGCTACTTTGCTTGGCAAGCATAATACAACTTATGAAGCACTATATGTTAGTAGAGGCCTCACCAAAAAAAGCGAAGGAGTTTTTCAGCAAGTATCATTATGGGAGGCTGTGATGTGAATAACGATTACTCTGAAGAATTTCTTGTACTATTGAACTCCATAACAGCAAAGCGTCCACAAACTGTAATTCAGCATATACTTAAGCATGGTTTTATCACATCACAGGATTTAAAGGATTTGTACGGATACAATCATCCTCCTAGGGCTGTCCGAGATGTTAGGGAACAAGGAATCCCTCTTGTAACATATCGCATCGAGGGTACAGACGGTAGGAAAATCGCCGCTTATAAATTTGGTGACCCCGATGATGTTGGAAACGTTATTTCCAAATCAGCGGGGCGTACAGCTTTATCAAAGGCTCTAAAACAGGCATTGATTGAAAAGTATGGAGCGAAGTGTTTTATTTATCATGCAATTATGGACGAAAACATATTACAGGTTGACCATCGTGTGCCTTATGAAATTGGTGGAGAGCCAGATGAAAAGGATATTGAGAAATACATGTTGCTATGTCCGTCTGCAAATCGAGCGAAATCTTGGGCATGTGAGCACTGCGAAAACTGGATAAAAAAGGTCATAGCGTTTTGCGTTGTATGCTATTGGGCATCTCCAGATGAATATGAACATATCGCAGGAAATCAAGAACGGGTAATTTCTGTGATGTTTACTGGAGATGAAGTTGCAGATTATATGCGTTTAATAGAAATCTCAGGGATAGAATGCGCACAAGATACAATCAAACAGCTAATCCGAGAGTTCATTAATAAAAACATTGTCAGAAAATCCTGATAATGAATCGATAATAGTTGATTTGCAGACTTTGAAAAAAGCTTTGCCACTGGTGATTTTGATAATGCGAAACCTATTTTATCTCAACTCAAAAAGAAGGATGGTGGAACGTGCGTATCGCTATATGTGACGATGAACAAAGGGAATTATCGCTTCTCCAGGGGTTTGTCAAAAAATTCAACTCGTGCATAGATGTTTCTCTATTTCTATCTACCGAAAGTCTCCTGGATGGTATAAATAAGCAGCCTTGCGATATTATACTTCTTGATATAGAAATGGACGGACTGAATGGATTTGCTGCTGCGAAAAAGCTGGCAGACATAAATAACCCGCCTCTGGTTGTTTTTGTGACGAACAGCAGCGAATATACATATCGTGGCTACGAGGTAGCCTTCCGATATCTTCCTAAACCTGTGGGTTATGCAATTTTGGCGGAAGTCCTATCAGCAGCTATCGCCAAGATAGCGCCTTATAAATTCACAATAAATACAAATGGATGCTCCCATGTCATCCCAATAAATGAAATACTATATTTTGAGTCGTTCGGCCACAACCTCGCTGTTCACACAAAAGCGAATGAATTTGTGTGCAGAATGAAGTTAAGCGAAGTTGAGGCTTTATTGCCCGTAAACAACTTTGCAACGCCACATAAAAGCTATCTTGTAAATTTGGATTTTGTCAATACAGTCGCAGAAAACGAACTTTCACTTACAGTCGGTGTGAAAATACCCATAAGCAGGCGATGTAAACAGGAGTTTGAACAAGTATTATTCCGATTTGTGAGGAGGCAACCTTGAATTATTTATACTTTGAGATTGCTACAGTCTTATTTGAGTGTTTGATTGTTCATGTCCTGTTTAACGCTTGGTTTGGATTAAAAGCACATAATCGAACAAGAGACGTCGTTTGTTATGCGATTTTCTTTTTTTTAACTTGTCTCATCACGATTTTGCCTGTTCAACCATTAATAAGGTCTGCAATAAATCTAATTCTTGTATTTTGTTTAGCAAAACTGCTATACAATTCAACGATTGTATCTTCTTTATATAGCTCGTTGCTATTCACAGCTCTAGCGGTCGTTACTGAATACTTTTGTTTAGTTCTTTTGAACTATCTTCATTTTGATACAGAAGCTCTGATGGCGGTGGGAAATGCGAGGGCAATCTATCTCGTGTTGGCAAAGTCAGTACACTTTTTGGCCGCTATTATAACTGCGTCAGTTTTCAGAAAAAACCGCGCAACTCTTACGCTAAAGCAGATACTTTCACTAATACCATGTCTGATTGTAAGCATCTATATTTGTTCTCTGTTTTACGAATTATATCCTGTTTATGAGGGAGATATTTCATTGTCTCTGGTAATAGCGCTTGTTGGGCTTTTGTACATTAACGGAATTATTGTACTCAATACCCAATCAATAAAAAGTACTGTTGTAGAAATTGAAGGTCAAAAGCAGGTTGCCCAGCAATATGAAATGCAGGAGCATTATTATCGTAATGTTATCAAGGATAGAGAAGAAACACGCGCACTTTGGCATGATGTAAAAAAACATATTACTGCGATTGAGGCTATTGTTGGAGTAGGCGATATCAATGCCGCGAACATAGAATATGATGCGATACGTCAAGCGTTTGATAAACTTGGTGACGTTGTCGATGTAGAAAACGAGGTTCTTAATATAATTCTCTATCACAATATCCAGCGCGCGAAAGCGCATGATATTCCCGTGCGCTTAACAGCACAAGTAGCCCCAAAGATATCAATTTCAGCAGTGGATTTAAGCGTAGTACTGGGAAATACCTTTGATAATGCAATTGATGAATGCATAATGCTGGAGAGTGAATCCCGCGAGATAAGTGTGTCATTAATTCAGCGAAATAATATGCTTTTTTATGAAATAAAGAATCCTTGCATGGAGATTCCTCATAAAAAGTCTGGAAGCTACCACGGATATGGAATAAAGAATGTCAATGCCTGTGTGCAAAAGTATAACGGTGCAATGGAAAGAGGAGCTGCAAACGGATATTACTGTGTTTCAATCAGGCTGAATTGTCCGAGTTGAATCGAATTCAAAACAAACAAAACACCGCACCCGGTTTTCTATACTTCAAACCTAGATAAAATATTGTAAAAAATCTGTGCTACCTCCGCTCGGGTCGCTGTGTCCTCTGGGTTGAAGCGGGTCGTATTGTCCCCCTGCATTACGCCATATTCGCGCAGGGTGTAAACCGCTGGTTTCGCGCGCTCGCTTATGTCCGCGTCGTCCGCGAAANCATCGANGGCCGTCAAGTCTGGCGGCTCAAGTCCAGTCCAGATCAGATAGTTATATATCATCAGCGCTATTTCCTCGCGGGTAGCATCCTGATGAGGGTTAAAAACATCCGCGTCGATAAACCCGATAACGCCGCTTTCAGCGGCCCAGGCTACCTGCTTTCCATACCAAGCGCCTATATCCACATCCTGGTATGGAGATGTTTCGTATCCTGATACATTGGCGTTCCCCAACCTGGATATTACTGTTACTAGCATCGAGCGCGTCATACCCATGTTGGGTGAGAACATTGATTCTCCCGTACCTATAATCAGCCCGCACTCCGACACGCGCTGCACCGCTTCATAGTACCACGCGCCAATCTGCACATCTGAATAAAGCTGGTTCGGGATTGGTTTCGATTCCGATGCCGTGAGTGGGAGATCGCTGAAATAATCGGTTATCGCGTCCAAATACGCAAGCGCCAGACTATCAAGGAAAGCGTCGTCAGACAGTTTGGCGCGGTCGCTCTCGTTGGTGTGAAACCCGTTTTCTACAAGGACGCCGGGTAGGTTGTGTTCTCGAATCATGAAGTAGTTTTCAATGGCGTTATTTCTTCTTCTTATCCCGATGTTACTAATATTATTTAGGAGGATATCTCCAAAATATCGACCGTACTCCCCAAATGAGTAGCCGGTATAGTAGTTTGATGTATTTTTGTGCGAATTGGAGATATAAAACGAGGTGGCGCCGTTCACGGATGTATAAGTTGGCCTTGACGGGGCGTTTGAGTGCAGCGATATGACTAAAAACTCTCTACTTATCTCAGATTTACCCTGAATTTCAAAAATCCGCCTTAGGTCAGGATGGATCGGCCGCTCTGGCATAAACGGCGTATTCATGTAGACGCTCCCATTTTCGTCCGGGTTGTCTATTATGCTCTGCATAATCGCTATCAGCCTGTCGATTTCATCTAAATCATCGGTCCTGTCGCTCCCATAATACGGCGGCTCGCTAAATAGCGCGTTCTTTATCGCCTCCAGGGACCAAATGTTTATCATAGCTGTCCGAGAGGCGATCGGCACTGTTTCGACGCCAGTGCGTGTAAAACGGACGGTTGCGCCGCGCGACTTCAGAAGTGGTCCTATTTTTTCCGCAAGCTTCAGCATGGTCGCCTGCTCGTCATACCCTGCGTATTTATTGGTAGTACTTGCGCCGTGGCCTGCGTCGAGAATAATGACCTTCCCCGTAAGATCAGGCGATTGAGCCTGAACAAGCGGCGCGCCAAGAATAACAAGCGTGAGTATCGCTAGTATGAATGCGATTGGTTTGGATATCATTGGTTTACCTCGTTTGAGTTTGCGTTTGAGTTTGCGCATTACGTTGTGCCAATCAACAGTTTTTTTGAGCTGCCCTGAGTAGTACGTTATGATAAAATTGCGCCTACTACACCTGCCAGGACTGTAAGCAGTATTGGGTTAACTTTAAAGCGTATGTTTGCGACGGCAGTTACAAAGAACACGGCTACCATAAGGAACGATATCGTGCCCATCGGGTCGGTGAAAACACTCATAGCGTCCGCGCCGGGTTTCGACAGCACCTCGAATGCGATTTTTAGCGCCACGACCGCTATCAGACCGACAGCTGCCGGTTTTATACCGGACATCGCGCCGTTCATGATGGTGTTTTCACGATATTTGCTTATAAAATGCAAAACGAGCGAAACAATAAGAAAAGAAGGCAACGAAACGCCGATAGTAGCAGCGAAAGCGCCCCAAAAGCCTGAGTGCAAATAGCCCACATATGTGGCGGCGTTGATTGCGATAGGTCCTGGCACAACCATGTCAAGCGCGTTTAGGTCGGCGAATTGCGCCGTCGTAATCGAGTATTTTTCGCACTCCATCATAATCATAGACATCATCGCATAGCCGCCGCCAAAACCCAGGATGCCGATCTTCAAGAAAGTGAAAAATAAATCAAGGCAACTAAGTAGAAAAGTCATGTACGCTTACCGCCTTTCTTCCGTGAAAAAAGTTGGTATGCGTAACCGACAGCGCCGGCGGCAAGCACGACAAGCGGAGTGCTTATGTTCAGGAGCAATACCGAGGCAAACGCGGCAAGCATGACTATTATCGAAAATGCGGACTTTATATTATTTGCCCCGAGAGTAAACGCTGCTGAAAGCACAAGCGCGGCCGAAGCCGCGCGTATACCTCTAATCGCGCCGATCGCGGGTCCAGTCTGAGGGACGTATTGGATTGCGACCGTAGCGGCTAGCATGAGTATAAATGCCGGGAGCGCGGCACCTAGACTTGCGGCAATCATACCGGCTATGCCAGCCGCGCGCTTTCCCACAAAGTTCGCGCAGTTTATGGCGACGACGCCGGGCAGAGTCTGCGAGAGCGTTGCGTACTCAAGAAACTCCTCTCTACTGAGCAATCCTTGCTTTTCGACGATCTCCTTTTCTATGACCGGCAGCATTGCCAGCCCGCCGGTAAAGGTAAAAGTCCCCGCTTTGAAAAAGATGACAAATAGCGGCCATAAAACTTTAAGATCTCTCTTTCGTGTATTACACATATAACACTAATTCTCTATCTGGAGTATTCAAAAAATCCTTTGCCTGTTTTTCTGCCGAGCAAGCCGCCTCTTACCATTNTCTTTATAAGTAGGCACGGCCTGTATTTGGAGTCCCCNGTTTCTGCATATANGACGTTCATTATGTTGAGTACTATGTCGTTGCCAATGAGATCCGACAGAGCGAGCGGACCCATCGGATGGTTCGCGCCAAGGCACATGGCCTTGTCAATGTCTTCAGCGCTGGCTGTCCCGTCCATTAGTACGCAAGCGGCTTCGTTGATCATCGGGATGAGAATTTTATTGACGATAAACCCGGGGCTGTCGTTGACTTCGACCGGCTCTTTACCAATAGTTTCAGAAAGCTCCCTGATCTGCAGGAAGGTTTCGTCCGAGGTCTCTATACCCCTGATGAGTTCGATCAGCTTCATGATTGTGGCTGGGTTGAAGAAATGCATCCCTATGAACTTGTCGCGACGGGAAACAGACGAGGCTAAGTCGGTTATTGATATTGACGATGTGTTGCTAGCGAATATCGTATCTTCCTTGCAAATGCCATCAAGCGTCTTGAACAGTTCTTTTTTAACTTCCGCTTTTTCTATGATCGCTTCGATCACGACGTCGGCGTCCGCCGATTCGCCAAGCTCCGTCGTAAACTGAATATGCCCTAGTAAAGTCTGTTTATCCTCCGCAGACATTTTGCCTTTTTCCACAAGGCGGGAAACCACTTTTTCAAGTTTTGCGGAAGACTTTGCAATTATTTCATCTGAAATATCGCGAACTACTACGTCGAAACCTTTCCTCGCGAATACTTGGGCAATATCGGTTCCCATAGTGCCGGCGCCAATGATACTTATTTTTTTCATACATATACTCCTTTTCAGTCCCCAATGTACTATCTATTCTTGAACCCTGTTGTTTTTTCCTTGTTGACGAAAGCAGTCATCGCGTCTTTCTGGTCTTCTGTGGAGAAACACAGGCCGAACGCCTGGGCTTCGAAAGAAAGCGCGGTATCGATATCGACCTGCATGCCTTTGTTGATCGCGATTTTGCTCTGCCTTACCGCTATCTGCGCGTTCTTGGCGATTTTCCCGGCCATTTCCAGAGCCGCGTCCATCAATTCCTCGCCGGGTACGACCTTGCTTACAAGCCCGATTTTTAACGCTTCTTCGGCATTTATTGTTTGCGCAGTAAAGATCAGCTCTTTGGCTTTCGAGAGCCCTACTATCCTGGGGAGACGCTGTGTTCCGCCGAAGCCCGGCGTGATCCCGAGTCCTACCTCCGGCTGCCCGAATTTAGCCTTTTCTCCGGCGATCCTGATGTCGCACGCCATGCACAGCTCGCATCCTCCGCCGAGCGCAAAGCCGTTGACAGCCGCGATGACAGGCTTTGGCAGCGATTCGATCGACGAAAAAATCTTGTTGCCATATTCGCCGAATGCCCTCGCTTCGTCAGACGTGAGGTCTTTCATTTGCGCGATGTCCGCCCCGGCGACGAACGCGCGGCCTGCGCCGGTGATGATAAGAACATATACATCCTTGTCCTCTTTTGCCTGTGCGACAGCCTTCTCAAGCGACGCAAGCACATCGAGGTTGAGCGCGTTGAGCGCCTCCGGCCTATCAATTGTAATGATAGCTATATTGTCTTTCACTTCATAGATCGTATTCATATTTCACCCTCCTTTAATTTGTCAATTTGCGGAAATCTGTGAGGCCTTCGCGTATAAGCCTCGGGATGTCGAGGCCGTACGGGCAGTGCTCCTTGCAGCGGCCGCAGTTCGTGCAGTCTTCAACGCGTTGCATCGATTCGCGCGCGACGTCGCTGAAGTAGAACGAGACATGTGCGCGCTTGATGAGAACCGACATCCTGGCGGATATTGGTATGTTGATTTTTTCTGGGCACGGCAGGCAATATCCACATCCGCGGCAAAAATCCCCGCTTAGTTCCTCTAAGTCGCGCGCGATCACCTGATTGGCGTCTTCGTCCAAGATGGGCGCCGCGTCTTGATAAAGCAAGAACTCGTCGAGTTCGCTCTCGCGCTGGATACCCCAAATTGGTATGATGTTGCTAAACTTCATAAAGAACGCGTAGGCAGCCGCCGAGTTCGTGATAAGCCCGCCGGAAAGCGCCTTCATAGCGATAAAGCCGATGTTCTTTTCCGCGCATAAGCGGACAAGGTCAAGTTCCTCGGGGGCTGAGAGATAAGAAATCGGGTATTGGATCGTTTCGTACAAGCCAGACTCCGCTGCTTCGCGGGCGATATCAAGCCTATGGTTCGTCAGTCCTATATGTTTTATCTTGCCCTGGGCTTTTGCCTCAAGCATGGCGTCATACAGCCCAGATCCGTCGCCCGGCCGTGGGCAAAACGGCGGGTTGTGCAACTGATATATATCAATCCATTCCGTTTTCATAGTTTTTAGCGACGTATCGAGCTGTTCCCAAAAGGCGCGCGGATCCTTAGCAGCTGTTTTCGTAGCGATGATTATTTTCTCCCGAACCTGAGATAAAGCGAGGCCGATTTTCTTCTCGCTGTCAGTATAGTCCCTCGCGGTGTCATAAAAAGTTATGCCGCCCCTATAAGCTTTTTNNAGCAGACTCACGGATTCGCTTTCGCTGATCCGCTGTATCGGGAGCGCTCCAAAACCATTTTTATTCACCGTGATCCCCGTCGAACCCAATGTAACATAATCCAAAAATATTCACTTCCCTGCGCTGTTTTAATTAGTCACGCCATGACGCCTATGGAGTCAGGTATTACGAGCGTCGCTTCTGTTTTGGATTGAATTTCCTCAACAGTGACGCCGGGAACGAGTTCTCTGAGNACTATGCCGTCGCCTGTGACTTCCATTACGCCAAGTTCCGTGACAATGTAGTCTACGACTCCTACNGCTGTGAGCGGAAGCCTACATTTGTGCAGTATTTTTGGAGCGCCATCTTTCGTCGTATGCTCCATAGCTATGATAACCTTTTTCGCGCCGTTTACGAGATCCATAGCGCCGCCCATCCCTGGGACTAGCTTCCCCGGTATGTGCCAGTTAGCCAGGTCGCCCTTCTCGTCGACTTCTAAGGCGCCGAGCACCGTTATGTCCACATGCCCGCCCCTGGCGAGCAGGAAGCTGAATGCGCTGTCGAAGCAACTGCCTCCGGGCAAAATTGTAACCGGATATCCTCCGGCGTTGAGTGTGTCTTTATCAACATTTTCCGGATCGGGCATCGGTCCTATGCCGATAAATCCGTTTTCAGAGTGCAACATTACGTCTATGTCTGTGGGCAAAAAGTTCGCCACCAGCGTCGGCAGTCCTATCCCTAAATTTCCTAGGTCGCCGTCTTTGAAAAATCCCGCTACCCTTTTAGCTATTACATCACGAATATCCATATTATCATACCTCCTATGCTTGTACGACGACGTCGACCATCGCCCCGGGAGTCGAGACCAGTTCCGGATCCAGTTCGCCGACCTCTACTATCGTTTCCGCTGCCGCAATGACAAGGTCCGCCGCAGTCGCCATCAGCGGGTTGAAATTCCTTGCCGCTCTCCTGTAGACCAGATTGCCACTCTTGTCGGCCTTCCAGGCCTTCAGTAAAGCCACGTCAGCCCTTAACGGCAGTTCCAACAGATAGTCTTTGCCGTTAATGTTTATTTTCTGCTTTCCTTCTTCAACGGATGTCCCAACGCCAGTCGGCGTCAAAAACCCGCCTAGACCCGCGCCCGCCGTCCTGATCCTCTCAGCCAATGTTCCCTGGGGGACAAGGATGACTTCTGTCTCTCCTGCGCTCATCTGGCGGCCCGTTTCTTTGTTTCTGCCGATATGCGTTGATATTAGTTTTGATATCCGCTTGTTGACGATGAGCAGCCCGATGCCATACTCAGGAGTGCATGTGTCGTTGCTGATGACCGTGATGCCGGTGATGCCTTTGTCTATCATGCCTTGGATAAGTATCTCGGGCGTACCCCCAAACATAAACCCGCCGATCATTATGCTTTGTCCGTCTTTGATCATTTCCATTGCTTCCGCCAGTGTCTTCACTTTGCTCCTCATAATTTCATACTCCTTATTCCTTCGCTCTATATTTGTTTTTCCGCGTTGATCCCTGTTTTTTGCGCAAAAAGCGCCGCTTTCCGCCTGAAAATCAGTAAAAACTGAATTCGTTGAAGCCAGTATAATAACGAACGAGTATATTGTCAACAATATGTTCGCTTAATGTGGCAAAGGTTCGTTTATGGGTTGCAGTTTCAGCTGTTACATCTTTAGGTCTTATCACAAAAGCCGTTCCCTCGAACTTTCAGCTAGCAGTTCTTCCGCAAGATAGCCGTCGCTCCGGCAATGCATATCGGAGATGCCAAAGCGGATTTCAGTATACAATGACGATTTATAGAATACGTCAAAAGCCTCGCGGAGAGGAATGCCCGCAAGCTCAGAATAGGCTTTGATTACATTTGCACATTTATGGCCTACTAGCGTACGGTTGGCAATCATTTCAAAACCTCCGATCCCGCAAATTTTAAATAGTTGTTAATCAAAGACTGCGCTTTGAAGCAGTACTGCAAATTAGGCTTGTCGTACCTAAGCCGACCAATCGCGTCATTCGCCGCAATCAGGCCATCGAAATATAGCTGAAGCGTATCAAATACTTTGTCGTTAGCGACACCGCCTATGACCAAATCCCATCCGGAATCAACGGGATGCCCAAGTCTGCAAGCAGCAATGAATTCCAGCCATTCTAAATTGTACGTATCAAATTCTAGGATTCTTGTGTCGATTGGCAACCTTTCGCCGATTACCGGTAAAAACTCATAGAATGAAACCACTGAAGCGCCGTGCTGAAGGGAAAAACGCCGTGACCAGCTTTCCGCTTGTGTTTTGATCGGCGTAAGGTAGAATCCTTTGCCGAAATCAGTCCTCATTCGCGAAAAGCTCAAATTAGGTTTTTCAATAACCGTGTATGAACCGTGATACAGCATCATTGCTCAACACCACGTTCTTTCATAAGATCAATCAACTCAGAAACAATATACTTTAAACCTTGTGTGTGAAGAACATCATGAAATGGCACAATATAAGCGTCCAAAATATCGCTCTTTTCTGCCAGCATTTTGTAAATCTCGTCGCCTGTAGTATTAAGCTCATCTGATAACGCTTCGATACAGATCACAGAAAAAAACAACTGCTCCCATGTCATGGGCGTCCGCTTGCGCATCGTATGCCAACCTTTCTAAATCTACCACATATATATCGGCATGATTTCATTACAACGCTTATTCATCTAGAACTAAATCATCCTCCAAGACTAAATCGCCATCCTCCAATTCCTCCTCGGGCGTTTCTTCAAGCAGCATTTCAAGTGTATCGAGAATCTCATAGAGCGCTTCTTTCTGCTCTTCGTTTTGGTATTTGATGATAAAATCAAGCGCGTTGCCGCTGTTGCCTCCGGCCAGTGGGCCGTATATCCACGCTTCGTATGTCGTCTTGCCGATTTCGCCTATCACTGAAATTCCGTTGAGCGTGGAATTCCTTATCTGCTCCTCCCCTACAACCGTCGACTCGCCGCCTTCAAGATATGGTGTGAGCAGAGTTTCAGCAAGACCTTGGATCCCGTCTTGCGGCGTCACTAAATCAGGGGCTATTTCGAGAGACGCTTCCCCGCCTCCTTTGTATGTGAATAGCCAGTCGGCCTCGCCTTCAGAAAAATCGAACAATTCTTCGTCTGCGTATATTATCAGTGTGTGCTCGTTGTCGAGCATCAGGAGACTGTACCGTTTGCCTGACGGAGTTTGGCTTTGTCCTTCACCCTCGCCGCCGTTCTCTGTCTGCCCCTCGATCCCGGGAGGTTCTGTTTCTCCGTTAAGCCCGGTATCCGCAGGTTCCTGCCCATCATCGCCCTCAGTTGCGCCAATAGGCGGACTTTCGGACACTTGCGTGCCCTCATCCCCGCTTTTGCTTGAATCAGCGTTGAGCGTCACCAGCTCAATACAAAACACGGCAAGCACAATAATACACACGAATGTGAAGACAATAAGCAAGTTCTTTGCGATGCTACTCAACTTCGGCACCCCCCAGTTTCTCTATCCCGGCGTCAATACGTCGGAGTGTTTCTCTACGTCCTAAAATTCCGCATATTTCGACGGCGCCACCCGGCGTCACAGCCTTTCCTGATACCGCGACGCGCACAGGCCACATCAGCGTCGCGTTTTTGACGCCCAGCTTTTCTGCTAAACTTATCAGTGTATCATGTATCGCCGGGTTTGTCCATTCAGGTAAAGCTAGCAACGCGTCCCGCGCGATCCGGAGCATCTTTAGCGATATAATCTTGTCAGTTTTTGATTTTTTATGTACGAACAGGTCCGTGTCGTAGTCGGGCAGGTTGTCGAAAAAGTCTATCTTTTCGGGGATATCGGTGAGTTTTTCGCATCGCGCCTGCAATATCGAAGCGATGGCGTCAATGGACAGATCACCTTTATTAATAGCGCCGTATATATATGGCGCCGCTATCGATGCAAAGTCTTTGGGCGACAGCGCGCGGATGTATTCGCTATTAAAATGGTTGAGTTTTTCTATATCGAATATTGCTGGGGATTTTGATATCCCCTCGATCGTGAAGACATCAAGCAGTTGGGGCAGCGTGAATATCTCTCTCTCCCCTCCAGGGCTCCAACCCAATAGGGCAATGTAATTGAGTACCGCTTCAGGCAAGTATCCCTGTTCTAGCAGGTCGCCATACGTAGGGTCGCCGCTTCGTTTTGACAGTTTTTGCCGCGCGTCCCGCATGACGGGCGAAACAGTGATGTATGCCGGTATCTCCCATCCGAACGCTTCATACAGCAGATTGTACTTTGGGGCTGAACTGATGTATTCGCTCCCGCGTAGGACATGTGTAATGCCCATAAGGTGATCGTCCACAACATTCGCGAAATTGTACGTCGGCATACCGTCGCGTTTGAGCAGCACCATATCGTCCAGTGTTTCGTTTTGAGTCGTCACTTCCCCAAAAACCATGTCTGAAACAGTAGTCGCGCCTTCACGCGGCGTTTTCATGCGGATTACATGCATCGACCCGTCATGTGCCCGATGTTCAGACTCCACAAACGGCAAGCTGCGGCATGGATCGTCCTCCATAGAGCCATATAGAGTGGAGGAGGCGTTGCCGTCGCCATGCTCTGCGCTTTCCGCGTGATCGAAGGCGCCGTCCCCGTGTTTCGCTGCTTGTTCGCAAAAACAATAGTACGCAGCGCCTTTCTCGCACAGAAGCTCGGCGTACGCCCTATATATTTCGCGGCGTTCGCTTTGGGTATATGGGGCGGCTGGACCTCCTACATCCGGGCCTTCGTCGTACTTAAGTCCTGCTCCCTTGAGCGTGCTGATGATGATGTCGGTCGCTCCTTCGACAAATCTCGCGGCGTCAGTGTCTTCTATACGCAATATGAATGCCCCGCCGTCTTTTTTCGCGATCAGGTAAGCGTATAGCGCGGTACGTAAGCCACCTACGTGCATATATCCTGTCGGGCTGGGCGCGAAACGCGTCCTAATGCCGCCGCGAGGGATTTTAGATTCCATATCGTCAAACCATTTTTTATCCATTGTGCTTCTCCTGCTCCTCTTTTTCAAGTTCTATATACGCTACTTTCCCAACAAGCGTACGCGGCAGATCTTTGCGGTACTCGAATTCGCGGGGCATAGCGTACTTCGCGATATTTTTCCTGCAATGTTCAAGTATCGACGCTTTTATCTCTTCGGTTGGCTCGATATTGTCGCGTAGCACAATAAACGCTTTTATCCGCTTGATTTTATAGTCGTCCTGTACTCCTATTACGCAGCTTATTAGCACTTTTTCGTGCGTTTCGATGACATTTTCGAGCTGGGAAGGGTAGACGCTGTAACCGGACGTAATTATCATCCGCTTTATCCTTTGCCGGAAATATACGAACCCGTCTTCGTCCATTATCCCCAGATCACCGGTATGGATCCAGGTTCTCCCATCCTCGTGGGTCTGCATCGTCCGCGCCGTTTCTTCTTCGTTGTTGTCATACCCTTTCATTACAGTCGGCCCGGACAGGACAATCTCGCCCTCCTCGCCGTACGGCAGCTTTTCTTGCGTCCCCGGGCGTACGATTTTATAGAATGTATCAGGGTACGGTATGCCTATGCTGCCTTCCTTGTGGAAGTCGCGCGGGGTTAAGCAACTTGCTGTCACGCATTCAGTTAGGCCATAGCCTTCGCGCACTTGGACTTTCGCGCCGCGCTCCCTCAGAAACTCGTCTACCTTGCGTTTTAACTCCGGCGACAGCGAATCTCCGCCGGAAAACACGCCCATAAGCTGCGACAAGTCAAGATTGCCGATATCGCGAAGCCTCAGCATGGCTTCGTACAGAGTTGGTACGCCCGCTATGTAGTGCGGTTTGTGCTTTTTAAGGAGTTTTGCGTATGATTTGATCGAGAACTGGGGGACAAGGATTGCCGTCGCCCCCGTTATAAACGCAGTGTGTACGCAAACTCCAAGCCCGAACCCATGGAACAGCGGCATGATCGCAAGCATTTTTTTCCTTGGTTCGACACAGTCGCCAGCCGCTATTGTTTGTAAAGACAGCGCGTTGAAGTTCAGGTTCGTCAACAGTATGCCTTTTGTCACGCCGGATGTCCCGCCGCTGTAGAGTATGGCGGCGACGTCCCCGCCTCTTGGCTTGGCAGGATGACTTTCGCTAGCGTTACGGTCTTGATTATGATGGCTGGCGGCATGAGCGGGATTGCCTACGCGGCTTCGCCCCAGTTCCATCAGGTCGGTATATCTGAGCAGCGCGCCGCCGCTACTCCGGCGCGGCGTCCTTCCATCTTTCGTCAGTTTGAATAACGGTTTCCGAATTCCCTTCAGTCCGTCCTCAATTCCCGTCAAGATAAGCGTCTTAGCACCAGTCCTTGGAAGTATCTTCTCCAGTTTCGGCGCGAATTGGTCAAGTGTTAGCACAGCGACGCTTCGGCTGTCGTTTATATACCGCGCCAGTTCTTCCTCAGCCGACAATGGGTGTACCATGTTCGCAATCGCGCCTATCAGGTTGAGTGCATAGAGAGCCGTCGCCGCCTGCGGCGTGTTGGGCATGCATATAGTGACCCTTTCGCCCCGGTTGACGCCTATAGCTTCAAGACCGGACGCGCAGACGCAGATGTCTTCTGTGAAGCGCTTGTAGTTTTGCTTGCATCCGAAGAAATCGTACGCCGTGTCGCGCGGGTACGTTTCAGCAGCCTTGAATACCAAGCTCACCATTGAACAGTCAGGATAGTCAAGGCTATGCGGTACGCTTCCATAAGAATTCAGCCATGGCGCATCGATCTTCATAGCGCGCAATTCCCTTTGAAATGTTGTTTATATTTAGACACTCATGAAGGATATCACATTTTTGTATCTGTTTCAATAAAATAACCATTATCAACGCATTTTTCAATACTCATATACATATTACTAGCAATTTTTAGTAGCGTTTCACGCGTGTTGTCTTCGGGACGCTCGATTACGTGATCAAGCAGCCGGGCAAGTGTATGGCCAAGATCGCGGCCAGGCGGGTAGCCAAGTTTGATTAGATCTCTTCCTGAAACCGCCAGATTGCTTATCGAGTAGCACTCGCCACTAGCTGTGATCGCCTCTGTTTCTGTAAGCGCTCCAGCACTATCTGGGGATGTCATATTATCCTTAATATATGGCAAGCATTTTGAATGTTCACGCGACGGTAGCCCGTCTCCCATATTATCCAGCCCGTCATGGATCGCGGCGGCGCAACGGGTAGCCTGCGCGTCTTGCTTCGACAAGACCCGCTTTATGTCAGTGCGGCTATCGGGAAATTTGGTAACCGAAAGGGCCATAGCGCATGTTTTGATTGTTTTCCTGTCAAGGCGCAAACTGTGTAGAAACTCCTCGGCAGACGATATGAGATATTCCTTGAGCAACAGAGCGCAAAACGCACACCAGCGCATATCCGGTTCCGATGGGAAACTTCTGATCCTCTCCAGACCGCCCAGGCGTTCTACACGCTTTGTCATATAGCAGCAAAGCAGACCCGCTGCGATCATCTCCCCAGCTATTTCCGGTCTTTGCGACATGAGCGTTTTTTCCAGTTCTATGCGTACCCGTTCCGCACTGATGAATTTTGCTTTGTCGGCATTTGAGCGGATCGCGCGCATTGTCTCTTCTTCTATATCAAACCCCAATTCAGCGCGAAACCGTAGCGCTCGGAACATACGTAGCGCATCCTCAGAAAATCGCTCGTCTGGATTTCCGACGCACCGGATCACACGGGCTTTTATGTCATTTGCCCCTCCAAACGGATCGATAAGCTCGCGCGATTCCGATATCGCCATAGCGTTGATCGTAAAATCGCGGCGGCTCAAGTCAGCGTAAAGGCTATCCACGAACTCAACCATATCGGGACGCCGGTTGTCGCTATATCCGCTTTCAACCCGGAAAGTCGTGACTTCGACGCTGCCACCTTCTGCGAGAACTGTAATCGTCCCGAACCTTTCTCCGGTCAGAGCGGTCTTGGGGAAAAGCCGGGCGACATCGAGCGGTGCGGCGGATGTCGCCACGTCCCAGTCATGGACGTCGCGCCCCATAATGGAATCGCGAGCGCATCCGCCGACCAGATACGCGGCATACCCGTTTTCCGCCAGGTGGCTTAGTATTTGCTCGACATGTTCAGGTGGGCTGAATCCCAGCATCGTACCCCCCTTTAGCCAACTACTGATGTTGTTACATCCACTCCAAAAATCGGTATTGATAAACATCGCCTATAGTAGTATAATATTAAGCCAGTGTATTAGCAATCAGAAAATAAGGTGTTTTATGGAATTTAGTCAATTTGAGCAGCATATTAATAGCGGTCAGCGGTGTCACCTTGTCGGAATTGGCGGAGTTTCAATGTCTCCGCTTGCTGAGATCCTATACGGGATGGGAATTAACATAACAGGATCTGATATTAACGACAGCCCAGCCGTCGAAAGGCTCCGTTCGATAGGTATTAAAGTAGTGGTAGGCCATTCTCCCGAAAATGTGCGCGGAGCAGGGGTTATCATACGGACTGCGGCGGCGCGTGAAAACAATATCGAGATTAAAACGGCGCGAGAGCTTGGGATACCAGTCTATGAACGCGCGCAAGCCTGGGGTCATGTAATGCTCGGGTACAAAAATGCCGTCTGCGTTTCAGGTGTCCACGGCAAAACCACGACGACGTCCATGGTCACTCACATCATGCTCTCGGCAAAAAGAGATCCCACGGTTATGATAGGCGGTACACTTCCAACGCTCGGGTCCGGGTATCGCGTTGGACAAGGCGATGTCATTGTCGTCGAGTCTTGCGAGTACTATAACTCATTTCATTGCTTTTTCCCAACAGTCGCGGTCGTTTTAAATGTCGACGCGGACCATCTGGATTTCTTCAAGGATATTAATGATTTGCAAAGTTCGTTCAGGAAATTCGCTTCGCTCGTCCCGGAAGGCGGTCACATAATTTGCAATGGCGACGACGAAAACACTATGAAAGCCCTGGCGCCGCTTAGTAGGGAGCTGTTTACATTTGGATTCGGAGCGAACGCTCGCTTGCGGGGGATTAACGTCTGTCCCGCCGGTCGGAATCCGTCTATGGATGTTGTATACGATGGAGTTCCGTTTTGCGGATTGACACTCCAAATTCCAGGAGTTCACAACCTTCTCAATGCTCTAGCCGCGACGTCCGCCGCTGTTGCGCTTGGCGTGTCGGCGGCAGAGGTGGAGGAAGGGCTTCAAGGTTATGAGGGCGTGAGTAGAAGGTTTGAATTCAAAGGCGTTTTTAATGGCGCGGACGTTTATGACGACTACGCGCACCATCCTAGCGAGTTGCGCGCTACGCTTGACGCCGTTTCAACACTTGGTTATAAGCGGATAATCCTCGTTTTCCAACCTCATACGTTTTCCAGGACAAAAGCATTATTTTCCGATTTCGTCTCTGTACTATCGCGTGCTGACGTAACGTTTATCGCGGAAATATACGCTGCGCGTGAAAAAAACGACATTGGCATAACATCTGACGTCCTGGCTGCCGCCATCCCGGGGGCGCGCTGCCTGTCAGATTTCCAAGAAATTGCAACTGAAATAGCCAAAATTGCATGTAAAGGCGATATCGTCCTAACTGCTGGCGCTGGGGATATTCATAAAGTTGGGGAAACGCTTTTAGCAATTAACAGTTAACAATTAACAATTAACAATTAACGAGGAGGGAGATTGTGATATGGGCAAAAACAAGAAAAAGGTCAATAATAGCCACTCACCCGAAGACAAGTTAAAAGTTGTTCTTGACGCTGAGACTTCCAGGGATGATATCGAAGCTGATGACGTGAATAAAACGTTAGATAGCGAAAACAGCAATGATGGTGAAACTTGGGATATTGCCGATGGCAGTGGCGAGGCTAAGACAAGTGACGAGGCAAGTACAAGTACAAGTACAAGTACAAGTACAAGTACCAGTGTTGGCGCAAGTGACGAGACCGGAGATGAAGTCAATAACGGACAACAGGATGAAGTTTCCCCAGAGCCTGACGGCGGGGAAGGAGCCGTGCTAAAAAAAGCAAAGGTGCGGGATAAAACTATACTCATTGATAAAACGCACACTCGGCGGTTGTATTTAACGCTCTTTGCCGCGTTGATAGGGGCGTCTTTCGCTATGATCCCGGTTGTGTTGTGCACTTATTGGTTCGGCACGGTGTTTTACCCCTTTTTCATCATAGCTCCGCTGCTCATATATGTTTTAAACATACTATTCGACGGTTGCGGCGATATCCGCGCTTTGGCGATAAGCGCTGTGTTATCGCTGATAAGCGCGTTTGTGAGTATCTTGGCGTGCCAGGTGTTGATACTCGTATCATACTATGGCTATTCCATCGCCAGCTTGCCCGCTTCGTTCTATGTAGCGTTAAACGAATCCGGAGTTTTCCCCAAATCAGCCTCAATGTATGTATACCCGCTGCTATTTACCGCGTTGGGACTTACCGCGATATGGGAATTAATGCGCTTTGACCTGAGAAAGAGGGTTACGGCGTAGCCCACCATATGTTTTTGGAAAGGCAGGATCTGCCGGATGAAGTCGTTAAATTGGAATATCGGCAGTTTTGACAGGGGAATAGCATTAGATCTTTGTCGGCATGGGGTCAATCCGCTCACTTCCGTCCTGCTGGCTTCAAGGGGCGTTACCCACTTTGAGGAAGCGCAAGCTGTTCTGGGCGAAACCCATGTGGAAACGCATGATCCGTTCTTATTGGCTGATATGGAAAAAGCCGTCCGTCGTATCAGAACAGCAGTTGAAAATGGCGAGAGGATCGCAGTTTATGGAGACTACGACGTTGACGGAATGACCTCATGCGCTTTACTTGCATTATGGCTTCGTTCAGTGGGAGCGGATTTCGAAACATATATACCCGGCCGCGTTGGCGAAGGATATGGCTTAAACAGTTACGCGCTCGACACGTTGAAAGCGCGTGGAGTCGGACTTGTCATAACCGTGGATTGTGGAGTGACGGCTATAGCGGAAGCAGAGTACGCAAGGACCCTGGGGTTAGGGCTGGTGATTACCGACCATCATGAGTGCAGAGCGCAATTGCCTATAGCGGCCGCTGTCGTCGACCCAAAACGTCCCGATTGTGGATATCCTAACAAAGCGCTCGCCGGGGTAGGCGTAGCTTTTAAGCTTGTTTGCGCGCTTGAAGGGGCGACCAATTACGATGAGATGCTAAAACGCTATGGCGATCTTGTCGCGATTGGCACGATTGCCGATGTGATGCCTGTGTTGGGAGAGAACCGGAGGATGATCAGGAGCGGGCTTATCTCGATCAATGAAAATCCACGCCCGGGTCTGCTTCGTTTACTGAAGGAAATTGGCGTTGAGTCTGGCAGAGTTAAGAGTTCGACCGTAAGCTATATGATTGCCCCAAGACTGAACGCTGCCGGCAGGATGAGTAAGCCGGAACTGTCGGTTGAGCTTTTGCTGACCAGCAACGAAGAGGACGCCGAAAGGCTTGCGATCGAGCTGTGCCGTATGAATAACGAGCGACGCGTCCTTGAAACTGAAATATATAATGAAGCGGAAGAAATGCTTGACGGTCCGGAACCGACCGGGCCTATTATACTTGCCAGACGCGGGTGGTTCCAGGGCGTGACAGGGATAGTAGCTGCAAAGTTGGCGGAACGCTACCTGGTTCCAGTTGTTATTATAAGTATTGATGAAGACATGATTGGGCGCGGCTCATGCCGCAGCTACGGCTCTTTTTGCCTCTACGAAGCGCTGAAATCCTGTGATGATATTCTTGACAATTACGGAGGGCATGAAATGGCGGCGGGAGTGACCGTCGCTGAGAACAATATAAATGAGCTTAGTCGACGCTTGACGGCAAATTACCAAGACAACGTCGAATCAGCTTCAACACTAGGGCTTAACCTCGATTTTGAGGTGGAAAAATTCGAATTGCTATCCGCTCAAAATATAAGAGCGCTTGAGCGTCTTGAGCCTTTTGGAAATGGGAACCCTTCGCCGTGCCTGTGCATAAAAGGGGCGTTTCTCGCTTCCGCATATTCTATCGGAGCCGGCAAGCACTCGCGCCTACGAATTGAAAAAGTGGGAAAAAGCCTGGATTGCGTGTTCTTTTCGATGCCAACCGATAGACTGCGCGTTAAAAAAGGAACTCTTGTGGACGTAGCGTTTGAGCCGCAGCTCAACGAGTACCGCGGGCGTTGCGACGTACAACTGCATTTGACTGATATACGTCAAAGCGGATTTGTCAGTGACTAAAATGGATGATATTGCCGAAAAATACCGTCAGTTGGAAACGGTCATACTTAATAACCATCCCGATTCCGACATGGACCGTATCAGGGCAGCTTTCGAGTTCGCGCTTGAAGCCCATGACACCCAAATGCGCAAAGACGGGACGAAATTTATCACTCACCCGCTTGCGGCTGCGACGATTGTAGCGGAAATCGGGCTTGATGAGGATTCCCTATGCGCGGCTCTGCTGCATGACTGCATCGAGGATACAAGCGCGACTTTTGATGATATCAACAAACTTTTTGGAAAGGATGTCGCCGAAATAGTCGATGGTGTCACGAAACTGTCCCGGGTAACATATACGAGCAAAGAAGAGGAGCAGATGGAAAATCTGCGGAAAATGCTCATCGCGATGGCGCAAGATATTCGCGTTATTTTGATAAAAATTGCCGACAGACTCCATAACATGAGGACGATGGAGTACGTATCCGAGGATAAGCAACGGGAAAAAGCGCTTGAAACCATGGAAATGTACGCGCCAATCGCCCACAGGCTTGGTATGCAGAAGATAAAATGGGAATTGGAGGATCTATCGATTCAATATCTCGACCCGGTCGGTTGCTACGAGATAACTGAAGGGCTAAAGCTCCGGCGTGTTGAAGACGAGAGTTTCTTCAGATTGATCCAGACAAAGATTACGGAGCGGTTAGCCGGGAATGGGATACAATGCGAGGTCAACGGGCGCATAAAGCATTTGTACAGCATCTACAGGAAGATGTATGGGGAGAATAAAGTACTCTCAGAAGTGCTGGATCTGTACGCGTTTCGCGTGATAGTTAACAATATAGCGGACTGTTACAATGTTTTAGGATATATCCACGATATGTTCAAACCGATGCCCGGTTGTTTCAAAGATTATATTGGCACGCCAAAGCCGAACATGTACCAAAGCCTACATACAAACGTAATCGGCAGCGAAGGAATTCCGTTCGAGGTGCAGATTCGCACGTGGGAAATGCATCAGACAGCCGAATATGGCATTGCAGCGCATTGGAAGTATAAGGAGGGCAAGGGGGGCAAGGTCGCCGACGAGGAAAAGTTCGCCTGGATCAGGCGCCTACTGGAATCACAGCAGGATGGGGATGCGCAGGATTTCTTGCACGCGTTGAAAGTGGACATGTTTGCTGACGAAGTTTTCGTGTTTACCCCAGGCGGCGACGTAATCAACCTCCCCGCAGGTTCGACGCCGATAGACTTTGCGTATAATATACACTCCGAAGTTGGAAACCGGATGACAGGAGCGCTGGTAAACGGCAGAATCGTTCCATATGCCCATACTCTTCGTAGCGGGGATATCGTAAAAATACTGACCTCGAATTCCGCAAAGGGTCCAAGCCGTGATTGGCTTGAAATAATAAAGAGTCCGGAAGCAAGAAATAAAATACGCCAATGGTTTAAAAAGGAACGGCGCGAGGAAAATATAATTCACGGAAAAATGGCGTTTGAGTCAGAATTACGTCATTCAAATATACAATTAGCGGATATCACCCGCGACGATGTCCTCCCGAAAGTCCTTGCGCGCGCGTCGTTCAGATCGCTTGACGAGCTTTATGCCGCGATTGGATATGGCGGGATAACGACGCAAAAAATCGTAAACAAAATACGCGACGATGTGCGCGCTTCCGTAAAGACAAGAAAAAAAGAAGAGCTGCCCACAAAACCTGAAAAAAAAGAAGAAACACGGATCAAGCCAGTGAAAGGCGTGATGGTGGAGGGGCTGGGAAACTGTCTTGTTAAATTTGCGCGATGCTGTTCGCCGGTTCCTGGAGATCCTGTGGTGGGGTTTATAACGAAAGGTTACGGCGTATCTGTGCATCATCAAGACTGCATAAACTATATTAAGGCGGATAAAGACTCGGAAGCTGCTGAGCGGAGATGGGTACACGTCGCATGGGCCAACACCGAGGGGCGCGACTATTCCACCACGATCTATATGACAATTCGCGAAAGGATAGGTATCGTCGTAGATGTCGCTACGGTACTCAACACACTGAATATTAGAATTGTTTCGTTTAACTCGAAGAATAATTGGGACGGCAACGTATCAGTCACAGTTGTAGTCGACGTTAAAAGCCGCGACGAACTTGTAACCGCGATGGCTAAACTGATGTCCGTGCCAGGGGTTATAGATGTCCGAAGGGCGGGTGGGTGATATGAGGGCTGTTGTGACGCGCGTGTCTTCCGCGTCGGTAAAAATCGAAGGGGAAGTCGTGGGCAGTGTTGGCAGGGGGTTGCTCGTTCTGCTTGGAGTAAAAACAGGCGATATGGAAAATGACGCCGTCCGGCTTGCGGCAAAGGTATGCAACTTGCGCATTTTCAATGATCAAAATGGGAAAATGAATCTTGATCTAATGGCTGTCGGGGGTGACATTTTGGTGATATCGCAGTTCACTCTTTACGCGGACTGTAGGAGCCGTCGGCCTGGTTTCACGGACGCCGCGCGCGCCGATACCGCCGTTGCGTTATATGAACTGTTTGTCGCAAAATGCAAAAAAGCTGGGTTTACGGTTGAAACAGGCGAATTCGGCGCTATGATGGACGTCAGTTCCGTCAATGAAGGCCCGGTAACCATCATTCTCGATACGGAGTTTCTTTGATAAAGCAGGTATGATATAATGGTGCAAATTCGTTGAAGACATGGTATAATCTAACACGGGTTGCGTGGATGGCGACAAGGGGGACGCGAACATGGGCATTTTATCTGTAATATTGGATTTGCTTTTTCCTCCTAAATGCGTTTTTTGCGGAAGGGTGCTAAACAAAACGGACGATGGTTGGTGCGACAGATGCACCGAGACTTTGCCGTTTTCAGACAATGGCGGGAAGCAAAACGGGGACGCCTTTGACTTCTGTGTATCACCGCTGCACTATAAAGGGAATGTGAGAAAATCGATACTCCGTTTCAAATTTCGCGGGATGTCAGCCTATGCGTCTGTTTACGGCAAATTGTTAGCCGATTGCGTACGCGAACAACCGGATATTAGTTATGACATTATCACCTGGGTCCCGCTAAGCAGTAAACGCAAACGAGCGCGGGGATATGACCAGGCGATGTTACTTGCGCTAGCCACAGCCCTCGAACTGGGCGACGTTGCCGCTGAAACGCTGGAAAAACCTCGTGACGTCAACGCGCAGTCCGAATTGGGCGGTAAAGAAGAACGCAGCGCCAATATTAAAGAGGCGTTTGAAGCCACGGATCCTGAACTCATTGAAGGGAAAAGCGTTCTGCTGATAGACGACGTCGTCACTACTGGCTCAACGCTATCCGAGTGTGCGAGGGTGTTGTTGGCGGCGGGGGCGGCAAAGGTCGTTTGCGCAACACTGGCGCGAGGCGAATAATTATACCAGCGTTTAATAAAATTTGCCGTTTCTCGCCAGTATGTTTTGAGTTTTCGGGGAATTATACTCCCCAGGGGGAAATATGATTTTTGGCAGAGATATCGGGATCGATCTTGGGACGGCTTCCGTCTTAATATCCACAAGGGGAAAGGGGGTTATCCTGCACGAGCCGACAGTAGTGGCAATGGATAAAAATACAGGGCGGCTACTCAACGTTGGCATGGCTGCCCAACGTATGTTGGGAAGAACTCCCGGCAATGTAGCCGCTATTCGCCCCATGCGCGACGGCGCCATTTGCGATTACGATATGACAGAGCGCATGTTAAAGGAGTTTGTGCGCAAGGCGTTGTCATTTTCAATGCTCAAGCCCAGGATGATCATCTCAGTCCCATCGTGTATAACAGAAGTCGAGGAGCGCGCGGTTATTGATGCGGGCGTTGCTGCCGGCGCTCGAAAGGTTTATCTTATGGAAGCGCCGCTTGCGGCGGCGATCGGGGCCGGCCTTGATATAACAAAGCCGGAAGGGCATATGGTTATCGATATCGGCGGCGGCACCACAGATATAGCGGTTCTATCGCTGTCCGGCGTGGTCGAGTCCGTATCGTTAAAAGCAGGCGGCGACGCGTTTGACGACGCGTTAGTTAGATATATAAAGCGCAAGCACAACATTCTGATCGGAAAGACTACGGCTGAAGAACTTAAGAAGGGTATCGGCTGTGTGTTTCCACGTCCGGAAACGGTAGCCGTCGAGGTCAAGGGACGGTGTTTGTTGACCGGGTTGCCGCGCGAAGTCGCCGTAAGCTCGACCGATATCCTTGAAGCGTTTGAAGATGTGACAGAAGGCATTATCGAAGCGGTACATAACGTTATGGAAGCCACGCCGCCTGAACTGGTGGCGGATATCTCGCAAAATGGGATTATCCTGACCGGCGGAAACAGCCTGTTGTGGGGATTTGACAAGCTTATCGCGAACCGGACGAATATAACCACTCTCAACGCCGACGACGCGAGCCTTTGCGTCGCCAACGGCCTGGGCAAAGCGATCGGCTGGGTAGGCGACATGACCGAAGGCACGATAAACCTAGCGAGGAGAAAACAAATGCAAGTGTAAAAAATATGTAACTGTTCAGAGGGTATCCAAAAACTCGCAATGGTTACAGGCTTCGCACACAAGTTTTGGCCATTGTTACTAGTTTTCACCATTGTACTAGTGCGTTGCCTGTAACCAACCTGTGTTTTTGGATGCCAACTGAACAGCAACAAAAATCACAAAAAATCATTAAGGAGGTTAGCTTTTGCAATGGCAAAGAAACAGTTCAAATCGGAATCGAAACGTCTACTCGACCTGATGGTCAACTCTATTTACACCCACAAGGAAATTTTTTTGCGCGAACTCATATCCAATGCCTCCGACGCGATCGACAAGCTCTGCTATATCTCACTTACCGATGATAAAGTCGGGCTCACGCGCGACGACTTCAAAATCGAAATCGAAACTAACCAGGAAGCAAGAACTCTGACAATCAGCGATAACGGTATCGGAATGACAGCGGAAGAGCTGGAATCGAATCTTGGCGTTATTGCTAGAAGCGGCTCCATGCAGTTTAAAAAGAACATGGACGAAAAAACCGAGGATATCGATATAATTGGGCAGTTTGGCGTCGGCTTTTACTCAGCGTTCATGGTAGCCTCGCGTCTGACCGTTATTTCGCGCGCTTATGGCGAGGAGAGCGCGAATAAGTGGGTTTCAGAAGGCTCCGACGGGTACGTGATATCGCCCTGCGACAAGGACGCGCCGGGGACGGACATCATCATTGAGCTCAAACCAGACAGTGAAGACGAGAAATACGATAAATACCTGGAGGAATACACGCTTAAAAATCTCATCAAAAAGTATTCAGATTACATTCGGTGGCCAATAATCATGGACGTCACGAAAAACCGGCAGGTCGAAATAGATGAAACGGACGACGATGGCAATAAAAAGACGAAATGGGAAGACTACAAAGAGGCCGATGTCATCAATAGCCGCGTGCCGATCTGGCAACGCGCGAAAAACGACGTTTCAGATGAGGACTGCGTCGAATTCTACAAGGAAAAATTCTACGATTACACAGACCCGGCTGCGGTAATCCGCGTATCCGCCGAAGGGAAGGTCAGCTATAAAGCGATGTTATTTGTCCCATCCGTAGCGCCGTATGATTACTTTACCCGTGAATATAAGGCTGGTCTGCAGCTCTACTCGTCTGGCATTATGATAATGGAACACTGCGCAGACCTGCTGCCGGAGCACTTTCGTTTTGTGCGGGGCGTCGTTGAATCTCCGGATTTTTCATTGAACATATCGCGCGAGATACTCCAGCACGACCGCCAGCTTAAAATCATTGCNACGAATGTAGAAAAGAAGGTAAAAGGAGAACTGAAGAAGCTNCTGGAAAATGATTTCGAAAANTATGAGGCNTTCTATAAAAGTTTCGCGATACAGCTTAAATACGGCATCGTTAACGGCTTCGGCGCAAACCGCGACTTGTTGTCAGACTTACTCTTATTCTATTCATCAAAGGCGGAAAAGCTGATAACGCTCGCGGAATATGTTAAAAATATGGCGGAAGGCCAAAAATACATCTATTATGCCAGCGGCGGGAGCATAACGCAGCTCAATAAGTTGCCGCAAGCTGAGCAAGTGCGCGAGAAGGGCTATGAGATACTTTATCTCACCGAAGACGTCGACGAATTCGTCGTCCGGGCGCTCAGAAATTTCGAAGAGAAGGAATTCCGCTCGGTGAATGACGAGGATCTTGGATTTGAGAGCGACGAGGAGAAAAAGGAAACGGAACTCAGGGAGACGGAGAACAAGGACATTTTAGACTTCGTCAAAGAATCGCTAGAGGGAAAAGTTGCGGCCGTTCGATTGTCGCAAAAACTCAAGAGTCATCCTGTCTGCCTTGCCGCGCAAGGGGAAATAAGCCTTGAAATGGAGAAATATTTCAAAGTGATGCGAGCGATGCAAGGGCAGCAAGGGCAAGATANCATGTTTGGGGAGATGCGGGCGCANCGCGTCCTNGAAATCAATGCCGAGCATCCGTCGTTTTCCAAGCTTAAAGACGCGTATGAAAGCGACAAAGAAAAGGCGTCAAAGTANGCAAAACTGTTNTATGGTCAGGCTTTGCTGTCGGCGGACGTTCCGCTCGACGACCCTGCGGAGTTTTCCGAGCTCATCAGTTCCTTGCTGTTTGAATAATTACTGCGTACAATTACAGGGTGCAATAAAAACATATAATACCAGAATAATACCGGAAACAAATCCACGGTATCCGGCTACATGCGAATAACAACAAAACTACAGGAGTTTAATAATGTGGTATCACGAAAGCATTTTTTATCAGATATATCCTCTGGGTTTTTGTGGCGCGCCAAATGAAAACGACGGCGTCACGCAAAACCGTATAAACAAAGTCGCCGAATGGATCCCGCATATGAACCGCGTCGGGATAAACACAATATATTTTTGCCCGGTATTCGAAAGCGGATTCCACGGCTACGACACGAGAGATTTCACAAAAATAGACTGCCGCCTCGGAAGCAACGCCGATTTTAAAGACGTCCTCGACAAGTTGCGGGAAGCGGGCATACGGGTAGTGCTTGATGGCGTGTTCAATCATGTGGGTAGAGGTTTTTGGGCTTTCTTGGATGTTCTTGAAAACCGGCAATCGTCACCGTACAAGGATTGGTTCTACCTTGATTTTGGCCGCGACAGCAACTATGGGGACGGATTGTGGTATGAGGGTTGGGAAGGCCACTATGACCTGGTGAAGCTGAATTTGAACAACCCACAAGTTGTGGAACACCTTCTTGGTTGCGTTCGCGGGTGGATAGAGGAGTTTGGCATCGACGGGCTGCGGCTGGACGTAGCGTATATGCTCAATGAAGATTTTATGAGGAAGCTCCATAATCTCACAAAATCGATCAAACAGGATTTTTTCCTCGTCGGAGAGGCGATACATGGAGACTACAGGCGTATCGTCAACGGGGATATGCTTGATAGCTGTACCAATTATGAGTGTTTCAAAGGCATTTTCTCCAGTTTCAACGACAAAAATATGTTTGAGATCGCTTACAGCCTTAACCGACAGTTTGGCCCAGAAAACTGGACGTTATACAAGGGGCTGCCGCTTTTCAATTTCGTGGACAACCACGATGTGAACAGGATTGCGAGTAATTTGAGTCAGCCGGATAATCTGATGGCTGCGTTTGGGTTGCTGTTCGCGATGCCTGGCATCCCATGCATATATTATGGGAGCGAATGGGGAGCCGAAGGCGTGAAGGAGCGCGGAAGTGACGCCGCGTTGCGGGCGTGTTTCCCAGAGCCTATAGAAAACGAGATAACCAAGTGGATCGCGTCGCTTGCCGATATCAGAAAGAACAACCCCGCGCTCATGTACGGGGGGTATCATCAACTATATGTGACGAATCTGCAATACATTTTTGCCCGGGAGCACGATGATAACCGCGTTGTCGTCGCTATAAACGCGGACGCAGCACCCTATACGGCGGAGATACCGCTTGACTCGGAGCTTGTATGCTTGTCTAGCGGGACGCGTTTTACATGTACGGGCAGTTTGGCGCTGGCTCCGAATTCCGCCGCGTTTTATAGGATGGCTTAGCGGCGGCTACAAGCAAACTGTAGGCCATTAAAATAGGGACGATTCTCTTGTGTTTAGATTCATTACACGAGAGTATCGTCTTTATTTGTTAGCAAAAGGGGCTATCAAAAAGTGTACTTTTTGATAGCAAAAGGATGATATATTAAAAACCCAAGGAAATTTGTAAAATTACGTAAATATTTATAATAATATAGTTGATTTTTATTACATACTGTACTAGAATGCTTAGCAAGAAGATAACTTTATAAATTCTGGACGTACAAAGTAAAACTATAAAAAAGTACACATTTTTATAGCTGAACAAAGTAGAATGCCGTTTTTTCAATTTTATTATCAGGCGTTCTTATGTCATATTCACCGCGTTATATTTATTTACGCGCTTTGACGCGCAATCACCGGGGGGAGGTGATTTGTGGAATAAAAGTGCGTAAATTCGCGAATAGCGTGGATGGTATTCTTGCGGTTTGAATGCTGTTCTTATGTTACGCGGTGTTGTGAAATACATTTTTTGGAGGAAAGCAATTGTGAATAAACACGCAAGAGCAATCATTGTGGTCATTTTGGCTTTCGCTTTGGCTTCAAGTATGGCGGCGCCAGCTTTCGCCTATAACAGCGTCCCGGGCGGCAATGCAAACGTCACACCAATACTTGATAGCAATTCCCGGTCGCTTAACGGTGCTACTTGGACACCCTATTCAACATTGGAGAAAACAAAATTAGAATTCCACCCCGGAGATAAGAAGTACGCGACGCAGAGGCTATATCCAAAGCCTGATGGCGCTACGCTTCCATTTATGGGCTGGAACAGTTGGAACGCGTTTTTTAACCGGATCAGCGCGAGCATAATCGCCGGAGTAGCCGACGCGTATATCGAACACGGGCTTGACAAGTTGGGTTATCAATATCTGGTAATTGACGACGGCTGCTACGCCAGCGGTACTTCGGTTTTACCAAGTACCAGCACAACTTACGGCACGAGCTTTTCAGCTTTTGCCTACAACGGGTTTACAGGTTTCCGCGCAATGGGAGACTATGTTCACAGTAAAGGCCTCAAATATGGTATGTACAACGACTCCGGCGGTAGCACATGCGCGGGTCAGCCCGGCGCGTACCCTTCGGCTGGAGGTCGCGAAGACGCGTTTGCCGCGCAATTCGTGAGTTTTGGCATCGACGTACTGAAGTACGACTATTGTGGAAACCCGCTTAACTCGGCATACAACATCACGGGACCTGATATCCAGCGGATGGATATAACAAACACTGGCGACAGTCCTAACTTCTCTTGGACGACGAACTGGGCTTCCGGCGCTCCTGCCGGAGTGACGTATGTTGGCGGCGCGTCAAGAAACAGCAGCGGGTACCTTGCAGGTCTTGGCGTATCTTCTACTACCACATACTATACTACCAACACGCTTTCCGGCGCTGCGATCATTACGGTTACCGGAGTTCCGGAATACGGAACATATAACATCGGCATAACCCGTAGAAATGGCGGCGGCACAAACAACAGCGGCGGTCGCTACCTGATGGTCGACGTAAACGGCAAGCGCGCGTACGAAGCTCTTACATCGAACGTAACCGCTTTCCCGACCACAGCAAACACGAACGTCACCGTAGAATTGAAAGCCGGCACAAATATTATAAGCTTATATAACACTAAGTCGCAGGATTGCGGATTATACTGCTTTACATCCATCCGCGACGCTTTTCAGAAGGCACCCACGGTTGTCCCGGGGCACGCGGGTCAGGGCGTGGCTCTGAAAACATGCGAATGGGCTAACTGCGCGTCCTGGCAGTGGGCGGACATGATTGGCGAGACAAACCGTCTTTACGCTGACATATTCGGCAACTGGAATCCCATGGGTACTTGGGGGTATGTCAGAAACGAGTACGATAGGGCGATCTATCTGACCACAAACGACTATGCCCGCCTTGGCGGCGTATGGCCCGACGGCGATATGATGGTCGTAGCGTTAGGTCAGTACACAACTGCCAGAAATGCCAGCGTTTCTTGGTCTATCGGACAAAACAGGCAGCACTTCAATACCTACTGTATGATCAATTCTCCTATGCTCCTTGGATTCGACCTGAGAGACGCTGCGTTGTGGGCCAACCTCAGAGTCAATGACGAAAACTACATCATCAACAACAGAAATGCCATCATGCTCAGCCAGGATCCTTACGGCGTAGCCGGTAGGAGGATAAAGGTTACATCGGGTTCGGCGGCTAATTTCATAACATCCGCCCGCGGCGATTATATTGCGAAACCTTTATCAAACGGCGATGTGGCTGTTCAGTTCACAAACTGGAATACAAGCGGCAGCGTGACTCCGTCCCTCACAATAAACGAAGTCCTAACCGGCATCGGTCATTTAATGCTTAACAGGGAAGCTTTCACGGCAAGCGCGACGGCGCCAATCTATGTGCTCAACGTCGATACGGGCGCGACGTCGACAATCACAAGCAATACGGCGAACATTTTCTCAGCCGCTGTCCCATATTATGACGCGGCGACGTTTAGACTGTCAACACGCCC
>JGI24702J35022_10000200_pt1 | contig 32566 bp, 28 predicted proteins | sample TergutTh196P4_FD_35022 | JGI IMG/M metagenome (IMG submission 35022) | reverse complement strand
GCCTCACGCGGACGATGTCCGCGCACCGCGCTATTCGCGCGGCGTTAGCAACTTCCGGCTTAAACAACTCGCTTTTTATTGCAGTTCCTGGGCCGTAAGTTGCTAATCGTTATGCCGCTACCTCTGTTATTGTGTTTTAGAATGTTCAGGTAAAGTTCAGTTAGATAACAATTGAAATTCAGTTTAACCTTATAAAATTTACCTTATACATAACACGAAAGGAATGGTCTTAAGAATGAGTAGCAGACATGAGTTAAAACACTGCATCAACGCATCGGACTATGCACAGATCAGAGCGAGGCTGCGAGCTGTATCCAAACCCGATGAACACGCAGGAGAAGATGGCGGATATATGATCCGCAGCCTGTACTTTGACAATTACTCCGACAAGGCGGTGACAGAAAAATTGTCCGGGTTAAGCAGGCGGGAGAAATTCAGGCTTCGGTACTACAACGGCGACACATCGTTTATTCGGCTCGAAAAAAAGAGTAAGTCAAACAGGTTGTGTTATAAAGAAAGCGTGGCGATTACGGCAGAACAGTGCGCCGCTTTGCTGATAGGCTACTACGATGTACTAAAAAGTCATGAGCAAGATGCTCTGTTACTTATGGATTTGTATACAAAAATCCATTATCAGAACTTAAGGCCAAGAAACATTGTCGATTATCACCGTGAAGCTTACGTTTATCGGGCTGGCAATGTAAGGATAACATTCGATAGCGGTATCAGGACTTCAAACAGCGCCACCAAATTTCTGTCCCCGGAATTGACCACAATACCCGCCTCAGATTCAATCATAATGGAAATCAAATATGATGGTTTTCTGCCGGATATCATCAGAGACATGGCGCAAATCGGGTGGCGCAGTCAATCTGAGTTTTCAAAATATGTTGTTGCAAGGCTCGTATAAGCAACCTAATAAGCAGCCTAATAAGCAACCTAATAAGTTACTGGCTGTTCAATAATAATTAAACCAAGAGGAGGAAATATCCATGTTGGAACAAATCTTTAACTTTAGCTTTTTGGACAAAGCGGCGTCTTTTTCCATACCTGACCTTTTAGCAGCGTTGTTCATATCGTTCGCTCTCGGCCTGTTTATATTCTTCGTATACACAAAGACCTTCAAAGGCGTGATGTATTCATCGTCCTTTTGCATTTCACTTATTGCGATGAATCTGATTACGACGCTCGTTATTTTAACCGTATCCACGAATCTAATCGCGTCTCTCGGCATGGTGGGCGCATTGTCCATCGTCCGTTTCAGAACTGTGGTAAAAGAACCGCTTGACCTTGTGTATCTGTTCTGGTCTATAGCAATAGGCATTATCGTGGGGGCAGGGCTCATTCCGATGGCGATAATCGGTTCCATCACCATAGGGATTATCCTGTTTGTTTTTGTAAACCGTAAGGCGCATGACATCCCTTATGTAGTTGTAATTAGCTGTGAAGGGGAACAAGCGGAAATGGAATCACTTTCCATTTTGAACGAACAAACTAAGAAGCATGTCATAAAGGCAAAGAGCGTATCAAGAGATGGTGTGGAACTGACCGTCGAGGTGAGGCTTAAGGAGACGTCATCGCAATTCGTCAACGCGCTTTTGAGTATTTCCGGTGTCTCCAGCGCTACCCTTGTTTCATATAACGGTGATTACTATATGTGAAAAATATGATTTCCCCGAAAGGAGGACTCAGAAATGATAGCCAGTAAACATATAACACGAATTGTTGCGGTAATGGTCAGTATCTGCCTGACGTTCTGCGGATTTATTGTATATGCCGCGAATACGTTTGACACAACGCGGACAACCGAATACCAAAAAAGGATGTTCAACGGAGATATTATAACCCTTGACATCCAAGTAGATGAAAATGATTGGCAAGCCCTGCTAGATAACGCTCGATCAAAGGAATGGATTTCCGGCGCTTTGATCATCAACGGGGAGCGGTTCAATTCGGTTGGCATACGGGCAAAAGGCAACTCAAGCCTCTCGCAGGGCAACAGTGACAGATACAGTCTGCAATTTAAATTCAACAAGTATGTAAAGGGTCAGACTTATTACGGATTGGATTCTTTTTGCGTTAATAATATGATGGGCGACACGACATACATGAAGGATTACATCTCCTACGAAATCATGGAATATATCGGCGTAGACACGCCGCTTACAAATTACGCCAGCGTGACGGTCAACGGTGAGGATTACGGTTTTTGCCTTGCGTTGGAACGATACGACAAGGCGTTTTTGGACAGAGTATATAGCACGTCCGCAGGCGAGTTGTATAACGTTAAAATCTCAATGGGAAACCGCGGTGATTTCGAGGACAGATGGCAAGATATAGAGAACGCCTTCCCCGGTAGGCGGCAGGATTCGGAGAACGCCTTCCCGGGTAGGCGACAAACGGACAGTAATTCTGATGGTCAGCAAGCGGGCGCCGAGGGCGCCTTCCCAGGTAGATGGCAGGATGCTGAGGGCGCCTTCCCCGACAGATGGCAGGATGCGGAGAACGCCTTCCCGGGTAGGCGGCAAACGGGCAGTAATTCCGATGGTCAGCAAGCGGGCGCCGAGGGCGCCTTCCCAGGTAGATGGCAGGAAGCAGAGGGCGACTTCCCCGGCAGATGGCAGGATGCTGAGGGCGGCTTCCCGGGTAGGCGACAAACTAACAGTACTTCAGGTAGGCAACAAATGTTGGGGAACGGCGAATTACCGGAATTTTTGCAAGATGGCGACGCCTTCCCTGACTTCTCGCAAGGCGGCGGCAGAGGTATGGGTGGTGAAGCAGGTGATATTGGCGGCGGCAGGGATATTGGCGGCGGCAGAGGCGCGGGCGGTGGCAGGGGCGGTTTTGGAAGTAGTGGCGGCGGCTCGCTTCTCTATACCAGTGACGACCCGGCTGATTACAGTGCGATTTTTGATAACGCCGTTATTGGCGATGCCTCAGACAAGGATATGGCGCGCGTAATCACAGCGATTAAAAATCTCAATGAAAGAACCGATTTGGAAAAATACTTTGACGTGGACGAGATATTGCGTTACTTCGCGGCACATACGGTGGTTGTTAACCTTGATAGTTATACAACAAATATGGCGCAGAATTATTATATCTATGAACGCGATGGTAAAATAACCATCCTGCCATGGGATTACGGGCTCGCCTTCGGCGGCTTCCAGTCCCGCAACACGTCAAGCATCGTTAATTTCCCTATCGACACGCCGGTCAACGGTGTTAGTATGGAGGATAGACCTCTTTTGAACGTGCTTTTGGAAGTAGATGAATACCGCGAAAGGTACCATGATTACCTGCGTCAGATTGTCGAAGGTTACTTTGAGAGCGGCTTGTTTGAAAACAATATCTATGATATGGATAAAAAAATAAACGAGTATGTTAAAAACGACGCGAATCCCTTTTTTACACACGAGCAGTATGAGGCTTCGCTTCCGGAGTTTGTTAAGCTTGGACAACTACGGGCTGAGAGCATCAAGGGACAACTTGACGGAACGATCCCGTCAACCTCTGCAGAGCAAAATGCCGACAGTTCCTCTCTAATTGACGCTTCGAGTATAAACCTTTCCGCACTTGGTTCCATGATGGGCGGCGGCGGTCGGGGCGGTATGGGTCAGGGTGGTCAGGGCGGCGGCTTTAGGATGCCAGACGATCAGGGCGGCCAGGACGTCCAGGGCAGCCAGGGCGACCTGGGTAACCAAAGTGACTTGGGTACTCAGGGAGCAGGGGGTACTCAAGGTACTCAAGGTTTCGGAGAATTACCGTAGTATTTTGTCTGCTAATATGCTATTCTGTCAGAGGAATGTCAGGCGCCTATACATATCCTTATGGATATTGATAGCAATTACATCCCAGAATTTAAGGTTTTTTGGTGGGGTAAGTAGATTTTTCCTATCAAAGGGGGGGAATAATTGCTTTTTGTAGCTTTTACATCAATGTTTTGGGCAATTCAGTCGTATGCGGAAAAAAGGACTGTCAGCACCGGCGTGTCACGCCGGGATTTCTTTTTTTACTCCTGTTTATGCTTAGTCCCTTTTGCGGCAATCATGCTCTTCCTTACACCATTTTACTTGGATTTTAGTTATATTCTTGTCCTCATTTTATTTGCTTCTATTGTACTTAGATATGGTAAAGTGACGGCGATTGTTTCAACGGTTGAATATTTAGTTCCTTTCGAGTCCGAAGCCTATATGTGCCTAGGCGTAATACTTGCGTACGTTGTTGATTGCATATTAGGCATTAAGGGTTTTTCGCATTGGGGCGTTTTGTCCATTATCATTACACTATTTGGCGTTTTCTTGATTGCTGATGTAAAATTGCAAATTAAAAAACTCAGAATAAACCTGGTTATCCGGCTCATTTGTGATGTGGGATCGGGATATTGCGCGCGCTACGCCTTGCTTTACTGTTCCAATGCTATGTACATTCTTACGCTTAATTTAATGATTGTCTTGATTTTTTGCCGGCTATACAAATTCGAATACCACAAACGAAATTGGGGTATCATAAAGTTAGTGCTCATCCAGCAGTTTTTGGGGTTTCTATGCTTATTCTTCGGAAATATTGTCGCTCAACAATCCGTTACCGCTTACGCTTTTATCCGGCCTATATCGTTAGCTATATGCGTCATCATAGCCTATTTCTATAAAAACATACCTGTGTCGGTGGGTATGTTCGGTAAGCCCCGCCAACCGAAAATAAAAGACGTAGTCGCGATTGTATTTATCATATCGGGCATATATTTACAAACTATTTAGCAACTTAATCCCCAGGAACGCAAATAAAAAACGAGTTGTTTAAGCCGGAAGTTGCTAATCGCCGCGCGAACAGCGCGGCGCCCGGACATCGTCCGCGTGAGGCGAGGGGAACCGCGCTTCGCCGAGCCGAGTTGGGTTGCGGGCAAAGCCCGCTTTGGTAGCGTAAGCAAGATAACATTAGCGAGTGCGTATGTGAGGTTGCATAACCGCGAAACTCGGGCTAGGCGTCTTCAATACTAACTTATATTCCAATAAATTGCTTTATATTGACTTATAATATTGCCGAATAAACGCTGCCAGCTGTTCTTTGCCCACACCAACACCTAATTGAGATTTCAGCATCTTCTCACCCATTTTATAAGAAGGCACTGCGGGAAAATCGTATTCATCCCAAGCCAACCGGTTGTTTTCTAAAAGCCTGTCCTCATACAGGCCATTGGAAAGTGCAGATTTAAATTTTTCCCGATTTAAGATTCCTTCAGTATATCTTAACAAGATGTTTAAATCTTCAATGTCAGCATAGTCTTTCAAAGCAGCACGGTACATAGCGCTGTGGTATTCCATCAGATCGGCGCCGTTCTCTAGAGCGATATACATCCCGCGTGCACAAAGGTCGCTGTGCCGACCGTGGTTCTCGGGTCGTGGATGCGCCTCACATGGGCGCCACTCAACAGCAAGATCGGGATAGTGTGGAAGCTGTTCCAAAAGGTATTCATGTCCCCGCAGACAATATGGACATGTGTAATCAAAATAAACCTCTAACTTTTGCATCGCAAGCCTTCCTTTCCTCCAAAGAAATCACTAACAATAATACGCATAGCACGTTTATGAATTAATTCACCAATGCGGACCAACGCATTAAAAGCGATAATAATGCGCATCATAACTGTTTTTGTGTTTTTATGTTTTTATGTTTTATAAAAATATACTTTGGCTAAATTGACTATACAGTCCTCATCCTTATAGAGTTCGAGATAAATTTTACCGCCCCAAAACTTGTATAAATTCTCTCCGTTTATAATAATCAGGCTTTGCATTTCCAGCCTATAAGGCGCCGGCGCGGAGCGTCACAACGGCGGAAGAATGAATGCTATGGGAGTATTTTATTCTGCTCTATCTGATTACAAAACTGCCTTTGATCATAACATAAGCGTCTGCGGTGAACCTCAGTCCCCTGCCGTCGTTTCTGGATGACAGCAGCAAGCGATTTATCGCCACATTATCCCCTGCCCCGTAATCTTCCCCTGTACTCAGATTGATCATATTACCATATTCGCCAATTATTGCTGCGGCGCTTCCGGTTCTAATCACAACCTCTGTGCCCGCGCCAAACAGAACTCTCTGGTCCTCTTTTATTTCGTAGACCTCAAAAACTGACGTATTAAATCCGCCTCCCTGCCAGTACTCGCTAAAACCGGACTCGCTGGAGTCTGCGTCGTCAGAGATTCCGAGCAGTCTTCTCAGGTCAGCGTTCTCAGCGGAAAGAGCTTCAACCCTCCCGGTCAGCTCATCAAGTCTGGCGGCAATTGATGTTCCCGCTCCGACGCCTGATCCTGAGCCCGCGCCTGAGTCCAGGTCGGATCCATCCAATCCGGACGCTCCTCCCAGTCTGGCCTCAAGCTCACTTATCCTTTCATCAACATAGCTTTTCAGGGCTATCGGGTCCTCGCTGGAGCCCGGTCCCGACGCATACACCGAAACAACTACAAATACTCCAACAAGCGCAAACACGAAAAAAGCCGGGATCATTCTTCCGTACGCCCGCTTTTCTTTTCCAGTTTTTTTAGTATTCTTCCCTTTATCCAATTCTTCTTCTCCTTTAACGGTATGCGACTCATATCTTTAAGCGCGTTATTAGGAAAGTGCATCGGCTCGGTAAAGTGCGCTTCCCTTTGCCTCATGAGCACGAAATAGTGCTTCATGTTGGCGACAACACAGTGCGGCATATTGGCGACAACACAGTGCTTCATGTTGGCGACAACACAGTCGATAAGGCTATTACGACCCGGGGTCCAACAGGTAGTTTTTGACTCTTAAAATCTTCCCGTCCTTGATGTATGCCCTCGGAACCCTTCGCCCCACTACGCTGATCGTCTCATAGTTGATCGTCCCGGCTTTCTGGGCGACTTCCTCCACAGGTATCTGTTTGTCCTGCTGCTGTCCGAATATAACAACTTCATCTCCAGTTTGCACTTCTTTATCAAGATCGGTTACATCCACTATGCACTGATCCATGCATATCGCTCCGACAATTGGCGCGTATTCACCGTTAATAAGCACTCTGCCTTTCTTATCAATACATCTTGGATAACCGTCCGCATATCCGACTGATATTGTAGCAAGTTTTGAAGCTCTTTTAGTCTTAAACTTTCTCCCATAACTCACAAAAGTGTCCTTGTCAACATCCTTGACTAGAATTACGTTAGCCTTAAACGTCATTGCCGGCTTTAATTGTACATTTTTTCCCATCTCCTCCGACGGATAATACCCAAACATCATGATCCCCGGCCTGACGGCGTCAAGATGCATTTCTGGGAATGCCATGATTCCTGCGCTGTTGCAGGCATGTTTAACGGGTATATAAATGCCTACCCTCGCCAACTCCATACATATGCTCATAAATTTTTCAAACTGCATCACAGTGTATTCCCCCGCGTCACTCTCATCTGCAGATGCAAAATGCGTAAATATCCCCTCTATTGTGATTCCCGGCAATGATCCAATTTTGGATATCTCCTTGACGGCGACATATCCGGCGGGAAACCCGACCCGGGACATTCCCGTGTCAACTTTAACATGTATTTTTGCTTCTTTCTTTACTAACATCGCAGCGTTTGAAAGAGCCAGAGCGAGATCCCTGCTGAAAACCGTCTGTGTAATGTTGTTTCTGATTATTTCGACCGCCCTGGAGGGCGCGGTGTAACTCAAAACAAGAATCGGCACGCCAATTCCGTTCTTTCTGAGCTCCAGCGCCTCATCCAACATGGAAACCGCAAGTCTTTTGACCCCATTTTCCAGAAGCGTCTGTAACACACCGGCAACGCCATGGCCGTATGCGTCCGCTTTAACAACGCCAATTATCTCGCTTTTATCGCCTGTCAACCTGCGAATCTCCTTTATATTGTGCGCAATGTTATCAAGGTTGATCAGCGCCCACGCCCTATTAAGAAAATCATCCATACGCATACCTCTGTATAAGTTTTTACCTTAGTTAATGTGGAACAGCAGTTAATGTGAAACAGCTTTAAAAGCCTGCCCAATGAAGTCAATTATATCTCCCGCTTTGATCGAAGTCTCTCCCAACTTTTCCGCCGCCAAATCCCCCGCAAGGCCATGCAGGAAAACCGCCGCGACCGAAGCGTCAGTCACATCCATGCCGCCGGCTGCAAACGCGGTAATCATCCCTGTTAGGACATCGCCCGATCCCGCAGTAGCCATCCCCGGGTTTCCGGTGACGTTAACAAACGCCCTGCCGTCCGGCAATGCGATTATCGTTCTATGGCCTTTCAACACCAGGCAAACTTTGTGCTTCGCAGCAAACGCCCTGGCCGCGCCAAGTCGATTTTCACTGATAACTTCGGCGCTGACGCCCATCAGTCTTGCCATCTCGCCAAGGTGTGGCGTTAACACCGTTGGCGCTTTGATCGCATCAAGCATCTCAATATCTTCAGCAATTATGTTCAGGGCGTCCGCATCTAAAATAAGCGGGATATCGACGCCCCTCACAACACTAGCAACAGCTCCGGCAACATCTTTTTCTGTTGACATACCCGGCCCCAAGGCAATAGCGTCCATACGCCGCCTCAAAACCCCACTGCGTGGTGTGCCTGCGCCCGGGGCGCCTGCGCCAAATACGTCTTCACTCAGCACATCTGATCCAACTATGTCTTCGCCTGGGGCGCCTGCTCCAACTATGTCTTCACCCGGGGCGCCTGCTCCAACTACGCCTGCGCTCGGGGCGCCAGCGCCAACTACGTCTGTACCGCTGAATAGCAAATCACTTATCGCCGCCTCACTGATTCGAATAGATGAACTATCTCCAACAGCTAATGTTATGGCCTCTCTCAGGGCAGTTTCGTATATATGCGACAGCCCGCCGGGAGCCGCAATGTACACAAGCCCGGCGCCCGACCTCAACGACGCTTCTGCAGCCAAGCAGCCGGCGCCGGTCATTCCGGGTGATCCAGTTATTATCATCGCGCGTCCATAGTCACCTTTGTGGCTGTCTTTCTCCCTGCGCTTCAAAAGCCCCGCAACCGTTTCCTGCGTTATCATAAACGTATCAGGGGAAATGTCCCTGATTGCAGCCTCCGGAATGCCGATGTCGCAACAAAAGACCTCACCGGCGTAATCTGCGTTTTTTCCAGTTACAAGTCCCGTTTTAACTAATCCCAGAGTCACAGTGACGTCAGCCTTTACGCAAACGCCATCCACAATTCCCGTAGACGCATCAATCCCGGAGGGGACGTCAACTGAAAGAATCTTATATCTGTTGCGACCTCTCGCCAAAGTGTCCAAAGTACCCAAAATGCCCAAAGAGCCCAAAACACCCGAAACATCTGAAGCACCCGGAACGCCCGTAGCACCCACAATGCCCACAACATCCGTAGCGCCCACAGTGCCCGGAACGCCCAATACACCCATAGTGCCCGAAACGCCCACAACACCCAAAGCACCCGAAGTACCCGGAGAGTCCGAAACGCCCAAAGCGCCTAAAGCGCCCGCAACACTCAAAACACCAGAGCCGGGCGCCTTTCCAATAGGCAACGCTTTTGCGGTTCCGAAAGGCGGCGTTTTTGCGGTTCCAATAGGCAACGCTTTTGCGGTTCCGAAAGGCGGCGTTTTTGCGGTTCCAATAGGCAACGTTTTTGCGGTTCCAATAGGTAACGCTTTTGCGGTTCCAATAGGCAACGCTTTTGCGGTTCCGAAAGACGGCGCTTTTGCACTTCCGCCATTATCCGCTTCGTATCTTAAGAGATTTATCATTCTGATCGCAGTATCATACACGCCTTCCGCAGCGCCCCTAAACCCTGTTCCAAAAATTGCGTCAACTACAATATCCGCTTCACTAAGATACAATTCCATCTTACGGGACACGTTACCGGTGTTTACGAAGGCAATATTCATTTTTAACTTCTCACATATATTAAGGTTCGCGCGGGCATCGCCTCGGATTTCCTCCCTTTCGGCAAGAACAATAATCCCGATCCTGAACTCGAATTCCCCGCGACGTACGGTATATGGATTCATCATCTGATAAAGCCGCCTGGCCGCCGCAAACCCGTCGCCTCCGTTGTTGCCCTTCCCGCAAACAAACAAAACTGCACATGTTCGCGCAGCCATGCGCGAGGCGCCGACGTCTGGCGCGCCCACCCTGTGCGCGCTCCGCCCGCAGGGATTGTCAGCCGACGCTAAACGCAGTATCTCCTCACAAACACCTGCCGCCGCATTTTCCATCAGGACAATTCCCGGAATTCCATATTTATTAATTGCCTTTCCGTCCAATTCCCTCATCTGCGAGGGTGACGCCAAAACCATATACGTTACGTTCCCTTCAAAAATATAGTAGCACACAAGATGCTAAAAACATTTGAGTTGAAGAAATACTATAAGCCTTAAAAGACTCACACTGTTGAGTCCCATGTCTGTTCACTCAAAATCGTAGCGTTTGTCAAGTTCCGATATCAGTTCCGCTCCCAGTAAATCGTGAAAGCTCGAATACATCTCATTATAAGTACACGTTAGCAATTCCCGCTCCTCTGTGTACGAGTCCAGTGTTTCGCTCATTTCCAAAATCAATTTGTTGAGTTCATTAAGCCTTCTTTGCTTCTTTTTTATGTCATGATACAGATAAGAAGCCGCATTCTCGAGAAGCTCCATATTTGCTCCCATAATCTCGCTGGGTAATACAGTGAGTCTCTCCTCTATCTCCGGTTTGCGTGAATTTATCCCTTCGATCTTCTCCCTGCAATCGTCTATCTTCTCCAATGCAGACTCGTCATCACTTTCAGAAGCCACGGAAGTGAGTTCCACTATCTCCCTAAGCAACTTCCGCTTTAAAGCTGCATTTTCTTTGAGCTCCGCCGTAAGCCTTGCCCGTTCCTTAATTAAATCCTTGATTTTTTCTTCACATTTTATAATGACACTAGTTTTTTCAAGGGTCCGAAAGAACACATTCCACCTCTCATCTAAAGTCAAAACACTTATACTGCTCAGTTTTAACAGGTTTTCAGGTAAAACTATTTTCTTTCGGGGACTAAAACCATCCAGAAACTTGTTTATCGGATTTGGCATATCGTCACATTTTTCCCTTAATATATTTACGCATTGCAAAGCGCATAGCAAAACACATCGCAAATTTCACCGCAGACCGCACCACAAAACGCACCATTATACACATCACAAAGAGCACTATGATAGCATCGCGCAACACATCATAAAGCACATCGCAAATTTCACCGCAGATCGCGCCACAAAACACACCATTATACACATCGCAGAACACATCAAAAAACGCACTGCAATATGCACCGCTAAATGCACCGCTATACGCATCGCTATACGCATCGCTATACGCATCGCTATACGCATCGCTATACGCATCGCAAAACGAACAGCAAAACGCACCGCTATGCGCAAAATGAGGCTGCCGGTTAATTCGTCGTCAAGACTTCGCTCCAACCTTGCTCAACCGTTTCAGCCCTATCGCGGTCGCGATTGCGCGCAGAATCCTTCGCGCCTGTTCCACCTTTAGTCCCAGAGTCAGCAGGAAATATGAAGCCGCGCCAACCACAACCGGCAGCAACAGCCTCAATACCCTTCCCGCCATTACGCCGACTCCGTCGACTCCGTCAATACCAGAAAACACAAACCTGTCTGAAAGAATAATGACCACTGTCATTATTATACTTGATATCACACATTTTAACAGCATTGATTTAATACTTTCCCCATCTTTCTCATGTTGAATCAGGGCGCCGGTTCTCTTTCTCACAAGGAACAGAAGTAATGCGGCGCCAGCGGTGATTGACGCAGAGTAGGCGCATGGGAGTCCAACAATGCCGAGCCTGTTGATCAATATCAGGCTCAAAGCCACATTTGATATCAAAATAAAAACACTGACAAGAGCCGGGGTTTTCGAATCTTTCATAGAATAAAAAGCCCTGTCGGCCGCCTCCTTAAACCCTATTGACGCGATTGCAACGGCATACACCGCAAACACAGCCGCCATGCGCCCGACTCCCTCTTCAGTCATTCTCCCATACCCGTACAGGAACGATATAATATGCCCCGACATGGCGGCCAATCCCGCAGACGCCGGGACGGCAAAGTAGATAATGAGCTTTAGTACCATTGAATAATTACTCTTAAACCCCGCAATATCTTTGACGGCGAATTGCGCAGACATCTTTGGGAACATAACCGCGAGGGTTGACAGTATAAACAACTGAGCTGCGGTAAAAACAAGATTGTGCGCATTTGATATGGTAATAACGCCGCCGGTAAATCCAGCCGCAAGCGAACTGTTGATAAACATATTGATCTGATATGACGAGGAAGAGACAAGTACAGGCAGCGCAAGCTTCCCAGCTCGCCTCACGTCATCATCCCGCAGGTCGATCCGCGGCTTGTACCTATACCCAGTAGCCGCTACCGCGGGGACAAGCATCAGGGCCTGCAAGCTCAACCCGGCAAACGTGACAAAAAGGAGCCCGGAAACGCCGTATTCGTCGGCAAGCGTCAACTGGTAGGCTATTATCGCCGCCCCACTGGCCAAACTGACGATAGCAGGCATGACAAACCTGTTGTTTGATTGAAGCACACCCTGGAAAATGTAATTCAATGAATGGAAAATAACCACGGGGAACATGATCCTTATGGCAAATACGGCAAATCCAAAGTTTCCGGCGCCGAACCGGTTGAGCAGCCCTACAATGAGCGGCGCGGCAAAGAAACCCGCAACGGCTATTGCCGCTGACAAAATGATAGATATAGATATTATATTGTCTGTAAACCTGTGCGCCCTTTGGTTGTCTCCTTCAGCCAATCTGCCGGCGTATATCGGTATCACAACCGTGACGAGCGCGGCGCCTATGCATGTAAAAATAAGATTTGGTAGATTAACGGCATATGAGTATATGTCGATTTCCAGGTTCTCAGTCCCAAAATATGTCGTGTACATAATGCTGGCAAGTAAAGAAACGCCTCTTGCGGCAGTGGACAAAAACATGACAAACCCTATATTCTTTGCTGCGTTCTCCCACGACTTGCCGCCCTCGGCGCCTAATTCGGTTTTTTCCCCGTTTTTTTTCTGATTTTTTTTCTGAATTTTTCCATCATTCCCCAACGCTGTTTTTCAACTCCCAATATTGTCTATACAATTCCGCCTACCCACCACTATCATAATAACGCCATTATATTTTGCCATCATATTACGCTATCATATAACACCATTATATTTTGCCATCATATTACGCTATCATATAACGCCATCATTTTGCCATCATTACGCTATCATATCGCTATAATATTACTCTATCATATAACGCCGACAAATTAATGTAAATTCTCATCTGCACTCATTTTCAATAATCTATCATTTGTTGGGAGTATAATATTATGTACATCGGCTATAATGATTCCTCTTTTTATTTCACAAAATAATTCCAAAACCCTTGAAACGTTTTCTCGTTTATATAGTCTTATGTGTAGGAGGTGATGGGGGTGATGGGGGTGATGGGGGCGCCGGGGGCGCCGGAGAGTTTTGAACAGATATACATCGAGCATTTTTCTGCTGTTTACAAGTACGTCTTATCCCTCAGCCAGAATGAAGCAGTCGCGGAAGAAGTGACGCAGGAAACATTTTTTAAGGCTATGCAGAGCATGGGAAAATTTAGCGGAACGTGCAAGCTGTATATTTGGCTATGCCAGATTGCGAAAAACACCTATTTTTCGTTCTATCAAAAACAAAAGCGACATATGCCATCCGACAATACTGACCTCATATCAGAAGTTGATATTGAAACGGAGTATCTTGATAAGGACACGGCAAAGCGTTTGCATGTTCTACTCCATGACCTCGATGAGCCATACAAAGAAGTATTCACTTTGCGGGTTTTTGTTGAATTACCTTTTTCGCAAATTAGTAAACTCTTCGGGAAAACCGACAGTTGGGCGAGATTGATTTACTATCGAGCCAAGAAAAAGTTACAGGAGGGAATAAAATGATAGCATCTTGCGATATTGTCAAAGACTTGTTGCCGCTATATCTTGACGGCGTCTGCAGCGGCGACAGCAAAGCGGCGGTTGATGAACACATTGCGTCCTGCGAAAAGTGTAACGCCGAGTTAAAGACTTTACAAAAGGAGATTCCGATTGACTGCACTGAGCAAAATCTGAAAGAAGCCGAGGCCGTAATGGGTTTAGCAAGAAGGTGGAGAAAAGGTATGACAAAATCCTTGCTGAAGGGGATATTCATTACAATACTGTCAGTTGCCGCAGTGCTGCTTGTTCTGTATCTATTTATGGATATTCGGATTGTATATTGAATTGTATATTGATAAGGAGTGGATTTATGAGCCGGAATATTTTAGTCGCTGAACATATTACCAAAGAATACAGCGGAAGAGCTATTTTGCGTGACGTATCTCTAAACTTGAAGCAGGGCGAAATTTACGGGCTGGTCGGACAGAACGGTTCGGGAAAAACGACGCTGTTCCGTATTCTGACGGGGTTAATCCACGAATACGGCGGCAGCGTTTCAATAAGCAATTCCGACGGTGGCAAATGCAAAGTCTCCGCAGTCATTAACTCGCCGTCCTTGTTTCTCAACATGAGCGCATTTCAGAATATGAAGGCGCAAGCCTATCTGTCGGGAATCGGCGACGACAATAAAATCGAGCGAATCTTAAAGAAGGCCGGTTTATCGGGATGCGATAAAAAGACCGTAAGAAACTACTCGCTCGGTATGAGGCAGAGGTTGAAATTAGGTATGGCGCTGTTGGAGAACCCTGACATACTCGTTCTTGACGAACCCGCGAACGGCCTTGACCCTAACGGGATTTCGGAGCTACGGGAACTCCTTGTTAACCTAAACCGCTCATGCGGCGTTACAATCCTGATATCCAGCCATATCTTGAGCGAATTAGAGCAAATTGCAACTTCCGTCGGCATTTTGCACGACGGAAAGATTGTAAAAGAAGTATCTGCCCAAGATACTCGTCAAGACGGTAAAACCTTAGAGGAAATCTATATGCACTATACGAGAGGGGTTGGCGCGTAATGTCAAATATATTGAAATGTGACTTCTATAGATTCAGCAGAAGCAAGCTACTTTATGCACTTGCGGCGTTTTCAGCCGTCATTGCGTTTACACTAACAGCAGCCATTCGGCAAGGCATACGCGTAGGAATCTCTGTTTTCGGGGATTTGACGGCGTTTCGAGGGACAGACGATATTGTTTTAGCAGGTGTACAGTTCCATAAGGGATTAGGTGTTATTGTCGCCATCCTGCTATCTGTTTTAATCGGGCAGGAATATGAGTGGAAAACTTGGCAGCACAAGTGGATGACAAACCGGAACCGCTCCGGAAGGTCCGGAATATATCTTTCAAAAGCCTTATTTGGGGTAGTTTGTTCCTCCGGGGTATTCTTAGCATATCAAATGACCGTGTTGTTCTGTTCAAACCAAATCCGAGAAATGCTTACGATAGAGTATACGGCAATGATTGTAAGCGGTATATTCATTTTCGCCGCCTTGGGCGCCGTTATTTGTATGCTGTCTATGTTAATCAAAAATAGCGCCGCTTCTGTAATCGTATGCTTATGCTATGTGCTTTTTAGTGAAACGGTGGCGTCTGTAATGGGCAGTGTTGGAAATGTATCTCCCGCAATTGGTCATGTTGTTGCTTTATGCATCAAACACTCTCTTTTCGGTATGTCAACCCTCGTTTCAACAATGGCGGATTCGCCGGAGCATACGTATTTCATTGTGCTTAACTCTTGCGCAATCATTTCGCTTTCAACCGCTTTTGGATTAGCCATTTTTCGCAGATATGAATTGTAATTTGCCAAATTTCATTCTGTTGTGACAGGCATTTTCTTTCCTTTGATGAATTGCCCCGCATACATGCTTCCGAAGAAAATCAATATATAGATCGCCAAGTCCTTTTTAAGTAAGTCAACGAATCTCTAGCAACCCCAAAGTCGGATAACATGTACTCAAAACGGTATTATACCCAATATTTTCTGTTTCAACTAGCGAATAAACCAGTAATATCAATGCTTTAGGGCTTGTTATTTATTTGAGTCTATGTTATTATTAACATAGACTCAAATAAAGGTGGTAGCCATGCCAGCAAAAGAATCCGGCGAGGTCAAGACCCGCATTGTCCACGACACAAAAAAGAACGGTGATATCTATGTTCTTGAGCGACAAACCTTGTACGATCCTGTGAAGAAATACAACAGAGTGATAAGCACCAAGCTATTGTCCAAAATCCCAAAAGGCTCGGAAATCCCCGTCCCAACCCGGTCAAAATCGCGCAATGCTGGGAATAAGCCGGAAATCATGGGCGAGATATTTGCATCGGGAGATCGGATCGGCATGATGGAAATCATTGACCATATTGGCGCAGTGTCTGGAATAGATGACGGAATTTATGGCAACACCGACATTGGCACAGCACAGAAGATCATTTCCATAGCCAGGTATCTCCTTGCGTCCAACGGTCAGACCCTGCCGGGCATCCTCGCATGGCAGTTCAACCACCCGCTTCCTTATGAAGAAGGGATATCCGAGGATATATACCACGACCTGTTCGTGCAGGTGGGGCCTTCTTGGCGCCGGTTATGAAGAGTTGCCTGTAACCAGCCAACATGCTTTACTTGTAAGAAATTTACCAATGCTGCATAAAGACCCGGTCAATGAACATTTGGCAATGTGTTTACGACAACGTCAAATATCCGCTTTCCGCCAAAATCCACCCATTTGGCATACGGCTGCTCTTTCACGCCTTTGCGGAAATCAAACGTCAGCAGGTAGCCCGCAGAGAATCCTTTGCTGTCCATATAGCCGGCAAGCTGTTCATAAGCTCTATTATGCTCCGCCTCACCTTTCCATAGTTTCAGTTCGATTATAAACTGATCACGGTCAAAATCCACCACTATGTCCATCCGGCGCAGATCCGTGAACTGGCTTTCTATGTGGTAGAACCCCTCCCCATTGATAAGCGGCTTCAGGTACGACAGGAACAAAAGGCGCCCTTCGCGTTCGATGAATTCGGCGTCGCGTTCGCTAAACATTTCAGCGTAGTGCTCCGCAAATTTCCGGAGGCACAGTTCCATGTCAAATCGATCGCCGTCTGCCACGTCGTCCTGTAAGACGCCTGTAATCCGTTTATTCGAGGTAGAGTCCTTTGAGACAAAATAGTTATACATCTGTATCTCAAAAAACCTGTTAGCTACTCTCACCTTATTACGGCTGTTTGCTTCAAAAAATCCGTAAATGGCGCCAAGCTCAATGACCGGATCGTAAAAATTAAACTCGTATTCTTTGCCTATAAAAAGCAGGTTGTACAAGAAGTCATATAGGTTTTTGTTGTTTGCCAGGTTTTTGATCATATCGTCAAACAATATGTTCTTTTCCCGGAGTATTCCCTGAGCTGCCTCCTTTACTCCATGAAGCGTCCAATCTTTATTAAGCTCCTCATCAACGCATTGGCAAATTCTCGATACAAGGAACGGGTACCCGCTTGTGTAGCTGTATATCTCGTCAGCTATGATCGGTATATCCATGCCTGTGTTATGGTCTGCTTCATATTCCGTGAGCATGGTAGCTATTTCAGCAGGGTTGAAGGACATGTCCACTTTGAAATTAGCCGCTATATTCCATGGCGAGTTATAAATCTTGTTTTCCGTAGCCGTTGGTGTATATATGCCCTCGTTGATCATTTTCAGTTTGATATTTTTTATATCATATACTCCGGCTAGAATTACGCTGTGGAAAGTATAGTCAACGTTTTGTTTCCTTGCGAGGAATTTCTCTCTCAGCATACTCAAAAAATGTACAAATACTGTGTTGTTGCTAACTTTGTCCACTTCGTCTATCATCAGTACTATTTTTCTATCCTTGCACATTGCCGTGATATGAAGGCTCAATGATATAAAGTCTTTTACATTTTGGTCAAACCATGCATTGCTGTATTCCTCCCCCGCCGATGTAAATTGCAGCGCTCGCCGGATAAGGATCATAAATGCCTCGCAAAAAGCCGCCGGCGTTGCGAAACTCTCGTCGCCAAGTCCTTCGAAACTGGTCAGTATCACTAAGTAATCATCTTTGAGCGTACGTTTAAGCATTGCCAACGTGGTCGTCTTACCATATTGTCGCGCCCGGTTTATTGTGAAATAACAGCGGCTGTCAACCAGGCCCTTTATTTTTTTGACCTTTTCGCTTATATCAACCATGTAATCCTCTTCGGGTACGCACAGCCCCGTTACATTGAATCTTCGCATTAAGCAGCTCCTCTCCGGCTTTCCTCCGGCGCCTTGCGACCATGATACATTAATTAAAACATCGCCGTTTAGTTTATACGTGTAAGATAAGTTGTTCGATCCTTGATTATTGATCATAACGTTTCTCATTTCAATTATATCATCTTATAATCTGTATAAACCACTCTTTATTCGCTGTTCTTGTCGGTCCCTATACGCCATATTATCGACCCTCCTCCAACAACAACTTTTCGACCGCCTCACACCACAACCCATTGTTGGACTCGACGATTTTGGCAAGCCGGTCAAACACCGGGTCGGTTTTACCGAGTTCCGGCAAGTCTTCCAATCTCTCCTTTCACTTCTCTTGGGGCTGGCGTTTATGGCGCGCCAGCCACGAACTATGATAGCCGTTGACAGTCCCGAGACGTTTTTTACAATATACACCTATTTCTTTTTCATTAATCTCTTGACTTGATGGCTTTAGTCCGATAGACTTAGTTTAAAATGATGCAAGGAGGCTCTCGTCTTGGAACAGATTAACATTCATGCAGCAAAAACTCAGCTCTCCGCTCTTGTCGAGCGCGCAGCGGCAGGCGAGCCGTTTATCATAGCAAAAGCGGGACGTCCATTGGTAACTGTCAGCCCTTACAAATCAGCCGGGCTGCTCCCGCGTATCGGTTTTTTAAAAGGGCAGATTATAATTCCTGATGACTTCAACCGTATGGGTGGGGAAGAAATTACAGCCATGTTCGAGGGCTCTTTTGGAGAATCAGGAGATTCGATATGAGAATCCTTTTAGACACTCAGCTATTAATTTGGGCTGCTGTGGACAAACTACCGTCCAAATCCGTTCGTTATATTGACGACAAAGCGAACACGTTGATATTTAGTTCCGCCAGTATTTGGGAGGCCACAATCAAAAGCGGGCTCAATCGCGCGGATTTTGCGGTTGACCCGACAGCTCTTTACAATGGCCTTCTTGGCGCCGGTTATGAAGAGTTGCCTGTAACCAGCCGACATGCTTTGCTTGTAAGAAATTTACCAATGCTGCATAAAGACCCGTTCGATAGGATTTTACTTGCCCAAGCTGCTTCCGAGGGGATAACGTTCATAACTGCCGATGAAGTCCTGGCGCAATATCCCGGTTCGATAATTTTTGTTGGATAAATTTTGAGTGGGAGCAAAACTTCTCGTCAGTACATTCTCAATTGTTCACCCCAGTATGGTATTACAAGACTAGAAATGGCCAAGCTAATTGTTGCCAGCCTGGAACTTGGCCTCAAATATTCCGTCACGCAGTTGGTAAACTTTGCTTTTTGAAACAGGTGCGCCGTCCTCGTCGAAAGAAAACCGCGATTTCCTAAACGGCGCCGATGATGTCTGGATACGAATTGTTGATGTCTATATGTGCTTCAGTCAAAGACTGCAACGTGGCTGTAAATGGCAAGGTAAACATAGTAGATTTTTGCTACTTTAAATTTATGAAAATCCCAATAATCCGCTCGACGGCTTGTTTTTTTATTAAATTTACAAAAATAAATGTTGCAATGAAAATTAGCCACAAGCCGCCAGTTCTTTTCTTTGTATAAAGAAATTTACAACTCTTTCTATTAATGAAATTTTTAATTTGTACATTGTTTACACATTGCGCTTACTATAGTAAAATGAATTTAATGTTTTTATTTGGGAGGAACGAAAATGAAAAGCGGAACATTCAAAAGGTTATTTAGTTTTATTCTGGCTTTAACATTATTCATTTCGGCATCGGCTACTGCACTTGCTTCAGACCCGACGGCTGAACTTGATTCGGAGGCGCCGGTCGCTGTTGACTCGGCGCCAGCCGACGTTGACCCGCAACCACTCGCTGTTGATTCGACGGCGCCTGCCGCTGTTGACTCGCAGCCAACCGTCGTTGACTCGGCGCCGCCGCAAGTGGAGATTACCGATATATACAGTTCCTGGGCGGAAGAAGACGTGTTTATGGCTCAAGACGTATACAATTTGGGAAACGCGGGAACATACTCGAATTTCCTGGGTGATCTCACCGTCGCTAAATTTATGCCGGTACTTGAGAGTTTGGCTGCGGCGTTGAAATCGGATATCGACTTTCAACCGGCGGACGACAACGTTCTGCTTACGCGCGGCGAGGTTGTAACTATACTCTATGGCGTCCTGACCGGCATAAATACAGAGGATGATTACGAATCTCTTGAATACTTTATTGACGCCGGGCTTATATATGGCAGATCTCCTGATGATTATCAATTGCTCGAAATCTGCACTGTGGAAGAAATGATAGCGCTGTCCAACAGAGTATATAACCATGGGATATATGAAGCCGGAAATTATTCCACAGGCTTTTTCTGGGAGGTCGACGGCGTCAGCAATAAAGTATATCTGTTAGGTTCGATCCATCTGAGCGACTATTCGATATATCCTATGAGCAAGCCCATAGAAGTGGCTTTTGCCCGTTCGGACAACCTCGTTGTAGAAGCGGATATATCGGACATGGGCGAGGACGCCATTGCTTTTATTACCAAAATTGGCTTTTATGACCCGACGAGCGGCGAAACTATAGCCGACTATATCTCAGAGGAAACATACGCGCAATATATCGAAGTATTCGAATCTCTGGGGATTCCCGAGGACGTATACAGCACTTTTAAACCATGGATGGCTTATAATTATTTAACCTCACTGCTAATGTCTGAAGGCGATCAGCAAACATTGATTGATAACACCGGTTCGGGTATCGATATGTACTTTTTGCTGAAAGCCGGCGATGCCGAAAAGAACATATTGCAACTTGAGAGCATTGAATCTCAGATCACGATGATGTCGTCATTTTCCGACGAGCTGCAGGAAATGCTTCTTTCTGAAGTATTATCTGTTGCGCTCGGGTCAGACGAGGAGGATGAGTCTGAAGAGGAAGAGCAAGCGCAAGCAGAAGATTTGTCCACGCTGTTACAAGAGGCGCTAAAGGCGATGAAAACAGGCGACGAAGCCGCCATTATAGAGTTATTTGGAATCGATGCCGAGACCGACGATCCGTTGAGCATTGAGTACAACCAAAAGATGATGACGGAAAGGGATGCGGCAATGGCCGAGAAAATTGCCGGTTATTTAGAGGAAGAAACCAATAGCGGCGATTATTTTATCGTCGTTGGCGCGGCGCATTTGCTGAGTAAGAAAAGCGTAATCGCACAATTGTCCGATATGGGCTATGAGGTTGAGCGAATAAAATAGGGTCCTATGGGTTGTGCATTATATAGGCGCCATGGGTTATGTTATTCTTTTGCATCCTTTACAGTCTTTTTAAAAATGCAATTGAGTCGTCGATGCTCGCGAGATGTTGAATCGACTCTTTAATATTTGCTCTTGTGTTCGCGTAATTCATCCCGCATATGACGGATTTAACCTCCAATATGGATGTGTGCGTCATACTTAGCTCGTTTACGCCGCATCCGACAAAGAATTTTGTCAAAAGCGGATCCGCACCCGCTTCGCCGCATACGCCACATGGGACGTTATGAGAGAGCGCCTCGTTAGCGACGCTGTATATTACGCGAAGCACAGCCGGGTTGTACACTGAGTAGAGTCCGGCTACTTTTTGATTGCCCCGATCCACTGCCATGATGTATTGAGTAAGGTCGTTTGTGCCTATACTGAAAAAATCGGCCTCCCTCGCCAATGCGCCTGCCATCACCGCTGCCGCCGGCGTTTCGATCATAATGCCGACCGTTATATTCTTATCAAAAGCGATTCCTTGTTCAGTGAGCTCGTTCATAATTTCACTGAGTAAAGATTTTGCGCGCTTTAATTCTTCAACGTCGGAGACCATTGGAAACATGATTTTTACTGCCCCAAATGCTGATGCCCGCAGGATTGCCCTGAGCTGCGCTGAAAACACGTCCTTGCTGTCAAGGCAATAGCGTATGGCGCGCCATCCTAAAAAGGGGTTTTCTTCTTTTTCAAGACCCAGATACGGAATATCTTTATCTCCCCCAACATCCAGAGTGCGGATGATCACGGATCGTATCCCGAATGCGATCGCGGCCTTTCTATAAACGGCGAATTGCTCCTCTTCCGAAGGCGCCGTGTTGCGGTTCATGAATAAAAATTCTGTGCGGAATAACCCTACGCCATCGGCATCGGAATCCCTTGTCTTTTTTATATCCATTTCAAGGCCAATGTTGGCGTAGAGCTCAATATGCCGGCCGTCCACCGTTTTGCCAGGCAGTCCCCTGAATTTTTCGAGGGCTTCTTTTTGAATGCGGCGCTCTTCGGCTAACGCCTGGTATTCCGCAAGCTCCGCCTTCGTGGGATCGACGATTATTTCGCCGGTTTCACCGTTTATAATCACCCGATCCCCGTGTTTTATCTCCCCTATCCCGGTAACGGCGGGCAAATCCATCGAACGCGCGATAATCGCCATGTGTGACGTCGGCCCGCCGACATTGGTAATTAGTCCGTTCACCAGCTTTTCATTTATGCCCGCTGCCAGCGAGGTCGTTAATTCGTTAGCCGTCAGTATGCTGCCCATCGGTATCGAACTGAGATCAGGCAGGTCATGCCCGTTCATGACCGCCAGCAAATTGTTCTTTATATCGCGCATATCACCTGCGCGCATCATTAGAAGCTCGTCTCCGCTTTGTGTGAGTATATCCGCGTATTCTTCAAAAACTGTGTTTACCGCGTATTCGCTGTTGCAGCGTTCGCTCGCTATCATATCCTCGATATCAGAAATCATGACGGGATCGCTCAACAGCATGACATGGCTTTCCAGTATCTCCGCCTGTTCCTCGGTAGCGGCCGCCGCCTTTTCCTCGAGAAAAGACGTCAGTTTTTCTACAGCCAGGGAAAACCGGCTGTCTTCCTCGGCGCAACCAGCTTTTTTTGAGACGTCGGCGACATATTCTTCAACAACATAAGCGACGCCAATACCTATCCCGCGGGAAATACCGATACCCTTCAAACGCATAGCCAACCCTCCTATTCACCGAGCCCGCTTTCAATCGCGGCAACTACGGCGTCCATACAAGCCTGTTCGTCTTCCCCCTCGATCATAAGTTCAATTTCATCGCCGCTCTTAACAGCTGCGCTCAAGACTTTTATCATGCTCTTGGCGTTGTATGACTTGCCCCGTATGCCAAAATTAACCTTAGATGCAAACGGCGCCACCGCTTTGACAAATACCCCCGCAGGGCGCATATGCAATCCCGACGGATTGTTGACGGTTATTCTCTTTGCTAACATATCATCGAATCCTCCTCATTTATTAGTGTTTAAACTGGAGAAGATACTCTTTATGGGCCTCCATCATATCGTACACAACTGCCTTAGCCACAGAATCGGAAGGGGTCAGGGGATTTATGGCAAGCGCCAGTATTGCTTTGTTGACGTCGCCTTCAACCGCAGCCTCCACGCAAAGGCGCTCGAAACTCTTAATTTGCCTTACCAGACCGCTAATTTGCACCGGCAGCTCTCCTATTGTAATCGGCATTGGCCCGCTCTTCGCAATTACGCAACTGACTTCAACTGAGCTGTCCTTGTCTATATCCAATATCGCTCCGTTATTTCTGACATCCACTGCCTGAATGTCCTTTTTGTCAGAGTGAATTGATTCAATCAGGCTGCACGCCGCGTCCGAGTAATAAGCCCCCCCTCGTTGTTCCAGTTGCGGAGGCTTTACGCGCAGATGTTCATCCTTATAGAGTTCAAACAATTCACTTTCGATTTTCCTGACCTTCAACGCCCTTACATCGTCTCTTTTCAGTTGTTCAATCTCTTCAGCCAATTGCTGATCCCTGCGGTAATAGTAGCTGTGATAGGAGCATGGAAGCACGCCTAACGCTTTGATAAACTCAGGTTCATAGTTTACCGGCATGATATTTTTCATTGTCATCGCCATGCCATTGACAGGGTCGATGGAAAGCTCGAGGACCCTTTCTGTAACGTCGATGCCGTCGAGATAGACTTTCAACGCATAGACCATGTGGTTTAACCCGCCAAAGTGGACAAAAACCCGCTTCTCGTCAACGTCGAGCAGCTTTGCGATGCTTTTTTGCATGTGAATCGGCACATTGCACAACCCGATATTCTTTTTGTGGGAGCTATACCGGAGTAACGCCTCTGTGTTTATGCCCGCCGGATTTGTAAAGTTTATGAACCAGGCGTCAGGGCACAGTTCCCGCACGTCTTTCGCAATATCCAGAATTACCGGGATAGTCCGCAGAGCCTTGAACATTCCTCCGGCGCCGTTTGTTTCCTGGCCCAAGACGCCGTGCCGGAGGGGAATCTGTTCGTCAATCACTCGGGACGCCAATTGCCCGACGCGTATCTGGGTAGTCACAAAGTCCGCGCCTTGCAGAGCCTCCCGACGATCGAGAGACAAATGCACTTCCATAGGTAATCCCGCTTTTTCAATCATACGCTTAGCAAGCGCGCCAACGATTTCAAGCTTTTCTTTTCCTTCGGGGATATCGACAAGCCAGAGTTCGCGGACGGGCAAAGCTTCGTAACGTTTGATAAACCCTTCAACCAATTCAGGCGTATAGCTCGATCCGCCTCCGATCGTTACAATTTTTACTCCATCCATAATAATCTCCATTTCTTTTAACGTTTAACGTTTTGGCGCATATTTGCACTTTTTGGCGCGTATTCGCACGTGTTGGCGCGTATTCGCACGTGTTGGCAGTAAAATTTTGAAGCGGGAGTTTTCCCGCCTACCGTTGATAGACGGGTAAGTCACTGAAAGAGCTTAGTTCAATCCCGCGTTCAGCAATGAAATTAAATGTGTCGGGGCTTGTCAGCACGTCAAGCTCATATGCTCTTTTAGTTGTATAAGAGCTTGAATTAAGCAAGAAGTTGTCAACATACGCCGGGTGGCACATAATTTCAATGGAATCCTCGCCGCAGGAGGATAAAACGCGTTGTAACTCCGTCAACGTTGCGTTTTCATCAAAGAACGTGTCGTTAAATACGCCGGTTGTTTTAACATCCGCAAACTCGCCTGATAGCAAAGCCTGGTCATATATTCGTACTTTTACGCCGTACTTTTTGGCGAGCTTCAAAAATACAGTGACAATTCCGGGCAGATTATGCGTATGATGATGGCTGTCAAAATGATCAGGCTTCACGCCCGTTGCCAACACTTTTTGTATCTGCGCCTCATACTCAGACTCCACTTCCGCAAGATCAATTTCGCCCATTTTTGCCCGTCGTTCCAGTTCGGTAAGCCTCAGGAAATTGCCGTCGCCGTCTGTAATGGTCTTATATACGCCGCCAACGCTTTTCCCGGTGGTTAGCGTCAGGTGGACGCCTATTCTCAATCCGGGATTCTCGAGGGAAAGCCCAATGGCGTGTATAAAACCAGGCATACCCGGCATTATTGTCGTGGAGCGCAAAACTCCGTATTTGTAGGCTTCCAGGATCCCCAGATTAACTCCTTTGGAGTATCCAAAATCATCAGCATTAAATATTGCTTTCATAATTTAATCAACCTTTCTTTATATGACATCTGCATTTGCTTTTCGACATCTGCATTTGCTTTTCGACATCTGCATTTGCTTCAATTTACGTCACTTCACATCGCTCAACCCTGCACCGCTAAACTTCACAGCACTCAACCCTGCTCCGCTAACTTTCTCGTCGGTCAACCCTGCTTCGCTAAACTTCACATTGCCTAACTATGCTTCGCTCAACTTCGGATTGCTCAACCCTGCTCCACTAACTTTCTCGTCGGTCAACTCTGCTTCACATCGAGGCAGCGGCTTTATGGATAAAAGCCCCCGCCTCTCTATATTCGAAATTATTTCTGCAAGGGGCTATAATCCCTCTCTGAATCGTTGATATTTAGCGTAGTTCAGACCGCGTCAAACGAACTGAACGTATCCCTGGAGACTTGAGCGTAAAGCATCCGATGCAGCTCCACGATCTCCGCAGCAAGATCCTTTGCGAGCATCGACGTCATGATATGATCCTGGGCATGAACCATAAAGAGATTGATTTCAATCTCCTCGCCTTTAGCCGCCTGTTGAATCAGATCCGTTTGCGTGTGATGCGCCTTTGCCAGTTCTGAATTTGCGTTTTCAAGAAATTCGTCGGCTTCTGTGAAGCTGCCTTCTTTGGCCAGCCTGATAGCCTCCATGGCATAGCTTTTGGCGCTACCCGCGTCGACTATAAGGTTCATAATAATAGTTTCCATTTCTTCGCTCAACATTTTCGTTTCCTTCCTTCCTTCCTTCATTATCTATCTGTTGCGTTTGCATTTGCGTTTGTATTTGCTTTTGCGTTTTCATTTGCGTTCTAAACGAAGCTATTCTCTGTGCGCTCCGCCATTCAACGCCAGTTGTTCTCTTTGCTGCTCCATTCTATCAGCCACTAAAACAAAAGGTATGTAGATCAATACTGAAAGTCCCAGATTAACGATTTGGACAACCGGGGCTTGCCATGCCCAGCCTGTCGCCATAAGCCCGGATAAAATCGGCGGCATCGTCCAGGGGATAACGTACTGGACAGGGGGTAGAAATCCAATAGCGGTAGCCACATAGGCTATAATCAAATTAATGACCGGTCCCAAAACAAACGGTATAGCAAAAACCGGGTTGAGAACGATGGGAAGGCCAAACAGAATAGGCTCATTGATATTAAACAGCGCAGGGGCTAGAGTAATACGTCCGGTCATTCGGTTTTGCTTGGATTTGCCCGCGAGGAGCAACGCTATAACCAAACCCAGGCAAACGCCTGCTCCGCCCATGTAGATAAACGCGTCTGCGAAAGATTTATTGAAAATCAGTATGGCGCCGCTTCCCGCGCTAACCGTTGCGAGATTTGTGGCTACAGCGTCCGCGTTAAAAGTCTGTAGTATCCCCTCAAACATATTAGCGCCATGAATACCGAACAACCAGAATATATGAGTCAGTAACACAACCACAATACCGAATCCGAACGAGCCTGACGCGTCTTTAAGAGGAGAAACGATTAAATCTTTTACTACGTCCAGAATGTTTTTACTTGCATAAGTGTTGATAATCGATGCGAAGCCAACCACAATGATGAGCGTAAGTATAGACGGAATCAGCGCCGCGAAAGATTTCCCGACAGCCGGCGGTACTCCTTCCGGCATTTTGATCTTCAGCCTTTCGGATTTTGAAAGGCGAGAGAAGATATCAGCGCTTACCAGCGCGATAATCGCGGCTGTAAACAACGCGGTCGCGTTTAAGTAGCCCCAGCCCAGGGCTCCCCATCCATCGTTTGCCACTTGGGGGACTATGCACAGGTATGCCGACAAGGCAACGATCCCTGCTGAAATCGGGTTGTTATTATCATAGGATTTTGCCAGGTTGTACGCTATTGAAACAATTGCAAAAATAGAGATTAATCCAAATGTTCCCCACCAGATGTTGCCGTTCATTTCAGCGAGCCATTTCATCGCCGGTATCTCGCCGAGAAGATCTACCAGATACGCTTTTCCTCCGTCCATACCGGAGCCGATGGGGAATCTGTTGATAAGCGTAAATAACGACCCGGCTATCATAAGCGGCATGATAGTCACAAAGCCATCACGTATCGCGCCTAAATGGCGCTGTCTGCCAATTGCGGCGGCAATCGACGAAAAGCTGTCAATAGGGCTTGAGTGTGATTTTCCGTTACTCATCTTTTTTATCATCTCCTATCTTAATATTTTGAATGCTTGATTAATAAATACTATTGCTGTGATAATTCCAGTATTTGTCCGAGGACTTTTTCCCCGTCCATGCGGCCATATGCCAACATATCCACTACCCCAAGCTTGGTTTTGGAATCTCCTATGGCTTTTTTAAAGCTGTTTTCCAGATACCTTACTTGAGGGCCAAGCAACAAAATATCTGCTTGCGACAGGTCTTTTCTTGCTTCTGCTTCTCCCACGGCATAAACCTCAATATCAACCGCTTTTTCTTCAGCTGCTTTGATGACCTTTTCCACAAGCAAACTCGTGGACATACCCGCACTGCATACAAACATTACTTTTTGCATAATTATCCTCCTGTTCTGCTATTATCCATAAGTACAGAAAGCAACGGTTCTCTCCGGACCGCAAGTCCTCTGACAGGATTTTCAATGGTTTATAAAAAAAGTTAATTTCTCCAAATTGTCAATAAACTTCTACTTTGGGTGGTTATCAACAAAACTTGGAGCGCTCCGGTGTGTTAATACGCATAACAAAGAAAAAAAGCAAAAAAGACAAGATTTGAAATTGCGTCTCTATAGCATAATAGGTAAATACTTCCCTTTATTTAATAAATAATACTTTTACATTTGCATTTTAACCTTTATAGTTTTATACCCCTCATCTATTTGTTTAAAACAGATTTCTGTCTGCGATTAAGACAACGGCGCCGAGCCCCTAAAGGCAGTGACGCCGCTACCGTGGAGAAGGCGACGACGCTACCGTGAAGACAACGACGACGTTACCGCGGAGACAACGACGCTACCGCAGAGACAAAGACGCTACTCCCGTGGAGACAACGGCGACGCTCCCGTGGACAACAGCGACGCTCCCGTGGGGACAACGACGCGACCCTGTGGAGACAACGACGCCGCTCTCGTCCACGCCGTTCCATGCATGGCGTGAAACATGAAGTTGTAGTATTATGTTGTTGTATTATGCTGTAGTATTATGTCACTGTATTATGTTGTTGTATTATGCTGTAGTATTATGTCACTGTATTATGTTGTTGTATTATGCTGTAGTATTATGTCACTGTATTATGTTGCAGTATTATGTTGTTGTGTTATGTCGCAGTTTATGTTGCAGTATTATGTTGAAGGGGTATAGATTACTATTGTAGGTTATGAAAAGCCGGCAGGGGGCAACGCCCGTTTGCCGAAGGGGAGGAGAATTGTAAATGAAGTATAGGGAAGTGGGCAAAACAGGCCGGCAGGCAAGCATAATCGGAATGGGGTGTGAAAATCTTGACCGCAAGCCATATGAGCAGGTCTATAAGACGATTAACGCAGCGCTTGACGTAGACGTCAATATCTTTGACGTGTTCATGCCCGGTAAGGAAATCAGGGAAAACATTGCAAAATCACTGGGGAGCAAACGCAAGCAGGTTATGATACAGGGGCACATCGGCTCAACAGACATTAACCAGCAGTACGAAATAAACAGAGATTTACCTTCAATTAAAAGGTATTTCGAGGATATGTTGCGCATTTTTGGCAGTTATATCGACTTTGGTATGATGTATTTCATCGACTCAGAAAAGGATTTCAAGGGTGTTTTTGAAACTGGCTTTGCCGAGTACGTTGAACGATTGAAAAAGCAAGGCGATATAGGACATATAGGTTTTAGCTCACATGATCCTGAAACGGCGATTAAAACTGTCAAGACCGGTCTGCCGGAAGTTATGATGTTCAGCCTCAATCCAGCGTTTGATATGATACCGCCGGACGAGTATATACACGACACCTTTGATAATGGGCTAGCTCCTGAGCGGTTCCGCGGAATTGAACCGAAAAGAACCGAACTTTATACTCTCTGCGAACAAAAACAGATAGGTATCACTGTTATGAAGACGCTTGGCGCAGGTAAACTTATTTCACAGGAGCTTACGCCGTTCATCAAACCGTTGACTATACCGCAATGTATCCAATACGCGCTCGACAGGCCATCAGTGAGCTGTGTGTTGTTAGGCGCCCAAACGCCCGGTGAAGTTCGCGAAGCCATGAAGTATTTTGACGCCGATGATTCCGAGCTCGACTATACAGAAATCCTTTGCTCGGTCAGAAACGATTTCAGGGGGAGCTGCGTGTATTGTAACCATTGTCAGCCATGCCCCGCCGAGATTGATATTGCGGCCGTCAATAAGTATCTGGATATTGCCCGTTTAGATACAGAAAATATTCCGCCGCCAATTCGCGCGCATTATCTGAACCTGATTCATAAAGGAAGCGATTGTAACAGCTGTGGCAATTGCGAGGAACGTTGTCCTTTTGGCGTGCAAAACATTGCGAACATGGCGGAAGCCGAGAGATTATTTGAGTCGCCACATAAAGTATAGCAGCCCCAACAAAAGTATTACATCTCATCACAGGTTTCGCGAATAGGAGTATCGCAGCCTCAACACAGGCTACGCATATAAAGTATCGCAGCCTCAACACAGGCTACGCATATAAAGGTAAGGCAGCCTCAACACAGGCCGCATAAATAAAAAGAAGGGAAGGTGATTAAGATTAACGTTGACATGAGAAGCGTTAAAAAGGCGCTAAAGGTTTTGAAATACGTAGTGTTGTTAATTATCGTCGCGTATGTTGCTTTTACATCGTTCTATACAGTATACGACCAGGAACGCGCAGTGGTGACGACATTTGGAAGGTATACGTCGACGCAAGGCGCCGGGCTCCATTTTCTTATTCCGTTCGTACAGGACTATACAAAGGTCTCGATGATCACTAACGGTTTCACAATGGGGTGGCAGGAATACGAGGGGCGCGAACTGGCTGCCAATGTGGCGCAGCAGACGCAGCAAGGTTATACCATCAGAGGCGAAGCCCTAATGATTACTAAAGATTTCAATTTCGTCCTGACAGATTTATACATTGAATGGCGCGTGGTAGATCCGTACAAATTCCTTTACGCGTCCGACGACCCCGCAGGAACGCTCCGAAATATCATACAGGGCGAGGCAAAAAGAATTATCGGAGGATACGATGTTGACGACGCCCTTACCGCGGCAAAAAGTGAGATACAGGCCCGCGTGCAGGAGAACGTCAATGCCAACCTGGATGCTCTTGATATTGGAATAACAGTGTCCAACATCACTATACAGGATATCGAGCCGCCTTCCGAAGAGGTTTCAAACGCGTTTAAGTCTGTAGAGAACGCGAGACAGCAAAAAGACACTGATCTCAACAACGCCAGAGCTTACGCCAACGAGAAGATTCCTGAGGCGCGGGCCCAGGCTGACGGAATAAAAAAAGCGGCTGAAGCTGAAAAAGAAGCGCGTATTCAGGAAGCTACAGGGCAGGTGGCCAGATTTAACGACCTATATAAAGAATACATAATGGATAAAGAAGTTACGCGCCTGAGGTTATATCTTGAGGCAATGGAGGAGATCCTCCCTAACGCCAAAGTTTACGTGCAGGATCCTCAGGGCGTCATTAAGACTCTAACGCTTGATTAAGGAGGTAGAATAGATGGATTTTAATAGTTCAGAAAATGAAAAGAAACGTATAAAACGAAACTCTACTATAATTCTGATAGTTTTGTTGCTGATAGTCGCCATTTTTATTGTATTGCAGTCTGTTCATTTTGTGCCTGAGGACGAATACGCCGTGCAAAGACGTTTCGACCAGGTAATCAACATTCGTGGAGAAGCTGGATTAATGTTCAGCGTACCATTCGTCGATTCGGTGACATGGCTCCCAAAGAATAACCAGTTATACAGCCCGGAGCCTTCGACGGTCCTTACTCTCGACAAAAAAGCCATGGACGTGGACAGTTACACGATATGGAGGATTTCCAATCCCATGCTTTACATTGAGAGGCTTAACAACCTGGATATGGCTCAAAGGCGACTGGACGCAATAATCTACAACGCCACTAAGAATACCCTGAGCGCTCTGTCACAGGAAGAAATTCTGGCTGAACGGGCCGGTATGCTCGACAGTACAATTCTTGAAGTGTCCATTCCTCAGATGGAATACTACGGTATCAGGCTGCTGACAGTGACTATAAAACAATTTGCATTGCCGGAGGACAATCTAAATGCTGTTTACACGCGAATGATCTCGGAGCGCGACCAAATCGCCGCTCAGTATAGGGCCGAAGGGCAGGAGGCCGCCAATGTGGTTCGCAACACGGCTGACAAAGACACGCAGGTAATAGTAGCCGAGGCAAAAGCAAACTCGGCAAAAATCCTGGCGGAAGGCGAGTCGGAATATATGCGCATCCTTTCGGACGCGTACTCCGGTGAAGACCGGGCTGAGTTTTATAAGTTCATGCGTTCTATTGACGCGCTTAAGGCGACAATGAAAGGTCAGACTTCTATTATTCTCCCTTACGACTCACCCCTTGGCAAGTGGTTTGTCGGATACGAAACGGCGACGTCGACCGATGTAGAAGCGGCGCCCGACACGGCGACGGCAACCGATACGGCGACGACCGATACGGTGACGACCGTTGCGGCGGCGTCAGATGCGTCAGCGCCCAACGCGGCAGCGTCCGATACGGCGGCGCCCGGCGAGGCGACTGCAACCGGTGCGGCGGCGTCAGATGCGTCAGCGTCAGATGCGTCAGCGCCCGATGCGTCAGCGCCCGATGCGTCA
>JGI24702J35022_10000199_pt1 | contig 32595 bp, 31 predicted proteins | sample TergutTh196P4_FD_35022 | JGI IMG/M metagenome (IMG submission 35022) | reverse complement strand
AACGACATACTGGGCGATATAATCAAAGTGACGCCGTCGTCTAAAATGGTCGGCGACCTGGCTATCTTCATGACGCAAAATGACCTGACGGCGGAAAACATCGTTCAAAAGGCCGAGGCGCTCAGTTTCCCCGACTCTGTCGTGAGCTACTTCAAGGGACTTATGGGTCAGCCGGAATTCGGCTTCCCAGAAGATCTGCGAAAGGTCGTGCTAAAGGGTGAGGAACCATTGACGGATCGCCCGGGGAAGCATCTGCCCCTTGCCGACTTTGACGATGCGCGCAAAACTTTGGAGAAAGCAATCGACAACCCAACGGCGCGCGATATAGTCAGCTATTGCCTGTATCCAAAGGTGGTCAGCGATTTCTTCGCGCATGAGGCGGAGTATGGGGATCTCAGCCGTATGGCCTCAAGCGTGTTCTTCCTGGGGATGGCGCCGGGCGAGACGACTGAGCTCACTATCGAAGATGGCGTGACGCTCCTGATCCAGTATATTGGCCCAGGGGACGCGAATGCGGACGGCACAAGGGTACTCCACTTTTTACTCAACGGCGCCCCCAGAGATATTGCAGTCAAGGATAGCAGCTTAACTGTAACTGAGCGGGTTGTGCGCTACGCCGACACCGATAATTTAGGACATGTCGGCTCAAGCATACCCGGCTCTGTGTCGAAGGTTTTCGTTAAAAAAGGCGACAAGGTCGAGTTGAACCAGCCGCTTATGGTGATAGAGGCTATGAAGATGGAGACAAACGTTTCCGCGAGAGTAGCGGGAACCGTCACAGAACTTCTGGTAGAACCAGGAGCGTCCGTCAAAGCCGGCGAGCTGTGCATGGTCATCGAATAGCGGGCACAAACATTAATACACATGGACAGGGACGGTTCTCCTATGTTGTGGTTCACAACGCAGGAGAACTGTCTGCTTGGTTAATATTCAGACGGCATCCAAAAACACAGGTTGGTTACAGGCAACGCACTGGTACACTGGTGAAACTAGTAATAATGGCCAAAACTTGTGTGCGGAGCCTGTAACCATTGCGAGTTTTTGGATACCCTCTGAACAGTTACTCTGCTTGTGTTATCGCAGCTCGACCATATACTTGCCAAGCAACTCGACCGGGTGGTACGATAACTTGGATACGCGCAGCCCTTCGATCCCGTCATCCTCTTCCCTGTTTATGTATTTGACAGCCCCGGACGCGAACATCCTCGCAAACTGGTTCATGAGCATAGGGTACGAGCCTTGGTAGTCCGTGTCGGCTTTTTCGACGTGGATGAACAGAGTATCTCCCTGCGTTTCACCGAGCGATACGCCGACGATCACGCCGTCCGCATACAGCGCTCCCCCCAACTGGCCGTATAGTTCCATGTTATCCAGCACCTCAAGGGCTTTCCTGTTGGCTTCGATGAACGAAAACGACGCGTCGTTGTTTCTCAGCGCCAACTTTCCGATAAATGCCATTGCGGCGCTGATATTATCCTCGCCGATTTCCCTAAACGACCAGTTTGGATGCTCTCTCATGAAGCGATTTATGTGGTTTCGCTGGCCGGAATACCTCCTGCCCGCCAGGTTTATTATGTCCTCGCTCAAATAAAGGTAATCCGACCACGCTCTGTCTGTCCATGACCTTGAGGCAGGGTACATATCCAAGATAACGTCAAGCGTGGATTTCGAAACGCAACAAAGCTTTGTCGGTATTCCCTTGGAGCGGCAGTATTTGCGTATTTGTTCATACGCCCCGCTATCAACCCCGGCGCCTCGCGGCGGGGCAAAAGCAATTTCCGGATGCGCCGCTTTCATATATAAAACGCCGTCTGAGACCGAGTATTCAGTTTTATGGTAATCGCGCCACATAAACGTTCCACCAGGTGTATAATCGCAAATGCGGCATGGGTTATCATCCAAGAAAAACGGTTCGAGCGTTTTGACGCAATCCAGTGTTAAACGCTTAAATTCCAAATTAAAAAGTCACCTGTTTCCATAGTTTAGAATATCTCTGTTTTTGATGAAGTATTCGATACCGGAAATCAGCGTCGTAACAGTAATAAGCACAACGCACACATGAACCATCCATGTGCTGAGCGGCAGGAACATGGCCGTTAAACATATCATAGTTGCCAAGGTCTTGATCTTACCAGATAACGCGGCTGCTATCACGCGCCCGTTACCTACGGCGACCAACCTGAGCGCCGTCACCATGAATTCCCTTATTATCACCGCAAGCGCCGCCCAAGACGGCATCACGTCCCGCTCGACAAACCACAGCATTGCTGCGACGACAAGTATTTTGTCCGCCAAAGGATCTAAGAATTTCCCAAAATCTGTCACTTGGTCACGCCGCCGCGCTATATACCCATCAGCGATATCTGTGAGTCCCGCTACAACGAAAACAGCCATACCGGCATAGCTGCTGTACGGAAATCCGATATATAACACCGTCAGGAAAACCGGTATCAGAGCTATCCTGAGCATAGTAAGTTTATTAGCGGTATTTATCGCGGTCGCCCCCTTCGCTAATTAACAATTAACAATTAACAGTTAACAATTAACTACCTTCTACTTTCTACTGGCTACTAATCGCTATTTTTGAATTTCTCCGATTGGTTCCCCGTTTTCTACGCTTGTTATATGGACGTCGACAAATTCTCCGATCGCTAAACTATTGCCATTTACCCTGATCCAACCGTCCACATCTGGCGATTCGGCAAAACTTCGCCCGTAGTACTGAGAGTCTTCTCTGCCTTCTATCAAGACAGCCGTTGTGCTCCCGATTCGGTTTTCATTGAACTGATCCATTACGCACGACTGTATGTCTACTAGCTGTTGTGCCCTGCTCGCTGCCGTATCCGAGTCCGGCTTGTCCATAAGAGCTGCTGTCGTCCCTTCCTCAGGCGAATACTCGAAAACCCCAGCGCGTTCTATCTTCGCCTCGGCGAGGAATTCGCTCAGTTGCTCAAACTCCTCCTCGCCTTCTCCGGGAAGCCCCGCTATGACGCTTGTCCTTATAACCACTCCTGGAATCCGCCCACGTAGTTTCCTCAGCAGTGCCTGCACCTCTCCGCCCGTATAGCGACGGTTCATTTTTCGTAAAATTCTATCGTTGATATGTTGGATTGGAATGTCTATGTACTTTACTATTTTATCACTATTTGCGATAATATCAATAAGTTCCTCGTCGATTTCATCAGGATATAGATAGTGTAACCTTATCCACCTTAGGGCGTCGATGCCGCATAACTCTTTTAGAAGGCTTACTAGGCTTCTTTTCCCGTATAAGTCCAAGCCGTATCTCGTCACGTCTTGGGCAACGACAATGAGTTCTTTTATCCCGCGATCCGTCAGTTCTCTCGCTTCTTCAATGATTTTTTCAACCGGCCTACTACGAAAACGACCTCTAATATCGGGGATAATGCAGTACGCGCACCGGTTGTCGCATCCTTCTGCTATTTTTAAATATGCCCAAGCAGGTGAAGTTGTAATGATTCTGTCTATTTCGTTCAACGGAGCGTTTATATCTCCAAACGTTGCGGGCTTGTCGTCGCCGTGTAGCGTTGCTTGGAGCGCGTCGACGATTTTTCCAAAGCTACCGACGCCGACCAGGCAGTCTATTTCAGGCAACTGTGCCATTACCTCGTCTTTGTATCTTTCAGCCAGACATCCCGCTACGATTATCTTGCCGATCCTGCCTTCATCCTTGGCTCGGCCCAGCTCAAGAATAGTATCTATGGCTTCCATCTTTGCGCTTTCAATAAATCCGCATGTATTTACGATCACAGCGTCCGCATTAGTAATATCGCCGGAGACGTAAAACCCCGCTTCACTTAGAAGAAACATCATTTGTTCCGTGTTTACAAGGTTCTTCGCGCATCCAAGAGATATTATCCCGATTCTACTGTTCATTTTCAATTTCTTCGGTATTTTCCATGTATTTGCGCCAAACCTCCTGCGCGTCCTCATAACTGAAACCCCTCGCGCGAAGCGCGTTTATCGCTACGCGTTGTTCTGAATTTTCACGGCTGCCACTCAGCTTTTTCATGAGGAAATCAAGCGTGGCGTCAGTCGCGATTTCAAAGTCACCTATAGCCTCGTCCCATATGTCGCCAGGTATACCACGCCGGAAAAGTTCTTCCCTGATCTTGGCAAGCCCATATCCTTTCGAACGGTAGTGTTCAACTATCGACGCCGCGTATTCTTTGTCGTTTATCGCCCCTATTTCCTCAAGCCACTGAACCGTCCTCGCGGCTGTCTCCCGGGATTCTCCTTTGTTAGTCAGACGTCTTTCAATTTCTCTAGACGAATAAGTACGGCTTCCCAATATACGCAAAGCCCTGGTTTTAGAAGCGCCAAACTCCAGCTCCGCGCGCAGCCGCCTATACTCGTCATCCGGTAACTCAAGACCTTGATACAATCCATAATCAGCTAACTGCTCGACGCTCACCTTAATTACCGTCCCATCCTCAAAAAGGGCGGTAAACCATCCGGGTTTATTCTTGGTTTGCGTTATTTCCTCAATTACCATTATTCATCAAAATTTTCGGCTCGCTCATCGACCGCGCGTCCAGCCGCCACCGCTGCTATTTTTTCCTGTGGGGACATCAGTTTTTGCGAGTCGCGGCGTATTTGCGCTTCGAGTTCGTCAGCGACGTCCGGGTGTTCTTTCAAATAATCCTTCAAATTATCTCGCCCCTGGAACCGCGTTTCGCCGATTGTGTACCAAGAACCGCCTTTCTCTATCAGGCCAAGTTTGACCCCGAGATCAATAAGTTCTCCAAACTTTGATATCCCTTCGCCAAACATAATATCAAATTCAGCTTCCCTGAAAGGAGGCGCTACTTTATTCTTCACTATTTTCGCCTTAGTGCGGTTTCCAATATGCTCCGAACCCGCTTTCAGGTATTCGGAGCGGCGCACGTCGATCCTGACGCTGGCAAAGTATTTAAGCGCGCGGCCACCCGGCGTCGTCTCCGGGTTGCCGTACATGACCCCTATTTTCTCGCGCAATTGATTAATAAATATAACTATGCAATTCGTCCTCGATATCGATCCCGCCAATTTGCGCAGCGCCTGCGACATGAGCCTGGCTACTACGCCGACGCTGCTGTCGCCAATATCACCTTCCACCTCGCTTCGCGGTACCAGTGCGGCGACGGAGTCAATTACCACGACGTCGACCGCCCCTGAACGCACGAGCAGCTCCGTGATCGCGAGCGCATCGTCGCCCATATCCGGTTGCGATATGAGCAAATTGTCGATATCTACCCCGAGAGCGCGGGCATACGCGGGTTCGAGAGCGTGCTCCGCGTCAATAAACGCCGCCTCCCCCCCTGTTTTCTGTACTTCCGCTATGATATGCAGCGCAAGTGTCGTTTTTCCCGAAGATTCGGGGCCAAATATCTCAATTATCCTACCCTTGGGTACGCCGCCGATCCCAAGCGCAAAGTCGAGAGCTATCGATCCAGTCGATACGGCGTCGACGTTTACCGCTTGTCTATCACCAAGTCGCATGATCGAACCTTTTCCATGATTTTTCTCAATTTGCAAGATCGCCGTATCAAGCGCCTTCTTTTTGTCCTCGGCCGGGATGGCAGGGACATATTTTTTCTTCTCCGCCATTATCTAACCCTCCAGTTATATTATTATATACTATTTTTGCAACTGAATAGTAGCCTATTATTTCATTTCCCCCACGACGACGCGCTCTATTCCCAGCGTGTCCACAAGCGTTTTTATATTGCGCAATCCGCCATCGCGCAATATCTCCCTTACAGCATCCGATTGCCCCGCTCCGCACTCGAAGGCGAGGTGTCCTCCTTGTTTTAGCAAGACAAGCCAATTTGTCGTTACAGCTCGGAAATAATATAAGCCGTCCGGACCTCCGTCCAGCGCCGCGAGCGGCTCATACTCGGCGACCGATGGTTCGAGGTCTTTGAGTTCTCCTGTCGGGATATATGGCGGGTTGCAGACAATGGCGTCAAACATCCCAAGCAACGTAGGTGGCGGATCCAGTGCATCCGCTACGATAGCCGCTACATTTCGGCTAAGGTTATTCCTTCGCATATTCGCTCTGCATATTACTAGCGCCTGATCCGAGTTGTCGGCTAACACGACCCTGCAGCTCGGGACGTTAGCCGCTACCGCGAGACCTATACACCCGCTTCCGGCGCAAAGGTCGACCAGCCTGGTCTGCCCGGCGCGCCGCTTCATCAGCCTGATAGCTTCTCCAGCCAGCAGTTCCGTATCGACTCGCGGTATCAGGACCGATTCGTTTACAGTTATCGGGACACCGTAAAATTCCCATTCCCCGACAATATAGGCAACAGGTTCGCCTCCAAGCCTACGGCTGACCATATCGTCAACGCATTTCACCAGCGATTGGTCCGTGACATAGAGTCTACTTAATTTCAGCAGCTCCTCGCGCGTCTTCCCCGCAGCGTACGCGACCAACAACCTCGCTTCAAGGTCATGGGCTGTAATTCCCGCCGCTCGCAGTTTCCGCCGCGTTTCTAGATAGATTTCATTGTACGTTACCATGCGTTTTCTCTCCGCGCGCTGTCATTTCGCAATCACCACTCCGCGTCGCTGGCGTTTTCTGGTATGACTAAAGCCAGAGCCTCTATCGCGGTTTCTATCATCTCATCGTCCGGTTCGCGTGTTGTCAGCCTCTGCAAGGCTTTTCCCGGCGCGGATACTATTTTTGTCAGGATGTTGTCATATCTGCCGGCAAGTTTAATTATCTCATAGCTTATCCCGACGACGACCGGGATCAGCGCCAACCTGAATCCTATGCGTATCCAGATGTTGCTCCAGCCTGTGAATGAAAATACCAGTATGCTCACAAGCATGACTATGAAAAGAAAACTCGTCCCACAACGTGGGTGCAGCCTTGATTGCGTCCTGACATTCTCAACTGTAAGCGGGAGGCACTTTTCATAGCAGAATATTGCCTTATGCTCCGCGCCGTGGTATCCCCACATCCGTTTCATCTCTTCGAGCCGCGTCGCAAGCCACATATACAAGAGGAATATAGTAATACGAAGCGCTCCTTCTATCAGATTTCTAAGGATGCGATGCGACACGAAATTTGTAATCAGCCCTGTTAAAACTGTTGGGAGCAGCATAAACAACCCTACCGATATTGCAATTCCGAGGATTAGAGCGAATATGATGAGTATTTTTTCCGCCTTTTCATTTCCTATCCGCTTTTCAACCCATTGATCGAACCGTGAAGGTTCGCCTTGCTCTTCTTCTGGTATTTGCTCGGCTGAAAACATTATGGCGCGCATCCCTATCGCCATGGAACTTACGAAGTTTACAACGCCCCGTATGAAAACAAATCCGACTATCGGATGCTTTTCCTTAAGCAGTTTTAATTCTTCAGTCTTTGTGACAAATCCATCCTTCGTACGAACGACGATAGCCTGCTTTTTGGGCCCTCGCATCATTATACCTTCCAGAAGCGCTTGTCCACCGATCGAAGTGCGGAACTCTTTGCTCGTTGCGTTCTTCGTGCCTTCGCTCCCCGCGTTCTCGTCTTGTGACGCTTCGTCTTTTAGCGCTTCGTCTTTTAGCGCTTCGCCCTGTATATTTTCGTCCTGAATATTTTCGCCTTGTATATTTTCGTCCTTAGTGCCTCCATTAGCTTTTTCTTCATTCATCTTTGTTATCTGACCTTTCGTTTCATATTTAGTCGCAATATTTAGTCTTAATATCTGTCAACTGTCAACTACCATATTACTCGCCGGTAGGCGGATCGTTACAAGGAAACCACCGTCTTCGGGATTTGACAGCTCCATGCTCCCGCCATGGTACTTTACTATTTCTTCACACACAGCAAGGCCAATTCCACTTCCGCGTTCCTTTGAATTGCTACCTTTGTAGAATTTCATTTTAATATTCTCAATTTCGTCTTCCGGTACGCCGGGACCATAGTCTCGGATGCATATTTTGGCAAAAACGCCTTCCATCACAATCGATACCTCGATGCGTTTTCCGTCGCGGCCATATTTTACTGCATTGTCAAACAAGTTCAGGAATACCTGCTTTAGCCTGTTCGGGTCGCCCGGAATGAGCGGCGCTTCGTCCATTTCGGACTCGTAACTGAACTCAAGCTCATCTTGGTGCAGTAACTCTCGGAAGGTGAATATGGCATCTTCGAGCTCAGCCGCGATATCTATCATTTCTATGTTCAATGTGAATCGCCCATCTTCCATCCGTGTGAATTCGAGCAATTCCTCAACCATTTTCGTAAGACGCCGTGCTTCTTTCAGTATTATCGCTATCCCGCGTTTTGATTCTTCATCCAACTGCTCGTCGTATATCAGCGTCTCCCCCCAACCGGTTATTGCCGTCAGAGGCGTCCTGAGCTCATGCGATATCGACGATATAAATTCGGTCTGCATCTTTTCCGTCTGCGCTACTTTGAACGACATTTCATTGATCGACCCAACCATTTCGCCGATCTCGTCACGAAAACTGTTTTCAATCTGGACACCATAGCTGCCTTCCGCGATACGTTTCGTAACTTTCGTGATTTCGCTTACCGGCGTTATTACTGAACGTATAAAAACAATATTTAAGACAAAAACAAGCAAAAGCACAACAAGCCCGCCCCCAACTACAGAAAGGATGCTCAGAAATACTTTTCCGTCAACCAGTCGGAGGCTGGTAACATAACGCATCACCCCAATAACCTCGCCTGTAGCGTAAATCATTGGCGCCGACGCCGCCATGATCCGCTCACCGGTGGCGGCTCGTCTGCCTATCCAGGCTGAAATCCGCTTTGACTCTACAGCTTCGGCTACATCCGGCGTATTTGGCGCCATGCCCGACGTTATTGTAGACGTGGATATCATTATACTGCCGTCAACATCCAGAAACTGCAACTCAAGCCGGTCCCCTTCCATAAACGTCTCGGTGTACCTGTACGCGCTGTTGTAGTAATCGGTATACGATCTTGCGACATAATTGGCAAAAAAGTCCGTCATAGTCCTGGCTTTCGCTTCCAATCCAGTTCTGATTGTCGAATAGTAGTAGTTGTAAATAAAGACGGAAAACAGCGCGACAGCCAGTATCACCGTCGCAAGCGTGACGAACATTGTACCTCTGAGCCATCGCTGCCTCAAGCCTTTAGTGAAGTACGCAAGAATCCCTGCCAAATGCCAACCCTTCAATCATATCGTTATCCCGTTTTTGATATCGCGTTTATCCTTAGCCTGTACGGCGCCTCCCGCTGATTACTCGAGCGATGCGAGTTTGATCAGTTATAATCCCCACTTATAACCATATCCCCAGACAGTCGTTATATATGTCGGATTTGTCGGATCATCCTCTATCTTTATACGCAGCCGTCTGATGTTCACGTCAGCTATTTTAAGTTCGCCGAAATAGTCGCGGCCCCACACAGTATTTATGATATCCTCGCGGGAGAGCGCCTTTCCCGGATTATCCATGAACATTTTAATTATCGAGTATTCCACTTGTGTGAGTTTAATTCGAACGCCGTCTTTTTCCAGCGACCTGTTCCTTGTGTTGAGACGGAAAGGCCCCTGCGCGATTTCCCCGGTTTCTACTTGCCCAGCGGCACCTGTCCTTCTGAAAAGCGCGTCGATTCGCGCTGTCAGTTCAGCCGGCGAAAATGGTTTTGTGACATAGTCGTCCGCCCCCGTCATCAGGCCTGTCACTTTGTCCATTTCCTGCGTCCTTGCCGTAAGCATTATAATGCCAATATGCGGATCGACGGCGCGGATTTTCCTGCAAACTTCAAACCCATCCGTGTCCGGGAGCATGATGTCCAGTATCGCCACTTTAATATCGGGATGTATCCGGAGCAGTTCAAACGCTTCCGCCCCCGTTCCCGCTTCTATTGCCTCATAACCGGCGCGATTTAAGTTTATTACCACAAAACTGCGAATGCTTGTTTCATCTTCCAGCACCAGAATTTTTTTCATGGCAAACAATTCCTTTCGTATATTCTCGGGCTATCCAGGCTTCGGCTGTTATCTGCTAACCGCTAATTCGCTCTCGAAAGCCAATCTGAATACATTAACCTAAAATTATCTTTAATCAATTCCTCATCGAATGTCAAACCAAAGCTGTTTTGGGGCGCCAGCAACTCAAACGCGTATATCGCTGCCCCCTCCGACGTCAGCACAATCCGTCCCGGACGCGTCGACTGTTCTTCTGCCATGTCTCCTGTGAGCTTGTGGATTTTCAAAAAATCCCTGTACGGCCCGTCTTCACTCACGATATATGAAAAGACGACAGTCCTCTCGCCGGAAACTGTGTCCTCCCTTCGTACGGAAACCGTGCCACGCCAGTCGAGTGGAAGAATCAGGAACCATTCGTCGTTATTGTTATGAAACGTCGTTAGCGCCAGGCGGCTGTGGCCTGAACTGTTGAACGCATACCAGTCGATAGCGTGATACGGCGTCTCCGACTGCGGTTGCAACAGTCTAGGTATCGGCACTTTGATCGTGCCTTCCTTGTTGATATCAGAACTGTTATAGAGGTTTCTGACAGTATCTTCGCTGACGCCGCTTGGCCATTTGAGCGATACATTCCTCAAGCTCCCGTCTTTGATCACGCATATATCGGTCACTATTGTTCCATCGCCAAATCTACCCTCGCTATCTACGAAAATAGCTGGGACGCCATCGATGAGTATACCCGCTGATACGCGTGATATCGTATCCACGCCGTTTGACAGCCGTGTGTCTGACTTGACTATCTCACCGTCCGCCATCAAATGTATTAACTCGGCGACCGCGCCCGTTTCAGGCGACGGCAGACGGAGCGCTATTATATCGTCAATTCCGTCTTCATCAATGTCGCTTACGGACAACACGTTATATTCCGTCCCGCCCAACAATACGGCGTGATAATCCCTGATAGCGTAGACCGACATATATTTAAGCGCCGCGCTCATTTGCCAGCCGATTATTAGTTCGTTAGCCCCATCGCCGTCAATGTCCGCGTACCTTACGCTTTCAATTGCGGAACCGGTTCCGGTAATAACCTCAGCTTCAATATAGTCGTCGTCGACCATTTTGAAAATATATACCCGTAGCGCGCTGTCTATTGGAAAGGCAAAAAAAGCGACGACTTCGTTGATCCCATCCCCATTTATATCCACGAGCTGAACAGATTGTCTGTTTGGACCCCCTGTTGGCGGGGAATACTCCGCGCCTTGGCTGAGCACAGTGTTAATATGCTGTTGCAACCTGCGGTATTGCTCCGATACTTGCGGCAGGGAATACAGTTCGTCCGCTGTGATTTGCAAGCACCCCGATATGCCTATGATCGCCAGCGCCGCAAGCAGGGGTGCGATTATTATTTGCTTAAGCTGTTTCAAACCCAAAGCTCCTCCGGAGGTATGAAGCGGTCTTCATCCGCACAAGCTGAAAGCATTCCGCCTGTTGTTGTTATTGTAGCACATGGCGGCCCCTGTTCGCAACCTATTAAAAGTAACTGTAACCCCGTGTTCATTCTTCGTTAATGTTCAGTAGGCATCCAAAAACACAGGTTAGTTACAGGCAACGCACTGGTACAGCGGCGAAAACTTGTTTTATTGTCCAAAACTTGTGTGCGGAGCCTGTAACCATTGCGAGTTTTTGGATACCCTCTGAACAGTTATCATTCTTCCAGCGCTATCTGTATCGCTTCGGATATCGACCTTGCGTAGGTAAGATCGAGGCCATTTGGCGCTTTCGGTCCGCTTTTCCCACCATATGGCAAGATGCAGCGCGAAAAACCCATCCTGGCGACTTCATATTGCCGCAGGTTAACCTGCGATACCTGGCGCAGTTCCCCAGTCAGCCCCACCTCGCCAAACGCCGCCACGTCCGGGCGTACCGGTTTATCTTTATACGCAGATGCAAGCGCGAGCACAGTCGCCAGGTCGGCGCCCGGATCGTCGATGCTCAGGCCACCTATTACGTTTATATACGCGTCACACCCGCCGACGCGCAGCCCGCCGCGCTGCTGCAGCACGGCGACCAACATCATCGCGCGGTTATACTCGATACCGTTCGAGTTGCGTCTGGGCATGTTGGCGCTTCCCGGCGCTACTAGAGCCTGTATTTCCGCAAGAATCGGTCTTGTGCCTTCGATCACGCATGTAACGCATGACCCCGGAGCGTTGAGCGGCCTTCCTGCAAGCAGCATTTCAGATGGATTTGGGACCTCTGATAATCCTTTATCCGTCATCTCGAACGCGCCAATTTCATTCGTCGAGCCATATCTATTTTTAGCCGCGCGTAGTATCCTGTAATTCGACGACCGTTCGCCTTCAAAATATAACACGCAGTCTACCATGTGCTCCAATACTTTAGGCCCGGCTATCGCGCCTTCTTTGTTTACGTGACCAACAAGAAATACTGTGGTCCCACCATCCTTCGACAGTCTGAGCAGTGACATCGCGCAGTCTTTTACCTGCCCCACGCTGCCGGGCGGAGAAGTAAGCTCCGGGTTGTAAAGCGTTTGTATCGAGTCAATGATGAGCACGTCAGGCTTAAGTTCCTGAGCAGCCAAAAGTATTTCGGATATCTCCGTCTCCGCTAACGCATAAATGCCGCCGCTATCGACGCCAAGACGCCCTGCTCGCATCTTTATCTGGCGTTCCGATTCTTCCCCGGATACGTAAAGCGTTTTCATTGAAGAGTTAAACATACCGCAAATCTGCAGGAGCAGCGTCGATTTGCCTATTCCTGGAGATCCGCCGACCAATACGAGCGAACCGGTCACCGCGCCTCCTCCAAGGACACGGTCGAGTTCAAGAAAGCCTGTTTTGAATCGCTCCTCACTAGACGAGTCGATTCGCTCCAGTTTTGTCGGGGTGTTTTTTTGCGCGCTAAACCGGGGAAGCTCTCCAGGCTTTGGCTTCGTAATCGACGGCTGCTCCACGACAGTGTTCCAGCTTCCGCATGTTGTACATCTGCCCATCCATTTGGGAGTCTCACTTCCACATTCTGTGCAAAAGTAAACTGATTTAGTTTTCATTATTCATCATCCACGCGAATTCACGTATGTTACATATTATTGGTTAGTTCCACGCTCCGCAGTCTACCACACGCCGGATGATATGTAAAGGTACTATTCAAACACTTAAAATGGACACAAGAACTGTCCCCGTGCAACAGTTCAGGGGGTATCCAAAAAATCGCAATGGTTACAGGCTCCGCACACAAATTTTGGACAATATTACATGTTTTCACCACTGTACCAGTGCGTTGCCTGTAACCAACCTGTGTTTTTGGATGCCCCCCTGAACAGTTACGTCCCCGCGTTTAAATTGGGAGTGACCGGGGCTTGCGAACGTTGCCTGCTGTGTGATACAATACACTCGCGCGACATACATTTTCTCACAATGAATCTGGAGACTTACTATGAACAAAAATCTTGGGATTTGCCTACTTAACGATTCCTTCCCGCCAGTAATAGACGGTGTCGCCAACACCGTCCTCAATTACGCGCGGATAATACATAACAACCTTGGCAGCGCTGTCGTCGCGGCCCCGCGATATCCTGGCAAACAAGAGTCCTGCCCCTTTCCCGTTGTATACTACCCAAGCGTAAAAACGCCAAAAACATCCGGCTACAGAGTAGGCGTCCTCGTACCGGGCATTCTTAAGGAAATAAAACAATATCCCGTCGATATTATACACTGCCATTGCCCATTTATATCAGCGATAATTTCAAAATCGCTTCGCCAATCGACAGGCTCGCCTATCATAATGACATATCATTCAAAGTTCGACATCGATATCGCCAACAGTTTCGAATCCGAGCTTTTGCAATCAGCGGCAAAAAAGATCATTGTATCCAATGTCGAATCATGCGACGAAGTCTGGGCTGTCAGCCGGGGTGCAGGAGAAAACTTAAAGGGACTTGGGTACCAGGGAGAATTTCGAATAATGGATAATGGCGTAGATTTTCCAAAAGGCCCAGCGGACGACAACCTTATCGATACAGCCCGGATAGAACTCGCCTTGCCTCCGGATACGCCTACATTCCTCTATGTCGGGCGAATGATGTGGTATAAAGGAATAAGACTGATCCTCGACGGATTAGACAAAGCGAAAGCGTCGGGGATCCGGTTTAAAATGGTTTTCGTGGGCGGAGGCAATAATTTTGGCCAGATTACACAGTACGCGAATCAGATCGGGTTAAAAAGCGACTGTATCTTCACAGGCCCGATCCTGGACAGAGAAAAGCTCCGCGCATACTACAGCCTCGCCGATATGTTCCTTTTCCCGTCCACTTTCGACTCAGCGCCTATCGCCGTGCGCGAAGCATCGGCTTGCGGGCTTGCGTCGGTACTCATCACAGGCAGTTCTTCGGCGGAACCCGTAACGGACGGGAGAAACGCTGTGCTTATAGATGAAAACGCGGACAGTCTTGCCCAAGCCGTCATTGATCTGTCCGCTAATATAGAATACATGAAAACCCTCGGCCGCAACGCTATGGATGATTTGTACGTATCGTGGGATACGGCTGTCTCAAGGGCATACGAACGATACCAGGAAGTCCTGGAAAACAAAAAAGCGCGGTAAGCTGTTAATCGGTCGGTTTGTCGGTTTTTTGTCGGTTTGTTTGTTGTCGGTTTACCTTCGCACGATCACATTACTTACCTTCGCACGATCACAACGTGTACCGCGTTTGCGTACGCATCTGACACGCTGACCAAATCGTCGCCTTCACCCGGCATCCATCCCACAGCCAGATCGGCCATACCATACCACACTGCGTTTACGAGTTCCCATGAATCGCACTCAATGATGGAGAACTCCACGCCGAGCATATCGCAAACCGCGCGGGTGACTTCAATGTCCAAACCGGAATACTCGCCATCACTGGTTTTGTAAGAAAACGGCCGAGAATCCGGCGGTGCCGCGACAGATAGCTTCCCGGGATGGATATCGACCCCTTCAGGCGTGGCATACGAATAGCTTTTGTCAGCAAAGTATTTGCCGCACAAACCGTTGAGCGTACCGTTTTGCTTAAGCGCGTTGATAGCCGAATCGATTGCGAGCAGTAACTCCGCGTTCTCTTTTGCTACAGCGTAATGCAATTCATATTCAACTAGCGGCTCGCTTATGATCCTGACCTCGGTCGATTCAGCGGTAAGCTCGGCGGCAGCCGAGTTTTCCATTATGGCGCAATCAATGACGCCGGCTCTAAGATTGGCTATCATATCATCACCAGAGGTAAAAGCGCGCTTTTTCCCAAGCTCATCGGCAAGCCGCTCGGACGGCGTACCTATGAGCGCGCCTATGACTCGACCTGATATATCCGCTGGAGAATAAACCAAATTCGGTGGCATATCCTGACAGCCGGGCGTCAATAATAGCAGCGAAAATAAGGCGAGCGAGGCGCAGGCAAGTTTCTTCGTCTTTCTATTCAAGATCTGATACCTACCATCTATTTTCTATTCCCTGTTCCCTATCTATTCTCTCCTAACCCTTGTCCGTTTTTCCCTAACTTTCTTCCAGAACACATTAAAAAATGTATCCCCTATCTTTCTTAATCCCAAAAAACCCGGTAATATCCGGGACATCCGGGAAATCCCCGCCATTGAAAGGATCCGGTCTGCCCTCGCCGCCGCGTGCCGGGGGCATCTTGCCGCCGTGTTCGCAAAAGTATTTGAAGTCCTCTCCATCCATTGTTTCATGCTCTATCAGATAAGCGGCGGTCGCCACAACAACATCACGGTGATCGGTCAATATTTCTTCACAAAGCTCGTTTGCTTCATCGAAAATGCGCTTAACCTCATCATCTATAGCAGCGGCTGTTTTCTCGGAATAACTCTTAGTCTGCGAAAAATCGCGACCTATAAAAATGCTGCGGCTGCTGTCGTCAAACGATATAGGCCCGATCCTGTCGCTCATTCCGTATTTCATGACCATTGAACGCGCTAAGGCGCTCGCGGTCTGTATATCACTTGACGCGCCGGTGGAAATATCGTCGAGGAACAGCTTCTCCGCCACGCGCCCGCCAAGAGCCGACACTATCCGCTCGAACATCTCGCCTCTGGATGTATAATCCTTGTCCTCCTGCGGGCGAAAAATCGTCATCCCACCAGCAGATCCACGAGGAATGACCGTGACAAGATGTACCGGATCGACATTTTCCAAATGGTGCGACACAACCGCATGCCCCGCCTCGTGATACGCAGTTATCTTGCGGCTGCGTTCCGTTATCACGCGGCTTTTCTTCTCCGGTCCCGCAATGACTTTGAGCATAGCCTTTTCAATAGCGTCCATTGTTATTACCAGCTTATTGCTGCGGGCAGCCATCAATGCCGCCTCATTGAGCAGATTCTCGAGATCAGCGCCCGTGAACCCTATCGTCCCTTTGGCAATATTTGCCAGTTCGACGTCTTCCCCAAGGCTCTTGCCGCGTGAATGGACTTTGAGTATCTCTTCGCGGCCTTTAATATCCGGTAACCCAATAAAAACCTGGCGGTCAAAACGGCCCGGGCGGAGCAGCGCGTTATCGAGGATATCCGACCGGTTCGTCGCGGCAAGTATAATAACGCCCTCGTTTGTGTTAAACCCGTCCATTTCAACGAGCAACTGGTTTAATGTCTGCTCGCGCTCGTCATGGCCTCCGCCAAGCCCCGCGCCACGCTGACGGCCGACTGCGTCTATCTCGTCGATGAAAATGATGGCGGGTGCGAGCTTTTTCGCCTGGTCGAACAAATCGCGTACGCGCGAGGCGCCGACGCCAACGTAAAGCTCAACAAAATCCGAGCCTGATATTGACAGAAACTGTACCCCCGCCTCCCCGGCGACAGCCTTTGCGATAAGCGTCTTGCCGGTACCTGGGGGGCCAATAAGCAGGACGCCCTTTGGGATACGCGCGCCGATAGAGATATACTTCTGCGGCCCTTTGAGAAAATCAACAATCTCACGGAGTTCTTCTTTTTCTTCATCCGCCCCCGCAACGTCCGCAAACGTTACTTTTTTCTTTTCATCGCCCGCAACGCGAGCCCTGGCTTTTCCAAACCTCATAGCGCCCTTGTCTCCGCCCACGCCCGACCGGTTGATCATTGTGTACCAGATGAAAAGGAACGCTGCGATAAGCACGATAAACGGCACCCACGAAGCCCACCACGGTATTCTCAAACCAGGATCGTAGTTATAGTGGAATTCTGAGTCGCGTTGCATACTCTCATCGATATAGTCGCTGAAATCTTCATAAAAAATCCCAATGTCAAGCAATTCATGAGTGACATACGAAGTCCCAGAATCTTTATAATTCACCTTAAGTTCCGCTGTGAGTTTGTTATTATTGTTTATTTTAAACGACATGATCTGGTTATCCATAAACAAGCGGCGCAACTCCGAGTATTCGACTGACTTCGATGGCGGGTCAGTTGGCGTCATCCATAGATATACCGCCACGAGTATGATCACCACTATTAGGAAATAGAACCATATTTCACGCGGGCTTCTTTTTTTCGCTTTCAACAGCCTGTCCTTCCTTTACGAGTAAATCTCTGGTTTCAGCGACGCTATGAATGGTAAATTTCGATAGCGTTCCGCATAGTCTAACCCATATCCGACAACAAATTCATCCGGGCATTGAAAACCCAAATAATCAGCTTCGATCGGAACTTGCCGGCGCGTCGGCTTATCAAGCAGCGCGCATATCTTCAGCGAAGCGGGGCGGCACTCTGTGATGAAATCGCGTAGCGCCGTAAGCGTAACGCCACTGTCAAGGATATCTTCAATTATTATTACATCCCGCCCTTTGATTTCATAATCTAAATCGCTTTCGATCTTGACTTTTCCTGAAGTTACGGAAGAAAAACCATATGATGAGGCGGTTAGGAACCTTATTTCACAGTCTAATTTTATGGACCTTGAGATATCCGCAAGGAACACAAAGCAACCTTTCAACACTCCAAGTAATAAAGGGGATATTCCCGTATAATCACTCGTGATTTTGTCTCCAAGCTCCCTTACTCTTTTCCTGATACTCTCTTCAGAAAATATAATATCTTTCACATCATTTTCCATATTTACGCTCATATCAACTCAATATCCTCGAATGTTATTTGAAAAACAAGGTCTCCGGGGCTAGGAACCGCTCTATTTCCCCTCCCGACACCATAAATCGCAAGAACTCCTTTGTCGTCCGCTATGACCGGAACAAGCTGTCTTTTGTGGGCTGGTATACGGCGCTCGATAAAAAGCTTCTTGATAGATTTAGAGCTTTTATGGCCTAAAATCTTCATTTTATCCTTCTCGCGGCGCGGCCTGACGGTTATTCTACCATAAACTTCGGCATGTTTAAATAGGAAAGAAGTAAAAGTTTTATTAAAAGAAGGAATTTGCCCATTGATTGTATCATCAACTATAATACATTTGCAAGACATTTTAAGCCCGGAATTATGAATGATGATGGAACTCCCGTCAAATGGGTAAATAATTTCAAAAGAAGTTCCCTTTTGGCACCCTTCCCGGCGCTCCTGTTCGTCTGGGCAAACATCCTGTCGGCTAGAGAACACAATATTGTTATATTCCCTATAAACATCCATGCCCGGCAGCGATAGGCTTGCTGACGGGCTCTTCTTGCCACACAGTTCCAGCACCGCCTTTACATGTTTGTAGGAAAGGCTTCCGCCGCATATCTTCCTGATCGAGCGGCCTGAAATCGCGAGCGGCAATTCCAGCAATTGGCGGGCGTCGAGCCTAAACGAGCGCCTGTCGGAATGATTTCCGTCGCCAATCCAGCCATAATCCCCGTTGTCATTCCAGCGGTGGTCCCCGCTGTCACTCCAATCATGACCCCCGCCGCCAATCCAGCCGTTATCCCCGTTGTTTAAAAATCTATCGGCAATCCCTGATAAATACTCTTCATCAGCGCGCAACAGCTCAGAGACCGCTGCGGCTGTTTCATTGAAGCGCGGGTTTATCTCCCTAATGACAGGCATAACTGTCCGGCGTATCTTGTTGCGCGTATAAATATCAAGACTGTTCGTGGAATCTACTACAAACGGGAGCCCTTGCCGACTCATAAAACTCAGGATTTCATCCCTTGAAACCCGCAACATGGGGCGAATTACCGTTGCTCCGTCTTTTTCCCTCATTGGCGGGATGCCGGACAAGCCTTTAGCCCCTGCCCCACGCGCCAGGTTCATGATAATAGTCTCCGCGTTATCGTCCGCCGTGTGTGCCGTCGCTATCTTCTTCGCGCCCATTTCCGCCGCCATGCCGAAAAAAAAGCTGTACCGCATTTCACGGGCGGCTTCCTCAAGCCCGGTCCCTGTCCTCTTCGCGTAGGCCATTACATCGCCTCTACCAGGGTAATAGGGCACGCCGAGCTTCATGCAGGATTCGCGCGTGAACGCTTCGTCTCGGTCGGACTCTTCGCCGCGCAGAGCATGGTTGTAGTGCAGGACGCCAATGTCAAACTCCCGCTCCCGCGATATTTGAAGCAGCACCTCAAGCAGACACATAGAATCAGCGCCTCCGGATACGCAGGCAAGTACAAGCCCCGATCCTGAGAGCATATTGAACTGGTCGGCAAAGGCAAGGATTTTTTTAATCAGCCCCGACATCATGTTTTTCTACTCCTCGGCGTGGCGCCGCTCAAGCGACGAAAACGTCGTGTATTCCGGTATCCATTGCAGTTCGATAACGCCGGTTTCGCCACGCCGGTTTTTCAGCACGATGCATTCGGCTATATTTGGGGTTTCCGACTCCCTGTTGTAATAATCGTCCCTATATAGCCCGATCACAATGTCGGCGTCCTGCTCAATAGCGCCGGATTCGCGCAAGTCGGAGAGCAGCGGACGTTTGTTCTGCCGTCCTTCGCTGGCGCGCGACAGTTGCGACAGGCACATGACGGGCACGTTGAGCTCCTTTGCCATGATCTTCATCATCCTGCTGATCTCCGACACGATCTGCACCCTGTTTTCCCCAAGGTACCCGCGCGCGCCGGACGCCGACTGCATAAGTTGTATATAATCCACGACTACTAGCCCCAGGTTTGACAAACGCCGACATTGCGCGTTCATATCCGCGACCGTCAGCGCGGCGTCGTCGTTTATCAGCAGGTCGGCGGCGCTTATGGAAGCTGCGGCGTCTGCCAGACGGCGCCATTCTTCCTGTTTTATCCGCCCTGTTTGGAGTTTTTTACCATCTATAAACCCTTCTGACGATAAAAGCCGCATAGCCAGTTGCTCCCGGGACATTTCAAGCGAGAAAACGGCGACTGTTTTCCCAGAAGTTTTCGCCGTATGCAGCGCGATATTCAGCGCGATACTAGTTTTGCCCATACCTGGCCTAGACGCGACAAGAATCAGATCTGATTTATTGAGGCCCATGATGGAGCGGTCAAGGTCGTGCAGCCCTGTCGCTATTCCGGGAATTCCGCTGCCAAGTTTAGCCGCGTTCGATATTTGCTCATAGACCCCGACAAGGATTTTCGCTATCGGCTCCAGCCCTTCCCTGCTTCTGCCCTGGCGCAACGCGTACACGCGTTTTTCCGCCGCTTCGAGGATGTTTTGCGCGCCGCCTTCCCCTGATACAGCCATGCTGCTTATGTCCCCGCCAGCATCAACAAGAGCCCGCAGCAAAGCCTTGTCCCTCACTATCTCCGCGTATTCCATGACGTTTGCCGCTGTGGGCGTAATAAGCATGAGGTCTCGTATGTATCCCTGCGATTCTTCGGTCCAGATGCCGTCCTCGCGCATTTTGTTCAGCACTGTCACTGGATCTATCGGCAGCGCGTAGCTGAACATCGAGAACATGGTTTCGAACACGCCTCTATTGACAGTAGAGTAGAAATCCTCCGCCTTCAACGCCCCTATTACATTTCCGACGCAGCGCGCATCTATAAGTATAGACCCCAAGACTGCCTGCTCGGCTTCCAAGCTGTGTGGTATTTGCCTTAAAAGAAGATCATCCATTGCGGCTCCTTACGCTTCGATTACCAGCAGGTGGATCGTTCCGGTTATCTCAAAGCCGAGTTTGCATTTAATCTCGTACGCGCCAAACGACTTGATGTGCTCTTCTTGCGTCATTTTGTTTTTTCCTATCTCTATGCCATGTTGATCGAGTAGCGCGTCAGATATTTCCTTTGTCGTCACAGCGCCAAATAGCTTTCCTCCCGTTCCTCCGGAACGCGCTTTTACTGTAACTTGTACGCCTTCGAGTTCCGTAGCGATTTTTTTCGCCGCTGCTTTGTCCGCTTCCAGCTTCCGAAGCCGTGCTTTCTCCTGTTGCTTCATGACGCTGACGTTTTCCATGTTCGCCGTGACGGCGAGCTTCCTTGGCAGGAGATAGTTGCGCGCGTACCCGTCTGAGACATCGACAAGCTGGCCCTGTTTCCCCTGACCCTTGATATCTTGCTGCAGTATTACTTTCATGTTGCTCCTCCTATTCTTTGTTCTTGACTGTTCAGTGGGTATTCAAAAACTCGCAATGGTTACAGGCTCCGCACACAAGTTTGGCCAATTGTACAAGTTTTCACCGCAGTACCAGTGCGTTGCCTGTAATCAACCTGTGTTTTTGGATGCCTACTGAACAGTAACCTTTGTTCAACTCTAACTATTGAAGTATTTATCGATCGCTTTTTCCAAATCCCGCGCAACTTGCGCAACGCTCGCGCCCCTTATCTGCACACCTGCCGTTGACGAACTGCCCCCGCCGCCGAGCTGCTCCAGTATTAGTTGTACGTTGACGCCGCCGATGCTCCGCCCTGACACAAAAACGTCTTCTCCATTAGCGGCGACGGTAAACGATGTATGGACCCCACTGATGTTGAGCAGCTCGTCCGCCGCCTGCGCTATACTTATCCTGCTGTACGCGTCGTCGCTAGTCGCCAGCGCGATTCCTTCTTTATATATTGAAGCGCTGCGCATGAGCGCGTACCTGGCTGTGGCTGTTTCGATATCTGATTGCAGGAGCCGCTTGACATCCGCCGTATCCGCGCCCATCCGTATGAGAAAAGCCGCCGCGTCAAAGGTCGTACTGCCTGTGTTTATCGCGAAACCTTTTGTATCCAGCACGATACCTGCAAGGAGCGCCTCGGCTTCCACTGATAGTATGCCGTCCTTGTCGACAAGGTATTGGATCATCTCGGCAACTAATTCTGCTGAAGATGACGCGGACGGTTCGTGAAAATTCAATACGGCGTTATTTATGTACGTAGCGGCGCGGCGATGGTGATCGACGACCGCGACCCTAGTACACGACAACAACAGCGATTCCGACTGGACTTTGTCCGGCCTGTTCGTATCGACCACGACTAGCAACGCCTTACTGTCAGCTTCCAGGATCGCTTTCTGTTCTGAAATAAAAACCCCTCGGTATTCCTGCAATTGGGAGACTATGTCGATGATATTGTGCGCAAGGTTTCGTTCTTTGTCAATAACTATATGCGCCTTTTTGTGTTTCGCCCGCGCGATGCAGCATATGCCTATCGCGGCGCCAACCGAATCATAATCCGCGAATTTATGGCTCATTACGAACACGGACGACGCATCCCCAAGTAATTCCCAAAACGCGCTTGCCATTATCCTCGCCTTGACTTTTGTCCGCTTGACCAGTTTTGGCGAATGACCTCCAAAAAATTCAAAGCCGTGCCTGTTTTTGACGACAGCCTGATCGCCGCCCCGGCTGAGCGCCATTTCAATGCCAAGGCTAGCGTAGCGATAGTTTTCCTGCGGCGTACTGCCGTCCTTCCCTATCCCGATGCTAAGCGTAGCGTGTACGCCTTCAGCTCCTTTGTTTAAGCGTACTGAGTCAAGGATCGAGAATTTCTCGTTTATGTACCCCTCCAGATGACGTTCCTCAAACAGGAAAAAATACCGATCCCTGTAGTATTTGCATAGATATCCCCCTTTTTCGCCCGCCCACTCGCTGATTTTTTCGTCAATATCGGATAGCAGGGCGGATTTGTCCTTCTCGCTCATCCCTTTGAGCAATTCCTCGTAGTTATCGAGCGCCAATACCGCAAAAACCAGCCGCGAATTTAGGTATTCGTTGGTTATCCGCTCATATTCCGTCACATCGGCCCAGTAGGCGACCGCGACATATTCACGCTCAGAACGCGCCATGCTCCCATATACCCTGTACTGCCTATCTCCCAGCGAAATTGTTTCGCTACATTCGCTTTTACCGTCAAGTAGCCAGTCCCAGGTAAAATCCGGCACGATGCCTGTGATATTCATTTCGAAAAACGGCTCTTTCATGCCACTTATCTCAATGAACCTGTCGTTTGACCATATGATTTCGCCTGACTCAGGGTTATATATCACTGCCGGAAGCGGCGTGTCCCTCACTGTCAGGTCCATCGTGTCTGACATGGATTCCAAATAGTCAAGTAGCTTCGCGGTACGTTTCCGCGTCGCGAACCGAAAGTAGACCGCAAGCAAAATGAGAACCACGACCTGCGCGCCTGCCAGCTCGCGATTGTAGTCGCCGATAAAAAACGTTGATATTGCGAACGCTATAAGTAGCATGAAATAAAGCCTGACGTTAGGCTGGAACAACCTTGGCAGTTTCTTGTTCATGAGCGTCTCCTCTTACGTATGCGTTTAATCGTAGGGACATTATACCAAACCTATAATTTCATTACAACTAACCGCTACAACTGTTTAAGAAATTATAAATAATGCTTGCAATTGTGAAAAAAGCGTGGTAAAATGCCGACGTTGGCAACGAAACACTATCCGAGTGGGAAACTCCCCACTTTTTTTCTGCTAATTAGCGTGGAGCATTTTTATGAATAAAATCATAGAAACCGTAACAGCCGTAGCCGCTCCGATAACCGAAAAGCACGGATGCGAGTTGTGGAATGTAGAGTACGCCAAAGAAGCGGGCAACTGGTTTCTACGCGTCTATATAGACCACCCCGGCGGCGTTTCAATTAATCTGTGCGAGTCGATCAGCCGTGAGCTTGACGCAATTCTGGACGAGCGAGAGGACCTTATCCCGGGAAGCTACACGTTCGAGGTGTCGAGCGCCGGCGTGGAAAGGCATTTACGCGGGCCGTCCGATTATGATCGCTTTACCGGGAAGCTCGCCGAAGTCAAGCTGTATAAATCGAAAAACGGGCAGAAAATATTTTTAGGGGAATTGGCGGGTTCGCGGGGCGATGGCGTCGAGCTTGACATATCAGGACAGCGCTACAGTTTTGAGAAAGCGGAAATCGCGTACGTCCGCCTTCGGATAGGATCAATATAGTACAGTAATGGAGGAATCGCGGCTATGAACGCTGAATTTTTCTCAGCAATTTCGGATATTGAAAAGGAAAAGGGCATACCCCAAACCTATATGCTTGAAAAGATTGAACAAGCCTTGTTGGCGGCTTTAAAGAAAGACTATCCGACATGCGCCGAATGCGCGCGCGTCGTTTTAGACCCTGTGGAAAAGACCGTGGATATGTTCATGCAGAAAACAGTGGTAGAAACAGTTGAAAACCCAAATACCCAATACTCTGTCGAACAAGCCAGGAAAATACTGCTGGGCGCTCTCCCAGGCAATCTAATTAACGAGCCGGTTGACACAACCAGGTTCGGCCGAATTGCCGCCCAAGCCGCTAAACAAGTTATTATACAGGGCATCCGCGAGGCTGAGCGGAATATAGTATACGATGAGTTTACGTCCAAGGAGCATGAGATCCTGACCGGCATCGTATCACGGATCGATCCGCGCTCCGGCAGTGTTTCTATACAGATCGGGGCAAGCTCCGAGCACACCGAAGCAATGCTATCGTCCAGTGAACGCATCCCAAACGAAATTCTTAAAGACGGAGACAGAATCAAGGTTTACGTCATCGAAGTCAGAAAATCCACCCGAGGGCCACAGATCCTCATTTCGCGCACCCACCCCGGCCTTGTTAAGCGGCTATTTGAGTTGGAAGTCCCAGAAATTTTCGATGGCATCGTCGAAATTCGCAGCATTGCGCGCGAAGCCGGTAACCGGACAAAAATAGCGGTTGTGTCCAATGATCCGGATGTCGAGCCAATCGGCGCGTGCGTCGGTCCAAAGGGCGCTCGCGTAAACACCATTGTAAGCGAACTAGGCGGTGAAAAAATAGATATCGTCAAATACAGCGACGACCCGGTCGAATACATAGCTTCTGCGCTATCGCCTTCCGAGGTTGTTTCAGTAACGATGTTCGAAGGCGGCAAATCCTGTCGCGTAATCGTGCCGGACAACCAGTTGTCGCTCGCTATCGGCAAAGAAGGCCAAAATGTCCGACTCGCCGCCCGCCTTACCGGATTCAAGATCGACATCAAGCCGGAAAGCCAAGCATAGTCTCCAGGGGGATGCCGAATGCAAAAGAAAATCCCCTTGCGGCAGTGCCTTGGCTGCCGCGAGATGAAACCAAAACGTGAGCTGATCAGGACGGTTAGATCCCCTACCGGCGAAATAACACTGGATTTCACAGGCAAAAAGCCAGGCCGCGGCGCTTATGTCTGCCAACGTTCCGAATGCCTCAAGCGGGCAATAAAATCAAAAGCCTTGTCAAGGGCGTTCGGCGTCGAGATACCCGTAAGCGTCATTGAAGCGCTAAATGAACAGATGGAGACACTTTATGAATTCTAACCTGCAATTGCTTGGTTTAATGAAAAAAGCCGGACTGCTCGCCGTAGGCGGCGACGCCGCGGCGGCAGCGGCGCGGGCAGGAAAAGCACGGCTTGTAGTTATAGCAAGTGACGCCTCTACGAATGCGAGAAGTCGCGCGGCTTACATCTCGAAGATCAGCCGCACCGCATGTGTGATTGTCCCCTTCACAAAATTTGAGATTGGAAGTGTGACAGGTCGCGGATCTCCGGGTACGGTGGCTGTCTTAGACGCGGGATTCTCCGCCAGGTTCGCGAGAGGTCTTGCAATGACCGATCCGGATCTGTACGGAGAGACAGCGGAGTCGCTTGAGGGACGCTCCCGCGCGGCGGCAAGCAAAAATAACCCCAACCAAAGGAGGACCGCAAAATGAGTACAATGTTTAAATATAGGGTCCATGAAGTCGCTAAGGATTTCAAACTCCCGACTAAAAAAATAACAGAAATACTCTCCAAATACGCGACTGCGCCAAAAAACCACATGCAGGTCCTTACGATCGCGGAGCTTGACGTCATCTTTGAATACCTAACCCATAACAACCAGATCGATAGCATTGAGGAAATATACGCCGTCGAATCTCCGGCAGCGACACCCCCCCGAAAGGCAAAAGAAAAAGAAAAGGAGAAAGATAAGGAGAAGGATAAAAGAGCGGAAAATGTCCCCGCAGCGTCATCAGAAAAAGATGGCGACGCAAAACCCGCTCCAGCGGCGCAACCCTCCGCGACGCGCAAGCCAACGTTACGAAAGCCTGACAAACCGTACACTCCTCGCCAGGCACCGCAAAGGCGGGTTGTCGACACCTCGGGCGTTACAATCAATATTGCAAAATACGACGAAAGGCTCGATAGCCTTGTTCCTGAGCGCGCCGAGAACATGAAGCGCGGCAAGGAAAAAATAGTAAGGAAAGGCCAAAAACAGCCCCAGACTATGGCGCACGGCGCCAAGAGGCGGCAGGAAGAACGCGACAGACTACACCGGCTCCAGCTGGAAATCGCCAAAAAAGCCCCTTTGAAAGTCTTGATACCCGATGAAATCAGTGTTGGGGAGCTTGCGGTCCGTATGAAAAAAACCGGGGCGGAAGTCGTGCGCCAACTCATAAAATTGGGCGTTATGGCGTCGGTTTCAGACATTATAGACCACGATACAGCCGCTCTCGTAGCGATTGAACTTGGCTGTAAAGTAGAAAAAGAAATCGTCGTCACGATCGAGGAGCGGCTTATAGACGATAGCGTCGACGACGAGGGCGACCTGGTCGCGCGCGCGCCTGTCGTCGTAGTCATGGGCCACGTAGACCACGGCAAGACGTCGCTACTCGACAGGATCCGCCAAGAGAGCGTCGCGGCTGGCGAAGCCGGCGGCATTACGCAACATATTGGGGCGTATCAGACATCAATCCGAGGCAACCCGATAACCTTCCTCGATACGCCGGGACATGAAGCTTTCACCGCAATGCGCGCCCGCGGCGCGAAAATCACCGACATAGCGATACTCACCATCGCGGCGGACGACGGCATCATGCCACAGACAGTCGAATCTATAAACCACGCGAAAGTCGCCGCGATCCCGATCATCGTCGCGATCAATAAAATAGATGTCGAAGGTGCAAACATAGAGAAAGTAAAGCAACAACTCACCGAGTATGACCTCGTCCCTGAAGAATGGGGCGGCGATACCATTGTGTGCCTAGTCTCGGCAAAGACTGGAGAAGGCATCGACCAGCTTTTGGAAATGATCATCTTGACGGCGGAAATGGCTGAACTTCGCGCCAACCCGAACCGACTGGCGCGCGGCGCCGTTATCGAGGCGCGCCTTGACAGAGGCCGCGGGCCACTAATGACCGTCCTTGTGCAAAACGGAACGCTCAAGCTTGGCGACACTATTATTGCCGGATCTACCGTAGGGAACGTACGCGTCATGGTCAACGAGAAAGGCGAACGGGTAACATTCGCCAAACCTTCCGTGCCCGTCGAGATATCAGGTATGTCAGAGGTTCCAGACGCGGGCGACGCCTTCAATGTAGTCACTGACGAACATATGGCTAAAGAGTTGGCGGCGCAGCGCAAAGCGGAGAAAAAGGGCGCGGTGGCGACGACTATCAAAGTTTCGCTCGAGGATCTGTTCACGAAGATCAAACAGGGCGAACTCAAAGATCTGAATATCATCGTCAAGGCGGACGCGCAAGGTAGCGCGGAGGCTATAAAGACGTCGCTCGAGAGGCTCAGTAACGAGGAAGTCCGAGTCAGGGTGATACATTCCGGCGTCGGCGCGATAAACGAGTCGGACGTAATGCTGGCCTCCGCCAGCGGCGCGATAATAGTAGGGTTCAACGTACGTCCTGACAACGCCGCTCGCGACAGCGCGCTGCGCAGCAACGTCGATATGCGTATGTACCGCGTCATTTACGAGTGCATCAATGAAATCGAATCCGCAATGAAGGGGATGCTTGCGCCTAAGTATCAGGAGGTTATCTACGGTCACGCGATTGTCAGACAACTTTACAAAGCTTCAAGCGTTGGCACGATTTGCGGTAGTTACGTGCAAAGTGGAAAGATCATCAGAAACGGTTCCGCCCGCGTCGTCAGAGACGGCATTGTTGTCCATGATGGCCCGCTGGCGTCTCTGCGTCGTTTCAAAGACGATGTAAGGGAGGTAGCCGCGAACTATGAATGCGGCATCGCGCTCGAGAGGTTCAATGACGCGAAAGAAGGGGACGTCATCGAGTGCTTTGCAATGGAACAGATACCGTATTAGCTGGTCGTTCACATAAGGAGCGGATTATGCCTTCCAACAGGATACAACGGATAAATGAAGACATCCAACGGGTATTGGCGTCGCTTCTGCGCGATATCAAAGACCCTCGCGTGAACCAAGGGATGATTAGCGTTACGGCTGTCGACACGACGAGCGATTTGCGCCAGGCGAAAGTGTTTCTAAGCGTGTTTGGTCAACAGTCGGAAAAAGAGTTCCTAAAGGGTCTCAAATCGGCTACGGGGTTCCTGCGCCACAGGTTAGGCCAGTCGCTCAGCTTGCGCCATATCCCAGAACTTCAATTCGTACTGGATAATTCCATCCAACGGGGCGCGAGAATTAGCGCAATTCTAGGCGACCTTGATATCCCGGAGGAGACAAGCGATGAGCACAATGATGACGATATCTGATACAGCGGCGTGGCTTAGTGAACATGACAACTATCTTATCTTCACGCACAGGCGCCCTGACGGGGACACAATAGGTTGCGCCGGAGCGCTTGCTCAGGGGTTGCGCGAAGCTGGCAAAACCGCTTTTGTATTCAACAACACAGAAACCACGCGGCGATACCTTCGGTTCGTTGCGGGTTTTCTTGCGCCGGACGATTACGACCCTGATCACGTCGTTTTTGTGGACGCTGCTTCATTAAACCTTTTCCCGAAAAACAGCGATAAATACACAAGCGCCGTTTCCCTGTGCATTGATCACCACCCGTCAAACACCTTGTACGCGCAGCGCACTTGTCTCGACGGGTCTTTCGCTTCTTGCGGCGAAATCATTTACGAGATTCTGATGGCGCTGTCAGGTAGCATCAGCGCTGAGACCGCAGAGTGTCTATACGCGGCAGTATCGACGGATACAGGGTGTTTCGCCTTTTCCAATACGACAGCTAACACGCTGCGCGTAGCGTCGCTGCTTATCAACGCCGGGGCGCCGCATAGGGAAATCAACAAACTGTTGTTTAGGACCAAGACCCGAAATCGGATAAAACTCGAAGGCGCGTTATATTCTGGTTTTGAATACTATTTTGAGGGCGTCGTTGCGATATCTACTATTACACGGGATATGATAGAAATAGCCAACGTAAGCGAGGACGATATGGACGATATTGCGTCGCTGCCCGGGGTGGTAGAGGGCGCGCGCGTCGGGATCACAATACGCGAGATGTCCTCGCCAGATGGTTGTAAGGTGTCGGTCAGAACCTCTTCGCCCCTTGTGAACGCCCATGCTGTTTGCGAACGCTTTGGCGGCGGAGGTCACCCGATGGCAGCAGGTTTCACGATAGACAAGCCAGTGTCGGAGGTCAAGGAAGCGTTGCTCAGAACCCTTCGCGAATTTCTATAATAATGGTTAGCTAATAAATATGAGTATAAACGGGATAATTATTATCGACAAACCCGCTGATTGGACGTCACACGATGTGGTAGCCAAGCTAAGAGGCGCGCTAAAAATCAAGCGCGTCGGGCACGGCGGTACGCTCGACCCGATGGCGACCGGCGTTTTGCCTATTTTCCTTGGCGGTGCCACCAAAGCTTCCCAGTTTTGCGAAAACGCGGAAAAGGAATACATAGCTGGACTTAGACTCGGCATTACTACTGATACTCAGGATGTTACTGGCAATGTACTCAGTCGACGCGAGCCCTCAACATCCTCCGCTGAGCTATCCGACGCGTTGCAAAGCTTCGTAGGAGCGCAGAAACAAATCCCCCCTATGTATTCCGCAATCAAGGTTAACGGGGAAAAATTATATAAGCTAGCGCGGCGCGGCACAGTAGTTCCCCGTCCCGCAAGAGATATTTATATTTCCGTTATAGAGTTGCTGGGCGTTTCTGGGAGCGACTATTCACTGAGGGTAGTTTGCTCGAAAGGGACATATATACGTACGCTCTGCCACGACATCGGTGCCGCGCTTGGATGCGGCGGGGCTATGTCGGCGCTTCGCCGGACGCGAGCCGGCGCGTTCATAATCGATGCGGCGCATACGCTTGACGAGATACTGGTAGATGTTGCCGAGAGCGCGATCGCGAAATATATCCTGCCAGTCGATTCGCTTTTTTCCAAATACCTAGTCGTCACTTTAAGCGCTGCGGAAACCCGCAAATTCAAGAACGGAGTTCCATATAGTTGTGGAAATCTTCCGTCAAATAAGTATCGGTTCTATGGACCCGATAAAGAGTTTTTAGCAATATGCGATGTGGTCAACGGATCAGCCGTTGAATCCAGGCGCTTTTTTGATACGTTATGAGCAGGTTGTGTTAGTCATGGCTGAAAAATGGAGAGTTATTGCTTTAGGTTTCTTTGACGGAGTACATATCGGGCATGCCGCTTTATTGCGCGCTGTAGCAACGATTGCCGCCGAATGTAGGCTCATGCCGTCAGCTATTACTTTTGACGCACACCCGCAGAGCCTAATAAGTGGAGCGACCACTCCGCTTATTAACTCGCCTGAGGACAGAGCCGGGCTTATTCGCCGATTATCCGGCATAGAGGACATCATTTTTCTGCGTTTTGATACTGAAACTGCAAATATGCCCTGGGACAGTTTCATTACCCACCTGTACGAAGAGTTTGGCGCTCGCTATTTGGTGGCGGGCTATGATTTTAGATTTGGACGCGGCGGCGTAGGCAACGGCAGGCTGCTTGCGCGAAAATGCAGGGAATTGGGAATTGGTTGCGAGATTGTGCCTGAGGTAAAACATGATGGCATTACATGCAGTTCATCGTATATCCGCGAGCTTTTGCTTGAGGGGGATATGGCGCGAGCGGCTGCTTTCCTCGGTCACCCCCACGTCCTGACCGACGTTGTTGAGCATGGCTATCGCTTGGGTAGCAAACTTGGTGCGCCAACAATTAACATGCGCTTTGAGGATAACGTGCTGGTCCCGGCTCTTGGCGTTTACGCGACGATTGTCCGTCTCCAAGACGGCAGCGCTCATACAGGCGTAACAAACATTGGCGTCAGGCCGACCGTTGGTGGTCGGGCCCAGGTCAATGTGGAAACTCACATCATTGATTTCCACAGCAGTCTGTACGGTCATCGCGTACATATCGATTTTTATACGCGTTTGCGTCCGGAAATAAAGTTCGAGAGCGTCGCCGATCTGACGCGACAGATTAGGCTTGATCGAGAAGCGGCAATATCTTATTTTTCTAGTGAAAATAACTTGTAAAGAGCACAACGCTATGTTAGAATAACAATCGACATCGGGGTGTGGCGCAGTTGGTAGCGTGCTTGACTGGGGGTCAAGAGGCCGCGGGTTCAAGTCCCGCCACTCCGACCATGTGAAATGCCCTTGTAGGATCTAAAAATCCTACAAGGGCATTTCACGAGCAGGAACACACAAGTGATGCTTCTCCTTTGTTTTTCCCAAAGAAGTTGGGATTCTCCGCCGGATTGTTAACTTTGCTCTAGAATTTAACAGAAGTACTTAATCGTGTCGACGTTAAAGTGTTTCCTCCATTCATGACAAATTATGAAATGCTGTGCCGCTATGATATCAAGTAGTTTGAGTAGTTCGTTCTCAGATATATTGCCATTATTATTGGCAATGATGCAACCGCCTTTGGACGTAATCCAAATTTTTGTCGCTCCAGGTGATGGTTTTCCTCTTCCTACATGAACATGAATCGGCTCATTATTCTCATTGGACCAAAAGAATACTACATATCCGCCAATCCTAAAAAGACTAGGCAATTTGCACACCGCCGCTTCTTGCGTAATTGTATAATAAATGAGCATTGTCTTTTAGAAACTGTTGAAACACCTTGATCTCTTCGTCAGTATACCCGTCTATGAAAATCCACTCATAAGATGGCAGGCTGCATCGTGCTGAGTTAAAACCGCCATCAACTGGGCGTTCAAAGTGTACTTCAACCGACATAATCCCATTTTTGTCTAAAATGTGTGAATGTGTGATAAGCGTTTCGTCTGAAAGAGTAATATATGGGTACATCATAACGACACCTCCAATTTATACAAAATTAACGACTTATCACGAATAAGGTTCAAGCCGTCAACCATTTACCGGCGACACCTGACGCCATCTGTGGTTACAATGTAACAGATGACAACAATTGTGTCAATATAAAAGAAGTACATCTACTATAGTGTCAACCCTGATAAAAATAAAATTATTGACAAGCGGATATTTGTGTGCTAAAGTGATCGAAATTGAATTGAATACCTAACAAAGGCAACGACGAAGACGGCAGGGTATATAGCGATACAGAGAGACGGCGGTAGGTGCGAGCCGTACGCGAAACGCCC